>FWWL01008345.1_pt1 | contig 13353 bp, 12 predicted proteins | sample 2228331 | NCBI WGS metagenome assembly FWWL01 (sample SAMEA103939775, study PRJEB20133) | metagenome | reverse complement strand
AGAGCAGGGAAAGGCAATTGAAGAACTGAAAAAGAGCATCCAGACGAAGACAATGAGGGAAAATCCTTCTGTTGAACCCAGAGTTCAGCCTCCTGATTCAGCAGAGGAATATTATCGGAGGGCTCTCAGTTTACTCCAGTCAGGTAAGGTTGATGCGGCGGAACAGGGATTCAGGGATTTTCTTGAAAAGTATCCCGAGCACCCCTATGCTGATAATGCTCAGTACTGGCTGGGGGAGTGTTTTTATACGAAGAGGGACTACAATACAGCCATCACTGAGTTCAATCTTGTATTGACCAATTACAGTCATGGCGATAAAATCTGTGATGCTACTTTGAAGATTGGCTATTCTTATCTCCAGTTAGGGGATGTAGATAATGGAGTAAAATATTTGGAAGAGGTTCTTTCAAATTGTAGTGACACCCCGGTTGCTCAAAAAGCAGCGGAGAAGATCAGATTACTTGGAAGGAATTGAAGGAGGTTGATCTATGAAAATTAAAAAATTTTACCTGCTTTTATCCTCATTCATATTAATTTTGTTCTTTGTTGTTTATGCCCAGCGGGGAGAGGAAGGATATGTGTATATAGTGAAGCATGGAGATACTCTGTGGGATATCTCTGCACGATTTCTTAATAATCCCTGGCTGTGGCCAAAGGTATGGGAGCAGAACAGATATATAACAAACCCCCACTTAATATTCCCGGGTGATCCCATTGCTCTGGGAGTGGCTCCGCCTGCTGTTGTAATGGCTCCGGCACCAGAGGTAAAGGTGGCTGAGGTTCCGCCTCCGCCGGTGGAGGGAATTCCGCCTTCTGCAATGGAGCCCGCCCTGAGTGAGGAGGAGATGGCTGCGGAGCCAGGAGAGGCGCCAGCCCCACCTGTACCTAAAGAGGAGGGATTGACGCAGGAAGAAATGGCAGCAGCTCCGGAGGAAGAGGAATCCATTGGAGAAATTATTAAGATAGAGGAGGTAAGCGAGGGCAATCTATATTACTCATCTGCATATTCTATAAGTTTTGTCACGCCTGAGGAGCTTGAGGCATCTGGTAGTATTGTGGGCAGTAAAATAGAGCGAAAGATGTTTGGTCAGCACGATGAGGTTTATGTTAAAACAGTGGAGGATGCTGAGGTTGGTGAGAAATATACTATTTTTAGAACAGAGGGAAAACTCAAGCATCCGGTTACTGGAGAGATGCTTGGATACAATATCAGGGTTCTTGGAGAACTGGAAATTACAGAGAAAGATAAGGAGACAGCCAAGGCAAAAATCATAAGGTCCTACGATGCCATCACCAGGAATGACCGGTTGAAGCCCCTTGAATCAGTGACAACAGAGATTGTGCTTAAGAGCAGTGAGCAGCAGATAGAGGGTTATATTGTGGCGACGCAGGAAAACCTGAATCTTATCGGCGAGGGACAGATTGTTTATATTGATAGAGGCACTTCAGATGGCATAACAGAGGGTAATATTTTTACCATTTACAGACCGGCGAAAAAACTCAAAGAAGTAATCAGCGGAGAGGAGGTAGAGTCACCCATTGAGATAATAGGGAAACTTGTCGTTGTGAAGGCGCGGGAGAATGTCTCAACTGCCCTTATTACAAAGAGCAAAAAGGAAATTACTAAAGGGGATCACGTAGTGAGCGAGGTATTCTGAGTGAAAGATGGTTGAGAAGGTAAGCAAACCATGGGGCTATGAATTAATCTGGGCTCACACAGATCAGTATGTCGGGAAAATTCTCTTTATAAAATCAGGAGAAGCCCTGAGTTTACAGTATCATAAGCAGAAGGATGAAACAATTTACATTATTAATGGTAAGATGAATCTTGAGATAATGAAGAATGGTAAGAGAAGAATTCACAAAATGTTAAAGGGTGATTCATTTCGTATTAAACCGGGTACAATACACAGGATGGCAGCTGTGACAGATTGTCTGGTCTGTGAGGTTTCCACACCTGAACTGGATGATGTAGTTCGGTTAGAAGATAAATACGGAAGAGCCAAATCTTGAAATTCACGAGTATAGAAAAATGTATGGAGTGATTCTTGCAGGTGGCAGTGGAACGAGGTTCTGGCCATTAAGCAGAAAAAAGTTACCCAAGCAGTTTTTAAAATTATTTAATAACAGGACACTCTTGGAGGAAACAATAGAAAGGATATCCCCTGTAATTCCCAGAAAAAAAATCATTATAGTAACTACAGAGGAGTACAGAAACAGGATAAGAAATACTGTAAAAGGAATTTCTCCGGATAATATAATTCTTGAACCAGCGGGCAGGAATACAGCGCCAGCAATTGCCCTTGCTGCTTTCAAACTGATAAAGGAAAAAGAAGATGTTATGGGAGTTTTTCCTTCAGACCATTTAATTCTTGATAAAAGAAGGTTTATAAGGATTCTTTCAATTGCAGAGAAGATTGCAAAGTCATCGGAGCATTTAATTGCCTTCGGCATGAAACCGGATAAACCTGAGACAGGGTATGGTTATATTGAACTTGGTAATGTCTATAAAAAAGGCAGGGGGATTACTGTTTTTAATGTGAAAAGATTTATTGAAAAGCCTGACATAAGAAGGGCCAGGGCATTTTTAAAAAACGGGAATTTCATGTGGAACAGTGGGATGTTCATCTGGCGAATTGATGTATTTTTGAAAGAATTAGAGAGGAATCTTCCAGAGGTGTATTATGGGATTAAAAATGCACTGAAGAGAAAAAAGAATGGACGATTTGAAATTGATGAAAAAATTTATAAAGGGCTTCCAGGCATTTCTGTTGATTATGGAATTATGGAAAAATCAGAGCGTGCTCTCGTTATTCCAGCTGAAATAGGATGGTCAGATCTGGGCTCATGGGATTCCCTTGCAGGGATACTCAAAAAAGATGAGTCGGGGAATGTAGTTGTTGCGGATGATAAATGTTTAATAGATGTTAAAAACTCACTTTTTTATGCAAATGGGAAATTCGTTGCTGGTATTGGTGTCCAGGACCTCATTGTTGTCAGTTCTGAGAATGCAATCTTAATATGCAAAAAAAACAGTTCTCAGGATGTAAGAAAGATAACGAATTTTCTCAGCGAGAAACGAAGGGAGGAATATCTGTGAAAATGAGCCATTATTTGAGACTCAAAAGAAAACTGGAAAGCAAAGATGCGAATATCTCCGTCATTGGACTGGGTTATGTAGGGCTTCCCTATGCAGTTGCCTTTGCAGAGGCAGGATACAGAGTGCACGGGATAGACCTTGATAAAAATAAGGTGAATTTAATCAGGAAGGGGGAGTCGTACATCATTGATATTGATTCAAATCGTTTAAAAAATGTTATTCAAAACAATAAATTGACTGTCCATTCTGATTACAATATAATCCCTGACATTGATGCTGTTGTGGTCTGCGTCCCCACTCCGTTGAACAAAACAAGGGATCCAGAACTGTCCTTTATTATTTCTGCCTTCACGAATATAAGAAAAAAGATGAGAGCGGGACAGCTCTACGTGCTCTCAAGCACGACATACCCGGGAACGACGGTAGAACTTGTTTATCCTTTATTGAATGATAGTGGACTTAAAGTTGGTGAAGATTATTTTCTCGCCTTTTCACCTGAGCGGATTGATCCTGGCAACAAACTTTATACGCTTAAAGATATAACAAAAGTGGTAGGCGGAATGACTCCGAAATGTTCTGCTCTGTCCAGTATTCTTTTTAAACCTATAGTTAAAGATGTATTTCTGGTCAGGGACACCACCACCGCAGAAATGGTAAAGTTGCTGGAGAATACCTTCCGGAGCATCAACATCGCCTTTGTAAACGAACTTGCCATAATGTGTTCGCGTCTTGGAGTAAATATCTGGGAGGTGATAAAAGCGGCATCTACAAAACCCTACGGATTTATGCCATTCTATCCGGGTCCTGGAATGGGTGGACATTGCATACCCATTGATCCACTCTATCTTTCCTGGAAGATGAAAATTTTAAATTACCGTGCGCGCTTCATAGAACTTGCGGAAGAGATTAACAGAGATATGCCATATTTCGTAGTTGAAAAAATAGGCAATGTTCTTAATGAACAGGGTAAGGCATTGAAAAACAGCAGGATTTGCATTTTAGGTGTGACATATAAGAGGGATGTAAATGATATCCGTGAATCACCTGCAATTGAGATTATTAGGATTCTTCAGGAGAAAGGAGCAAAGGTTTCATATATTGATCCGTATATAAAGAGTCTTTCTGAAGATGGCATCATCCTCAGGTCAAAGCAATTGACCGCTCGCTTCCTGAAGAGCCAGGATTGTGTGGTAATTATAACAGACCACAGCATTTTTAACTGGGAATGGATCGTGAAGAATTCAAAAAGGGTAATTGATTTCAGAAATGCTACAGAAAAGGTAAAGAACCACAGGGATAAAATTTCACTCCTTTAGAATCTGATGCTGCGTTCAAAATTATTTAATCTTTTGGTGGGACTTTGCATAAGCGGGGTATTTATTTATTTTGCAGTAAAGAATGTAAATATTAATGAGTTCAGGAAATATGTCCACCATCTGAATGCTATTTATATTATACCGGCGCTTCTGCCAGGACTTCTCGCATATCTTGTAAGGGCATGGAGATGGAATTATTTTCTTTCATCTGTCGGGAGATTTCATGTGAAGGGTCTTCTTTCTGCGACAATGATTGGATTTATGTCTAACAATATATTGCCTGCAAGGGTTGGGGAGTTGATAAGAGCGCTCGTTTTAAGTAAAAAAGAATCAATAAGCTTCATTTCTGTTTTGACTTCACTTATTGCAGAAAGAATTATGGATGGCTTTACTATAAGTATAATCGCAGTTTTTGCAATTTATACTCTCCCGGTAGATGAAAAAATAAAATTTTTCGGAGGGCTATTTTTCTTGATTTTTTTAATCCTTCAGATAGTACTTTTCATTATTATTAATTCAGAGGGAGTAAAGGAGAGGTTATCTGATGCCCTTCCAGAAGGGCTTAATAAATATTTAAAGAGGATTATATCTGGTTTAGAGGGCTTGAAGAGATTTAGAAATTCTGGTATAACATTTGTAAGTGCCTTTTTGATATGGTTTCTCTCTTCGTTATACTTTTATTTTATGGGACTTGCAATGCACATACGACTGCCTTTCAGTGCTTCTTTCTCAATATTTGTAAGCGTTGCTCTTGGCGTTGTTATTCCTTCCTCGCCTGGGTTTATCGGGGTTTATCATTTTTTCTGCCAGAAAGCGATAGAGATGTATGGCGTTGATGCTTCACAGGCGCTGGCTTACGCAGTAGTTACACATTTTGTTCAATTTATTGCTGTAACAGTTCTTGGCTTTTTTTTCCTGTTTTATGAGAATCTTTCTTTGCTGGCACTGAGTAGAGAAGAAAAGGTGAGGGAGTTGAAATAAAATGGAATATTCAATTGTAATCCCTGTATATAACGAGGCAGAAAATCTAAAGAGATTGTATTCGGGATTATGTAAATCCATGGATTTACTGAAGGGTGAATACGAGATAATATTTGTTGATGATGGGAGTACCGATTCAGGTCCCGAAGTTATGAAGTCAATTGCAGAGAAGGACAGAAGAGTAAAAATATTGCACCTTGCCAGAAATTTTGGCCAGACCGCTGCTTTATCAGCGGGAATAAAATTTGCGAAGGGCGAGATCGTGATTCTCATGGACGCTGATTTGCAGAACGACCCCGAGGACATTCCCCTGCTCATTTCCAGATTGAGGGAGGGCTATGACCTCGTTTCTGGCTGGCGGAGACACAGAAGCGATCCATTCTTTACAAGGGCTCTTCCATCAATGATTGCCAATAAGTTAATTGCCCTTATAACTGGAGTAAAGATCCACGACTTTGGGTGTACCCTTAAAGCATATCGGAAAAGTTTACTTGGCGACATAAATCTATACGGTGAGATGCACCGTTTGATTCCAGTCTATGCTGCCTGGCGGGGGGCTAGAATAACCGAGGTCGTGGTAAAACACCATCCAAGAACAGCAGGAAGTTCCAAATATGGTCTCGGAAGAATTTTCAAGGTAATCCTTGACCTTATTACCGCCTATTTTTTCGGCAGTTTTTCCACAAAACCAATTCATTTCTTCGGAGGGCTCGGGTTATTTCTCACACTCGGGGGAGTTTTGAGCGGAATTGTTGTCCTTATAGAAAAATACTATCTTCCCGATGCACCGGCTCACAGAAACCCCCTGCTTCTTCTTGCTGTTTTTCTCTTTCTTGTTGGTTTCCAGATGATTATGCTGGGACTTCTTGCTGAGATTCTCATACGAACGTATTTTGAAGGCCAGAATAAGCCCACCTACATAATCAGGTCAAAAGTCAATATTGAATAAATCCCATGTGCGGAATATGTGGTGTCTGTTTTAGTGATAACCGCAGTGCAGAGAGAGAAATTCTGGAGGCAATGAATTCAACCCTTCGTCACCGCGGTCCCGATGATGAGGGATATTATTTTTCTGAAGGCATCGGGCTTGCCATGAGGAGATTAAAAATTATTGACCTTGAGACAGGGGGACAGCCTGTCTTTAATGAAGACAGAAGTGTCTCCGTTGTTTATAATGGTGAAATTTATAATTTCATGGAATTAAGAGGTGAATTAATCAGAAGGGGGCACAGATTTAATTCCCGGACAGATACAGAGATAATTGTTCATCTCTATGAAGAAGAGGGGATTGATTTTATTAGTAAACTTAACGGTATGTTTGCCTTTGCCCTCTGGGATAAGGGAAAGGAGGTATTATACCTTGTGAGGGATCAGTTTGGAATCAAACCGCTCTATTACTCCATCTTGAAGGATGGCATAATCTTTGCCTCAGAATTGAAGGCAATTTTAAAGTATCCCGGTTTAAAAAGGGAGATTGATATGGAATCCCTCTGCAGATATCTGATAGCAGAGTATATTCCCTCACCGTACAGTATTTTTAAGGGTATCAATAAATTGAAGCCAGGGCACTTTTTAAGATTTCATAAGGGCTCCGTTGATTTAAAGCAGTACTGGAGGTTGGACTTAAACAGGTCTGAGACAAAGATTGCTTTTTCTTCTGCAATAGAGAGATTCCGGGAACTTTTTAAGGATTCTGTAAAAATGCGCCTTGTCAGCGATGTTCCCCTGGGTGCCTTTTTGAGCGGTGGAATAGATTCTGCTTCAGTTACATACTTTATGAAAAATGTCCATGGTTCAGGGGTGAAAACCTTTTCAATATCCTTTGATGATCCATCCTTTGACGAAAGCAAATACTCTAAACTGGTTTCAGCATATCTTGAGACAGAACACCATGATAAAAGAATGACGGAAATGGATATGATTGATACGATTCCGATTGTCTTTGATTTTCTTGACGAGCCACTGGGAGATGCCTCCATTGTGCCCACTTATCTTCTTTCCAAATTTACCCGTGAAAATGTTACGGTGGCGCTGAGCGGAGATGGAGGAGATGAGTTATTTGCCGGTTATCCCACATATTATGCTCACCGCTTTGCAGAGGGTTATTCCAGAATTGTTCCCACCTTTGTTCATAGAAGTATAATAAAGCCCATCGCTGATGCACTGCCTGTGTCTTTTGATAACTTTAGTATTGACTTTAAGATTAAGAGATTTCTGCATTTTGTTAAAGAGCCAGCGCTTCAGAGAAATATATTCTGGCTGGGTTCATTTACTCCCGACGATTTAAAGAACCTCCTCCTCTTTCCATTTGAGAGGATGGATTTTTATGAAGAACAGAAGAGAATCTTTTACGAATATAATGAGATAAAGGATAATGTGGAGAAGACGCAGATCCTTGATTTTTTCTTTTATCTTCAGGAGGATGTGCTTCAGAAGGTTGACAGAGCAAGTATGGCCTGTTCCCTTGAGGTTAGAATTCCCTTCCTTGATCCGCGAGTTGTTGAATTTGTGTGGTCCCTGCCGTTAAATTTTAAGTTAAGGGGCTTAAGTACAAAGTATTTACTTAAAAGGGCTATGGATGGGTGTTTGCCAGAAGCGATTTTGAGAAGAAAGAAGAAGGGATTTGGAATACCTGTGGCCCGATGGTTTGCAGGAAGGCTGAAGGATATGGTGATGGATACATTTAATGAAACGAGGATAAGGAATGAGGGGCTTTTCAATATAAAATATATTACCGGTCTGCTGAATGAACATTTTCAGAAGAGGAAGGACCACAGAAAAAAACTCTGGACATTATTTGTCTTTCAGCACTGGCTTAAAAGATATGGAAAGGTTTGATTATAGTTAGAAATTCTATTAGAATAAAATAATTTAAAAGGAGAAAAAGATGAAAAGTGCTTTAATTACAGGGATTACCGGTCAGGATGGTTCATATCTTGCCGAACTTTTACTTTCTAAAGGATATAAGGTTTATGGGCTTGTGAGAAGGACAAGCCATCTGAATCTTGAAAGGATAGAGCATATTATTGACAGGATAAAAATCTATCTCGGTGATCTCACAGACCTTTCCTCCGTTGTGCGAATTATTGATGAATGCGAACCGGACGAGGTTTATAATCTTGCTGCCCAGTCCTTTGTTTACACATCCTGGGACCAGCCAATACTGACAGCGCAGGTTACAGCCCTTGGTGTGGCTAATGTTCTTGAAGCCATACGTATTGTTAATCCTAAAATTAGATTTTACCAGGCGTCCTCCAGTGAGATGTTCGGAAAGGCACAGACAATCCCTCAGAATGAGAAGACCCCATTCTATCCCAGAAGCCCCTACGGGGTCTCAAAACTGTTTGGCCACTGGTTGACGGTAAACTACAGAGAAAGCTTTGGTATTTTTGCCTGTTCAGGAATCCTGTTTAACCATGAGTCGCCAAGGAGGGGAAAGGAGTTTGTTACACGAAAGATAAGTTACGGCGTTGCAATGATAAAACATAAAAAGGCAGACAAATTGCGTCTTGGCAATCTTGATGCGTCTCGTGACTGGGGTTTTGCAGGTGACTATGTTAAGGCGATGTGGCTTATGCTCCAGCAGGAAGAGCCCGATGATTATGTAATTGCCACCGGTGAAAGCCATACAGTTCGTGATTTTGCTGAGATTGCCTTTGCAAGGGTCGGGTTAAACTGGCAGGATTATGTGGTGGTTGATAAGGAGCTTTTCAGGCCCGCAGAGGTTGACTATCTCCTGGGAGATGCGACCAAGGGCAGGGAAAAACTCGGGTGGAAGCCACAGGTTACTTTTAAACAACTTGTAGAGATGATGGTTGATGCAGATATGGAACTTGTTGCCAGAGAAAAATGAAGTGTGCCCTTATCACAGGAATTGAAGGATTTGCGGGATCCCATCTTGCAGAATTACTTTTAAAAAGAAGATACAGGGTATGTGGCACCGTTTTTAATTTAAATAAAATAGAAAATATAAGACCTTTGTTAAAAGAAATTAATATTTTAAGATGTAATATAGTTAACTCTTCGGAGCTTACAGGGGCAATAAAAAGATTTAAACCAGATATAGTCTTCCATCTCGCAGGTGTTGCTTCTGTTCCCGAGTCATTAATGGATCCAGCCAGTACTTACAGGATAAATTTCTGGGGAACATACAATTTGCTGGAATCGGTTAGAAAGTTCTCTCCAGAGGCGAAGGTGCTTGTGGTGGGATCAGCCCACGAATATGGACATGTAGATGAAGACCAACTCCCTGTAAAGGAGTCGCATCCACTGAATCCTGAGACCCCTTACGCTGCAAGCAAGGCAGCCGCAGAGATGCTCTCGCTCCAGTATTGTCATTCCTTCGGTATGAAGATCTTCACTGTGCGCTCCTTTAATCACATAGGTCCCAGACAGAGTCCTGACTTTGTTCTCTCAGGCTTCGCAAAGCAGATATCAGAGATCATGAAGGGGGAAAAGCCCCCCGTTGTAAAAACAGGCAATCTCAATGTCTACAGGGATTTTACCGATGTCCGTGATGTAGTTAATGCATATTTACTTATAGTTGAAAAAGGGAAATGCGGGGAGGTTTATAATGTATGCAGTAACAGAGCAATCAGGTTAAGCGATCTATTGAAAAAGATGCTTAAGGTTGCTGGTTGCAGAGCAAAAGTAGTTGTTGAAAAAGAAAGGATGAGAAGACGAGAGATGGTGCGGTTTTATGGAGATAACTCAAAATTAAAAAAGGCAACAGGCTGGACCCAAAATTATAAGATTGAAGAGACCATCAGAGAGATAATTGATTGGTGGAAAAATAGATAAGATTATCAGGTCTGAATTTATTGTTCTATGGGCAATTCATCCACTCCAGAATGCTCTTCCTCAAGGGGTTCAAATTCTCCCTGAGAGGGTTGTCGGGGTAGAGGTTGTTGCTGTGTTCCTGCAACCTTTTCCAGATATTGAACAATTTGCCTGATCTGTTCCTTCTGTGGCTCTGGATCAGTTGTATAAATAAGATATTGTCTCAATGGTGTGAGTGCTTCAGCATACATTTTTCTTCTGTAATAGAGAAGCCCCAAACTATAATATGCCGGCGCGAAGGTGGGATCAATCTCAATTGCCTTTTTGTAGTATGCTGCTTCTTCATCGGAATTGTCCCCCAGTTTCAGTCCTGCATTATACCAGTCAATAGGAGATGTTCCTGTTTCTGGCGGTGGTATTATGACAATGCCCATCCCCTTCAGTGTGGCACGCACCTTTTCTTTATCAAGTTCGTTATCAGAATATTTAAGAAACTCAAGAAATTCCTTCGTTGCTTCCTGTTTCATATTTTTGTACAGATAAACATAGCCGAGGTTGTAATGTGCCGGCGCGAAGGTGGGGTCAATCTCAATTGCCTTTAGATAATAAGAGATCTCCTCAGGCGAATTGTTCCCGAGCGCTGCGCCTTTGTTAAACCATTCTGCTGCCTGTATCTTCCTTGCCTCAAGTGCCTTCTGACTTGCATCTATTCCGCCCTTCCCGGTTTGCTGCTGGAGCAAGCGGTATGTTGCTTCGTCTTCTGCAGATGTTTAGGGTCTTGGTTGTGGTTTTGGCGCTGGTTTTGAGGCAACCGGTTGTGGATTTTTACTGAAGAAGCCGTGAATTCCTTTAACAATTCTTGATTGAATTACAAAAATATCATCCACCATGCCCGTTTCTTTAAATGATTTCAGAACCTTGCCGTCTATTATCTGGATCACTGCTGAACTTACTTCTATCTTATCTCCTGCGCGTTTATAATCGCCAATAATAGTGAAATCCGCCTTAAGTTCCGCTCCCACCTTTTTGCCAGTGATGGGTGTCAGTTCCTCACTGCTATATTGATAAAGAACCCTCTGAACCTCCTGTTTCGGTATTAGTGTGATAAAGGGTAATTTAAGTAATTCAACGGATATTGCCTCCGACATCCCCTCACTCAGTTGTTCTAGTGCTTTATCCCCTGAGAGGTTTTTAAATGGGAGGACCGCAATCTTTGAGGCCTCCGATAAGGACGGCAGGGTAACAATAAAGGAGATAAGAATAATTAAGTATAATTTTTTTAGATTCATACCTGATTTCCTCCTATGCCTTATTCATACTGTATATTAAATCATGATTATCGGCAAAACTATAGTAACAATTATCTCCTATTATAACATGGTCAAGGACCTTGATGCCGAGAATTTCCCCTGCCTCAAAGAGCCGCCTTGTTATTAATCTATCTTCTTGACTTGGAGTTGGATCCCCGCTCGGATGATTGTGAGCAAAAATTACTGCAGCAGCAGAGTATTTTATTGCAGGTAGAAAGGACTCCCTCGGATGGACGATGCTTGTTGTTAATGAGCCGATGGAGATGTTTTCGCACTTTAATATTCTGTTCTTACCGTTTAAAAGCAATGTATAGAAGAATTCCTTTTTCTGTCCCGCAAGTTTTCCCCTCAAAAATTCAAATACATTTTTGCTGGAAAGAATTCTAAAGCCAGGGGCGATGTTTTTTGTTGCCAGCCGTCTTGCGATTTCAAAGACAGCCACCAGTTTGCTCGCCTTTGTAGGGCCAATTCCCTTAATGCTCATTAATTCCTCCGGCGCTGCAAGGCCTATTTTTTCCAGTGTTTCGTACTTCTTCAGTAGAGCCCTCCCTGTCTCAACAGCGTTCATACCGGAGGAGAAGGAGCCACTCCCTATAATTATTGCCAGCAGTTCCGCATCGGAAAGAGACTCCGCCCCCTTGCTCAGCAACCTTTCTCGTGGTCTTTCTGAATCAGGCCAGTTCTTTATAGAGGAGAGCACCTCAGCCATCTATCCCCTCACTACATTTATTACAGGACCAACCTGAACATCTATTGGCTTTTCCGTTGAATACAGTTCACCATCTATTGTGTATCTTATTTGCTCACCCTCAAGTGGTTCAATTATAACCCTTTTTACAAGTCGTGAGAAAATTTTTTCTGTGTTGAATGGCTTTGCCATCAGCATTTTAGGGATGTAAGAGAGGACTCTGAACACATTTATATCTGATGCAAGGAAATGAAAAAAACCTGCCTTTCCAGCCATATATGCAGGCTTCAAATTCAGCCCGACATCCCTTACGGTTGCCCCTAAAATTACAGTAAAATTATTAAGGAGAGTCGTCTCTCCATCAACGATAATTCTTGCCTTTACTGTTTTGAATAGATTTTTTATATACTCTGACCTTAAAATTGCAGAGCCAATGCCTCTAAATATTACCTTTAACGCCTTCCAGGCACCAGTTCCTTTTCCATCATAATAGGCATCAAGGAAATTTGAAACTAGTCCGCTTCCGAAGATAAAGCCAAATTTATCATTAACCTTTATTGTGTTTCTTTCAATTATGTCAATCCTTTCTTTTCTTATATATTTGTCTACAATTTTTTTCAAAAGTTTCTCTGTTGATAATTTTTTGACCTTCAGTGAGTTAGCCACGGTATTCATTGTACCTCCCCGGAGGTGTAAGACAGGAGGGAGTTTTTTATCCCTGTAGATATTCAGGAAATGCGTGAGGACATGATGATGCGTGCCGTCGCCTCCGTTTATTAAGAGCAAGTCTACGCCATTTTGTTTGAATTTTTCTGCGGCCTCACGGATTGCTTCAACATCCGGCGTTTCGATAACAACTCCCGCGGTGCCGATTATTTTCCTTAACCTGTCCGCAAGCCATTTTTTCCCTATGTTTCTTCTCGCATTCGGATTATGAATAAGCCCGATTCCAGACATATACACCTTCCATGGATTTTTGATATAAAATTAAATATATTATAGATAAAAATAAAATAATAGTCAATGAGATGGGGTCCATGTCGCTTCCGTTTATGAAGGTTCATTTTTGATTCCTCAGATATATTTATCGTGTTTTTTCAGTAGAATATTTCAGAATTTTATGGAAATTCTTCCGGAAGGCATACCCCTTTATTTTTACTTTGCTATATTTTTTGCCAT
>FWWL01008353.1_pt1 | contig 13354 bp, 13 predicted proteins | sample 2228331 | NCBI WGS metagenome assembly FWWL01 (sample SAMEA103939775, study PRJEB20133) | metagenome | reverse complement strand
AAACCTCCTGGGTTGTGGCGCTATTGTTGGGTTACCGAAAAAGGCGAGATTGTTAGCCTAACGACGCATCATGGTAAACATAGGCAAGGGTCAGAGGGGGAATCTAAGATTAGCAGACCGCCAATGGTATTCTATCAACTCGTCAGCGACTTGCTCAATCAAGCAATTCAAACTGCACCAGCGAAAGCAGAGAAGCGGTATTGGGCAGAGCAACTTTTGGACATATCACTGAAGATGCATCGCGCGCCTCAACTCCAGCGAGGCGTTGACTTCTACCACGATCCCTTCGGGGGACCGACACTGATTTGTTATGCAACCGATTTCTCCTATGAAGCACGCATTAGATGTGAGCAGTATTACGCTCTGATGAGCAAGGTTCCCGACAACAAAGACCCTCGTGAATGGTGCTACGAAGTTGCAAGGAGACTTCGTGTGACTCTTACCTCGCCAAATCCGTGCAATGAGCCATTGTATTTCCTTCTCGTGGGGAATGTGTGTTCGGATATCGTCTTTGCGCGAGAGAATCTGGCTTTGATTGGATCGCTTCCATCGGATGATTGGGTGCTCATAGCGGGTTGGCATCTCTGGCGCCTGCCTCAAGACACCCAGTACTTAAAAGTGCGTAAGCGAACGCTTTATCTTTCGCTGCAAGTATTGCAGGTACTAAAGGTGCGTCATCTACTACAATCAGGAAGGTTAGTTGTGTGGGATGGTTCGAGGCAAGGGGAAATTCCGCTGGATGGTCAACAGGGCTTCGTAGAAGGCGATAAGGTATGGGTTCAGGCGAAAGCACTTTCGAGCAAGGCAGGGGTGTTTGATGTGCGCGAATCAGAGAGAGGGCAAATTGTGTTAATGTGCCCCTTTGGCGCTGGTAGATGCTTTATGTACCCTTGTGGTGGCTTCTAATGTGCCCCTTTGGCGCTGGTAGATGCTTTATGTACCCTTGTGGTGGCTCCCTCTAATCCATCTGAAGGCATGGGAGAGTCCTATCAAGGTCGTAGGAACGCATCATCTTTTTCGGGAGATTCAGCGGTGGGTGACGCAGGTAGTGCCCCCCTTTCAGAAGGAGGCTCCGTTGAGGGAGCCTCCGCTTCCTCGGTAAGGCGCAGGAACACCTCTTCTAAGGTACTGCCCTCCATCTGGGCACGCTCCTGCAGTTCCGCCAGTGTGCCCTCTGCCAGCAGTTTGCCCTTGTGCATGATAATCACGCGGTCGCACAAGCGTTCCGCGGTGTCCAGCTGGTGCGTGCTGACCAGAATGGCGCATCCTTCATCGCGCAGGCGTTGCAGGTCGCTCTTCAGGGTGTACTGCCCTTTGGGGTCGATGCCCATCAGTGGTTCATCACACAGAAACACGCGCGCATCGTGCACCAAAGCGCAGACCACCGCCAGTTTCTGTTTCATTCCTTTGGAGAGCGTGCCTGCCAGGGCGTCCGCCTTGTCCTTGAGTTCGTAGCGCTCCAGCAGTTCGTCAGCACGCTGATGGTAGAGGTCGAGCGTATCATAGCACATCGCCACCAGGCGCATATGCTCACGCACGGTCAGCAGTTCGTACGGATTGGGCATTTCGGGAATAAACGCCAGCAGGCGTTTCGCCTCCTTCTCCTGCCGAGCAAGGTCGTAGTCGCCTATCTGGATGCGCCCTGAGTCGGGTTTGAGAATGCCCGTGATACAGCGGAGGGTGGTCGTCTTGCCTGCACCGTTGGGACCGAGCAAGCCGACGATTTCACCCCCATTCACTTGGAAGCTGACCCCGTCGACCGCTCGGAAGCCCTTGAACGACTTGACAAGATTCTCAACGAGTAGCATTATTGGCGTGGCTTACGAAACAGCGAGTCGTTGACTTTCACATTATGGCGCACCTGCAGAATCAGAATCACTATCTCCATACCCGACACATTCTGGGTAATACGGAAAGGATACTGAATGCCGTCCACCTTGCGGTAGTCATCAAAATAGTTGACAGTGCTTATCTTGCCTTGTTGGGTTATCGCCTCTGTGTCCATTCGCAAGACCAAGAAGGTGCGCGTGTCGATATAGAGTTTAGCCTTGGTGCCGTAGCGGGTCTCCGCCTCGACAACATAGGTCTCCTTATTGCGCACCTTCTCGTTTTTGAGCAGTTTGGGATTCCTGAAGTTTTTGCGCCACTGTGCAGCAGCGTTCATCTGAGCGGACTCTTTAAGCTGTTCCAGCTCTGTCCCCTTAATTTCGCGAAGCCCTGTAATATTGTTTTTCTCCCACCCGACCTTTCCGTCAAATGCCGAAGTAGATTCGATTACTCCAGGCACAGACTGACGCACATAGAACTTGTTGGGCGCTTTGTAGTAGATTTCCACTTGCCCTGTGATGTTCGCAGCGGGCATACTCATCGTGCCTTTGATGTGGAAGCTTTTGATGCGCGCATATGCCTGAGGAGAACCACTTGCCGAGTCGGCTCTATCCAGAATCTGCTCTGCTGTTAGTCGCTGAGCTGTGAGAGGAGCCAGACCGAGAACCAGACTCCCCAATCCCAAAAGCAGTATCCACTTTCGCATAGTCACCACCTCAAGAGAAAGTATACCTACTGAGAGCGCGTTTGGAACAGGCTTACTACTGCAATCGCCGTTAGCACGGCTAAGGGAAGCACCACTCCCGCAACAAAGCCCAACACCATCAACGAGCCACCCTGAACCACTCCATATGCCACCAGCATGATCAGCGGATATTTTGCAAGGAACACCAACGGGAACAGCTGTTTCCACATTCGTCTCAGCAGGATTGCCAATAGGGCGTAGTAGCCTGCTATCGCGCTCAGCGTGCAAACCCCTATCAACAGCCCCCATGCCACCGACCCCTGTTGGAAGAGCCAACAGAGCACAAAGCCGAGCAGAGTCACGCTTCCTGTCCATAGTCCAACCGCCCGCCAGAGTAGGGGCGGATGCTCCATCAGTCTCACTGCCCACTGCCTATTCCCAATTGCCCTTCTCATGGCTACTCTTCTCGGCTAAGGCGGTTGGCGATACGGATGAGCTGGACGAATCCAGCGACGACACCAATCAAGATAAGCACCATCGTCCAAGTGGGGCTGGTGCCGAGGCGGGTATCCAGCCAGTAACCCACTAATGCGCCCAGAATTATCGGACCTGCAAGCGCGAAGCCAATGGAGAAGGCGAGGCTCACCGCTCGTGTGGAACGCTGGAAAGCAGGAGACGGACCGCCAGGCAGTTTCGGGCGTTCGAACTGCACCTTGGGCACTTCGGGCAAGGAAGGAGTGGGAGGCACCTCAGGCACTTTCAGCTCCTCCTCAGGGCTCGCTTGCTGGTCAGCACCTGCAAGATTATCGTCTGGCTCCCCCTTAGGGGGTTGCGGGAACAAACTGCTCATGGAGTAACCTCACCGCACGCTCGACCTCACTCTCTGGAATGATGCAGGAAATCGAGAGTTCCGAGTCGGCAGTTTGCAGAACGGGAATGCCTGCTGAGGTGAGCGTCTCATAAAGTTTCGCAAAGACACCCGGTTGATGGCTATACCCCTGCGCAATCAGCGAGACCATCGTACAGCCTTCGGCAATCGTGATGGGGATGGTACGCAGGCGTTCGCCCCCAAGCCCCGCTTTCTCCAGCATCCCTTGCTGAATTTTGCACAGTTCGCTGGGGTGCTCGCCAAACTGGAGCAGGTAAAAGTAAGGAGGCGAACCGAGCGGGATGACCAGCCCATCCAACATCGTGCGCACATTTTGCCAGTGTTCGCGGGGGAACCCCATGCCAACCCCTTCCTCATCCACACCTACGCCCTGCAAGTTCACGCCCATCCGCGCCATCAGGCGATAGAGTTCCAACTCCAGTTGCGCCTTGTGTTCGGGATACGGAATGTGGAAGCTAAGGTAGACAAGTTTGCCTGTGTGGGTAATGCCTGTGATGCGGTGCGGGCGGTCGGGGTTCGATACCACCAGCGTCCCTTCCTCATCGGTGAAGGTGCATTTGACCCAGAGGGGGATCCCGTAGTCCATCGCAATCTCGGCGGCGCGGGGATGGAGCACGCGCGCCCCTTGATGGGCAATCTCGGCAACCTCCTCATAGGAAACCTCGCGCAGGGTGGGGGCATCGGGCACGAAGTCAGGGTCGGCTGTCTTCACCCCATTCACATCGGTGTAGATTTCGACCGCATCGGCTTGGAGCGCTGCGCCCAGCGCGGCAGCGGTTGTATCCGAGCCGCCACGCCCTAAGGTGGTGATGGAACCGCGATGGAAGATGGGGTCGGGGCGCGTCACCCCCTGAAAGCCCGCCACCACAGGAATCCAGCCTTGTTCTAAACAGCGTAGGATGGGAGTGGGGTCAATCTCCAAAATTCGTGCGTTGCCGAACTCGCTGTCGGTGATGATACCTGCCTGATTGCCCGTGAGCGCAACTGCAGAGTAGCCCAAGATGCGCAGGGTTTGGGCGAAAATCACGGTGGAGATAATCTCTCCACATGCCATCATCAGGTCTTTCTCGCGTGGATGCGGGGGTACGGTAGGGTCTAACTGGGTGAGGAACTCGACGAGGGTGTCGGTGGCATAGGGTGCGCCCTTGCGCCCAATTGCCGAGACGACCACCACAGGCTTGTAGCCAGCCTCCAAGCACTGAATGACCTTGCGCGCCGCCATCAACCGATGTTCATGGCTATCGACGCTGGTGCCCCCGAACTTCAACACGCGGATGCGGATTCGGTTCACCTCGTTCGCTCCTCCACCCATCGGGTTGCATCTTCACGCAGGTTAAACGCCCGACGGAGCCGTTTCACCACTTCTTCCGTATGCTCGGACGCAATCAGGCAGGTCAGGCGGTTGTGGGCGTCGCTAATCTGCTCTAACGCAACCCCTGCAGAGTTCAGCACCTCGGCAGTTTTTGCCAGCACGCCGTGCAACTCGCGCATGTTCTGGGCGAAAATCGACACCATCCGCCGACGCGGTTTGACCGAAACGCGAAACCGCTCTGAGTGCAACACCTTGCAGGCAGTCTGCATCGTCTCCGCATCGACGCCAAAGCTCAGCCCAGAGCGCTGAATCTTGATGAGGAAGATACTGATGCCCGCTTGCTCTAACGCGCGCAGGGCACGCTGGCGTACTTGTATGGGGTCTTCATCCCACTCGGAACGCACCGACAAGTAAGCAACCTCAGGGGAGACGACAATCGCGCTCACCCCACGCTCCCGTTCGAAACTGACCCGTTCACCGGTCGTAGCGATGGTCTCTTCTGGTAGCATCGTGTGGCGAGGGTAAGTATACCCCCTCTGAACCCTTTTCAGCGGAAGCAACTCGGCTCACTCTCACCCGTCTCGGAGCGGTCGTCAAGCCAATAAGCCCACCTACAAACGCACTGGTGCCCCCCAGAAACAGATAGGCACGGGCAAGGGTGGGCATCATCACACTCCAGTCCCGATAGTCCCACACGCCTGCATACCACAGCAACAGCACATATGCCAGAGGTGGGATGAGCAACAGTCCTATCCCGGCGCCCAAGAGCGCAGAGCGCAGTACGCTCATCCCCCCATATCGACGCAGAAAGAGACCAATCACAGCAATCAGAAGTCCCACGAGGAGCGCACTGACAATCGGCGCGCCGTTGAACGCGCCCAGTGCATACCACCGACGCATGTCCTGAAGGTTAGGCGGAAATCCCTGTACACTCCAAACACAGGCGAGCCAAAGAGCATGCACAAGCCAGAAGCTTAATCCCGCCAACACAGCGCGCAGGAGAAACCCCAATAGAGTGAGGGCTAAAAACTGCCCCCACAAGACGGCTCGGCTCAGTTTCGCCATCGCGCAGGGTTATACCTGAGTGCTGGGAGAAGAAGACTCCGAAGACCCCTCTTCATACGCTAATCGCACATCGTAGCGTGCTCGTGCAAAAGTCTGCTCGTATGCGGACTGCAGGTTTAGCACGACATCGGGGTCTTCAGGCAAGAGGGGGACGGGAATGGTGGGCAGAGGCTGTTCCAGTGTCCAGCTATACACCTCCACAGCAGGACGCCTATTGCCCCGAGCCACAAACACATAGAAGTCTCCCTTGGGCAAGGGTTCGATAATGGGCAGTCGCTCGCCCTCCAGTAGCAAATCGATCTCTACTAAGTTCACGGGGCTTTGCAGGATTTGCTGACGCTTGGTGAGATACTCGCGCCGTCCATCGGCAGTAGGACGCTTGTTGCTGGGGGAGAGCAGTTCGATAATCGTCACCAGCTGGCGGTTCGGCATGGAGACAATCACAATATACGGCTCTCGCTGTTCTTCTGGCATAGGAAGTGTAAGGATGTCGGGTTTGGCAAGGGTGAGCATACCGCCCCCTGTGAGGGGAGGTATCTCCTGCTGTTCGCGCACGACGCTCACATCAGGGCGGAACACACGCTGTATCGTACCCTCAGGAGGGTTATACTCTAAGTACACTCGTTCTTCTATCTGAGCAGTATACTTGGGGATTAGCTGAGGGACAAGAAGGGCACGCATCGAGACAATCATCTCGTGATGAAAGTCGACCCAGCACTGGCGTTCAATATAGGGGTCTACCCCGATAAAGCGTCGTTTCACTGAGCACACCTCGCTTCTTTCACTCTACGATAGTATACCTCGCTTGCTTAAAGCCCCATCGCGGTCTATCGTTGCCAATCAGTCGCGCCATATCTTTTCGAACACCCATGCAGAGCCTGCAGAGAGGGTGAGCAAGTAGCCCCCGATGCCCTGCAAGACACTTCTCATCGATTCGCCTCTCAGGACCTGCTCGGTGCCAGCGATGAGCATCAGCAAGATGGGCAGAAGCAGAGGAAAGGTCACGACCGCCAGCAGAGGACCCCGTGAGGGCGAGCGTGCGACCAGCGCGCCACAGAGGGTCAGCACGCTCACGAGGCACGCGCCACCGCCCAGCCAAAGAGCAAGCCAATAGCCCAAATGCCCGCTGAGCGGTGCCACCATCAGCGCATAAAGAGGCACCAACACTGCACTCAACACGCTATAGAGCGTGAAATGAAATAGCCACTTGCCCCAAAACACGCTGGAGGCGCGTGCCCCTACGCGCAACAGGTCGGCTGTGCCTGTCTCCTCTTCGGTGATGAAGCCTCGCGCTAACGCAGGAAACATCCCAAACAGCAACGCAAGCCACAACAGCCCTGCCTGCAAGCGGATAGTGAGCGATGCGCCCAGCCCCGCAAAACTGATACTGACCACCGTCACCACGCCCATCAGCAGAGACGCAATCAGCCCCTGCCGAAAGCGCCACTCCTGCAGGAGGTCTTTGCGCCAGATAGCGAGCGTTTCACGCACCCATCTCCAAGACGAGGTCGCCCCAGTGGGTGTGCTCGCTTCGGTTGGTGGCGAATAGGGTAATCGTTTGAGTTCGTTGCTCATCGAGTACGCGTTCCAGTAAGGATAGCCCTGCCCGATCTAACCCAGCGTCGGGTTCATCAAGCAGGAGCAGGGGCGGTGAGTTCCAAGTTGCCAGGGCTAATCTCAGCCGTTGGCGCATACCAGTAGAGAAGGTGCGCACTTGGTCGTGGGCGCGGTCGGCGAGTTCGTATCGTCCGAGCCATTCCATCAAACGCTCGCGCTCGGTGGGGGTTCCGCGCACGGTTGCCCACCAGTAGAGATGCTCATAGGCGGTTAACTCTCGGTAAAGCGCGCCGTCGGTGGCGCACCAGCCCAGCCATTCGTGGCGATTGGGCACAGGGTGGTCGCCATAACGCAACCGAATCATGCCTTCGGTGGGAGCCAGAAGCCCCGCAATCAGGCGCAGAAGCGTGCTTTTACCAGAGCCGTTGACCCCACGCACCACCAGAAGCGTTCCCTGAGCAATCTGGATGCTGAGCCGACGGAACACCCATCGCTCGCCAAACCGCTTGCCCAGTTGCTGGCACTCCAGAACCCACTTCACGAGGGCGAGTATACCTTAGAAGGGTCTTCTCAGTTCCAGCACGAGTCGTTGCTGGTCGCGGGGCATGCTGGGGTCAGGGCGACGCTCGTAGTGAGTCCACTGGATTCCGAACATCAAGTAGTGTTCCGAATCGAGTTTGCGCTCGGTGGAGAGGAAGAAGGTGTGGGCAATTCCATAGCGGTCGCCCAATCGTTCCGAATCGTGGCGATAGCCCACATCGTAGCGCAGTCCGTCTTTTTGTTCGCCAATCAGGGTTAGCCCTCCGCGTCGCACCCGCCGATTCTGGAGGTCATTCCACTCGATTCGGTAGTCGCCTCGCAGGCGCACTTCGGGCGTCCAGCGCCACTCTAGCCCCCAGTTGGAGAAGCCCGTCGGCTGAAGCACTGAACCCAGCACCACATGAGGGTTCGCCTGTTCAGGATGGGTTTGGAACTCGTGGCTAATCGTAAACCGTTGGTCGAGCTGGTAGCCAACAGTGTAGTTGCGCACGAGGTATAGTCGCCCGTCTTGATAGGTGCGCACCTTGTAGAGCAGGTTATAGCGCAGTCGCTCGCCTGGGGCTGATTCGATTTGGTAGTAGCGGTCGATGGCGCGCCCTTGTCCGGGCACATACAGCCCTACATACCCGCCCGAAACCTTGCGTCCCCACAGCTCCGCTTGACCTGTGAAGTGCTTATTCTCTTGTTGCCACATATGCTTATCGGCGAGCGCGCCGTAGCGGAACTCGAACTGGAGACCTTTCAGCATCAAGAAGTCGAACGGTCGGGCACTTTGTATTAGTACTTGCGATTGGGCTTTGGTGTTCACTTTGTCCACGCGCCACTCCTGATAGTTTGCGCCCACACTGAGCACGCCGAACGCGCTTTGGGTCAGCCCTGCAGACAGCACGCGCGTGCCATTTGCGCCCTCTTTGCCCGTGCGCGTCTCCGAGAAGGTGAGTTTCGTGCCCTGTTTCAGTTGGTACTCCAGCCCGATTTGCTGGCTCGTTTCATCGGGTGCACCGTCGCGGTTCGCTTCTGCATGGGTGAAGTTGAGCTTCAGGTTTGGATTGAGGGCGTAGCTGGCGGTTTGGAGACGGAACACCTCGCTGGGTGCGCCCTGAGCGCGCGTCCGTCGCTCCTCCAGCGAGAAGTTCAAGTTGCGGATGGCGCCAGAGCCGAACTTCCAGTAGTCGGTCGTTTGATAGAGAGGGTTGGCGAGCGTCCCACCGATTTGGCGACGCTCATTATAGGCGTGCAGTTGCCCCCAGTTGAATCGGTACTGGAGGTCGTTGCGCTCGTACTCATCTTCGTAGAGTTTGCGCTCGATGCTGTCCGAGCGGTAATCGTCCTGTTGGCGTCCGAAGGTGAGGGAGGGGGTCGGTTGCCACATCAGGCGGTAGCGATGGCGTCGGTTGCCGATATGCTCCAGCGGGTTCTTGGCATCGAACTGGAACAGCTCCAGCTGGAAGTTGGGTGCAGGTTTCAGCCGTGCGGTCCAGTCGTGTTGGCGGAACCCGCGCAGTTGGGCGAAGAAGTCGCGTTCAGGGTCGGCAAGGTCGTGGGCACGGGCGAAATCGGCGTCCACCTGACGCTCGTTGTAATGGACCTCCAGTTTGGGGCTTATTAAGCGGTAGCTCGTGCGTTGAACCCCTGCCCCTATCGCATGGATGCGCGTTTGGGCAATAGCGAAACCGAACTGGGGGGTCACGAAGCTTGCATCCCAATCGGAGCGTTTCATTCCCCGCTCGTTATGGAACATCATGCGCTCGATACGGGTGAGGTCTCCAACCCGATTGAACCCCTCTCCAATCCCACGCTCGTGGATGCGTACTTGGAAGGTGGGAGTGCGCAGTTGCCACTGCTCGCCCTTGATTTCGCCCTCGCCCGCGCGGTTGGTCACCCCGTACCGACGCAACTGAATGGAGATGTCGTTGCTGGGCTTGAGCTCGACACGCTGGAGATTGCGTTCGAACCCTGCCTCGCGCAACACATGGGGCAGGTCTTCATTCGGCTTGAGCGGAACCGCGTTCTGCGGGTCGTGGAACTGGCGCACCTCCTCCGCCATGCGCTGATGCTCTTCGGGGGTAAGGTTCTGCAGACGCCCGAACTCTGGGGAGACCACCCGCCAGATATGCTCAATCTCTACGAAGGGGGTCTTAATCTGGATTTGTTCGCGCTCCAGCACGCCTGATGGCGAGCGAATCGTCTCCTCTTTAGCCTGAACGCTCAGAGTGGGCTGACTGACCTCCAGTTGACTCGCGGAACGGCTCATGCCGACCTCACGCGCCAGTTGGGCGCGGTCTTGCTCGGCAATATCGCCAAAGCGACCGAACCCTTCTCCAACCCTCTGCTCGAAGTGTTGGAGTTTGATTCCGGGTAGGTTTAGGGCATAGGTCTCGCGTTCGATGCGCCCTTGTTGGTGGGTGAGTTGGGTTTGGTTCCATTGGAGGGTGCTATTGGGCGCAAAGTTGAGGGTTGCGGACGCTTGCTCACGCACAATTCCCCGCTCGCGTTGCCACTCCCCTGCTTGCGGATGGGCAAGGTCTTGAAATCGTTTGAACTGGGTGTCTGCCTCGCGCCGACTCCAGTCGAGGTTCAGCAGTTGGCTCTGGAACCGCCAGCCCTCCTGTCGGATACGAGCGTCTTCTTCCTGAATCAGTAGCCCCTCCTGCTGGAGGGTCATACCGCGCGCCAGGTGCAGCCCAGCGGTGTAGGCGTACTGCCTCATGCCCTGCTGGCGTTCCCACAGGGCGAGCTGTTGTGCACCCACCCCCGACTGGCTCCCCAACACCTTTTGTGCCGAGAAACCTTTCCCGATGTCCTGATAGTTCGCCTGAAGTTTCAGCCCGCCCGTGTCAACAGAGAGGCTCTGGACGATGAATCGGGTGGACTCGGCAGGGGTGGGCGTTGCCCACCTCGCTTCGCGCTCAGTAGGGGAGGCGAAGGCTTGGAGCGGACGGCGCGTGCCGATGAAGTAGTAGCCTTGCAAACCGCCTCCTGCGAAGTTCAACTGATTGCGCAGTCCGTACGCGCTTAGTTGAGAACTGGCGCCTGTCTGGGTCGTTTCCGAGATGCCGGGCAGGTAAAGTGCCTCCACAGTTCCGCCCTGCCCAAACGAGAGCGCAAGCAGGGGTAGGCTCCCCATCCCTTGTGTGCGAGGAGCGGTGGGGTCATAGCGGTAATGTACCTGCAAAGTGGAGAGCCGTCGGACAGGAATAGAAAGCGCAACCGTTCCCGAACCGTAGTCGATCCAATAATCCACCTCTCGCTGGAGGCGTCTCCCATCCAGATAGACCGATTCGGAGTTCGGGATCACTGGGGCATACCGAAGTGAATAGGGTCCACGAGTTCCATTTCCAGGGATAAGGTCAGCGCGTGCCTCCCCTATGGCAGTGGCAGGAGCAGTCTGAGTGGCAGTTCCTGAGTTGAGACCGCCCTGAAAAGTCAAGGGAGTCTCCTGTGCGAAGGCACTCACCGCCAGCACAGTTGCCAGACTACACCCCAAAAGACCCCTCATTTGTGTACGCATCCGCAATTTTATCAGTTCATTTTGGCTGAGTAGAAACTATCGGCACGAACGGAAAGGGCTGGAACAGCAACGAGTCGAGCATGGTCGCCCATGGGCGATGATGCGGGTTTCGCGAGGCGTTGTTCAGTCGGTTCTGCCACTCAATAAGGAAGCGGTCGGCTCGCGTAGGCTCGTTCCCATTTGCGACAGGGGCACTGATGAGGTCGGTCTCACCAAGCGCTTGAGAAGGCTCGTAGCTGGCATCGGCGACCTCCGTGACGATAGGCGTGGAGGCGCGAGAGGGCGTACTTGTCGTCTCCATCAAGGCTGGGATGGGTTCAGGCGGTGCGCTTTCGAGCATACTGAGGCGAGCGGTCGGCACGATGCGCGGTGTGTTCGGACTAACGCGGAAGGTCGGGCGCGCCTCCACCGCCACGACTACAGGACTACTGGCAACGGGTGGTTCCTCCATCCTCTCAACCTGTATAGGAGGCGAGGCGAATGATTTCGCAGGCATTAGCACTTCCGATGATTGGGAAATGCTCTTCAGAGGAGTGGGCGCAAGCGGATTGGGCAGGCTAACCCAAGCAAGTACCAAGCCCATCGCCACCACAGGCGCCAACTGCCAAGCGGGAAAGCGCCAACGCTCCAGCCGCATAGGACGACGCGTGGTCGATAGCAGAATCCGATCGCGTAAGTCTGCAGGCGGAAGATACTGAGGAGTTCGTCGAATGGCTCCTCCAACCGCCTTCCACAGCTCGACAGCCTTGCGACAACCCTCGCACCGTGAAAGATGTGCCTCCACGGCGTTCTCCTCGAACGGATTCAGCAAACCGTCCACATAGAGGCTCAACCGCTCTTCCCACTCTGCGCAGACCTGCTTACCCATTTCACGCGTCTCCACCGTTTTAGACGGCTCAGCGCTCTAATTGTACCGCATTTGGGGATGTTTTCTCGCCAATCGGGTACACTCCGATTATGCCCAAAGCGCTCACAATTGCAGGTTCCGATTCAGGAGGAGGTGCCGGCATTCAAGCCGACCTGAAAACCTTCTCTGCGCTGGGAGTCTATGGCACCAGCGCGATTACTGCCCTCACCGCCCAGAACACGCTTGGTGTGCAAGCGGTCTTCCCCGTTTCCCCTGAGTTTGTCGGTCAGCAAATCGACTCGATTATGACCGACATCGGCACCGACTCCGCCAAAACGGGAATGCTTTTTAGCGCAGAGATTATTCAGGTGGTAGCCGAGCGCATCCAACGCTACCAAATAGAGAAACTGATGGTCGACCCCGTGATGGTGGCGAAAAGTGGCGACCGCCTGCTCCAAGAGGACGCCATCGATGCGCTCAAGCAACTGCTACTTCCGCTCGCGCTCGTGGTGACCCCAAACTTGGGCGAAGCGAGTGTGTTGGCAGGCTTCCCCGTACGCACAAAAGAGGAGATGCTCCAATCCGCAAAGGCAATCCATGCGCTGGGGGCGCGCTGGGTGGTGGTCAAGGGAGGTCATCTGAGCGACTGTGCCGATGACCTGCTCTACGACGGCACGACCCCGCGCTGGCTCCCTGCAGAACATATCGATACCCCCCACACCCATGGCACTGGATGCACTTTCTCGTCGGCTATCTGCGCCTTTCTGGCGAAGGGCTTCGATGTGCCTTCCGCCGTTCAGCGTGCAAAGGACTATCTCACTTCCGCCTTGCGCTTTGCAAAGCCAATCGGCGCAGGACATAGCCCTGTCCACCATTTCTACTCTTTCTATCCGATGGATTAGCGATGGTACAGACCACCCCTTCCACCGCCATAGCCGAAACCGCGCTCGTGGAGATGCGCGGGATTACCAAGCGGTTCGGCTCCCTGATTGCATGCGATTCGGTGGACTTGCGTGTACGCAAGGGCACTTTGCACGCCGTTATGGGTGAGAACGGTGCCGGCAAAACCACGCTCCTGCGCGTGCTCTATGGCTACTATCAGCCCGATGCGGGTGAAATCT
>FWWL01008352.1_pt1 | contig 13355 bp, 12 predicted proteins | sample 2228331 | NCBI WGS metagenome assembly FWWL01 (sample SAMEA103939775, study PRJEB20133) | metagenome | reverse complement strand
GCGCACCAGGTTGTAGGCCAGACCGAAGGCAGCGGTAGCGCCCAGCGCCAGAGTGCCCGTCAGGGCCAGGTTGTAGCCCACGCTGGGGGGTATGCCCAGAAAGCGTATGGGCACCGACTGGACCACGTAGCCGAAGTAGTAGTAGTTGAGGCGCTCGCCCGCCAGCCAGGGGTCGTATGGAGGAAAGAAGCGGCTCTCCAGCACCGCGTTCAGCATCAGGAAGTCCATCGGCTTCTCGATGTCGTGGATGCCGGCCACGTGGGAGCGGAGCCACAGGGCCAGGCCAAAGGCACCGGCGAACAGCGCCTCGCAGACCAGCACGTAGAGCAGGTTCCGGCGCAGGAAGGAAACGATCTCCGGCAGCCGTCGGGCAGCCACCGCTATCCCCACCACCTCCAGCGCCACCACCAGGGCCACCACCGTCGCCGTCAGGTTGGGTATGAGGCGCAGGGCGGAACCGGCCCAGAGGACATAGGCCAGCCAGAAGAGGCCCAGGGGCCGGGCCAGGGTGTAGCCACGGTCGGGCAGGTCGGGGAAGAGGACGAAGGCCAGCGGAAAGGCGGCCGCCCCGATCAGGGTGAGGGCCGCCCACCAGGCCAGGGCCTCGCTCATCTCCCCTCGCTCCGGCGCGACGTCGGCGTCGCTAGCTGACAGTGGCCTCTATCTTAACAACGGCGAAGGTCGAGTGCCACGAGGAGCGATGGGTGCAGCCAGTCTGTCGCGACCGCCGTCGCGAAGGCCGGGGCGCCCCGTCGGGGCTGTGGGGCGGGGCCAGGGCCGCAGGGGGCGGGGCGCCGCCCCCTGCGGCCGTCCGGGTGCCTACGCCTTACCGATGCGATACATGACCGTCCCGCACACGGGGCAGGTGCCCTTGGTGGCGGGGCGGCCGTTCTTCAGGGTCACCGACTGCGGGTTGCGCATCTCTCGCTGGGCGCGGCACTTGAGGCAGTAGGCCTGCATCGTTCACACACCCCCCTCGAATCTTCTGTAAAGGGCCTGCTTGCGCCCTAGGATACCCTTCCTGATGAGGATGTCAAGAGTGCTTTCGGGCACCAAGTCCCATCGAGAGGGGAGCTATAAAGAGCTTTCCGCTCCTCAGGGCGCCTCTAGCTAGCCAAGACCGTCTCTGGCCGCCAGAGGCCAGCTATGTCGTCGCGGCGCAATACGGCCAGCAGATTGCCCTGCTCGTCGTGGGCCCGCAGCCGTTGGGCGGCCAGCGGCAGCGCCGCCAGGGGCAGGGGGCAGCCGTGGGCCACCGCCGTCGCCTGCGCCCCGTCCAGGCGCACCGCCGGCAGGTGGGCGACGGCAGCGTCGGGGGGAAGGAGGCGCGAGGGCCACTCCTGAGGGAGGCGCTCCAGCGGCACCGCCTCGGCCAGGGCGAAGGGGCCCACCCGCAGCCGCACCAGCCGCGTCAGGTGGGCGCCGCAGCCCAGCCGCATCCCCAGGTCGTGGACGAGGGAGCGCACATACGTGCCCCGCCCGCACTCCACCTCCAGGGCGAAGTGGGGCGGGCGGTAGTCCACCAGGCACAGGCGATAGACCTGGACGGTGCGCGGCGCCAGGGAGGGCGTCTCGCCGGCGCGGACGCGGGCGTAGGCGGGGCGGCCCCCCACCTTCACGGCGCTGTAGGGCGGCGGCACCTGGCGGATGGCGCCCACGAAGGCGCTCAGGGCCTCGCGCAGGGACTCCTCCGTCACGCCCGAGGCGTCGGCCTCCAGGGTCACGGCGCCCTGGGCGTCGTAGGTGTCGGTGGCCTGGCCCAGCCGCCCCTCGGCCAGATAGGTCTTGGGCAGGTCCAGCAGGTAGCGGGAGAGGCGGGTGGCCCTGCCCAGCAGGACGGGCAGCACCCCCTCGGCCAGGGGGTCCAGGGTGCCGCCATGACCGACGCGGCGCTCGCCCGTCAGCCGCCGCACCTGGCGCACCACCGCGAACGAGGTGGGGCCGGGGGGCTTGTGGACGTTCAGGACGCCGCTGACAGCCAATGCCCTAGCCAGGCCCCTGCTGCGCCACCTCGTCTATCAGCCGCAGGAGCCGGTCGCCCCGCTCCAGGGAGTCGTCCAGGCGGAACTGGAGGGAGGGGACGCGTTTGACCACCAGGCGCTGCACCAGGTGATAACGCAGGAAGGCGCTGGCGCTGCGCAGCGCCTCCAGGGTGGCCTCCTTCTCCTCCTGCGAGCCCAGCACGCTCACGTAGACGCGGGCATACTGCAGGTCGGGCGAGACGTCCACCCGGGTGATGGTGATGAACTGGGCCAGGCGCGGGTCGTGCAGTTCGCGGCGCACCAGGTCGGAAAGCTCCTGGCGCAACAGGGTGCCCAGGCGCTCCAATCGCCGGCTCATGGCCCCCCACCTCCACCGCCGCCGCGGTCACGACTTGCGCTGGCGGCGGAAGGTCTCGATGTAGTCCCCTTCGACGAAATCGTTGAAGCCGTCCACGCCGATGCCGCACTCGTAGCCGGCGGAGACCTCCCGCACGTCCTCCTGGAAGCGGCGCAGGCTGGAGATGCGCCCCGTGTGCAGCACCTCGCCGCCGCGGATGACGCGGCAGGGCGCCCCGCGCACGATGCTGCCCTCGCGCACGTAGCAGCCGGCCACCTTCCCCTGGCGGACGCGGAAGACGGCCCGCACCTCCGCCCGCCCCTCCACCACCTCCACCGTCTCCGGCTCCAGCAGCCCCTCCAGCGCCTTCTGCATGTCCTCGATGAGCTGGTAGATGATCTGGTAGTGGCGGATCTGGACGCCGTAGTTGGCCGCCTCGCGCTGGGCGCCCGGCTCCACCTTCACCTGGAAGGCGACGATGATGGCCTTGGACGCCTCGGCCAGCAGCACGTCCGACTCGGTGACGTTGCCGGTGGCGGCGTGCAGGACGTTGACCCGCGCCCGCTCGCTGCTCAGCCGCTCCAGGGCGCCGCGGATGGCCTCCACGCTGCCCTGGACGTCGGCCTTGAGGATGACGTTCAGCTCCCGCGCCTGGCCGGCGGCGATCTGGCCGGCCAGCTCCTCCAGGGTAATGGCATGGGCGGCGCGGGCGGCGGCCCGCTCGCGGCGCCGCTCCTCCACCAGTTCGCGGGCGGCCGACTCGTCGGGCAGGACGCGCAGGGCGTCGCCCGCCCGCGGCACCTCCTCTAGCCCCATGATCTTGACCGGCGTGGAGGGCCCCGCCTCCCGCACCGGCCGCCCCCACTCGTCGAACATGGCCTTCACCCGGCCCCAGGTCTCGCCCGCCACCACCACGTCGCCCACCCGCAGGGTGCCGTTCTGGACGATGACGGTGGCCATGGGGCCGCGACGCGGGTCCAGCTCCGATTCGATGATGGTGCCCACCGCCGGCCGGTCGGGGTTGGCCTTCAGCTCCTGCAGTTCGGCCACCAGGATGATGTGCTCCAGCAGGTCCTGGACGCCCTCGCCCGTCTTGGCCGAGACGGGCAGGGCGATGACGTCGCCGCCCCACTCCTCGATGAGCAGCCCGTGCTCCGACAGCTGCCGCTTCACCCGTTCGGGGTCGGCACCGGGCAGGTCCACCTTGTTGATGGCCACGATGATGGGCACCCCCGCCGCCTTGGCGTGGTTGATGGCCTCCACCGTCTGGGGCATGACGCCGTCGTCGGCGGCCACCACCAGCACGGCGATGTCGGTGACCTGGGCGCCGCGGGCACGCAGGGCGGTGAAGGCCTCGTGACCGGGGGTGTCTATGAAGGTGATCCGGTGCCCGTCCACCTCCACCTGGTAGGCGCCGATGTGCTGGGTGATGCCCCCCACCTCCTGGGCGGCCACGTTGGTGCGGCGGATGGTGTCCAGCAGCGTCGTCTTGCCGTGGTCCACGTGCCCCATGACGGCCACCACCGGCGGCCGCGGCTGCAGGCGGGAGGCGTCCTCCTCTTCCTCCGGGGCGACGGCGGCGCGGGCAGGGGCGGCCTGCCTCCCCTCGGCCTCCACCTGGAAGCCCAGCTCCTGGGCCAGGGCCGCCGCCGCCTCGAACTCCACCGCCTGGTTGATGTTGGCCATGATGCCCCGCTTCATGAGGCCCTTGATGACCTCGATGGGCGAGATGCCCAGCTTCTCCCCCAGCTCCCGCACAGTGATGGTCTCGGGCAGGGTGATGGTGCCGGTGCCGTGGGTCGTCATGTCGCTACTTCACCTTTCTGCGTGAGTGACTGGCCGTAGGCCAGGAGGGCCTCCCGCTCCGCCGCCGAGATGGTGGTGCGCAGGGCGTGGGCCAGGCGGTCGCGCTTCAGGGCTGCCTGCCAGCAGGCGTAGTTGCGGTGCAGGTAGGCGCCCCGGCCCGGCCGCTTGCCGCTGGGGTCCACCTCCACCCGACCGTCGGGCGTGCGCACGATGCGCACCAGCTCCCCCTTGGCGGTGGAGTCGCGACAGCCGACGCAGGTGCGGACGGGGATGTGCCTGCCGCGGGCGGCCACGGCCTAGAGCTCCTCCAGCTCTTCCAGGTCGAACTCCTCTTCCTCCACCTTGGGGCGGCGGATGCCCTTCTTGGCCTTCGACTTGCCCTTGGCCTCCTCCTTCTCCAGGCGGCGGGAGGAGCGGCCCAGCACCTCCTCGGCGAAGCGGATGACGGGGCGCTGGGGCTGGGCAGCCACCGGCTCGGGCGCGGCCTCGGCGGCCGCTGCCGCCGCCTCCTCCGCCGCCGCGGGGGCCTCCTCTGCCGCGGCGGGGGCTTCGGCTTCGGCCGCTGCCGGCTCCTCCCGTTCGATGACCTCCTCCCAGGGCTGCAGGGGCCTCTCCTCGGCGGGCGGCTCCTCCCTGGCCGGGGCTTTGGCCGGCACGGCCACCTTCTCCAGCAGCGACTCGGGCTTGATGTCAATGCGCCAGCCGGTGAGCTTGGCGGCCAGGCGGGCGTTCTGCCCCTCCTTGCCGATGGCCAGGGAGAGCTGGCGGTCGGGCACCACCACGATGGCCGTCTTCTCTTCCTCGTTGATGATGACGCGGCTCACCTGGGCGGGGCTGAGGGCGTTGGCCACGAAGCGGGCCGGGTCGCGATCCCACTCCACCACGTCAATGCGCTCGCCCCCCAGCTCGTTGACGATGTTCTGGATGCGCAGGCCCCGCAGCCCCACGCAGGCGCCCACGGGGTCCACCCCCGGCTGGCGGGCGGCCACCGCCACCTTGCTGCGCTGGCCCGGCTCGCGGGCGATGGCCTTCACTTCCACGATGCCCTTGGCCACCTCGGGCACCTCCAGCTCCAGCAGCCGCTTCACCAGGTTGCGGTGGGTGCGGGAGAGCACCAGTTGCGGCCCCTTGGCGGTGCGCTGGACCTCCAGCAGGTAGAACTTGAGGCGCTGGCCGGGGCGGTAAGCTTCGCTGCGTATCTGCTCGGCGGCGGGCAGCACCGCCTCGGTGTGCCCCAGGTCAACGATGACCTGGCGCGCCTCCACCCGCTGCACCACCCCCGAGACCACCTCGCCCTCGCGGGCAGCGAACTCCTCGTAGACCTTCTCGCGCTCGGCCTCCCGCAGCCGCTGCAGGACCACCTGCTTGGCCGTCTGGGCGGCGATGCGCCCTGCCCCCTGGGGGGTCACCTCTATCTCGATGGTGTCGCCCACCTGGGCGTCGGGGCGGTAACGGCGGGCCTCCTCCACCGTCATCTCCGTCTTGGGGTCCGAGACCTCCTCCACCACCGTCTTGAGCTGGTAGACGTGGACGGAGCCGCGGTCGGTGTCAATGCGGACGGCGATGTTCCCCTGCAGGCCCGAGTCCTTCTTGTAGGCCGAGACCAGGGCAGCCTCCACCGCCCGCAGGACCACGTCCCGGGGCAGGTTCTTCTCGGCCGCCAGCTGGGTTATGGCGATGAGGAACTCGCTCTTCATTTCGTCAACGCCTCCGCCGGCACCCCCAAAGAATTCAAAAAGGTGGGTCGCCCCACCTTCGGGCTCGTCTATTCCCTACAAATGTTAGCACCGGTGCCCCCCCGACGCAAGGCCGTGCCCTTGCGCCCGGCGACCCCGGTGCGGGCGCGCCTCGAACCCCTGCAGGCACTGACACGGCGGCGGGGCGGGACGGCCGCCCGCCGCTCGGCGTCAGGGGCGGGAGAGGCGGACGGAGGCCGCCGGCTCGTCGGGGCCGAACAGGTCCAGGACAGAGGCACCGCCGTAGGGCAGCGGCACGAAGACCGTCCCCGGCGCCACGCCGTAGGTCAGCTTGGCCGGCAGCACCATTTCGCCCCGGTCGTTGGCCACCCGCACCGGCTGGCCGGGGCCGATGCCCAGGGCAGCGGCGTCGTCGGGGTGGATCTCCAGCGACTCCTCGCGGTGGAGGCGGTCGGCGTCGGGCAGGCCCAGGGCTGCCGCCTCGTAGCTGGTGTAGAGGCCGCGGCCGGTGAGCAGCAGGTGCCCGTGGCGGTGGCCGTCGGTCGGCAGCGACAGCGAGGGCACCCGGGCGGCTGTCGGCCCCAGGCCGTCCCGCGACTGCTGGGCGCCGTTGTCCAGCTCGTCGTAGCGGGCGGCGCGGTAGAGGGGCACCACCTGGGCCAGCTCGTCCATGATCTCGGCCGGGCGGGCGTAGTTCAGGCGCACCTCGCCCAGGCCAAGGCGCTGGGCCAGCTCGTCCATGATCTCGGCCGGGCGGGCGTAGTTCAGGCGCACCTCGCCCAGGCCAAGGCGCTGGGCCAGGCGCAGCGACAGGTCGCGCAGGACGGCCCAGGCGGGCCGCGACTCGCCGGCCGGCGCCGCCGCCACGTGCAGCCGCAGCACGCGACGGTCGGCGTTGGTGATGGTGCCTTCCTTGCTGTAAGGCCCCGAGTCGGGCAGCACCAGGTGGGCCATCTGGGCCGTGGCCGTGTCCAGGCTGTCCACGACGCAGAGGAACTCCAGGCGGGCCAGGGCCTCCCGCACCCGCTGACGATCGGGCAGGTAGAAGAGGGGGTTATCGCCCACGACCACCAGCGCCCGCAGGCGGCCGCCCGCCTCCTGCAGCATCCGCGTCAGGTCGCGGCCACGACCTCCGGCCACCGGCGTTCCCCAGAGCCGCTCCAGTTCGCCCTGGGGCGCCGGCTCGCCGGCCGGACGGTAGCCGGGCAGCAGGTCGGGCGCGACGCCCACGTCCAGCATCCCCCAGACGTTGGCCTCCTGGGGCAGGAGGTAGAGGGACGAAGGCGCCGCGTCGCCCAGGCAGGCGACGGCCAGGGCGCAGAGGGCGGCGGCGGCCGCCCGCACATGGGCCGGCGCCAGGTGAGGCAGCGCGTAGACGAAGGCCAGGGGCCGCCACGATTCGTCGGCCACCGCCTCCCGCAGGATGTCGGCCGCCCGCGACAGGTCGGCAGCATCCACCCCTTCCGCTTCCGCTTCGGGCAGGGGCCCGGGCACCTCCCGCGGCAGGCCCCCCTGCGCCAGGGAGCGCAGCAGCGCCACCAGCGCGGCCGCCTCCTGGCCCGGGGCGGGACGCAGCCAGACGGCGGCGAAGTCGCACAGCTCGCCATACTTGGGGGCGACGACGATGAGCCTGGCCCCCGCACGGATGACGGCGTCCTTCACCCGCACCGAGGCCACGTTGTGGGACGACTCCAGGTCGTCGGCCACCACCAGCAGGGTGCGGGCCCCGGGCAGGCGCGTCAGGTCGGCGGGCAGGACGGGGGAGCCGAAGGCCTCGCCCAGGGCGTCCAGGGCGGCGCGGGCCACCGGCCCGGCGCTGGAGTCCAGGTTGGGGCTGCCCACCACCGCTCGCGCCAGCTTCGTCAGCAGGTAGTTCTCCTCGTTGGTCATGAGGGGGGAGCCCAGGAAGCCGATGGCCTCGGGCCCGTGGGCCTCCCGTATTTCGGCCAGGCGGGAGGCGGCGTAGTCCAGGGCCTCCTCCCAGGAGACCTCCTGGCGGGCGCCATCGCGCAGCAGCAGCGGACGCTGCAGCCGCTGATGGGGGCGCACGAAGTCGTAGTGGAAGCGGCCGCGGACGCAGAGCTGGTCGCGGCTGAAGGGGTTGCCGGCGGTGTCGGGCTTGACGACGACGCCCCTGCCCCCCTTCACGCCCAGGAAGATGGAGCAGCCCACCGAGCACCAGGTGCAGGTGGTGGGCACCCAGCGCTCCGTCTGCATGGCCGCCCACTTGTTGGGGTGCTCCATGAGGGTGGCCGTGGGGCAGACGTCTATGCAGGAGCCGCAGAAGTCGCAGTTGGACTCGTGCACCGGGCCGCCGGCGCCGAACTCGATGCGGGGGTTGAAGCGCCCCGCCAGGGTGATGGCCCCCGTGTGCCGCACCTCGTCGCACACGCGCACGCAGCGGGTGCAGACGATGCACATCTGGGGGTCGAACTCCAGGAAGGGGTTGGCCCGGTCGGGCTCCGGCTGGGGGGTGGTGTAGTAGGTGCGCTCCTCCCCCTCCCAGGGCTCGTAGCCGGCCATCTCCAGCATCTCGCAGGTGGTCTGCAGCTCGCAGCGGTAGTTCTTGGAGCAGGTGAGGCAGCGGTGGGTGACCACGCCGTCACGCAGGCAGGTGTCGCCGGGCTTGCACTTGACCACGCGGTGGCAGGTGAGGCAGCGGTCGGAGTGGTAGGACATGATGAGGGAGAGGGCGGCCTGGCGCATGCGCTTGGCCTCCGGCCCGTCGGTGCGCACCACCATGCCGTCGGTCACGCGGGTGGTGCAGGCCAGTTGCACGCCCCGCATGCCTTCGATCTCCACCACGCAGGTGCGGCAGCCGGCGTAGGGCGGCAGGCCGTCCACGTAGCAGAGGTTGGAGATGAAGATGCCGGCGTTCTTGATGACCTCCACCAGGGGCGCCCCGTCGGGCGCCTCCACCTGGCGGCCGTTGATGGTCACGGTGGCCATGACGGCATCAGTCGCGGGCGCCGGCGGCCCCGCTGGCCCCCTTCACCGCCAGGGGGATGGGGCCGCCGCCCAGGCCCACCTCGGGGTCGAAGGCGGCCTGACCCCGGGCGGGCTTGCCCAGGTGCAGCGGCCGCTCCTCGGGGCGGGGGGCCTTGTCGCCGTTGGGGTAGGTCCAGTCGTGGGTGCGCAGGTATTCCTGGGCCATCTCGGTCAGCTTGTGCTTGTCGCGGTAGAGGTCGTCGAACTCGTAGGCGGCGTCGTCGTAGGGGCCGCCGGCCTGGATGGCCTCGTAGGGGCAGGCCTCCACGCACAGGGCGCAATACATGCAGAGGCGGAAGTCTATCTCGTAGCGCAGGATGTTCAGGGTGCCGTCGGGGTTGGGCGAGGTCTCCACCAGGATACAGCCGTCGGGGCAGGCCTGGGCGCAGGTGGAGCAGCCGGTGCAGCGCTCCTCGAACCAGAGCAGGTTGGTGCGGGCGTTCTCGGGGATGTAACGGCGCTGCTCGGGATACTGGACGGTGAAGGGGGGACGAAAGAGATGGCGAAAGGTGAGGAGCATCCCCTTGACGATGCCGGTACCGAACAAATCTCCCCCTCCTTACCCCGCCATTGTATCCCTGCCCCCCGCTGCCTTCAAGGGGGACGTGAAGCCTTTCACATACGGGCCGCTAGGCGGCCGGCAGCACGTATTGGCCCCCCACGGGCATGTGCGTCTCCACCCGGTGCGTGCGCACGCCCTTGGTCTCCCAGAAGATCTCGGCGATGCGCTGCACCGACTGCACCAGCTCCTCCGCCGCCTGCTTGTTTATCTCCTGCTTGGTCTTGGAGGCCAGCTTGATGGTGTTCCAGAAGAGGTTGTGCAGGTCGGGATACTTCTCCAGGTGCTCGGGCTTGAAGTAGTCGTGCCAGAGGATGTCCAGCTCCCGCTTGCACAGCTCGGCGTGCTGCTCCTTGACCGTCACGTAGCGGGAGAGGGAGTTCTCGTAGCGGTCCAGCTCCTCCTTGCTGGCGTCGGGGCCGGGCTTCGGCAGCCCCTCGATGAGCTGGTGCATGCGCAGCACCGTCATGGCCGCGATCTGGGCCGGCAGGGGGTCGTAGATGCCGCAGGGGATGTCGCAGTGGGCGTGGGCCTCCCGGGGCCGCAGGTGAGCGAGGAAATCGCGCCAGGACATGGCTCTCCCTCCTTGTCCCGCAGGTTCTCTGGCTACAAATTTACTACAGGCGCCCCCGCCGGGGCCAGCCCGCGACTATGGCCCTGCTGCTCCTGGCTGCCCTCATCGTCGCCGCCGCCGCCTGCCTCCAGCCGGTGCGGGTGGTCGGCTGGAGCATGTATCCGCTCCTGCGCCACGGACAACTGCTGCTGGCCGAGCGCCTGAGCTACCTGCTGCGCGGGCCGCGCCGGGGCGAGGTGGTGCTGGCCCGCCTGGGCGGGCGGACGGTGCTGAAGCTGGTGGCTGCCCTGCCCGGCGAGGCGGTGGCCGTGGACGGGGGGCGGGTGTGGGTGGAGGGGCGCCCCCTGGAGTGGACGGGCGCCCAGGACCAGGGGCCGCCCGGCCAGCGCCTGCCGCCCGACGCCTACTTCCTCCTCAGCCTGGCCGCCGACGTGGGCAGCGACAGCCGCCGCTGGGGCCCGGTGCGGCGACGGGACGTGCTGGGGCGGGCCTGGCTGACGCTCTGGCCCCCGCGCCGGTTGCCTCCCCCGTCCCGGGGTGGGACGCGGGGCTAGATGTGGGGCGGGAAGAGGGACTCCAGTTCCTGGCGCAGGGGGTCGCCCTCGGGCAGGTACCGGGAGAAGTCGCCCGAGGGCTCCTTGCGGTCGCGCTGGCCCGTGGCCCGGTAGCGCTTCACCTTCTCCTGCAGGAGGATGAGGCCCTGCAGCAGGCTCTCGGGCCGGGGCGGGCAGCCGGGGACGTAGACGTCCACCGGCACGATGAGGTTGACCCCCGGCAGCACCGAGTAGCCGTAGGCGAAGGGGCCGCCGATGTTGGCGCAGGAGCCCATGGAGATGACCCACTTGGGCTCGGCCATCTGCAGGTAGATGCGGCGCAGGGGCACGGCCATCTTCCAGGTGACGGTGCCGGCCACGATCATCAGGTCGGCCTGGCGGGGCGAGGGGCGGAAGACCTCGGCGCCGAAGCGGGCGATGTCGTAGCGGGAGGTAGCGGTGGCGATCATCTCGATGGCGCAGCAGGCCAGGCCGAACATGAGGGGCCAGAGGGAGGAGCTGCGCGCCCAGGCCAGGATCTCGTCCACCTTGGTGAGAAGGAGGTTCTGGCGCAGGGACTCCTCCACCGTGTCGTCGGGGCGCACCGTGGGCCTGACCATGCCTCGCCTCCTAGCCCTCGCCGGGCACCGCCGCCGGCCGTCGCTCGCGGCGCAGGGGCGACAGGGCCCGCAGCCGCTCCACGATGCCGGGCAGCATCGCCAGCACCCGCTCGATGTCCTCGGGCGTGTTGTCCTTCCCCACCGACAGCCGCAGGGAGCCCCGCGCCAGGTCGGGGGGAACGCCCATCGCCTTCAGCACGTGGGAAGGCTCCAGGGAGCCGGAGGTGCAGGCGGAGCCGCTGGAGGCGGCCACCCCCTCCAGGTCCAGGGCCATCAGCACCGCCTCCCCCTCCACCCCCTCGATGCAGAAGGAGGCGATGTGGGCCGCCCGCCGCTCGGGGTCCTTCGGCCCGGTGATGTGCACGCCCGGAATGCGCCTCGGCAGCTCCGCGAGCAGGCGGTCGCGCAGGGCGCGGTAGTGGGCGACCCGCTGCTCCCGCTCGGCCAGGGCCAGCTCCAGGGCCTTGGCCATGCCCACGATGCCGGCCACGTTCTCGGTGCCGGCGCGACGGTTGCGCTCCTGGGAGCCGCCCAACTGCTGGGGCAGGAAGGGGGTGCGGCTGCGCACGTAGAGCGCCCCCACCCCCTTGGGCCCGTAGAACTTGTGGGCGCCGATGGTCATCATGTCCACGCCCAGGCGGTCCACGTTCAGATCGAGGGTGCCCACCGCCTGCACGGCGTCGGTGTGGAAGACGGCCCGGGGGTTGCGCGCCTTGACGATGCGGGCCGCCTCGGCCACCGGCTCGATGGTGCCCACCTCGTTGTTCACATACATGATGGAGACCAGCACCGTCTGCGGCCCCACCGCTCGCTCGAGGGCCTCCAGGTCAACGAACCCCTCGCCGTCCACCGGCAGGTAGGTGACGCGGAAGCCCTCCTTCTCCAGCCGCTCGGCGGGATGAAGGACGGCGTGGTGCTCGATGGCCGAGACGACGATGTGGTCGCCCCGCTCGCGCATGGCCTGGGCCACCCCGCGCAGGGCCAGGTTGTCGGCCTCGGTGGCGCAGGAGGTGAAGATGACCTCCTGGGGACGGCAGCCCAGGGCCTCGGCGACGGTGCGCCGCGCCCACTCCAGCCCCTTGCGCGCCTCCTGCGCCTCCAGGTAGACGCTGGAGGGGTTCCCCCAGTGCTGGGCCAGGTAGGGGAGCATCGCTTCCAGCACGCGGGGGTCCAGGGGCGTGGTAGCGGCGTGATCCAGATAGATGCGCCCCATCCTCTCCACCATCTTGCACCCTAGCACGGCCCCCCCAGGCGGTCAAGGAAGGCGGGGCCTGTCTCGCCGAGGCGCTTCAGGCGCCCGTCGCTTCCAGCAGCAGGTTGCCGGCGGCGTCCACGCTGCCCCGCCAGCCGGGCGGCACCAGGGTGGTGGCGTCTTCCTGGACCACCAGCGCCGGCCCGGCGATGCGGTTGCCCGCCCGCAGCGCCTCCCGCCGGTAGACGGGCGCCTGTACCCGGCGCCCGCACCAGAGCGGACGCCGGGCGATAAGGGCAGCGGAGGGGTCGGGGCCACCCTCGGCCAGGGGTGGCAGGGCCACCTGCGCCCCCGGCAGGGTGAGGCGCAGGCGCAGGTTCACCACCTCCACCGGTCGCCCGGGGTCGGCGTGGGCATACCGCTCCCGATGCAGGGCGTGGAAGCGGGGCAGGAAGCGGGAGGGGTGAGGCTCCTCCACCGCCACCGTCAGCTCGTAGGACTGCCCCAGGTAGCGCAGGTCGAGCAGCACCTCCCGCTCCAGGCCCGCCAGCGAGAAGCCCTCGTCCAGGAGTTCCTGTCGGCCTCGCTCCTCCAGTTCGGCCAGGCGCGCCCGCAGCCTCTCGGCCACCTCCTGCCAGGCGGGGCCGTCCTGGGGCGGGACGGGCAGCATGGCCGCCGCCCGCATCTCCTTGGTCGGGCGGGCCACCACCATCCCCAGGGCGGAGAGGACGCCCGGATAGCGGGGCACCAGCACCCGCGGCAGGCGCAGGGCCTCGGCCAGCTCGCAGGCGTGGAGGGGGCCGGCACCGCCGAAGGCCACCAGGGTGAACTCCCTGGGGTCGTGGCCCCGCTCCACCGAGACGATGCGCAGCGCCCGCTCCATGCTGGCGTTGGCCACCCGCAGGACGGCGGCGGCCGCCCGCAGCGGGTCGCCGCCGAAGGCGGACGCGATGCTGGCCAGGGAGCGCCGCGACCGCGACGGGTGCAGGGCCATCCGCCCGCCCAGGAAGTGCTCGGGCAGGATGCGCCCCAGCAGCACGTGGGCGTCGGTCACCGTGGGCAGACCG
>FWWL01008351.1_pt1 | contig 13359 bp, 8 predicted proteins | sample 2228331 | NCBI WGS metagenome assembly FWWL01 (sample SAMEA103939775, study PRJEB20133) | metagenome | reverse complement strand
GGTGGGCGTCGGGGTGGGCGTCGGGGTGGGCGTCGGGGTGGGCGTCGGGGTTCCACCCAGGTTAGGATTCAGTGGTGTGGAGGGGGTTACAGGTGCCGGTGACACTGGAGACCCTTGTGCGTCAGCGGGGGCGCTGGGGACCACGACTGTGGCGATCGCGCTGGCTGCTGCCGCTAAACCGCCGATAATTACGCCTTTTGCGGGCGCTGTAAGATTTGAAAATCGCTGTTTTCCGTTCATTGTCCAAAAATACCGCTATGAATCCCTATATGATAAAGGGAGGAAGCGAGGCGGGCGATAGCGCTTCCTGATTTACTTGTGAATTTGGTCTGCTGGTTGAAAAAGATCAGCCCTTAGACCGATTTGGACTACTCCTCTAAAGCTGTGGCAAACACTCTTGAAAGCGAAATACACACAGATCAATGCCCCTATATTAATGAAAAACGATCGGATTTGCAGCGATCGCTGCTTAATCTGGAGTGACGACACTACCGCAGGATCCATTGGGGTGTGCGATCGATTGCCTCTACCACCGATGAAAAATATTTTTCATAAGTTGTTTTGCTGAGAGACTTTCCAGGGCTGACAGCGGGAAAATCCGACCCAAGCCAACATCAGAATATGTTTTCTCTGGGAGCAGAATGTCATCATTTCCTGATGAATGCGTCAGTCCTGTCCAGGGGAAGTCATGTCAATCAGGGCTTAAGCACCGTCTGTACATTGTGCATATTTTGCATATTTTGCGCTTTTATAAGGGCAACCACTGGGGACTTGCCCCTATAAAAGCCCTTCTATGCTTAAGTCCGATTAATCTCAAAGATTTTGTCTCCTCTTCTTGACATTAAGGCTGGAATCGCTCCAGTGAACCGGTCAAGTATCATTGGTTCGTGACCTTAACCCATAAGACACCGAGCTCTGTATATCCTGTTTATGGTATATCTGTCGGTTTGTCTTAGCAGTGGTTGGCTACTTTAATGAATTTAGTTGATGGCTGGCCGAGCGGTAGTTGGTTATTTTTTTATAGTTGTTGTTGTTTCTTATTATACAGGCAAATGAATTTTAGTCAAGGGTGATGTCAAATGATGGTGAGATAATTCTAAAATTTTTATGAAAATAAATGATTTGAAGGCCAGACTCCTGATGCGCGACTAGGGGGAATTCGGTAGATCGATTCGACGCTAGATCCGTAGAGCGATCGCCGGTTTGAAAAGTCAATCAAAAAATAGCCTATCCCTGACAGGGATAGGCTGAGATAAAGTCAATTAATTCTTGGGTCTGACACCCAAATATGAATTAATTTTCAGGTGTATTACTGTATGTGACTAGGGAAAGTTAATTTTTTAATCGTTGTTGCCTCTTTCCCGGTCAAAGTACCAGCGAATAGGCTGACCGGCACCGGGGCCGAGATTGCGAAACCCAGTCAATTTGTACCGCACCATATCGCCAAGGGTAATCCGGAAATAACGAAGTCGTCTTTTACTGGAAAACTCTCGTGCCCGACGTAGTGGCCAGTTATCAAATATAGCCAGGGGATCGGAGGTACTAATGACTTCCACCACAGGGGCTTCTGGGGTAGGAGTCGGGGCTGGTTGATTCGTCGCCCCTGGGGTTGGGGCTGGGGTTGGGGCTGGAGTTGGCACTGGAGTGGGCGTCGGCGTTACGGCCGGCGCCGGGGTTGGAACTGGGGTTGGGGCTGGAGTTGGGGTTTCCGTCGGCGCCGGGGTTGGAACTGGGGTTGGGGCTGGAGTTGGGGTTTCCGTCGGCGCCGGGGCTGGGGCTGGGGTTGGGGTTTCCGTCGGGGTTTCCGTCGGGGTACCACCTAGGATAGGATTAATTGGTCCTGCGGGGGTTGTCGGTGCCGGTGACACTGGGGACCGTACTTGTTGTGCTCCTGCCGGAGTAGTTGGCCCGACCACTGTGGCGATCGCGCTGGCAGCGGCGACTAAACCGCTGATCGCCAAGTTTTTGACTGGCGCTTTGAGATTTGAGAATCGATTGTGTGCGTTCATAGTCCAAAATCCCGCAATAAACCCAATATGTTTGGGGAGGAAACGAGGCGGGTTGATAGCGTTTCCTCTGGTCATTTCTGTCGGGCTTACTTGGACATTAGATGGCCAAATAATTCGACTGACTTGGACTAATTCCCTTCGCAAAACCTTTGCAAAAATAATAAACACTCGTTTTGAGAAAAATATAAAAGCCTTAATGACCCTATTGTTATTGGTTACTGGCTATTGGCTATTTTGTAGCATTAAGCTAACTACAATTAGCTGCTCAATGAATTGCTGTCATTGAGCATTTTCCAGAAAATCCCTATTACCCTACTCTGATCTTCATTACTTAGGGATAAGCTTCAGGAATATTGTGGATTTTTTTTGCTAACTATCTTTAGCAAGCGAAGAAGCTCCCCAAGCGAGTCAGCGATAATCAGCAAATGTTGATTTGTGTGGCAATACTGCCGAATGCGAAATAGAATGGTATATTTGGGTCAAATTATAAAAATTTTAATGTATAAGGTATTTAAAGTGGCGTTTTTTACCTGATGAAAAACCAACTCAGAGCGCAGAATATTTCTGAAGTTAGGAGTAATACCTTACAGGGGTTCAGCATAACCTGAAGATGCTGTTTTCGTTTTAGCAAAAATATTTTTTGCTGTGTGATTTACAGAGCAATTTAATGACTATATGACTGATTATATGACTCGCTCTGCTAATTTAATCAGACAAAACTTAGAGGATAGGTAAATATTATTGGCTGAACATTACTGGCTCAATAATTGCGCCCATTTAGGGTTTTGTTTACCAGGGGGCAAGGTAGGCCGAAGCCCACCCTAAAATCATGCTGGATCCGTCAGTTTTTTTAGCTCGGAATATCTCCTGGTTGGAATTGTCGCAGTCAAATTTTGATAGATGATTTGGTAGATGATTTTATTTTCTTAAAAAGCAATGCTATAGACTAAACTGGCATTGAATCTCACCCCATCTCCGGCAGATCCGGTCACATCAATAAACGACGGCGTAAACACCAAAGGGACTTTTTTGAAAGGAACCACTGATAATCCCAAGGTCAAGTCTTGACCAGTCCATTCGATAATACCATTCATACTTTCTGAAAAATTAACTGCCGCGCTGCCAAAGACATTAAACGGAGTACCTCCCCAGTCATCAGTGGGGTTAAAATCATCTTCAAAACGGTAAATTCCATTTCCCAAACCTAAAGATAAAATGGCTAAACTAAAAGGTTCTCTGAGGTTAGGTTTGAGGGGCAGAAGTTTACTCGCCACTACATAGACACTTTCGCCATTATCGCTGGCTCCCGATCGCCAAGTGACAATATTTTGGGCGCCAACCGCAATGCCAAAGTTATTCGGCAGGTTACGGCTGACTTGGAAGCTCAGGGAGCCACCCCCAGCATTATCTTCTTCTCCGAGATCGTTACTCCAGCCGGTAATTGCTACTGACGCATCGAAGCCCAGTGCGGTTTCCGGGTCGCCCAAACCAATGCTGGCAGCAAAAGAAGCATCGGCGTTGCGAGTAAACCGAGTGCGGTTAACGAAGACGATCCCTGCTGAACCTGTCCGCCAATAGCCGCCAAAACCAATCGGAGTTTGAACGCTCACGGAGGGGACTATACCGGCTCCGCCAATTGCTCGGGTGATTCTCCGCAACTGTGCTTGAGTAAAAGAATCCAGCAGTTGCAGTAAACCGAGTACCTGCGGGCCGGTCAGAATCACTTCATTGCGTCCCTGGGCTTGTAACTCTTCGAGAACCGGCAGCCATTTGTTAATTTCTGCCAATTGTTCTGGGGAAGGTTGTTGATCTTTGGCGGCTTGCAAAAAGGCAATTAGCCGATCAAGTTCTTGGATAGTTAAAATTCGACCAGGAGGCAGGTTGGGTAGGGAACGTTCTAACTGAGTAATTTGTTGCGGGGTCAGAGAATTTAGTAAGCTATTAATCCGTTCAACTTGAGACAGTGAGAGTTCGATCGCCCCTTGTCCTTGGAGTGCCTGCATTTCACTGATTAACCGTTGGTTTTGCTGACGTTGATCAGCAGTTAAATCCAGTTTTTCCACCGCTTGGAGAATTGAGATTAAGTCAGCTAACTCGGCGGCGGTTAAGCGATAATCGGATGCGGGTAAATCAACGACTTGATTTAAGCGTTCTTCTTCTTCGGGAGTCAAAGAGTTGATAATTTCCTGAAGTTCTCTGGCCCGTTCCCCGACAATTAACACTTCCGCTTGCCCCGTAGCGGCTAGTTGTTCTAGTTCAGAAATCAGCGATTGAATCAGCTGGCTTTGTTGCGGTCTGAGTCTGAGTTCTTGTATTCCTTTCAGTATTGATAGGGTGCTTTGGAGTTCTGCTTGGGTCAACACCGCAACTTCTATGGACTCTTGTCCTAAGGCGGCATCGATGCGTTCGATTTCCGCTTCGGTGAGGGATTCTAGTAAGGCTTGCACTTGCTCTAACTGCCGGGAGGACAGTTCCACCTGGGCTGCCCCTTGGGCTTGAAGTTGTTTAAGCTGGCGAATTAGAGTATTAATCTCTGTGGTTTGTTGGGGTCGCAGGCGTAATGCTTGAATTTGTTCGATCACTGAGAGCAGCTGTTGGAGTTCTTCTTGGGTGTACAGCTGTCCCTGCCCCCCCTGAGCCAGCGGTTGTACAGCGATGGGTGAGAGTGATGCTGCTGAATTATTATTTTCTAGATTATTTTCTAGATTATTTTCTAGATTATTTTCTAGATTATTTTCTAGATTATTTTCTAGATTATTTTCTAGATTATTTTCTAGATTATTTTCTAGATTATTTTCCATTTCGGAAAAATCAACAGACCAAACGGCGGGTTTGACCCCCTCTAGTTTGTCCGCATTCGCGAGACTTACGTCTGGCCGCAAAGCGATCGCGGCACTCACACAGGTAATAAAACCAAGACGTAAAGCAAACTGATTTAATCTCACGCAAAAAGCTCCCAATGCCTAGTTGATACAAATATCGATAGTATAGCCACCCTGCTGGTTTTCCCACCATAACCACCATGAATTTATCCCTGGAGCAATTTTATTTTTCCCCAGATTCAGTCATGGGGGACGATGTTCTAGGTTCTAGGGTCGCCAGACGGTTGATACGGTGGTCTTTGTTCCCTGCGGATGAAAATTTAACTAAAACCAGGAAACTTTTGGTAATTTGTCGCCCAGGATACCCAAAACCAGCAACTTATCATCAAGTGCTATTCTTTGATACTATTCTTTGGTGTCTAATGTTTAATGTTTAGCGTTTAATTTACATATCAGTGAAGCAATAATTGAAGCAGTAATTACTGTAGTGGTGTCATAGCTTAGTAAGGCGATTCATAGTCATATTCTGCTCCCGGATATGTGTAGAAGCTGCCAATTGGCAAGGGAGTACCAGGCTTTGCCGGTTCAGTCTTAGGAATGTCTTGACCAAAGTCTTCGTATTGCTCAAAAGTCTCTTGAATGATTGACGATTCTTCTGAATTCGAGGCAATAATATAATCTTGGAAATTCGCCCCCATCGGATGCTCATAATCCACAGTAGTAGCAACCAGGGCTGTGTTAGCTCCAATGCCTCTAGTTTCCGGTTGAATTAGTGGGCAGAAAATCCCATGAGCATGAAACAGCGGGCCTTTGGGCACAAAAGGTTGTTGGCGAAATTCTGCATAAGCTTTTTCTAATTCCACCGTAAACCCACCAATGGCTTGTCCTGCTTTCACCATGCGGTAGCAGTTATTAAAACTAGCCCCCGCTACCCCACTAATACTTAACCGTAAGGGCAATTTATGTAAGAATTTTTTGTCTCGTCCGACAAAGAAAATGAGGTGACGGGTAAAGGTTTTAAATTTGAGGCGATCGGCTATAAATTCATCATAGTGATCCATGAGTCGGCCAATGATGGCATTAGTCTCTCTATTTTTAAGGCAAATGGCACCCCGTCGCACAATCACCAGTCGTGGAGTGGTTGAGATATATAAAGGCTCCACTTCTCCAGTGCTAAATTCATGGTGTACCTCCTGCCAATTCTCATCAGGAGTAAAACCAATGGCTTCCGCGTTGTCCAGTTTAATGGCCAATCCATAACTGGTTAGTCCATCAGCCCCCGGTAGAGGATTGATCATCTGGCACCAGGGGAGCACCTCTGAAGGGGGTGCTTGGAATTTCTCATCTTCAAAATCAAAAGTTGCCGATGAATTCGTAGTTTTTAACATAATTGCTTGTTGGTGATTTTACAGAAAACAACAAGTCCTCAAGATTCTAAGTTGAGGTTCCTTGACAGACAAGTATATTGTGGTATCAAGAGTGCAAAACGTTAGGAAGATTATTCTATCCCATTTGTCCGGACTCGCACATTCGGGGATTAGATTTGGGGGTTAACAGGAGAAATTATTGCCCGAATGTGTTCATCCCCTACGATGGCAGGGTCAGCCAGTGGAAGAGAAAAGATTTTTTCTATTCTCTTCTAAACTCTAAACTCTAGTGTCAAAACTCTTAGTGCAAAATCGTAAATTTTAGTGAAGTGATGACAACATGATTCAAACTTGGCAATCTGTAAATACTTTGACGGGTCATTCGGCGCCAGTGCTGGGGTTGGCTTTTAGTGCCGATGGTGAGACGATCGCTAGTTGTAGTATTGATGGCACGATCCAACTCTGGAATGCTAAAACCGGAAAAGAGGGCAAAACCCTAATCGGTCATGAGGATTTTGTCAATGGGGTGGCTTTTAGTCCAGATGGTCATATTTTAGCCAGTGGTAGTACCGATACTACGGTGAAGCTTTGGGATCCGAAGACCGGGGAGGAGATCCAAACCCTGAAGGGACATTCTAAACCCGTGGAAGCGGTGGCTTTTAGTGGCGATCGCGGCGCTCGCCCAATTTTGGCCAGTGGGAGTTGGGATAAAACGATTAAATTATGGAATTGGCAAACCGGAGAGGTTATATCAACCCTCACGGGTCATACCAAACCGATTTTATCTATTGCCATTAGTCCAGATGGAGAGATATTAGCCAGTGGCAGTTGGGATAGAACTACCAAGCTTTGGCAGATTAAAACTGGTGAATTAATTACAACCATAACCGAACATTCCGCCCCGGTAGAATGTGTCGCTTTTAGTCCTATTTTATCGGCAAAAACAATCGCATCATATTTTATCTTAGCCAGCGGTAGTTTAGATGGGACGATTAAACTTTGGCAAGGAAAAACTGGCCAATTAATCCAAAGTATTAGCGCTCATACTGACGGAGTGCGGGGTTTAGCCTTTAGCCCTGATGGGAAAATTTTCGCCAGTGCCAGTGTGGATAAAACGGTTAAATTATGGGATTTAAATGGTAAAAATATTGCAACTATTCCCGACAATAATTATGTTTTTGCCGTGGCGTTTAGTCCTGATAGTAAAATATTAGCGAGCGCCGGTGAGGATAAAACAATTCAAGTATTCCAAGCGTTTGATTAACTGGTGCGGATGATTTATCTAGGGTGAAACTGGGCAGAATACAGCCTGAAAATTGGAGTTGGCTGGTAAAATTATGGTTATTGCTGGTTAAAATTTAGGTATTTTAGGGATTTTTAGGGATTAAATTAATATCTAATTCGCGGGTCAATATAGGCATTGATAATATCAATCACGATACTGGCGAGCGCGACAATTGCGGCAAAAAATACCACAATTCCCTGAACCGTGGGATAATCTCGTAAAGAAATCGCCTCATATAAACGATTCCCTAAACCAGGCCAAGAAAAAGTCACCTCAGTTAACAGGGCACCGCCTAATAATGCCGCCAAGGTCAAACCCATCACCGTAATCACGGGGATTAAGGCATTTTTCAACGCATGATTGACTAAAATTTTACTTTCAGGAATGCCTCTGGCGCGGGCTGCTTCCACATAATCCGCTTTTAATGTTTGTTTGAGATTAACTCGGACAATCCGCTCAAAAATACCACTAATTAAAATACCCAGAGTTAAAGATGGCAAAGCCAGATAATGTAAAGTGGTAAAAAACTGGCCTAAATTAAAACTTAATAAACTATCAATCGTATAAAGTCCCGTCGGTCCTTGGGGTGGGGTTTGGGTAATGGGGAAGCGAGTCCCCAGGGGAAACCAACGCAATGTCACCCCAAAGATTAACTGCATCAGCATTCCCACCCAAAACGCGGGCAAAGAATAGGTGAGAATGCCAAACAACCGGCCCCCAGCATCCCAACCCGTATTGGGACGAGAGGCAGAAAGCATTCCCACCCCAATTCCCACCACCAAGGCAACTATCATACTGAAAACGGCGATTTCTAGGGTTGCCGGAAAATATTGCTGAATAATTTGCCAAACGGACTGCCCGCGAGTGGTCAGGGAAGTGCCTAGGTCAAATTTCAACAAGTCACCCATATAGTTAAGGTACTGTTGCCAGAGGGGATCCCCGAGTCCCAACTGTTCTCGCAAGGCATTTTTAACCGCTTCTGGGGCTTTTGGGCCTAAAATAGCATCCACTGGATCGCCAGGAGTGGCGCGAAGCAATAAAAATACTAGGGTGGTAATCGTCCATAACATCAGCGGCGCCAGCATGAGACGGATGATGATATAGGACTGGAGGGCTTTAGATCGAGACATGGGTGAGGGCTGAAGATGATTAAGAGAGTGTCAAAAAAATTATAGGATAAAAGATTTTGTTGCTAGAGAGATGGGGGAAATGACAGAAACTATGAAAAATTTAGCCACTGCGAGACTGATTGAAGTGTTTTCCGCCATTCAGGGAGAAGGGCTGAATGTGGGGACTCGACAGATTTTTATTAGATTTGCGATTTGTGATTTACGCTGCCATTTCTGTGATAGCGCCCATACTTGGCAACCGGCGGATACTTGTAGGATTGAACAGACTCCGGGAAAACGAGATTTTGTGACTTATGCTAATCCGGTTACTCAGTCTCAGTTGTTGGGGTGGGTGGAACAGCATAGTTTGCCACCAGGTTTACATGACAGTATTAGTTTGACCGGCGGCGAACCGTTGTTACACGCGCCGTTTTTACAGGAATTTTTGCCGGTGGTGAAGCAAAAGACTGGTTTACCGATTTATTTGGAAACTGGGGGGCATCGTCCCCAACAGTTAAGGATGATTTTAAGGAATTTGGATTTGGTGGGGATGGATGTGAAGTTGCCTAGTGTGAGTGGGGAAAATTGTTGGGCTGCCCATGAGGAGTTTTTGCAAGTTTGTGGGGATGGGGGCGTAGAGGTTTTTGTGAAAATTATTATTTCTCAAGATACGAATCTCGATGAGTTGATTCAAGCTAGAGATTTGGTGGCGGCGCAAAGTCCAATGATTCCAGTTTTTTTACAACCTGTGACTCCGTTGAAACCAGAGGAGATTTTACTGGGGGAACAAGGTGAGAATTTGGCTAATTTAGAGAAACAGATCCAACCTCCGACTCCAGAACAGGTGCTGGAGTGGCAAGGTTTGATGAAACGCGAGTTGAAGCAGGTGCGGGTGGTGGCACAAACTCATAAGATGATCAATCAGTTGTAGACTTGTGGTTGGTTGCGGCTACAACAAATCACTAATGTTATCGAAAATTGATATGATAGTTGGCGCCGGTAAAATGTAGTTTTATGTATTATAAAATTTGAGCAGAGAGCCAGAATTGTCGTTACGAATATCGATTTTTGAGTTAAATTAAGTTGAGCAGTCCCCGAAGTAGCGAAGTAGCAGTAAGTGCGTTGATTCAGTCGGAAACCTTAGAACTCCTAGAATGGCCTCGCTTGTGCGAACATCTGGCCACGTTTGCCGCCACTAAGTTGGGCGCGATCGCCGCCCGTCAAATTCACATACCTACAAGTTTGGCCGAAACCGAGCAACTGTTGACGCAAACGAAGGAGGTTTACTATCTAGAAACCGCTTTGACCACCAGTTTGTCCTTTGAGGGGATTCACGATATTGGTGATTCTCTGGAACGGGCACAGTTGCACGGGATCCTTAGCTGCGTGGAATTGTTGGCGATCGCCACCACCTTGGCGGGAATGCGTTCTTTACGCCGGGTGATTGATAGCCAACCGGGTATCCCGGTTTTGCAAGAGTTGGTGAAAGATTTACGGACTTATCCCGAACTTGAACAAGAGATTCACCATTGTATTGATGAACGGGCAGAAGTTGCTGATCGCGCTAGTATTCAATTGGGCGCTATCCGGGGTCAAATCAAGCAAGTCCGCGATCGCCTGATCCAAACGTTGCAACAGATTATGCAGCGCCAAAGTGGGGCAATTCAGCAACAGCTAATTACCCAGCGGTCCGATCGCTTTGTGATTCCGGTCAAAGCCCCCCAAAAAGATTTGATTCCCGGCATTGTTCACGATACTTCTACCACTGGCGCCACTCTCTACATCGAACCGAATGCGATCGTGGAGATGAATAATCGGCTGCGCGTGCTATTACGCCAAGAAAAAGCTGAGGAAGAAGCAATTCTGCGGGCTTTAACGGAAAAAGTGGCAGCGGTGAATGAAGATTTAGAGCGATTATTGGCGATCGCCACTACCCTGGATTTAGCCACAGCCCGCGCCCGCTATAGCTACTGGCTGAAAGCAAACCCCCCTAGATTCATTAACCGCAACGCCGCCGAGTTAATTACCTTACGTCAACTGCGCCATCCATTGCTCGTGTGGCAACATCAGCACGAACAAGGTCCCGCCGTGGTGCCGATTGATTTAACGGTTTCGCCTCAGACTCGGGTTATCGTCATTACCGGTCCGAATACCGGGGGGAAAACTGTCACCCTGAAAACCCTGGGACTGGTGGCATTGATGGCTAAAGTAGGTCTATTTATCCCCGCTAGAGAACCTGTGGAATTGCCCTGGTTTGACGAGGTTCTGGCCGATATTGGGGATGAACAGTCCCTAGAACAAAGTTTATCCACTTTTTCTGGACATATCCGCCGGATTACTCGGATTTTGGCGGCTATGAGTCAGGAAAGTTTGGTGTTATTGGATGAAGTCGGCGCTGGGACTGACCCGTCCGAAGGCAGTGCGTTGGCGATCGCCTTGTTGCAACACCTGGCAGACCATGCGGGATTGACCGTGGCAACCACGCACTATGGCGAACTCAAAGCCTTGAAATATCAAGATGAACGGTTTGAAAATGCGGCGGTAGAATTTGATGATGTGAGTCTTTCTCCTACTTATCGTCTGCTTTGGGGCATTCCGGGGCGATCAAATGCCCTGACCATTGCCAGTCGCTTGGGCTTAAGTTCAGAAATTATTGAGGTGGCGAAAACTCACGTGGCCCCAAGTGGCGGTGCGGAAATTAATCAGGTGATTGCCGGGTTGGAGTCTCAACGACGGCAACAGGAAATCAAAGCGAAAGAAGCAGCGGCATTATTAGCCCAGGCAGAAAAGCTGAATCAAGAAGTGTCTCAGGCTGCCCGGTCTTTGGCAGAGCGAGAACAACTGCTGCGTCAGCAACAAGAACAAGCCTTACTCAATGAGTTGGCCCAAGCGAAGGCGGAAATTGCCCAAGTGATTCGCCGTTTACAAGCAGGAAATCAAACAGGTCAAGATGCTCAAGAAGCAACTAAGGCATTAAATGAAATTTCTGAGCAATATCTCCCGTCTCGGCAAGTCAAGGCTGGCGTTTTTTCTAAATCCAAACCCGGATACCAGCCCAAGGTGGGCGATCGCATTAGAATTCCGAAATTAGGCCAAACCGCTGAAGTTCTGGAGGTGTCCGATTCCGAGCGGGAGTTAATTGTCCGATTTGGCATGATGAAAATGACTGTGGCACTCGCGGATATTGAATCCCTCAATGGAGAAAAAGTGGCAGGAGAAAAAGTGGAACCGCCCCCAGGGAAAAATCCAGTGAGAAACTTTGAACCAAAAACTTTAAAGGGGGCAAAAGTTACGGTTCCAGCGGCTGCGGCTTCTGAATCTTCCTCTGTACCGACAATTAGAACTTCGCGGAATACCGTTGACTTGCGCGGACGCCGAGTGGCAGACGCAGAAGTGGAATTAACACAGGCGATCGCGGCCCAAGTCCCGGTGGGTGGCGCTTTGTGGATTATTCACGGCAAAGGTACAGGTAAATTACGGGAAGGAGTTCATCAAATTTTAGACCAATCTCCGCAAATTAAAAATTATGAATTAGCCAAAGATGAAGATGGTGGATCTGGTGTGACAATTGCCTACTTAAAATAATAGTTACTCTTGAGCCTAAAAATTATCTTTCTTAATTCTCTTAATTCTCTTTATATACACTGGATAATCTACCCTAGATTGCCCTGGTATAACTCAATTTATTGCAGGTATAGTTCTCCGAATTGCCGGTTATAAATCATTCTAAAAAAGCATCATTCTGGTAATTTTTAGCCAGTGAATCTGTGAGGAAATACACCCAATTTCAGCTAATATTTGAACCCTGGCAATCTGTCAGTAAAAAATTTTGAACCCTGGCAATCTGTCAGTAAAAAATTGTCAGTAAAAAATTGTCAGTAAAAAATTGTCAGTAAAAAATTGTCAGTAAAAAATTGTCAGTAAAAAATTGTCAGTAAAAAATTGTCAGTGAAAAATACTTAACTATTTGGGGCGATGAATTAACCCTCGAAGAGTTATATCAAGCATGAAATCAAGCATTCAGGCAGCACAGTGAACAGTTTTTTCATGGCGCTCCCGGTCAGTGGCACCCCTACCCCTGACTCAGCCAACCATACCAACGCTCCGCCACAGTCAATCTACAGTCAATCTAAGTAAACAAAACTTATCTAAAGTTACACCCCCTAAAGTTACACCCATTTTGCGAGCTCTTGCGATCGAACCTTGACAAAGCTCAGGGTGGACTTGCATTTTGCCTTACTCACATATAGTGCCTAAAAATTAAATAACCCGACAAATAACACTACATATAGATTAACCGTCCAAGCAAGTGTCACTTTTTTTGATGGCCATAACGCCAAAAAATAAAATTTTTGAAAAAATTTTTTAAATGGGGGGTCAAACCCCTCATTAAGGTGCTATATTAAATTCAGTAGATGCACCCTGATTGCTAACGCCCTTGTTTGGGCGTTTTTTTTTGGCTATTTTTTTTGGCTATTTTTTTGGCTATTTTCCCCTCAAGCCTTGTCGGGTAGATGCAAGCCTCACCGATAACTAATAACCAATAAATAATATTCAGTAATTGTTGATTAACAGATAATAAATTAATTGCATGTAATTAATAAATAATAAATTTGCGGGTCTTTTCGGCGGGGGTTGAAATTAATTAATTTTTGATTTATTTGGCGCTGCTAAATATGCTAAGCTGTTCCGCATTTAAACTGGGATAACAGCATTTCCCTTATTTTTTAATTTTCGAGACCATTTAATAATTAAATCTCCTTCATT
>FWWL01005631.1_pt1 | contig 13361 bp, 15 predicted proteins | sample 2228331 | NCBI WGS metagenome assembly FWWL01 (sample SAMEA103939775, study PRJEB20133) | metagenome | reverse complement strand
AGGCTGAAGCAGGTCCTGATCATCTAACAGCAAAGCATGAGCCTCAAAAATCGCTGCCTCTTCCGGACCAACGCGGGCCACCATTTCCCGATAACGAGCCTGGATGGCTCCACGCACTTTTTCAATGGCATCCTGTAAACGCTCCCATTCGGCCTCTGGGTCGGAGGTATAGTCGTGAGGCACCATTGGGGGTAGGGATTCATAGTGATAGAGTCGCGCTACCGCCACCCCATCGGAGACGGGGAGGCCCACAAACACGCCCTCTTCCCCCTGCACCTCAACCTCTGCCTCTGCAACAACCGGCTGTATCGGAGAAGGCCCACCTTCGGCAGCACCCACAGGCTCGCCAAAACGATCCTCAACCAGCCTCCGCAGAGCTTCCAGCGCCTCAGCAGCCTGCTTACCACGTGCCATAATACGGATGCGGTGATCACGTAAAGCCCCCAGGGTTGCCAACGCGTTTAAACTTTTTGCCGAGACAGGGCCCTTCTGGTTGGTTAAATTTGTCACCAGAATTTCGGCATCAAATTTTGAAGCCAATTGCACAAAACGCGCCGCCGGACGCGCATGAAGTCCGTGCGCGTTCTTGAGCACGACTTCTACCTGGTGAAAGTCTTGGGTTTCCAATGGAGGAGCACCCTCTACAACCGGCGCCACCCCCTCTGCGCTACCCTCCAATTGCTCCGCCTTGGGTTGCAGAGCTCGATGGGCTTCACGACATACAGTCTCAATATCACTGCCCAGGCTGGCCTGAACTCCAGCGGCAATCCCCCCCTCCACCAGGGGGCCGGGGCAGAAGCGAACCCGTTGGCGTATGTCGGGAGGAATCAACTCCAGAGCCATCTCCGCGCTCAGGATGGCACTGCCCAAGTCCATCAGCACCAGAACCCCGTCGGGGCTATCCACCTCGGTGATGGCTCGCGCAATGTCGGTTGCGTCGGTCCCAAATTCCTCGTGGTCAGGCCCGGCGCCTGCGGCTACGCCAATCTTAAGTTCCTGGCCGGCCATCTGTCGAATCAATCCCACCAGTGATTCGGCCAGAGATTTGCTATGAGAAACCAAAACGAGGCTCACCATAAAAGGCGACTCATGCTCCCCAATTGATGACAGCAAACAATAACCAGATGCCATAGCCGGTGGCCACCAAACCAATAGCCACCAGCAGAGCATCTATAACCCGCATGATATTTTTCTTAAGGTTCAAATCTAGCAGGATGCTCCGCGTACCGATCAAGGAGTGAGATACCACAAAGACGAGGAAAAAACCCTCCATAATAGGTACGATGGGGTAGTTCCGGTAGTAGGCAACGACTTCAGCGTGGGAAAGCAACCCCTCAGGTGCCAGATAGTGATTGACCAAAAAGTGAATGAACAAGATCACTATGATCAGCAACCCGGTCACGATTTTGATAAACCACAAGAGGTAACTCTCACCGGCTTTGGGTTGGGAAACTGCGTTTTGCATGGTACCTCCTCATTAGTGCGCCGCGAGCATGCGCAGTCCAAAAATAAGCGAACCCACCAGCGTGAGCCCCAGCACCCCATATAACAACTGTTTTTGGGCCGGCACAGCCACTCCAAAACTATTGAGCGCAATGCGCACGCCGTTCAAGCCATGATACAGACCGCCAATGATCACCAGCATCTCTCCGAACATGATCAGGGGTTGCTTGGCAAAAGCGATAAAAGAATCATAGGCTTCTGGTCCCTGGGCTAATTTACCTAACATGATCAGGTGAAGATAAAGGTACACGGTTAAGCCAATAGCGGTCAAGCGGTTAAGAATGAACCCCCATCCACCAGCCTGCCGCCCGCGTGGATCAAACCAATCCAGAATGCCCCGAGTGTTGGGTTTCTTTGCAGGATTTTCCATGGTAGTACACTCCTTTTCCTGGGTTAGGCTCCTCCAAACCAGCGTTTAATGCGCTGGGCCAGTACCTGCCGCCGTAGATCCATAATCCGCCAGCCTGGATCCACATTAGAGGGACATACCGCTGTACATTCGTAAGCACTATGACAGCGCCAGACGCCATCCACGCAATCCACCAATGCTGTCAAGTCAGGAGCGCGTTTCAGCCCCTGAAATTGCGCCGCTGCGAGGACAGCCGGCCCAAGGTACTCTTCAGCAGTACCAGCCACCGGACAGGCGCTTATGCACAGTCCACATTCTATGCAATCTGCCAGACGCAGGTATTCCTTTCCGTCATCCATCGGCACGTCACGGGGTGGCTTAATCCCTTCCCCCTCCAAAGGTGCCAGCGAGAGCGGGTGAACGGCAGGAGCATGGACTTTGTCCATCCCTACGTAAAGGCGGCTCATATCAACGACCAAATCGCTTATGACAGGGAAATTGCGCAAAGGTTCAATTCGCAAGGTGCCGCCATTCGTGGTGACATCTCGAATGCGAGTAATGCAGGTTAACTTTTCCACCCCATTGACCCGCATTCCACACGCGCCGCAGGTGGAATGATGGCAAGCGTGGGCAAAGACTAATGACCGATCATGAAACGCCCAGATACGTTCAACCCCATCAATAACGTACTCATCGGGGCTGACCTCAAGCGTAAACGTCTGATAATGGGGTTCTCCATCCCCTTTCTTGCGATACACCACAAAATTAACGGTCCACTTTTCCTCGCTCATAGGTGTGCTCCATGCAAGAGTATGGGCTGGTTCGGGGGATTAATCCACGTAAAATTTACGATACGATATCAACGGCGTTTCGGCTGTGGTACAGGGAACGTTCACACCCAGTTTCTTGCATACCAGATCCACAGTCTTTTCCGCCATTAGGCGCAAGGTAGTCGCCTTCCCGCCGGTAATGGTGACCAACCCCTCGATGTTATCAGTTTCTTTGTGGTCATAGGCTTTGAAGGTGCGCGAAATACTTCGGCCAGGCGCCCCACTACCGATCAGCGGACGGGTAGCCATATAGGCACCCCGTTCTTTGGTCTGTCGCAAGGCGGGGATTAATTCGGACCCACGCTCAATCATCAAAGCGACATGATCCGGTAAAACCGGCACATAGTCTGGATCTTCAATGGAGAACGAGGTGGTCCCGACCACCATCATCCGCCGCTGAGGCAAAACGATATCTCCATCGCCCGGTTTATTCAACCGATTGATGGCTCGTTGGGCCAAGCGCTTGTCATAAGCCACCATGACGCCAGGGGTCGGTGCAATTGGCACCCGAATACCCGCCATGGAGGTAATCTGCCCCACCCAGGCACCGGTAGCATTGACCACAATATCCCCTTCGATCTCAAAGCGCTTATCATTGGCGCGATTCCAAACCTTCACCCCCTTGATATTCCCCTGACCATCGGCAAGCAAATCCACCACATCGGTGTATAGATGAAATACGGCTCCATTCGATTTGGCTGTAGCCGCAAAGGCCAATGCTAGGCGCAGAGGATCAAAAGTACCATCAGGTACGGTAAAGGCGGTCAATAGTTTGGGGTTCAGGTTGGGCTCAATGCGCAATGCTTCCTTCGGAGTCAACTCACGGATCGGAATTTTGCATTCCTCACAGCCCTGGATGAATTTCTCGCGATATTCCAAATCACTCTCGTCTACAGCAATGAACAATCCCCCATTGGGCTCAATCGCATCCGGAACTATTAATCGCAAGATTTGATTTTCCTGAATACACTCAATTGCCGATTCTTGATCATTCACAGCATAACGTGCCCCCGAGTGTAGCAGCCCATGGGTGCGTCCAGAAGTCCCATTGGCAATCGGTCCACGTTCGACCACTGTGACGCGGAACCCACGCAATGCCAGATCGTGAGCAATTGCCACACCCGTGAAGCCAGCCCCTATCACAATTGCATGAAATTGGCTCATAGAAACACTCCTCTACTCGAGAACTTCTAGCCTTGTGAAAACGTGCTTAACTTCCATTTGCCTACCGTCGAAACAGACGATGAATGAGCAAGAACAACAAAAACACAATCCACAGGCTTCCACCGAAGACCAGCCCCCACAATAAACTTTCTCCCAGGGGTTTAGAATAAGAACCTTGCCAGGTCACCCACGCCACCATCAAGACGCTGACAACTGCCATGGTAATAATGCCGCTCTTCATAGATAGCCAGGGTTGTCCGGTTGCAAAAGGATCTTGTTCAACCTGGCGCTTCTTCTTTTTACTCATGAATCACCATCCAGCCGTATGTGAATTTTATCATTATATGGAAAATGTCTCATCCGACTTTAAAAAATCACCCTGGCAACTGGCATATAAAAGGCGGTCAACGGTCAATCGGGCTTTGCCGTCTTGACCACACCGCCCTGCGCCTCTGGGGCGCATATGCTGGGGGGCAGGAATGACCTGCCCCCCACACAGACACATTCAGAACGACTTACTCAACCCACCCAAAGGTGCGCTGGACGGCCTTCTTCCAACCAGCATAGAGCCGCTCGCGTTCCTCAGCGCTCATTTGCGGTTGCCAGACCTTATCCACCTGCCAGTTGGCGCGCAGTTCGTCAAAGTTGGTCCAGAAGCCCACGGCCATACCGGCTGCATACGCCGCACCCAGTGAGGTGGTCTCGGCTACCTTCGGACGAATGACCGGTACACCCAGTATGTCCGCCTGGAATTGCATCAGTAGTTCGTTGTAAACCATGCCACCGTCCACCTTGAGGGCGGTTAGCGGAACGCCAGAATCGGCGTTCATCGCATCCAGCACCTCGCGGGTCTGGTAAGCTGTGGCTTCCAGCGCCGCCCGTGCAATGTGACCGCGGTTAATGTAGCGGGTCAGACCCACAATCACGCCGCGGGCATCGCTGCGCCAGTAGGGTGCGAATAAGCCAGAGAAAGCGGGTACAAAGTAGATGCCACCGTTGTCCTCCACCGTGCGGGCCAGCGCTTCAACATCCTTTGAAGACTCAATCATCTTCAGGTTGTCGCGCAGCCACTGCACCAGCGCCCCTGTAATGGCGATCGAGCCTTCCAGCGCGTAGACAGCCGGTTGATCACCAATCTTGTAGGCCAGCGTGGTCAACAAACCACTCTTGCTGGGCACCGGGCGCGTACCGGTATTGAGCAGCATGAAGCAGCCAGTACCATATGTGTTCTTTGCCTCGCCAGGGCTGTAGCAGGCCTGCCCAAAGAGAGCCGCTTGCTGATCGCCAAGGTCACCGGCAACCGGGATGCCATCCAGTAAGCCTTTGGCATAGCCATAGACCTCAGAGGACGGGCGAATGGCCGGCAGCATTGCGCGCGGAATACCCAAGATGCCCAAGATTTCAGCATCCCAATCCAGTGTTTCCAGGTTCATCAGCATGGTGCGGGAGGCGTTCGATACATCCGTCACATGCACGCCGCCGTGCGGACCACCGGTCAGGTTCCAGATCACCCAGGTATCAATATTGCCAAAGAGTACCTCTCCCTTCTCAGCTTTCTCGCGCACTCCCGGTACATTGTCCAGAATCCACTTGATCTTGGGACCCGAGAAGTAAGTGGCCAGCGGTAGACCCGTCTTGGGGCGGAAGCGGTCCTGCCCACCATCGGCGGCGAGCTCGTTGCAGATTTTGTCAGTGCGGGTGTCCTGCCAGACGATAGCATTGTATACTGGCTTGCCGGTTGCCTTTTCCCACACAATGGTGGTTTCGCGCTGATTGGTCACGCCAACCGCGGCGATATCCTTGGGGCTCACCCCACTCTTGCGCAACGCGCCTTCGATCACCTCTTGGGTTCGAGTCCAGATTTCCATCGGGTCATGTTCGACCCAACCCGGCTTGGGGTAAATCTGCTCATGCTCTTTTTGATCAACCCCTACCACGTTGCCGCTGTGGTCGAAAATCATAAAGCGAGTACTAGTCGTACCCTGATCAATAGCGGCAGCATACTTGGCCATACCACACCTCCTGAAGATTTTAGATTTGGAATTGAGAAGTTCTTTTACGCGTCACGCCAAACATCGGCGGCCGCCCGCAACATTAGATAGGACGAAGTTGCCCCTGGATCTTGATGACCAGCGCTGCGTTCGCCCAGATAACTGGCACGACCTTTCCGCGCCACCAGCGGGATTGTGGCTTTCATCCCCTCCTCGGCAGCACGTGCACACCGCTCCAGGGCTTCGCCCAGGTTACTACCGTTTTCTGCGGCTTGCTTGAGCGCATTCCAGGCCGGTACCAGGGCATCAATCATGGTCTTATCGCCCAACTCGGCTTTGCCACGGTTCTTTACCCCCGTGATCCCGGCCTCTAAGGCGTTGATCCAGTCTTCCAACGTCATCTCCATTTTGCCAGTAGTCTTCATCCCGGCCTGGAGAAAGAGGGTGCCGTAAAGAGGACCACCCGCACCGCCAACGGTAGCCAATAGCGTCATGCCCACCGTCTTCAGGATCGTGCCAATATCCTTATCGGCCATTTCCGGCATTTTGCTCAGCACGGCCTTGAAGCCACGATCCATATTGGCCCCATGGTCGGCATCGCCAATAGCCGCATCCAGTTGGGTCAGGTAATCACGGTTCTCCGCCAGAAGATCGGCGTAACGCTTAATCCAATCCAGTACTTTGTCCCGAGTAATGACCATACGACGCTCCGTTATGGCCGGGGGCATCACCAGGCAAACCCCGGCAAGTCTTCATGGGTATTACATGCCCCAGCGCAGGCCTGGGGTCTTGACCGGCGCATCCCACAACTTAATCATGTCTTCATCCATCTTGAGGAGTGTAATCGAAGTACCGGCCATCTCCAGGCTGGTAATATAGGACCCGATCAGATTGCGCACCACCTTTAGTCCGTGCTTGGTCGCAATCTGATGCGCCTTGCGGTACACAATGTACAATTCGATGAGCGGCGTTCCTCCCATGCCGTTGACAAAGAGCAACACCTCATCGCCTGCTTTGTAGGGGATATCATTGATGATCGGCTCCATCAGCATTTCAACAATTTCATCAGCCGGTTTTAGCTTCATGCGCGTGCGCCCCGGCTCCCCATGGATGCCGATCCCGATTTCCATTTCGTCTTCAGGAAGGTCAAAGGTTGGGCGCCCCACATGAGGCACGGTGCATGAGGTCAACGCCATGCCCATGCTGCGTCCCCAATCCTTCACTTTGCGACAGACATCCGCTACTTCTTTGAGCGAGCGCCCCTGCTCGGCAGCCGCCCCGCACAACTTTTCGGCCAACACGGTGCTCCCAACCCCACGGCGACCAGCCGTGTAGAGGCTATCCTTAACCGCCACATCATCATCAATGACGACGGACTCAACCTCAATCCCCTCGGCACGTGCCAGGTCTGCCGCCATTTCGAAGTTCATGATGTCGCCAGTGTAGTTTTTAACAATGTGCAGCACACCAGCACCGCCGTTGATTGCCCGCGTGGCTTCCAGCATCTGGTCGGGGGTGGGAGAGGTAAACACTGCTCCAGGGCAGGCAGCATCCAGCATACCGATGCCCACAAACCCGCCGTGCATAGGCTCGTGCCCCGAACCACCTCCGGAGAGGACCCCTACTTTCCCCTTGACCGGTGCATCTACACGCACAATATAATTAGGATCAAAGTGCACCCGAATCAGGTCGGGATGAGCCAACGCCATCCCCTCCAGTTCCTCTCGCACAACATCTTCGGGTTTATTGATTAACTTTTTCATCTCTCACTCTTCCTTTCTAGGCCACTGTAGTGGAGGCGCTTTTAGACGCCTTTTCCACCTCTACCTATAGCACGCCCGTTTTTCTAGATGGGCCTGCCCTCAAAAGACGGAGCAGGCCCAATCCCAAACTCATGAAAATTACTCGCTCTTCTCGGGCAAGAAGGCGGTGACAAACCAATCGTAAAGCAGCACGCCCAAGATACCGCCGATGATCGGCATAATCACGGGGGCGACGATCCAGTAGGAGCCATCGAAGAGACCTTGCGTCCCAACCAGAGCGCCGAAGATACGCGGACCCAGGTCACGAGCCGGGTTGATGGCATAACCGCTCGGGCCACCCAGGCTCAGACCGACCGAGAGCACCGTGCCACCCACCAGGAACGGCCCCAGGTTGAACTTCAGGCCCAGGTTGCGCTGATCACCGCTGGCAAGCACACCGAAGAGCAGCACCATGGTGCCAAAAATTTCCGCAATGCTGGCGTTCAGCAGCGAATAGGAGCCTTGTGCAGCAGCGCCCTGGCCACCCCAGAAGGCCTGCCCGAACACCGAGCCGGGGCCAGTGCACCACACATTGGGCATGCCCGCTGCCACCAGACCCTCACGGTAGACCAGGTACACACCCAGCGCGCCCAGGAACGCACCCACCAATTGACCCAAAATATAGGTGGGCACTTTGGACCACGGGAAGCCGCGCTTAACCGCCAGCGCAATGGTCACCGCAGGATTGAGATGGGCACCTGAAACGCCACCCGCAACATAAACCGCAACAATGACTGCGAAGGCCCAGCCGATGGTGATGGTGTTCCAGTTATAAGCCGGTGCTGCCAAGCGCGGGGCAAGCCCCACATTGGCGACCACACCATCACCCAGCAAGATCAGGGTGAAAGTACCAATGACTTCGCCCAGAAACTCGCCTAAACCTTTGGATTTCATGTCGGACCTCTCCTTTCATAAAGGATTTGAAGAATGGGATTATGGGTGAAAAACAAAGTGCTACCTCCGCTCGTCTCTCCGTTCACCTCCTTTGGTATGAAATTGAGCAACCAGAAAAACAATGGGTTTCGCAAAAAATACCGCCTATCAGGAACTTCCTAATGGCGGTATCTCTTGCCTAAAGAAAGAACACCAACATGCCATTCTGCACCCCACAACATTACCGCAGGGCACATCGGCATCGCCCAACTACCTTGAAGCCATATTGCGCAGGACATCACAATTCATTGTAAGGCGTTCGCCCGCCCTGTCAAATTAATCCCCGATTAATGTATCGTTTTGAAACATTTTAGTGGTATTGTGTTTCATAATGAAACACCGCTTTCGCGCCGCCCATCTTCACGATAGGAATCCAATGAGATATTCATACGCCGTAAATAGCGCCACAGGGTGGTTCGCCCCACCCCCAGCAGACGCGCCATTTGAGAAACATTACCATGGCATTGTTGGGCAGCCTGGAGAATAGCCTGCCGCTCAATCTCTTCCAGGCGGGGAAGATTGGGCATCCACATGGGAACACCTGCATCACTACTGGTTTGCAGAGGGGGCAAGTGAGCCGGCGTGATAATCTGGGAGGGACTGGCCTGCACCGCCGCCCGCGTCAATACCGACTCCAGTTCTCGCACATTCCCCGGCCAGGAATGTGCTCTCAGGATAGCCAGGGTATCCTTGCTCAGACTGAGCGGATGCCCCAATTGCCTTGCCAGGCGCTGCAATACCTGTTCGATCAACAATTCCAGGTCCTGTTTGCGCTCCCGCAAAGGGGGAAGGACGATCTCAAACAGGCTTAGACGATAAAAGAGATCGGCTCGAAAGTTACCCTCGGCTACCAGGTGTTCCAGATTGGCTGAACTCGAAGCAATGATGCGAACATCCACTTCAATCTGCCGATGCGCTGGATAATCCCTAACTCCAGGTAATTCAGCAATACCGACTGCGCCTCCAGGGGTAGCGCCTCTACATCCTGAAAGAAAAGGGTACCCCCGTCAGCCAGTTCAAATTTGCTGGCGTGCGAAATGCCCTCCCCCACACCGCGCTCCACCCCCAGCAACTCAGGCAAGACCAATTCACTGGGCACCGCGGTACAAGCAAACACCACAAAAGGCCCATGGCTGCGCGGGCTGTGGTAATGGATGGCACGGGCGAGCAAATTTTTACCGGTTCCACTTTCTCCCCGAATAAGTACACACCCCCGTGCTGCAGCCGCGCTGCGTGCCAGGCGCCGCACGCGACGAATGGCGGGTGACTCGCCAATTAGATTCTGAAGATCAAAAGTGGGAGAACCCACCTGACGCTGGACGTACTCGCGTAGACTCTTGAGCGGACGTAAAACTGCCAGAATGGCTCGCAGACCACGCCGTCCACGGACATATTGCAGGCTCAACAAACAGGAAACTGTTTCCCCTAATACCGAAAGTTGAACCTCTAGATCCGAGACCGGAATTTGGCGATGGAGGGCATCCAGAACATATGGCGGGAATTTCACAAAAGCATCCAGATGAGCCCCCATGAGCGACTCCTGGGGAACCTTGAGAATTTCAGCCGCAGTGGGATTAGCGTGGATCACAATTCCCTCTGTATTCCACGCCAGAATGCCTTCGTTGATACTGGCCAGAATGGCATTTATTCCGGCCAACTGGCTATTTTGCTCTTCCAACAACTGATCCGACTGACGTTGGGCTTCAATGGCGCGCGCACCTGCCACTACCATACCCAACGCATACGGGTGGAAATTACTCACCCGCGTCACCACTCCTAATGCCCCAAGCAACTTGCCGCTGATATCAAAAACCGGCGCCGCTGCCCAACCCAAATCGTGCAACGGCTGACAAAAATGTTCATACCCGACCACTTGAACGGGCTCACGTTCAAGCAGTGCCACGCCAATGGCATTGGTACCCAATTCGCTCTCGGCCAGCAACGTACCTGGTTCAATCTGCATGCTCTCCAGGGTGGCTAACATGCCCGGATCTCCTACCCGATCCAACAAGTACCCCACGCTGTTGGTAAAAAGCACCGCTGAATTTGAGTTTTCAATGTACTGATAAATATCCTCCATGACAGGCCGGGCAATAGCCATTAACTCAAAATAATTGACTTGCATGGAAAACAAATGCTGGTCCGACAACCGCTGCGGCTTTAGGGATGTATAGGGGTCCACCCGTGCCCAACAGCGCCGCCATGACGCTGCGATTATAGGCCGCACTTGGGGCATAACAATATGACGGGTTATGAATGCATGCCATGCATCGTAAAGTTGCTCTTTGATCGCCCGGTCCATTCCAGTGCCCTCTTCTTTTCCACTCATCCATTAGCTCCCCCATTGATCTCTATTGTAGCAAAAACACGCCCTTTATACCAAAGGTGTAGATATAATAACTTTGGAGGTGACAATGGAAAAGTTTGTGATCGAAGGTGGTTATCCTCTTCACGGCGAAGTGACCCCCTCTGGAAACAAAAATGCCGCCTTACCCCTGCTGGCAGCCTGTCTCCTAACCGACGAACCGATTATCCTGCGCAACATTCCCAACATCCTTGATGTGCGCACGATGCGAGCCCTCCTCGAATCGTTGGGAGTGGAATTTACGGACTTAGACGAGCACACCTGGAAGGTTCAGGCCAGGGAGGTCCGCCCAGCGGATCTGGACCCCGATCTCTGCCGCAAGATACGCGCGTCCATCCTACTGGCCGGACCCATGAGCGCGCGCACCGGGGTGCTGCGCCTGCCACCTCCCGGAGGGGATGTGATTGGACGGCGTCGGGTGGATACCCACCTGCTAGCGCTCAAAAAACTGGGAGTGGAAGTATCTTACGATCGCTACTTCTACTTCCATGCCAATGGGTTGCATGGTGCCAACATCCTCCTCGATGAAGCCAGTGTAACCGCAACCGAAAACGCCATCATGGCAGCCGTCATGGCCAAAGGCGAGAGCGTGATCCGCAACGCTGCCTCAGAGCCGCACATTCAGGAACTCTGCCATTTCTTAAATTCTCTAGGCGCTAAAATTGAGAATATTGGCTCCAATACCCTGCACATCACCGGGGTGGATCGCCTGCACGGCGGGGAATTCACTATCGGCCCTGATTATCTGGAAGTGGTGTCCTTCATCGGGGCAGCCGCAGTTACTCGCGGAGAAATTACAATCCGCAAGGCCGGACCGGAGTACCTGGACATGATTCAGCTGGTTTTCGGTCGGCTGGGCGTCCACTGGGAAGTACGGGGCGAGGATATCTTCGTCCCGCGCGAGCAACGCCTGACCATCGAGCCCGATTTGGGGGGCGCTATCCCCGAAATTAGCGTCATGCCTTGGCCGGCCTTTCCCACCGATCTGATGAGTATTGCCCTGGTCGTTGCCACCCAATCCAAAGGAACGGTGCTATTTCACGATTGGATGTACCCCAGCCGCATGTTCTTCACCGACAAGTTGGTCAGCATGGGCGCTCAAATTGTCCTGTGTGACCCCCATCGTTGCATTGTCCAAGGCCCTACCGAGCTCTACGGTGAGAAACTAGAAAGCCCGGATATTCGGGCAGGCATGGCACTGGTGTTAGCGGCCCTTTCCGCCCACGGCACCTCGGTCATCCGTAACATTGGGCAAATTGATCGGGGATACGAACGAGTGGACGAAAAGCTGGCTGCGCTGGGCGCACACATTCAGCGTGTACGTGAGTGAGTGACCGCTCGCCCCCAAATACGAAAGCCCGGTTTGGTTACCGGGCTTTCGCTCATTTTCATCACAAGGGGTAATTTAGGACTTGGTTTGGGTTGAAGCCGTCTGAACCACTTCCAGGAACTGCTCCACGACATCTCGCAACATACCCTCAGGCAAGGCGCCTACCTGACGATGGATCACCTTACCATTGGCAACAAAGAGAAGCGTGGGAATCCCTTGAACGCCAAAACGGGTGGCCCATTCTGGATTCTCATCTGTGTTAACCTTGGCTACGATCAACTTACCAGCGTAATCCTTGGCAATCTTCTCAAGGGCTGGCGCGATGAGACGACAAGGTCCACACCATGGAGCCCAAAAATCCACAATTACCGGTAAAGCCGACTGCAACACCGTTTTCTCAAACGCTGCATCTGTCACATGAATAGGTGCATCTATCATTCTATAATCTCCCTTCTGATACCTGAAGCTAAATCGGGTTTAGTATATCACAGTTTAAGCCCGATACCGTCTAATGATACGACTTATTATTTCTCCTCGCTTGAAGGTTTAGGACGATGGTCCGTACTATACCAACCACTTCCCTTAAAAATCACCGCAGGTACCTGGTATATCTTGCGCACTCGAGTATGTCCACGCGGACATTGGGGCAGGTGCCCGTTATGAGAAAAATGAGCAAAGTGCTCAAAGGGCAACCCACACTCCTCGCACACGTACTGGTAAATTGGCATCTCAACCTCCTGTTTGCCAGAGATGTCAGCCGCCCCGAAGAATGATGGGGCGGCTGCTCTTCAGAATTACTTCGCTTTCACCGTAATGGTTTTCGGTCGCACGGCTTCGGCTTTAGGCAAGGTTAGGGTCAAAACCCCATTCTCATACTCGGCCTTCGCCTTATCTACTTCGACCGGCACCGGCAGGGTGATGCTGCGGGAATATTGGCCATAGCGGCGCTCACGCAAGTGGTACACCGCGTTCTTGACTTCCTCTTCCTGCTTCACCTCACCCGCAATAGTTAACACATTGTTGTTCACCGTGACGTGGATGTCTTCGGGTTTTACCCCGGGCATGGTGGCTTTCACCACCACCTCATTGTCGGT
>FWWL01008349.1_pt1 | contig 13362 bp, 9 predicted proteins | sample 2228331 | NCBI WGS metagenome assembly FWWL01 (sample SAMEA103939775, study PRJEB20133) | metagenome | reverse complement strand
ATCAAAATTGGAGGGACGCGCGCCGTCGCGTCCGCCGACGTGCCGGTTGATGATCCATTGTAATTCGCGGCCACGACCGCGCGTGGCCCTCCAAATAAAATTTGTACGGCGGCGAGTGGCCCTTCAAAGCAGATTATGGATTTTGCCCCATCAAACGCAACTTTGCACCCGGGCTGCCTTGCTGTTCAAACGTTGGAAGCGTGGCCCATTGCCACAAAAAAGTAGCTAAAGTCCAAGAACACTCCGATCTTGCCCATTTTCCGCAAACAGGTTAGGATTCACCGGCAGGCGTTCATTTCCGGGCGGGGCTCGAACTGGATACAATAGGTTTAAGGAGGAGACGCTCAGAAAATAGGGCAGGATCCCCTGGTTTTGTGTGGCGTTATGGTCACGTGACGAACCCTGTGTGCTAAAGTCGGTCGCCGGGTAAAAAGCGGCGATTGAGGGTTACGGATGTTTCTTTTGACATTTTGGGTGAAAAGGATGAATCAACCGCTGTCTTTGTCTCGTCGTTTTGTGTCATTTCTCTTGTGGGGAGGATTGCTTGTTGCCTTAAGCACGATTCCCGCTTGCGGTGATCCGACGGGTCCTCGCGCCCAGGACCGGCACATCGCAAGGACGGTAGCCCTCAAGCTCCCCCAGGCCCATCTTACCAAGCATCCTTTGGATGAGGAGATTGCCGAACGGGCCTTCAAGCTTTACATGAAGTCGCTCGACCCCATGAAGTTGTATTTCTACCAATCCGACATCGATCGCTTCGCTGCGAAAAAGGCCCAGTGGGTGGAGCTTCTCAAAGCCGGTGATGTGAGTCCCGCTTACGAAACATACTCAGTCTTTCTGCAGCGTGTCGATGAACGGGTGGCGACGGCCTTGGAGATTCTCAACCAGCCGCTCGACTTCACGGTGGATGAGGATATTATCCGCGATCCTGATTTGTTGACGTATCCGAAGACACCGGAGGAAGCCCGCGAACGGTGGCGGAAGCGGATCAAGCTCGACCTGCTTGTCTTGAAGGCCGACAAAGAAACGACGGGCCAGGCCGCGATCGAGAAACTCCAAAAACGTTACACCAGCTTCCGCAAACGTGTCCACCAGACGGACGAGGATGAGTTGCTGGAAACTTACCTCTCGGCCTTCTGCGAGGCCTATGATCCCCACACCAGCTACATGTCGCCGGAAACGCTCGAGAACTTCGATATCACCATGAAACTCGAGTTGGAAGGCATCGGGGCCGCGTTGCAGTCCGAAGACGGTTATGTGGTGGTCAAGAAGCTAATCCCTGGCGGTGCAGCGGCCAAGGATGGACGGCTGAAGATCGACGACAAGATCGTGGGCGTCGGCCAGGGTGAGACCGGCGAAATCGTCGATGTGGTCGATATGAACCTTTCGGATGTGGTCAAGCTCATCCGCGGCAAGCGAGGGACCGTCGTCCGCTTGGAAGTCCTGCCTGCCGACGGTGGACCCAAGAAGGTGATCACGATTACTCGTGAAAGGATCGAATTGAAAGACAGTGAGGCGAAAGGGCAAGTCTTCGAAGCCGGCCAAAAACCCAATGGGCAGCCCTACCGTATTGGCGTGATCGATCTTCCCAGCTTTTACATGGATATGTCGGGGGCGCGGTTGGGAATCCCTGAATTTCGCAGCACGACGCGGGATGTGCGGCGGATTTTGGATTCCTTCAACCAGCAAGGTGTGGATGCCGTTGTCCTAGATTTACGGCGCAACGGTGGTGGGTCGCTTCAGGAGGCCATTAATCTGACGGGATTGTTCATTGAGTCCGGCCCCGTGGTGCAGGTCAAGGATTCTGCCGGTCGGATTATGGTTTATGACGATGAAGACACAAGCATCGTTTGGCGGGGTCCCCTGATCGTGGTGATCAGTAAGTTCAGTGCCAGCGCCAGCGAGATTCTGGCAGGGGCCATTCAAGACCATCGGCGGGGGATTATCGTGGGTGACCACAGCACGCACGGCAAGGGAACGGTCCAAAGCCTCATTGATCTCGGTCAAGAACTGTTCCGGCTTCCCAATGCCCCGCCGCTGGGTGCGCTGAAACTGACGATTCAGCAATTCTATCGGCCCAACGGCGAGAGCACACAAAACCGGGGGGTCATTGCCGATATTGAACTTCCCTCGTTGACAAACCATTTGGAGGGAATTGCCGAGTCCGATCTGGATTACGCCCTGCCGTTTGATCAAATCCGTCCGGCACAATACAAGCCCTATTCCGATGTCGATTCGTCGGTGATCGAGTACCTGAAGCGGCGATCGGAGGAGCGGGTGCAGAATTCGCCCGACTTTCAGAAGGTCAAGACCGACATTCAGCGGTATCTTGCCCAGCGGGAAAAGAAGACCGTGCCTCTCATGGAAGAGAAGTTCATGGCCCAAGTCAAAGAATTGAACGCCGATAAAGAGGAAGAGAAGCGGCTTAAGGCCCTTACGGAAGGTAATGAAGAGGGAATCCAGCGGGATTATTACCTCGATGAAGTCCTCCAAATCATGGCGGATTACCTGCAATATCGAGTGATTGCCCAAGCCCGTTAGGCTTTTCGGTGTGGCGATTAGCCACCTCGGCAGTCAACCACCACTTCAATTTTAGGAAAACGTCATTGAGATATCTGTACGCATATGCGATGCATCATCGGCTTCAGCACGTTTTGCCTTCTGATATTGGCAACACAGGGCCTTGCCTGGGCGCAGTTTAAGGAAGACACAGGCAAAGGGTGGCGATTAGGCGAGCCTGTTGTCCACCGCTGGCAGGCCGGGATTGTTGTTAAAGCCGCGGCAGGGGCATGCAAGAATATTGTCGGCACGGCACCATTACCACGTGATTGGCCGGAGCAGCAAGTCGAAATCGTGGAAGAGGACTTCTCGCCAGGGGTAAACGTTCAGTATCGGACTGTTAACAACCTTGTTGAACAAATGGTCGTCAAGATCCCGAATCTTCCCAACGGTCAAGAGGCCAAAGCCATCGTGACCGTGGAGATTCGCCGATTTGTTCAACTTCCGCCGGAGGATCCCTCCATCTTTAAGATCCCCACGACGATGCCCGCCCAAATTCGGATGTTTCTCACACCGAGTCCCAAGATTGAGTCGCATGACCCCAAGATCAAGGAGCAGGCAAAGCAACTTGTCGGTAGCGGCGACAATGATTGGGAAAAGGTTCGCTCTATCTACACATTCGTGCGCGAACATGTGCAATACAAAAGCGGTGCTCCACTGCGCGGTGCAATTGTGGCCCTGAAGGAAGGAACCGGCGATTGTGAAGATATGACGTCGCTATTCGTCGCCCTATGTCGGGCAGCGGGGATTCCCGCACGAACGGTTTGGGTTCCCGGCCACTGCTACGGCGAGTTCTATCTTGTCGATGACGAGGGTAACGGGTACTGGTTCCCGTGTCAGCTTGCCGGAACGGAGGCCTTTGGCGAGATGCCGGACCCGCGTCCTATCCTGCAAAAAGGTGACAATTTCGTATCACCTGTCAACCCGCGGGAACGTGTCCGATACCTTGCCGAGACACTCACTGGCGGCGGCGTTGGCGGTCATCCCCAAGTTCAGTTTATCCGTAAACAAGTTGCGAACTGACGGATGATCTAACGGGGCCATCACCCCAGAGCCGTTTTGCCGACCTATTCCCGGCTGCGATTTTGCATTTTGCTGCGCACCCGATAAGCGACTTCTTTGACGTGACGAGGAAGCTGGCTTTGGCAAAACCGGCCAATGGCGGGCCGCAAGGTGTCCACTTCGGCGTCGGGATGGACGTTCATCAGCACTTCGATCGATTCCAAGCTCAAAAGTAACAGTCGGCACATCCGACCGGCCACAATCGATTCCGTGTTGCCTGTTGCCATAAGGCGTTCGACCTCTTCACATTCAAAGAACTCCTTCAAGACAGGTACACCCTTATCACTTCCTGCCGTGCTCAGCGCGATGGCCGCACTATACCGAACATTCCGTGAGGGATCCTCGAGAAGCCCTTCCAACGTTTCGCATCCGCCTGGACCGCCATGCAGCCCCAAGGCAAGCGCCGCATTCGCCCGGACCGGATCAATCGGATCGCCGGCCGCTTGCCGCAATGCGGGCAGCACCACAGGATTTTGCCGAAGGACGTCCGGACCAAGCCGTTTGGCCATCTCGTACAAGCCCTCTAAAGCCGCACAGCGAACGGGTGATCCCGGCTGAGGGATCGATGTCCCCCACCAGGTCGCACCTTCACATAATGCCGGAATGACACTCTCGTCATCCATCTGCCAAAGGAGAAAGCAGAGATACTTCCGTGAGACCACCGACAAATCCGACTGACCAGCCAGCGGACGATGTAGCTCCTCCCGAAAGGCATCACTCATCGCGACGGCCAGTTTCTTATTGCTGCGCACTTCTGGATATCGGCCATCCGCCATAATGGCCCCGACCTGGGCGACCGTCCGCCACCGGGTAGCTCCGTCGGAACGAAGATCCCGAATGACCTGGGACATCTCCACAGGGGGTCTAAACCAAAACCGCGCTTTTTGCAGCAGCAAAACTCCTCCGGCCAGCATAAGCAGGGGTACTACGAGGCGGGAAAAGATCAACCACATCAGATTCTGCGACAATCTGCGCGGCAAATGTTTCGCACGATCGACACGCAAATGGCAGACGGTACGAAGGGTACTTTCGTCGGTATCGCAGGCTAAGCCAACGGTTGGGGCAGCTGGATGGGCGGCTTGCCCCGGCTCACCACTGGCGGAGGGATCCACGGCAACAATACGTTCCTTCTCACCCCCTATCACGACGGCCCGATCGTCGTAACTCATCACCCCACCTCCTTTCGTCCTTGTCCGATTGACAAGACTTAACGTGGGTATTATGTTCACCCCCACGCGCAAAGGCTCCGACGCATGGTGAAAAGTCCGGGGAGCACAACCGACATATTTTATGGCCAATCCGATGAGTGTTGTCAAGCAAAATCTGGCGAGATAACATTTCGTTCCTCAAGGAGTTCTCCGAACACGACAACTGGCCGACGTTTGACATGGACTTTCTGGATTTGACACTCCCACAGATTCAGGCCAACTTGGCCTTGGATGAAGCACTTCTTCAGGCCGCCGAGGCTGGGGAGCTGGGAGAGGTCCTTCGCATCTGGGAAGTGCCGAGTCTCGCCGTCATCATCGGGCGTGGGTCACGGGTAACGGAAGAAGTCCACCGAGAAACATGTGAGAGACTGGGCGTTCCCATCATCCGCCGATGCAGCGGAGGATGTGCCGTCGTGATCGGCCCGGGATGTCTTTTGTATTCCATGGTGTTCGACCTGAATAACCGATCCCGCTGGCGGAAGGTCGATTGTTTGCACCGTGACGTGCGTCAACAGTTGATCGATGCCTTACGCCAAATGGGTGTGAACGCCGTAGCAGCGGGCACAAGCGACTTGGCAATAACTCCTAACCCTCTAGGGGAAGCTCTCGCCAAGAAAATCTCCGGCAACAGTGTGCGCTATGCCAAAAATCATGTGCTGTATCATGGGACACTGCTCTACGCCTTCGACCTCTCCCAAATGAACCGGCTCCTGAAGCAGCCTGCGCGTCAACCGGAATATCGGCGGGGACGTCCGCACGAGGCCTTTGTGATCAATGTCCCGTTACACCGAGGTGATTTGGTCACCATGCTCCGCCGTGTCTGGGAGGCCCATCGGCAATCGGCCGACTGGCCACGGGATCGTGTGCAAGCGTTGCTCGAACACCGCTACAACCTCTTGTCATGGCATTACGAACGGTAACTTTACGCGGGAGGGATACCAGGCTACACAAAAGAAAAAACGCCCGTCCGAGATCGAACAGGCGTTTTGGTAGCCTCAAACAAGACGGCAGCGATTTCGATCAGAAGAAACCACCACCGAAACCACCATAACCGCCGTAACCGCCACCGAAGCCTCCGCCGCCGAACAACCCGCCGAAGCCTCGACCACCGGTCCCACCCCGTCCAGTGCCACTTTCACCCGTCACAAAGTTGAAGATGTTGACTTCACCAATCCCTTGGAATGTCGGATAGGGGTTAACACGGACATACCTCCGGTCGGCGGAGATTGTGGCCGCAGCGGTGAGCATCGATCCTTCGGGAATGACGGTGATTTCGGGAGCATATCCTACAGCACCGTGGGCAACCGGGATAAAGGGAAGGATTGGCGTGTTGCCCCCGCTTCCACCCGTCGTCCGGGATTGCAGGAAGGAGGCCATGGAATCCGGGCTCACTTGGGCGACGTTGGCTCCTCCATTGTCGGCCAACTGCTGGGCCAAAATGCGGTTTCGCAATTCCAAGTGACCCGTGATCGCTGCCGCGAGCTGTTGCTCCGCCAACGGTACCTTCCGCCTTCCATCCGCCAGTTCAAACTGGATATAGGCCTCATCACCCTGCAGACTCACGGTTTTTGTCAATGTTTGGGCCTTGTCGGTGAGGAGATGGCAATAGACGGTGACCTTAACCTTTCCCCCCGCGACATTTCCCCAAACTCGCCGAATCACCGCCCGATATGTCCCGCTGAAGCCCCGCGGGCAGACGTAGTATTCCGTATAGCCCTCACTGCCACTGCGACCGGCCCCACTGCTCCCATCACCGATGAGGACCCCACCGGAGGCCGTCCGCGGATTTCGCAACGAGCACAAGGTTCCACCCGGCTCTTCCACAATCAGATCCAAATCGGCCTCACCCAGCCACGAGACTTCGATCACGCAGTCCCGCGCCACGGCCTCGTCCAAGGCCATCTCATACCGTTTGGCTTCCTCTGTGCGATTCTGGGCCTTGAGGTCTTCCAAAAGGGCCTTGGCCACCCGCAGGGCATTCAGCCAGACATCCTGATGCTTTTCGGGGAAGACCTGCGAGAGAATCCCCACCGTCGCCCATTGGATAGCCTCCACGTCGTTCAACTTCTGGGCCAACCGCAGGCCAGCGACGTACGGTTCAGGCCACTCCGGCATGAGGCTGGCCACCTGACGGTACATCGTCAACGCCCGCTGATCGAGTCCATGCCGCTCCAGTTGGATGCCCAGGACGAGGAAATCCATCGGGTCGGTTGCAAAGTCGGCCGCGGACATCAGCGCCCGCTCGATTTCTTCCTGCGAACCACCTTGGGCTTCCAACGCCAACGCCAAGCCTTCGTACATCCAGGGTTGCGGTTGGTTATGACGCAGGGCAGCATGGATTAACGCCGTTACGTGCTCGAACTTTTGAGCCGCTACCAACCGACGAACCGCTTCCCGAACATCCTTTGCAGGAATCACCCCCTGGGCGAAACAGGCGTTCCAAAGTTCGTCGGCGGATTGGCTTGCGGAGACACTTCCGGAGACAACTTGATCGGCTAAGGCGAGGATCGGGCTGGAGCTGGCGGCCTGTCGCGGCTCGCCGGTAGGGGATTTGTTCAGATCGTCCTTGACATCAAAGGCCTGGAACCCGCCGTTGTTGTTAGGCACGTTCCACATGCCCCCCATGCCCATACCATAGCCCCCCATGCCCATACCGCCCATTCCGTAGCCGCCCATGCCATAGCCACCCATGCCATAGCCGCCGTAGCCACCCATCATTCCCATACCCATCCCCATTCCCATACCGCCCCAACCACCCATACCCGCCCCACCCATGACGTTGGGCGGTACCACCAGGTCGGCAACCGGATAGACCTTCAACACCAAATCGTTTCCGGCTTGCTCCGGCGTGGTGATCAAAAGGACTTCATCCTTGATGACGTAGGTTAGATCGAGTTCCCGCAATAACAAACGCAGGGCCGATCGAAGTGAAATCCCCCGCAGACTCTTCGTAATCGGGGTATTGGTATCCACACCAACGTCCTGAAGGGCTTTCTGGTCCAATTGAATCTCGATCTGGTGCCGATCCCGCAAGTAGCTGACCACTTCCGAGAGCGGCGTATCCACGAAATCGAGTTCCGTGGGCTTCTTCAACTCACTCAAGATTTTCCGCTCCGAGGGATTTTGGCTCCCCAAATCCATGCTCTGATACCGTTCCTTCCGCCGAGCGGTCAACTCTTGCCAAACCTGAGCATCGGGATAAAGGACCGGAGGCTCATCGGGAATCGGCACGTGGGCCAACTCGGTTTGATAGAGGGTATCAAGGACACCCTTTTGCCGGGCCTCACGCAGCACCATGGCCTTCTCAAAGTTACCCACTTGGCTGGCCATGTGACGGGCCAAGAGCGGCACAGGGGCATCCGGGCTGAGCTTTTCGGCCTCACCGGCCGCCTCCACCTCGGCCAACTCGTATCGCCCTTCTTGCATGAGCGAATTGAACCGGGCCATAAGTTGAGTCAGCTTTTGTTCCTTCAGAAGCAAACCCTCGGCAATGAGGCGACGCTCCGTAGCTTGGGCCTCGGCCTGAGCCGCCCGCCGACGCTGTTCGTTCAGTTCCACAACCCGCTTATCGGCCTGCCGGATCGCCGTACGAATCTGATCGAGAAGCTGTTCCCGCACATCAGGAGTGAGGTCGGGAACCCGGCTGACTTCGTCCAATTTAAGTTTCAATTGTTCGCGGGCCGTCTCCGGATTGGTCCCCATCAGCTTTCGTGCAGCGTTGATGGAAGCCTGAACGTCCTTGGTGATGGCGTCGGCCAAGATCTGCCGATCCAGCGCCACCTGAGCCGCCAGCGCACCGGGGGCCTGAGCTTGGGGTGCCACCAGATTCAGATCGGCCTGCGGTGCTTGCGCCGGCGCCGCCGGAGCCGCGGGTTGAGCCGGTGCCGCTGCCGCCGGCTGTTCCGCCGCGACCTGCTGCGAGACTTGCGTCACGCGGGCCAGAATCTTACGGGCAGCCTGGTTTTGGGGATCTTGGGCCAACGCGGCCTCTGCCATCCGCTTTGCGGACGCTACGTCGTTCACCTCGAGTGCCTGCCGCGCCAGTTCCGTCAGGTTGTAAACGCCGAGTTCTGCATTTTCGGCCAGTTGAAGCAACGTGTCGGCCCCTGGAACCGGAACCACCAATCCGGCGTTGTTTCGAGCAGTTTCCACAAGCTTGACCAAGAACCCATTCTGCGGATGAGACTGGCCATTGAGCACAAACTTCTGTGAGCCTTGATCAAAACGGAGCTCGACCTCTACGGCGCCAGGATTCTTCAGAGTTCCCACCACCACCGTTTCCCGATCCGAGCGCAGCGGCGGCATCCGCACCGGATAAACCTCTGCCACCTGGTCCGACCACACTGCGCCGGTGGGAAACGCCACCGTGGCCCGCACGGCCTCGCTCAAACGCCCACCAACGGTTGCCGCGTCCACCTCGGCGCTATCCACGACCAGCTGCCCTCCGGTATGGGTAGCCAACGAGGCCACCAAGCCGAAATCCACTTGCGTCCCGATGAGGTACGCGTTGACGGGAATCTTGTTATCGACCAACCCTGTGATGACCTGCGAGAGCGTTTCCGCGGACAAGAGCTTGGCACGGCTTAGTCCATCACCAAAATACACCAAGACGCGACCCTCCGCAGGGGCTTGCTTTAGGGCTTCTGTGGCGGCTGCCAGCCCGGCCCCAAAATCGCACGAGCCGAGCGGAACCCGCTTTTCCAGTTTGCTCACGGCAGTCTCAAGCTCCGGGCTACCCACGGCCGCAAAGCCTTCCCCCAGGGCAACTGCTTTGAGATCGACCGCAACAATCTGAACCCGGTCTTGATCCGAGAGCCGACCGAGAAAATCCTTGAGTACCGCAAGAGACTTCTCGCGAACGGCTCCCGTTTGTGCGGCCGAAGTGTTAACAAGCACAACGATATGCCGCGGAGCATTTACAGATTCCTGCGGGACACGCGGCAAAACCGCTGCAAAATAGGTGGCACCGTCGGCGGCTTGAAAGACCTCCAACCGCCCCTGTGCCGCTGTTTCGTCAGCACGGGCCCAAGCCGAACCGAGGCACAAACCCAAAACCGTTACGAGCCCGACCACCAACGCGTGCCGTGTGGATCGCCTGTACACCATGGTTTCCAATCTCCGACGCCTTTCACTAACCGGCTGAAGATCACATCCGATTCTTTCGACTCAACGTCTCCTCACGAGAAGTCGCTCACAATGTGGAGACTAAGCCCATTGTAGCTTGGGGAACCTGAATTTGCCAAGCAAAAACTTTCGATTGGGAGAAATGGGGAATCTGGCAAAGCTTGAACCAATAGATCGCCGCTACCAACCGCCAGATCCGACCTCGCACCTCCACCGTCGTATCTTTAGCTCTGATTGGTCCTCGTTTCCCCCTGAACTGCGTGGCAAAGTCAAGCCTTGGGCCTCAAATTAATTCTAACTCACGTACATTAGTCGCTCAGGCTTTTCCGCAAGTTCCGCCAACAGACCGCCTTTTACGTCGCCGCCGAGGTTTTGACCTCATTGCCGTCCCCCAAACAAAACACAAAGCGACCCCCATTTCTGGGGGTCGCCTGTGCCAGAGGAAATGCCTTTACGCTCCTTTTGACGGCTCACCAACCCATTGCGGTTGGTTCATCCCGCCGGGCTCGTTTCTCAGTGCCAAAAGCGGAACGGTGAGACCAACCCCATCACGGCGGCCCCCATCCGCTTGAGCGACACCGAGTCGTCGCTTTCCCCGCCGAAATCGGTCACCTCCTCCGCGGTAACGTCTTCCGTGGAAACGCCCTCATCGTTGGGATCACCAATCGGCGGGGCCATCTCGCTGGGGTGGTAACCACGTTGCCCGAGGTCCCACTCTTCCCCCAAATCGCCGCTCAACGCATCGCCTTTATCCCAAGGCATGTCCCGATTGCTGATCGGCTCGTGAGACTCGGCATCCTCACCGAACATCCCCTCCTCCGTCTCTTCACCAAACGAACTGTCGTAGTAGCGATCGTCCGCAGGATCCATCCACGGAAATGGGTCGTCATTGCCGCGATCCACCGCATCATCCTGCTGCTCCAGCTGGCTATCAGCGGTTTCGGGTGCGGACAGGGTCTCGTGCTCCGACAGCTCCGGCCAAGCGAAATTCTCGCCGGGTTCCCCGTGCCAAGGCGTGTCGAAGATAGGGGCCGACGATTCGCCGTCGTCCGAGGAAGTCCCCACGATCGGCTCATGGTTCACAATGATCCACGATTCAAACCGGTCTTCCGCGTTCCCCGGAGAAGTGGCCGCCGAGTCATCACGGGGCAGCAACTCGGGGGATGATGTTTCGGGAACTGCAGGACCCAAGGAGTCATCCACCTCGTCCCACTCGTTCATCTCTTCTGGGCCAAGTTGGTCAAAGCCTTGGTCTTCGAGAACCTCCCACGCCTCATAGGCCTCATCGTCAGTTTGTTCCTCAAAAAGACCAAATGCGTCAATTTCGTCAGTGCTCGACGTATTGAAGGCAAAACTTTCAAGGTCCGTGTTTCGGTTTGCGGCAAATAACCAGCCGGCCGCCACATCGGCCTCGTAATCCGGCTGATGGTATGCCCGTGCCCGCTCGGCCTCCATCTCCGCTTCAAGTTCGGCAACCGTGATCATGGTCTCGCCCACGGACTTTGCCGCTACCACGATCCGCCGGTTCAAGATGAGACACCTTCCACCGCGTCCAGCGACGTTATCTTGGGGCTCAAGCAATTCGTAGGACTCGGTATCCCACGGCAGATCTGCCTCTGTCTCGGCCAAGGTCGTCTCGTGGTCTTGCCAGCAGCCTTCCTGAGCCATTTCATACCGGGCGGCCTCCTCGGAAGAATACTCGTCGATGAAGCCATATTCCGCGGGACCCGCCGAATCCTCTGCGTCCTGCGGTAGATCGCTTAACCACAACCACGGGTCGCCCGCTTCCTCATCGACTGAAGCAGAGTCAACCGACCAAGAGTCTTCGGCAACGAACCGGTAGTAATAGCGGTAGCCGGACGATTCGCCCGACGTGAGATATCCGGCTTTTGGGTCGTTGACCGATGGATCGCCGGCAACCGGCCCGGTGTCCCAGGCTTCGGGGTCAATCTCAAGCTGAGAAAACGCCAAGTCCTCCTCAAGATTTGGTGAGTCGCTGCGGTCGGCTCCCTCAGAATCGTCCGGGGCAAACCAGAGCTCGCCGAAAGACTCGTTTAAATCCGGAGAATGCCGATTGGGGTGCTGTGATTGGGCAAAGAGTCGGGGATCAGAGCGGAGCGATGACAAGCCGAGAAGGAGTAAACATGTACTACAAAGTCCAAACAGCGCGCTGGGAAAGAAGGTTCTCCTCATAACGAACTCCTCCTTTTTTTCGGTGGGATGGATCGCAGGGGAATGGGCAAAATGCGGCATGCCGGAAAGATGCGTCAGAGATGCTTACGCCATTTTGCGTATCGGAGCAATTCTTGTGAGATATTGGGCAAATCACGACGAGTTCGCAATGTGCGCAATTAGTAAACTAGCGAGACTTTTCGGGGGACCCCCTGGGATCAGCATCCGTATCATTTTCCCTTTGCCGAAAAGAGCGCCGTCGAAAAGCATCACCTCGCCGTGGAGTATCACCGACTCCGTGGGGTAATCTGTGCAAGGCAAGTAGTTGGTCGGCGCCCCGCAAGCAGGGCTAAGGGTACCAGCAAAGGTCAAAGCCCCAAGATCGAGGGGGCTTCAGTCTTTCCGGAGCATCACGAGGAGCATCTTAAAGGCCTGGGGGGCCCGAACCGCGTGAGGGACGTTGGCCGGTAGCAAGATCGATTCACCGGCATTGACCGTGTGAGTGTCTTGGCCGACGGTCACATCCGCGGCGCCGTCCAGGACATGGATCATGGCATCGAAGGGGGCTGTGTGTTCCGACACTGCCTGCCCGGCGTCAAAGGCAAAAAGCGTAATCGACCCGCCTGAGTGTTTGACAAGAATTCGACTGACAATGGCCTTTGGCTGGACGCTCAAGAGATTGGCCAAATTGATCGGCTTGCCAAATACGTCTTGGTCTTGGAGCTCGGTCATGAAAAGGTCCTCACTTTTTCTCAGTCTTTGGTCTTAGCGTGAATCACTTTGGGCATGAGCGAAGCGGGCGGGTTACTTTCAAGGTACGGTCGGAATCCCGGACAAAACGGAGCGCACGCCACGAACAGCACCTGGTATTATATCCGGCAGGGAAAGCATCGTAACGGTGCGACGAAGCCCGAGGTGACGATTTCTGGGAAATGTTCGGTCAATGTCGCAAGCATTCGTCAGAGAGAAACCGGATTGTATTTCCTGAGTCGTATTTTTCACCCATGCCGGCGGCGGCAGACCTGATACCAGCCCGTCGCGGAAATCAACAATGAGCAACCACAAGGCGCACCCCCAACCGATCATGGACACAATCTATCATCTGGAGGGCCACGCGCTGTCGTGGCCGAAAATCACCATGGATGATCAATCGGCACGTCGGCGGACGCGACGGCGCGCGTCCCTCCATTTGTGTTGGCCCACCGTTCGTTCTGGAGGGCCACGCGCTGTCGTGGCC
>FWWL01008348.1_pt1 | contig 13364 bp, 11 predicted proteins | sample 2228331 | NCBI WGS metagenome assembly FWWL01 (sample SAMEA103939775, study PRJEB20133) | metagenome | reverse complement strand
GGTGGCGGAATTGGTAGACGCACCAGCTTCAGGTGCTGGCGCTCGCAAGGGCGTGGAGGTTCGAGTCCTCTCCTGGGCACCACTCTTTTTCGCCTTTGGCGCCAAAGAGTTAAGCATTGATAAGGGTTTGGCTGATATCCGCTTCACACCGCGGTTTCACACCATGGCCCTTTCGATGCCCCGTCCCTTCGCTACCAAGTCGGGATCCTATTACCTCAACGTGAAGGTGAAGAAGGCGCTGCGCGACACCGCGCGCGGCCGCTCGCTCACGCTCCCCATCGGCGATGCCCACGCCACCGTGACGGTCACCGACAAGGTGTTCGTGTCGCTCAGGACGAAGGATCCCGAGACCGCCAAGACGCGGTTTCGCCTGGCGGCCCAGGCGCTCGATCAGTACTTTGACGCGCTCGCCAAAGGGCCGCAGCCGCTGACGCGCACCCAGCGGACCGCGCTCGTCGGTGACGTCTACCGGGAGGCGGTGCGCGATCTCGAGAGCGACGACAGTTTCCTGGACGCCATCGAGGCGACGACCACCCAGTTCGACGCCAATGTTGCCCATCACCTCGGATCGACGCCTGTCGACGACACGTTGGACGGCATCCCTGCGCGACCGGCTGACGAGAAGACGGCCGAACTCCTGGCCGCGATCGATCTGTACGATCCGAAGGCCCTCGCCGCCTGGTCCCTGAAATACGAAACCGATCCCGCCAAGCGCGCGGTCGCGCTCGAACAGCTGTACGGCCCGCTCGTCGACACCGAGATCGCCCGCAAGCAGATCCTCGTCGATGAGACGTCCCGCGGCAAAACGCTCGAGGTCATGGATCAGGCTGCGGACGCTTTCGGGGAGATGGCGACGCGCCGGCTGACCAGCCTCGACTTCAGCGACCCCTTCGGCGCGGGGCTGCCCGCCTGGAACGCGCCGACGCCTGCGACGCCCGTTCCTGTCGCTGCGCCGCGCGGCGTTCTGACAATGGAGAAGCTCTTCGCCACATGGAAAGAGGAGCACGCCACCTCGCGCTCGCCCTCGACGTTTCGCCGCTATGGCTTCTCGATCGAGGCGCTGATCGGCTTCTGGGGCGAGAGGGACGTCAGGCTGATGACGCCTGACGATGTCTTGGCGTTCGCCAGAGAGCGTCAGAAGACCATTCCAGCCGCGACCATCAACAAGAACGATCTCGTTGCCGTCTCGTCGGTCCTGGGGTGGGCGACGACCCCTCTGGCCGGGAGGCTCCTGGCGTCAAACCCTGCCTACAAGATCAGGCTTCCCGAAGATAAGAAGACGGTCACCCGCGAGAAGCGGTTCCGCGACAGCGAGATCGCGGCCATCCTGCTCGCTGCGCGGCAGGCCCGCTTCAACGCCAGGATGCCTCGCGCGTCGGCGTCGCGGCGCTGGGCTCCCTGGATTTGCGCCTACACGGGCTGCCGGATCCAGGAGACGTGCTGGGTGACGAAGGACGATATCTACCGCGACGGCGACATCTGGATGATCAATTTCCCCAAGACCAAGATCGATATCGCCCGGCGCGTCCCGCTCCACCCCGCGCTGATCGAGGAGGGCCTGCTCGCCTTCCATGCCCAGGCCCCCTCAGGTTACCTGTTCTGCGGCGACGTGCCCCAAAAGCCCGGCGCCACCCGTACCCAGCAGGAGCAGCGTGCAAGTGAACTCTCGGAGTGGATACGCGAGCAGGTCACGCTGGATCCAAGCCTCAGCCCGAACCACGGCTGGCGCCATACCTTCATCACGCGCGCCGAGGATGCCGGGATCGCCAAGCGCAAGAGCAATGCGATCACCGGCCACAACACCGCCAAGGATGCCAGCGACGGCTATTATGCGCCCAGCGCCGCGGAACTGAAGAAGATCATCGATTGCTATCCGTGCTACGATCTCGGACTGAAACAGCACGAGGCGGGCGCCGCGCCTGGGGACGGCGTCGACGAGGAGGAATGACGCGATCGCGATTCCTCGTGCCGTTCCGGCATCAGCTCGCGGCCCGGTCGCGAGCGATGATGGAACGGGACCCAAGCGTCAGACGGCCGTCTTCGCAACCTGCCCGTAGCCCTGTCCCCTGGACTTCCAAGAGGTCGCGGTTCGACCTATTTTAGTCGTGACGTGGGCGTGGATGATGGCCTCGGCGATGCGCAGCAGGCGATCGGCATCGCGGCTTTTGGGCCGGAAGAAGTAGAACTCCTGCGCCTCGCTGACGCGCACGACCTCGCCGAAGGCATAGGCGGTCGCGCGCATGCATTCGGCCGGTTCGATGCCGAGCATGGCGCAGTGGGCACGGCCATCTGCACTGGTGAGCCAGGGGTTGAGCGCGGCGTTGCGCATGCGATGGTGCAGGCGCTTGTCGAACTCGCGCACCGAGAGGTTTTCAGGCAGGCGGACGGCCAGCGCCCGCTCGGTGAGAGTGACCGGAGAGCCTTCGAGCGGCGCGGCTTGCGGCAGGATGTGCTGGAGCATCCAGTTATCGTAGCCGAGGTCGCTGGCGAGATAGCCGTCAGAGCTGGTTGTCAGCGCGCCATAGCGATCGGCGTTCAACTCGCGCAGGCGATCGCGCAGATGGACCTGGGCCGTGACCGAGACCTTGTGCACGGCCATACGCAGGCGGCGCGCCAGGCCGAGAAGACCTGTTGCGGTGGTCATGCGATGGTCCTCGCCGCAGCCGGCAGCGTAGATGTGGAGGAGCTTTCCTGGCCGGTAGGCCGTCACGAACGCTGGTTGGCCGAAGGCGTCCTGAGGAAGTGTCGTGACCGCCTGCCCGCCGATGCGAGGCCAGCGTGTGGGATACCATTCGGTGACGGCCCCCGCGGAGCCCTGCGGAAGCAGTCTTGCGCCGATAGCGCGTTTGGCCGCGGCCGTCGCGGCCGAGTCCTGGTTGGTAGAGGTCATTTTTCTGATCCGTCGTGCCGGGCTTCCCGGGGGTATTCCCGTTCTCACCCTCAACCCTTCGCTTCGTCCCGGACCTGTTGGCGGACCTCACCCTCGCGCCTGCAGGAACCCGATCGGGCCGCGTGTGGCCGGCCCGACCGCCAGCCGCTCGGCTGCCTCGACATCCGCGACGGTGAGATGGCTGCGGCCCACCCCGGCCGCGTAGCCCAGCGCCAACCGCACGATCCGTTTGATCTGCCGCGGATGGGCGCGCGCGAGGCGGGCGATGACCTCTTCGCATGGCGCTGCGATCGCGCCACCTGCCTGCGCGATCGCATCCGTCACGATCCGGCGGGTGATGCCGAGCAGGTCAGCGCCGAGGGGCGGCGCGATCTCGACCATCAGGAGCCTGTCCTGGATGAAGGATGGCAGGCGATCGGCGTCGTTGGCGGTCGCGATGATGATCGTGTGCGATAGGTCGAAGGGCACGCGCAGATATTCGTCCAGGATCGCACCGCTGTTTTGCGGTTCGAGCAGGTTTAGCAGCACGTGGTAGGGCTGTTCGTCGCGATGGCTTTCAAACTTGTCGATCTCGTCGAGGAGGAGCACGGGCTGGGCGGTGTCAGCGCCGAGCAGCGCCTCGTTCACGACGCCCATGCGCGCCCCGCGCCACGAGGTCGGGTGCCCGACGACCAACTGCTGACAATCGCTATTGGTCGCGCAGGAGATCGCCTGGATCGCCGTGCCGAGCGCCGCAGCGATCGCCTGGCTCGCATGGGTCTTGCCGACACCGGGAGGCCCGAGCAGCAAAATCGGCGGGATCGTTAGGGCGGTCGCCGTCAGGACGGAGAGCGCAACCGCCCGGTCGATCAGGTCGATCACCGTCGCAAAGTTCGGGCAGGCCAACCTCGCCTGCGCCAGCCGGTCGCGCATGCCTTGAGAGCCGACCAGAAGCGGACGCAGCGGACCGCGCTCGTCATCGGCAAGCCAGCGCAGCTTGTCGAGCCGCAGCTGCTCCTCGCTGCTCAGCGAGGGCTGCGGCATGCCGAGCTCGACCTCGTCGTCGAACATGTAGCGCCGGCCATAGACCAGCTCGAGCTGGCGCAGCAGCGCGCTGCGGTCGAAGATCGCGATCTCGCGAGCTGCCGCCATCGCGCTGGCCGGCAAAGGCTCCGGCGTGCCGGCGCTATGCACAGATGTTTGAGCGTGGGAGGCGAAGCGCTGGCTGCGCCGGCGCTGGGCGCGAGGAGGAAGAGCATAGTCGGGATGATCGTCGGTCACGGTCGTGATCTCTGTGGGTCGGCTCGGTCGAGCTGCGCCCAAGCCGCTGCCATCACGACGAAAGGCGCGGCGGAGACCGTCGCGCCTTCGGAAGCCTTGTCCGGACTGCGGCGAAGCCTGACGCGCTCAGCGCCCCATGCCGTGGCCGCTGCGCGCGGCTGCCCACTCGATTCCGGCCCGAAGGTGCTCGGGATCGCGATGGCGCGGCGCGATCAGATCGAGCGCGGCGCGCTGGATCGCGACCTCGTCAGCGTCGCGAGCCGGCCACAGAACGAGCCGCGCCAGCCGGGCATAGGCGAGTAGCATCGTGCCCCGGATCGCGGCATCGAGCAGCCCCGGGTCAGTGAGCCGTCGCTGCACCCGCCGCCAAAGGTCGACCTGCGCCAGCGCGGCGCGTGCGCCGGCGAGTTCATCGCCAGGATCGATCCCCGTCTCCAGCCAGAGCTGCAGTGACGGCGCCAGCGTGAGCGGGTAGGCCGCTGCCTCGCCTGGCCGCGCCCCGAGCCCATCGGGCGCCGCCTGTGGCAGCCGCGGCTCGCGAAGGTGCTGCTCACTCATCGCGACGAGCGCCCCGCCGCAGATCACGTCCGTGCGGTGGCGGAGCGCCGGGTCACGCGAGCGTCTCGCCTGCGCACGGAGCGCACGGCGGAAGCTCGCGAGCGCCCGATGATCCTCGTCATCGCGTGGCGCGATCAGGATCGTAGCGACATTGGCGCTGTCGATCAGCAGCGCCAACGCCCTGGCGCAGCTGAGGACCTCGGCAGATGCCGTGATCTGCCCCTCGCGCACCTGACCGAGCAGGCGGCCAAGCTCATCGGTATGGAAGCGGGCGCGGGCGCGGATGGCGACCAGTGAAGGCCGGTCCTGCCACATCGCAGCGAAGCGCCGCAGTGGCCGTGCGTCATCGTCGATCAAATGCTCAAGCGCCTCGAGTTCGTCGGTGACAGGCACGAGCGGCAGGCGTCCGCAGGTCGTCCCCGCAGCATCGCACGGGCGCTCAATTTGGTCCGGGCCGTCGCTGTGCGGCAGCGTCGGCTGTAGAATGTCGATATTCATGGTTGCTTCTCATGGGGGTCCTGGCCGGTCGGCTACGCACCTCTCCATCACCTCCGGCAACGAACGAGGACGCCGCAAACGGCGGCGCCCCCTTCGCGATCGGCGGTGTTTACGCAGGGTGCGCCGGTCAGCGCTGTCGCTCGCTGTCCTCGACCCGCCGCTGCATGAGCCGAAGCTCCTTCAGCCGCTCAGCGGCGGCCTGCGCGAACAGGACCACGTCGCGCAGTCGCTCATCCTGAAGGCGATCAGCGATCGCGTTGTTGCGGTCTCCAGACGTCAAGTCGTGCTTGGTGGCGACACCGGCGATCAGGCATGCCCGCGCCAGATCGGCCGCAGCCAGCAGCCTGGCGCCGTGGCAGGCGCCCTGAAGTCGGTCGAGCCGCTCGCCATCAAGCTCATCGGCCTCGCTGGCAACCGCGAAGCGATCGGCATCGTCGAGCTGCAGGCTGGCGCGCTCAACGAGCGTACCCGCTGGCGCGAGGTTGCGCAGGAAGGTCATGAGGCTCAGCCCCTGCTCGAGCCCGAGCATCGCCGGCTGACCGTCCCGGACCTCATCGAGGTCGGGCACCGTCGCAGCGTCGAAGGTGAGGTCCGCATGGCCGGTGTCGGCCATGCCCGGATCGGCAAACGCCTTGCGGGCGAGCGCTGCGAACGTGTTGTCGCCGCCGACAGCCTCGACGACGTCGTCGAGAACGCGCCGACGGGCCGCGAAGTCGGCCGGCAGGCGCGGCGGCGCGAGCGCGACCGTGACGGTCGCGGCCGCATTGAGCAGCGAGAGCGCGATCAGCACGTCGAAGAGATAGGCGACCTGCTGGCGGTCGGAGGTGCCGGCCAGCGCGAGGAAGCGTGTCACCTCGTCGGCGTAACCGATGGCGCGGGAGCTGATCTCGCCGATCGAGAAGGCTTTCGAAGCGAAGGCGGCATAGCCCTGCTCGAGCCCGGACTTGAGTGAGAGGTGGTTGGCGAAGCCGGCGAGGTCGTCAGTGATTGCCCGACCCGGCAGGTCGAGCTCGATGTCTGCGAGCGTCAGCGGAGTGATGGAGTTCATGTTGTCGTCCCAGGTTCCTTGGGGGTCACAGCCACGCGGCTGCGCAGTCCCGTCCGGTCCCGGAATCGAAGAGGCGCCCGCACGCGGACGCCTCCCTTGTTGTGCCCTTAGATGGCTTGTGCTGCGCGCCAGCTACACCAGCTCGCTCCACTCGAAGACGAGCCGATCGCGACTATCCGGCGGCAGGGACTTGACCCAGGCCGCGTCGGCCGTGACGTGCCGGATCGCTGCCAGCATGTGAGGGGGATCGCCGATCTCGCCGCGCAGGTTGATCAGCGCGACGACCTCCTTCTTGGTCGCCAGCGCGGCGCGGTTGTGCACCGGCCAGATCATGATCTGCGCCGCCGCGAGGTAGCCGGCGATGCGCGCGCCTTCGGCCGCGACCATCAGCTCGCTCGCGTTCTCCGGACCGCGCTGGGCCAGCGCGATCAGGCGGTCGCAGGTCTCGAACAGGGTTCGGGCCCGCTGCAGCAGGCGATCGAGATCGGGCGCGTCGCTGGCGTAGCCGACCCATTCCGCGATCTGATTGTGGGCGTAGGCTGGCGGGCCGCCACGGAGCTCCAGGCTGGCGGAGAGCTCCCAGCGCTCGAGCGGCCACGCGGCCAGCCCGCGGCTGTCGCTCGCTGGCGCCGGCGGTGCGGGCGGCAACATGAGCGCCGGAACGCTGAAGGCGGTGCGCTTCCAGCGCAGGCGGCGAGCCAGCGTGGCGTCCATCGTCGAGACGTAGCTCGTGTCACGGCGATGGTGCAGCGCGCCGGTCGCCTCGCCGAGAGCGAGCTTGGCCTCGGCCTGGTCGAGACTGTCCGCCGGCCAGATTGCGGTGAGCGCAACCAGGCTCAGGCTCATGATCTGAAGCCCGGCGCAGGCGAGGTCGTATTCGCGCTCGCCGAGGTCTTTGGCGAGATTGAGCCGGAACTCCTCGTTCGACAGGCTTTTTGCGTTGCGCGCCGCCGCCTTCAGGTCGATCGGCTGGCGGCGGAAGGCCGCCAACTCGCCGACGCTCGGGTCATCGCTGCTGATGATCTCGACTGCCATCGCGATCGGATCGCGCAGCGCCCGGTTGCCGTGCTCCTTCACGGCGCCTTCGCCGCGCTTGGCGAGCGAGCGCCCGCCATCCTCGGTATCTCTGGTCATTTGAGGGAACTTTCCTATGGGGTCACGACCATCTGGCCGCACGTCACCCTCCGCTCCCGAGAATCACAGATGGCGCCCCCGCAGGGACGCCATCGCCGTGTCCTGTCTCTCCGGCGATCCCTCTAAACGATCGGGACCCACGCCGGATCGAGCTCGAGTGTGGCACTGAACCGGAACCGCCGGGCGATGAAGTTAGCCTCGTTGACGAGATGCCGGATCGCCGCCTGCATGTGCAGGGGATCGTGCCGGCAGGCGCGATCGTTGATCAGCGCGACGAGCCTGAGCTTGGCCTGCGCGTCGGCCGAATGAATCATGGCCGGCCAGATCGCGGCCCGGGCCGCAGCGAGATAGGCGAGGACGCGTGCGCCCTCGGCAGCCCGGCGCAGGGCCGCGCTGTCGGGCTCGTTACGATGGGCGATCACGGTGAGGCGATCGGCGATCGCGATCATCGCGCTGAAGCGGTCGACCAGCGCGGTCAGGTCGGGATAGGCGTCGACGAAGGCCTTCCACCGGGCGATGCCGCGTGCATCCAGTGTGGCCGGGCCGCCGGCGAGCGGCAGCGCGTCGACGAGATCGAACCGCGACAGCGGCCAGGTCGCCAGACCCCTGTCGGAGGGCGCCGGTCCGGGAGGGCCCGGAGGCACGACGAGCGCGCCGACGTTGAAGGCGGCGCGGTGGAGCCTGATGCGGGCCGCGTCCTCGAACGACAGCATCGGCGCCATCGCGAAGTCATTGTCTTCGTACTGTGGCTGCGTCTCCCAGGCGAGCGCTCGCTTGGCGTCGGCATCATCGATCGAGTCCGTCGGCCAGATCGCGACGATGGCCGCGCAACTCAAGCCGACGATCTGCAGGCCGACCTCTGCCATCCGCTCCTCGTAGGTCCGTTCGAGGCCGAGCGGCAGTCGTTCCGCCTCGTCGTTGCAGCGCTTCGCCTCGCGCGCGACAACCTTGAGGTTGGGCGCGTGATCGCGCACCGCGAGCAGCTCGGCAAGCGAGGGATCGTTGCCGATACTGCGGGTCGCCTCGGCGAGCGGGTCGCGGATCGGCCCGAGCGGCCGGTTGCCGCCGCCTTCGTCATCCGTCGCCACGGGCGTGAGGTCGCGGTCCTGGTTGTTGTTCGTCATGGTCTTTTGAATCCTGTGGGTGACAGCCCCATCGGCTGCGCTTCACCTCCGTTCGCTGAAACCGAGAAAGGTGCCCCGTGCGGGGCGCCTTTCTGATGTCGGCCATGGTGCTTTGGTTCAGGCGGCGCGCGGCAACGGCCTGCCTCGCCCGGCAATCCAGCGCTCGATCGAGTCGAGCTGACCGACCCGAGCAGCATCGCCTGGGCCGGCCCCGGCCTTCAGCGCGGCGATGCGCTGCAGGGCGCCCCCGCGCGTGAGCCAGGGCACGTCGTCTTGCGTGTCGAGGCGGTGGTTGAACCACGCCGCGCCTTTCTCCCGCTCGGCCGCGGAGAGCTCGCCCGGCGCTTCGAGCCAAGCCCAGCGATTGGCGAAGGCTTTCAGCCGGACGTCGCCGAGAAGCCCGCGGCCAAGCCGCACCCGCTGGTCCCAGGTGACCTCATGCCAGCGCCGCGAGGTGATCGCGTCCTCGCGGCTGATGAAGCCGCCGCTATAGAGGCTGTCATCCGGCCACGGGCTCGGCTCCTTGCCGATGGAGCGGGCGGCCAGCGCGATCGCGAGGTTGTCGCGGAAGCACGCATGGCCGCGGATCTGGGCCAGACGGGCCTGCAAATCTCCATCCGGCGGGACCTCACCCTGTGCAGCGGGAGCCGCCATCTCCCAGGGCAAAAGAATCGGCTGGGCATTCGTTTTGACCAGCCTGATCGGGCGCTCGCCTTTCGCGAACAGCATTTCGCCGAGCTGCTCGGGCGTGGCGTCGAGATAGGTGGGATCGACGGTCAGATCGGCGACGGCCCAGGAGGACGCGTTTCCTGGCGTAGGCATGATGCCGCCGATCGGGATCATCCGGTTGAACAGGCCGAGCCCAAGCGGTTCTGGGCGGCCGAGTAGTCCGGCCGGCCCGCTCTTATGTGCGTTGGCCATCATCGCCGCAATGATGGTGGGCGCGCGTTCGCGCAGGAGCCTGAACAGCGCGATCGTGGCATGGACGTCGTTCAGCGCGTCATGGGCGTCGGCCTCGTCGAAGGCGATGCCGTTCGCACGGCAGACCGGCCCCAGTCGCATCGTCGGCTTGCCCTGTGGCGTCAGCGGGATGGTGATGGCGTCGGGCGCCAGCATCGCCACCGCGCGCAGCATGATCAGCACATCGGCGCGCGCAAACCCCGGCATCGAGGTCGCATAAGGCGGGAGCAGCGTCCGGAAGGCGCTGTGGCGCTGTAGTTCCTCGTCGTACTTGAGGCTGCCGTAACCTACAATCGTGGTCGGTGAAGCGGCGTCGAGCGTTGCACTGATGGCCTGCATAAGCTCGAGCTGCGACCGCGGCGCCGCCTCGATGCTGTCAGGGTCGAGGCCGGTGACGAGCATCGCATCTGGCGAAGGCACCACATAGGCGGGCAAGCGGGCCCGCAAGTCTGTCTCTCGCACAGGTCGAAGATTGCTGTCGGTCTCGACATAGGCCGCCTGCAAGGGCACGTCCCACGCCGGCGCGAGACCGCTGGCCTCGAAATCCATAAATAGGTGGTTCATGGCGGCGCCCCTCAATGCCGGCGCGTCGAGCCGGGCTCGATCGCGACCTTGGTCAGGTTGATGCCGAGCTTGCGGGCATCGGCATGCATCGCCGTCTCGACCATCGCCGCCGTATGCGAGCGCTCCATCTCGTCATCCTGGAAGATCATCGCCTCATAGACGGTGATCTTGCGCTCGAGATGCTCGTCGCGCTGCGCCGGAGCTTCCGCCAGCATGAACGCGAAGAACCGCGCCTGCGCCCTGGCGCCTTCGGCCAGCTGACGCCCGTTCAGCCCGCCGAACTCGGCATGGATCCGATCGCCATCCTGCTCAAACAGCATCGCATGCGCGGTCGAGAGCTGCCACAGGAGGAAGTGGCGCTCGGCATTGTCTCCGAGCTGTGCATAGGTGCGCGCATATCTCGATAGATCCGCCGCCCCCGGCAGCGCCTCGTCGCCGGCTGCGAAGGCCTTCCCCTTCTTCGTCGTCATTCCACTCGTCCGGTCCAGTCCGTGACCCGGAAACGGCGCGTCGGCTCATCTCCCCGGGGGTTCCCTGGATTGGGTTCCGGTCCTCGTTTTTCTTGCTATCCGTCTGATCGTTGCGCGCCAGCCAATGCGAAACGTTGGCCCGTTCCCGACATTGGCACGGTCCGCATTTAGGCAGTCCGTAATAGGGGGCAACGTCAGCCGGTCCGGCAACGTCTGGGACAATGCCGCCATGGAGAGCTTCTTATCGTCGCTCGAAACCGAACGGGTCAGGCGCAAGGTCTACCGCACGCGCGACGAGGCGCGGGCCAAAGGTCTTTGACTACATCGTAAGGTTCTACACCACGGGCCGCAGGCACTCGACCATCGGTTATATCAGCCCCGTCGAGTTCGAGCGGAAAGTGGGATTAAATTGACTGGCCGTCCACAGAACCGGCAGCAGGCCAGGGATCCACGTTTGGTTCATTTCACTTGAGGTTTTTGAATACTGAATGTGGCTTGGTTCTTATGTTTCGCGAATGCCGTTCCCAGGCTCTCATAGGCTGCTGCGATCTCCCTCAGCGAGACGACCCGCTCGGGGAGGTTCAGAGGAGCAGGCTGTCGAAGGACGATGTCGAGTCCCCCTCGTTCGAGCACGGCAAACCGACCGCGGCCACGGGCTTCCCGCCCGCCGTCGGGGTAGGCGGCCAAGTACATATCGATAAGTTTCGGCGCTAGCATTGGGCTCAGGCACGCGGCGGCCGCTGATCCCAGAACCATCCGCAAAGCCGGCTCAAACTCTACATCTTCCGTGAGAAGAAGGTCCATCAATATCCCAATGACCACACACTGGTCGTGAGGCCTTCGCCATTGGGAGCAGGTCTCGATCACGTGCGCATGCAAGTGGCCGTAGGAAAACAACCGTTCGATCGCGTCCTCTGAGTCGCGATCGAGCCGTCCCAGCAGTTCTGCTTTCAACCGCAGAGTCTCCAAGGCAGCATGAAAGCAAGCATCAACGTTCGGAGGATTGTCCAGATAGAGCGCAAGCAACCGGCGACCATCCGAAGGCGATTGAAGCATCGCATGCTTCACGCCTTCGATAATGCCCCCGCGGATCACGCCAGCTGGCGCGTCCACCAGAAAGTCGGGAAAAATCAGGATCCTATCCGGGTCGCGACGCACCCGGATCGAATTCTTCTTTCCTTCGTCGTCGTTGAGCATGCCCAGGCCACCGACCGCCACGTCCGCCATCGCCATCGTCGTCGTTGGGACAAGGGTCAACGCCGGCCGCGAAGGTGCCTGGCCAGCTACGAAGGTTCCAAGATTTAGAGTGGCGCCGCCGCCGCAAACGATCATGTGGTCGACATCGTCCGGGAGGCTTAGCGCGACGTCTTCAGCCTGCCGACGGGTCTTCACCCCCTCGCCCCCTGATACAACGTGTACGAGGCCTTTTTCTTGTTGCTCCAAGGCGGCTAGGAGCGCATTCCCCTTCGCGCTCTTTCGTGCTTCCGCATCGAGCAGCACGAAGGCTTTGCGAGCCTGGAGCACAGCCGGCGGAGGATCTAAGGCCACACTTATCAAGAGTTCGGTTACAGGCTTTCCCGCGCTCAGCAAACCCGGTAACAACATTTGCACTCTGCCTCGAGGTTGTTGTCCAGCGGATGTGCTCCGCATGGGGGGTCTGTGACTATAATTCCGTCGGGCGCCGACGCGCAGCACATTCTCATCGTAGCCGTCATAGTGCTGGCCGTTCTGGCGAGCGCAATCGCCCTTTCATATTTTCAGCGAAAACGCGATCGGATTGCCGCACAGCGCGCAGCCCTATGGGTCTGGCGAGCGGCGATCGCCGTTAGCGCGCTGGCGATCTCGAGCTTTCGCTATACCGGGACAACGGCCAGCTTCGTCGAGGCCGTTGGGTATTTTGTCGGGCTGGCGTCCGGCGGGATCGCGATGCGAGAGTATTTCACCCGCTCAAGTCGGAAGCTTAAGGTCGTGTTTCTCGCCAAGGCCAACAATGGCTTTACGCAGATGATTTCGAGCGGCGCGCGAGAGCGGCTGACGAAACACGAGGCCTTCAACCTGATCGAGATCTACCCAGAACCGGAAGCCGTTGAGACGTCCCTCGGCGTCCTGGAAAAGGTCCATGCTGGCGAACTCGACCAGGCGGACGCCGCGATTTTGGTGTTGGGCGAGGTGACCGACGAACTTCAGCTCCAAGTGAAGCGGTTGATCGAGCGCGGGACCCAGATCGTTATCTGTGACGCGAATGTGGATCGGGCCTATTTTTACGAGCGTAATGTCGAGCCGCCCTCGTTCGTCGGGACGGATTTTATCGAAGGTGGTCGCGTCGTCGGGCGCGCGATCAATTCTCGCTGGGCGCCGGGCGACGTTATCGTTGTACTGTGCGGACCCAATTTCAACGGGCCGGCCTATGAACGCGCGCGCGAAGCTCTCTACACCTTGGAAGAGCAGAATTCCGAACGCGACATTTGGACGGTATTCACAACAGCTTGGTCGTCTGCGCATCTGATTGAAAAGCTGGAGAAGCAGGTGGTGCCACGGCTGGCGGCCCTTGCCCCTCTCGGGGAGACCAGCGAGCAGGTCCCGCCCCGCCGCACGGTCCATATCTTTTGCGGTAACGATGAAAGCGCCATTATCTTCAGCCAATGGATCATGACACGCGGTCTTGACGGAACCTACCACTTCCGGCTCTATGGATTTGATGGACTTCGTAATTCGCAGGGGGAGTTGTCCATCCGCGCATGGCCAAACATCATATTCACCGTGGACACCCAGCCTAGCAGGCTGTTGAAGAAGTCAGACGCGTTCGCAGACGAAGCCTGACTCGTCGCCGTTGTGGATGTAGAAGTGCCCGACGAGGC
>FWWL01007000.1_pt1 | contig 13369 bp, 10 predicted proteins | sample 2228331 | NCBI WGS metagenome assembly FWWL01 (sample SAMEA103939775, study PRJEB20133) | metagenome | reverse complement strand
CTGGCTGTCCATCAGTACTCAATACCTTCGCATTTTTAAATACCATTATATTTGGATGCGTCTCGACCTCCTTGATAAGGTCATTAACAGCAGGCTCGATCAGTCTGTATGGATAGGTTCTCGACACCTGTCTGTAAAGTCTCCTTGCATATCCACCAAGCTCAGATTCCTTCTCAACCAGATAGACCTTATAGCCTGCCTTCGCTGCCTCAATAGCAGATGTCATACCACTCACACCACCGCCGATTACAAGAATGGTCTTTACTGTATCCTGAATATAGGGCTCGGGAAGCTCAGACTTCTGAACCTTCACTATACCCATCTTGAGATAATCCTCTGCGAGTGTCTGTGTCTCTTCAGTATTTGGCTCCTGTGTCCATGCCACGAATTCCCTGATATTGACCCTTTCAACAATAGAACCAGGGAAATCGAAGACCTCATACTTTACTCTCGGAGAACACGCAGCAATAACGAGAGAATTGATTCCTTCATTTTTCATATCATTCTTTATGAGATCAAGACCTTCGGGACTACAGAGCGCATGGTGTCTCTTTGCAGGAAGGGAATATGAATTCTTTGCTCTCTTTTCGAGTTCTTCTGTCTTTATGGCTTCCTTTATACCGCAACCCTCACATATATATACACCAATCTTCTTCTCCATTATTTTGCACCTCCCACAATATACTGTATGGCTTTAAGTGCCGCACCAGTAGCATCCTGAACAGACTTTGCAACATCGAATGGATTCTTTGCACATCCTGTCACCGATATACCCGAATCGGATGGCACAATAAATCCATGTTCATTGAAATCCACATTTAATGGGATTCTTTTCTCCTTAAGGGAAGGTTCCATTCCTGTAGCGAGCACAAGCATATCAACCTTTACCCTCACAAGTTCACCTGTAAGCATATTCTCTGCCTCCACTATCACATCATCACTTCCCTGTGCCTGTGCAACCTTTGCAACCTTACCCTTAATAAGCGTTGCATTGGGATTATCCTTTACCTTCCAGTAAAACTGCTCATATCTACCAGGTGTTCTTATATCAATATAAAATATATATACCTTTGCATTCGGGTTCTGCTCCCATAAATACATTGCCTGTTTCATGGATGCCATACAGCATATATATGAACAGAACTTGAGATGATTCTCATCCCTGCTTCCAGAGCATTGAACAAATCCTATAGTTTCTACAGGTTTCGCATCTGAGGGTCTTAATATCTTTCCATTGGTCGGTCCGTTCTGGGATGCCAATCTTTCCATCATCATGTTAGTAATAACATTCTTCACCTTACCGAAACCAAGGTTATCGATCCTTTTTGCATCATAGGGTCTCCATCCCGTCGCCACAATTATGGCACCTGCCTTTATCTTAAAGGTTTCTGCCTTCATATCGAGTTTTATTGCATCGTATTTACATGCATCTGCACATTTTCCGCAAGAAGGCCCCTTACAGTATCTATCATCAATAACATATCGAAATGGAAATGCCTGATCAAAGGGAAGATAAGCAGCCTTTGTCTTATCGAGTCCGAAATTGAATTCATTCGGTCTTTCCTCAGGGCACGCCTCCGCACATGCATTGCATCCTGTGCATTTTTCGTTCACATACCTTGGATTCTGTTTTATCGTAACCTCGTAATTTCCTGGTCCTCCTGTAACACCCATAACCTCTGCCATAGTGTAAAAAGAGATATTGGGATTTGTCCTTATCCTTCTATAATTGATCTCGAGACCGCAGAGAGGAGGACAGAGTTTTGGAAAGTATTTATTCAGTTGTGCCACCCTTCCACCAAGATATGGCTCTTTTTCTACAATAACTGATTCATAACCAGCCTCAGCGAGTTCTATTGCTGTTGTGAGACCGCTTATCCCGCCACCGATAACAAGGGCAGTCCTTTCACCCGGCATATCTACCTCCTTATTATTATAAAGTTCATACCCTCTCTGGAATCAATGTGATCACAGAAAGTGTAAAAACCTTATAATTTTTTTAAAAAGGCTGGCGGGTTGACCCGCCAGCCTTTCAATCAATTAAGGAAAGATCTGGACATATGGTTCTTTTCTGAGTGTCCACTGATCCTTTTCAGCATCATATTTTGCGATGGTGAAGCACTTCCAGTTCTCGTCATCGATAAAGTCCTTATCTGCCCTGTAGTAGTAGCCAGGATACCTTGACTCCTCTCTGAAGAGTATCGACCTTGCATGTGCCTCAGCAGCAATAACCCTGTGGTAATTCTCCCAGCATCTGAGGAGTTCATGGAGATTGGATGCTGCGAGTCTATTGGCATCTTCTTTGAGGAGTTGAAGTCTCCTGAGACCCTCCTCGATCATGGTCTTACTTGTCTTGAACCATGTGGTGACTCCACCAAAGTACTCATCAGCAATCTTCATGAGTCTCTTCTGGAACTGATCTGGCTTTATAAAATGAGGATTCACACTTATATGGTGTGGAGATGTTGTGTATGTCTTATACTTTTCATAAACCTCAAATGGCAGATATATCTCAGCAACCAGGTCATCAATCTTTTCCTTTATTGTTGGCTTGAAGTCCATATGGTCGAGTATATAGGCAATGGCTGCCTTTCCAGCGATCCTTCCCTCTGCGTGTGAGCCTGATGAGAACTTATGTCCTGATGCACCGCATGTATCACCAGCCATAAAGAGGCCATTAACTGTTGACATCCTGTTGTAACCCCAGAACCAGCTGGATGGTGCACCTGGTATATCTCCGGGTCCGCTAACCCAGAATCCTGCACAACCTGCATGTGAACCAAGAAGATATGGCTCTGAAGGTATTATCTCTGAGGGCACCTTGTCAGGCTCGATGTTATTTGCAGCCCACATTCCTGCCTGACCGATGGTCATGTCAAGGAAGTCTTCCCATGCCTCTGCCTCGAGATGCTTCACCTTCTTCATTCCCTCTTTTTCACCGAGTTTCTCTATCATCTGCTTGCTTATTGCTGCCATTGCCTCATTGGTCCACATCATGATAGGACCCCTGCCGCGAAGCATTGCTTCCATCATAAAGTGGTTCCTGATGGCTGTTCCCATGTAATCCACATATTTACCATATCTCTTCTTAGCCTCTGCAATATATTCCTGATTTGCACAATAGTCATCCCTCAGTGAATCAGTTGCCTTTGCCTTGAAGAAGAGGAACCATGCACCAACAGGACCATATCCATCCTTGAATCTTGCAGGAACAAATCTGTTCTCCATCTGAACCAATTCAGCACCAACCTGTGCACCCATTGCATATCCAGAACCTGCGTTCCATACAGGGAACCATGTTCTTCCCATACCCTCACCAACTGAACGGGGTCTGAAGACATTCACGCAGCCACCAGGCACAAGGAGTATTGCCTTTGCCCTGAAGATATAGACCTTATTCTCCCTCACGCTGAATCCAATGGCACCTGCAATAGTGTTCGGTTTATTTGCATCAAGAAGAAGCCTCGTGATGAAGACTCTCTCAAAATGGTTCTGTGGCACACCCGTTGCCTGTCTGTTAGACTCAAGTGCCTTCTTTGCAGCCTCTGCAACTATGACCTTATATGATTCACCATTGATCATTATCTGCCACTTACCTGACCTGACAACAAGATTTTCCCTCTCAGCATTATCCTTACAATCCTTGAGAAGGGGCTTACCTGCATCCCTTGCCTGGAATCCATCAAGGGAGAATCCATCATCACCCTTCTTCCATATAGGAAGACCCCATTCCTCAAACTTGTGGACACTATCATCGACATGCCTTCCGAGGTCATACACAAGGTCTTCCCTGATTATACCCATAAGGTCATTCCTGACATATTTCACATAATCTTCGATCTTATTTCCACCCATGTAGGTATTTATTGCTGAAAGACCCATTGCAACAGCACCACTACGATCAGTTGCTGCCTTATCAACGAGAGTAATCCTTATCTTCTTTGGATTTGCCCATACCGCAGCCTCATATGCTGCACCGCAACCAGCCATTCCACCACCAATTATAAGAAAATCGGTTTCATGCTCTACAACCTCTGGTCTTGCACAATACGAAAAAGTACAGGTCTCTTTTTCCATCTTCACACCTCCTTTTTATTCCTTCCTGGCTTCATAATCAAAGAAACCAGGCTGTTTGATTTTTGAGTAATCAGGTTCAACCTTTCCCTTATAAGGCTCTATCGAACCCTCTGGAGTCAATCTGATAGGGAATTTAAATCTCTTGATCGCCCCGTTTCTGAACTTGATGGTCCACATGATTGAGTCTGTTCCTCTGAGCGGAATGACACTACCACCAAGGGGTATATAATCCGCATATCCCCTCACCTCGATCGCCTGCTGCGGGCAGATCTTCACACAGTTATAGCATTCCCAGCACTGCTCAGGCTCCTGATTATAAGCCTTCATGATGTCCCTGTTGAGGGTCATAAGGTCATGAGGACAGATGTACTGGCATGCTGTCTTATCCTGAGCCTTACAACCATCACACTTCTCGGTAATTACAAAACTCGGCATATATTCCTCCTTCCTCCTTTACTTAAAGAACCTCAAAGAGGTTCTATCTCGATAAAACTTATGATCTCAATGCTATATCAACTATCTCAGGATCGAGTCTCTTGTGCTGTACCACAAGGTCAAAGAGTTTGTCCTTGAATGCCCTCGGCAGCAACTCTATGCTTCTCGTTGTTGAGAGATCACATTTTGAGCCAGGGAATCTCTTCAATAATTCATCCTTCTGCGTCTCTGTAGCCTCAACCTTCAGGCGCTTAAGACCGGCAAATGCCTCCTCTGCCTTATCAGAAAGTCCTGCCTGCTGAAGTTTAGCGAGCCTCTCCTCATTAATCCATATATATATCGGAAATGTTTCTGCCATCTTACACCTCCATCCTTGGAACTGTCATTACTGGATTTCTATTTGCAAGGTACTGATCATCAACAAAGGGATTACCAAAACCATACTTTTCAGCACACATCATGACCACATCGAAGACCTCGGGTCTCATCACGAGTCTCGTTGGTTTCACTCCATCAAGGAGAATACTTCTCAGAACACTTCCGCTGAACTTCTGTGGCTTATGACCACAGAGTCCCTCATATGTTACCTCAGCACACTGGGGACAGTACCACCATTCAAGTGTAAGAACTGATTTTATACCAAGGTCTGGAATCTTCGAGAATATCTCATGGGCAGCATACTTATCGTAATAATCACCAACACCTGCATGATCCCTGCCAAACATATGGTGGGTACAACCCATATTCTTTCTGACTATTGCATGAAATACTGCCTCCTTTGGTCCGGCATACCTCATGTCCCAGAGAAGTATAGAGACCATATGTGTCCCCTGTTTGAAATATCCGTGCTCTCCAAGGGCAGCATGACTCAGAACAATAGCCTCATCTATATAGTCTCCCTTGCGTTTTTCACCAACAACACAGTTGACCAGCACACCGCACTCCCATGGACTCACCTCTGTCTGCGCCTCGAACCATGCACCCTTCATGAGCCACTCATGACCTGTATGTGGAACATTCCTCGTCTGGTGAGCGACAGCCCTCTTCCAGTTCATCTCTTTAAATTTCTCCCTGCTTTTTTCTGGTGGATACCAGAACTTATCAAAAGGAGGATTAATCTCAGGAGGATTGATCAATGTCACCTTTCCTCCAAGGAACTTATCCTTGTACTGATATGTCCTCTTGACACCTGGATGCTTCTCATCATCAGTACCATAAACAGACTTTGCCATAAATTGCTTGTCATAGGAATAGATCTCCTCGATATCAAAGACCGCAAAGGGTTGATTCTGATACTTAAGTAAAAGCCTGTCTCCCTCCTTGATACCCATTGACTTTATCTCATCGTCCGAGAGGTCAAAGACAATGGGTATACTCCAGACATAACCACTGGCAAGGGTCATATTCTTACATATACCATCCACATCCGCTCTCTTCATAAAGCCATCGAGGGGAGAGAAGAAACCATAGGATATGCTCACGATCTCCCTTGCTATCTGGTCTTTTATCTGCATATCCACCTTTGCCTTGCTGGCAAGTTTCCTTGCCTCTTCCCTGTCAGTCACGACCCTGTTAATAAGTTTTCCACCATGTGGACTTAAAGTATTATCTACCATATCAGTCCTCCTTTTAGTTATTACTGCTGGTGCCTTTATTTTCTTTGATTTTTTTACAGAGGTCTTTTTTGTTGTCTTCCCTGATGATGCCTTCTTGGTAGACTTCTTCGTCCTTTTCTCCTTGGCCATCTTTTACCCCCTTTCCTTTAATATCTTCAAAATCTTATCAAAGATTTCCTCTATATCGCCCGTACCTGGAACTGATCTCAAAATACCCTTTTTTCTGTAATAATCCGCTACAGGCGCTGTCTGTGCCTCATAAACCTCGAGCCTCTTCCTTATCGTCTCCTCCTTATCATCATCCCTCTGGTACAACTCACCTCCACATTTATCACAGACTCCATCTTTCTTTGGTGGTGTAAAGTATACATTGTACATCTGCCCGCAACCCTTACATGTACGCCTTCCTGTAAGTCTCTTCATCAATTCATCAAAAGGCACATCTATACTGATAGCATAATCAAGGGGTGATTCGAGAGAGTTGAGCATCTCATCAAGTGCCTGTGCCTGTGCAACATTTCTCGGAAATCCATCGAGTATATAACCCTTTTTGCAGTCATCCTCCTTAAGTCTCTCTCTTATTATTCCTATAACAACACTATCAGGAACAAGTTCCCCTCTATCCATATATGATTTTGCTTCTTTACCAAGAGGTGTACCATCCTGGACTGCCTTTCTGAGGATATCTCCTGTTGATATCTGGGGAATCGAAAATCTCTCTATAAGTTTCTTTGCCTGAGTTCCCTTACCTGCACCAGGCGCACCTAACAATACCAATCTCATAATTTCCTCCATTTAAAATGTAGCAGGATAATTTTAAAACAATTTACTATAAGATTATGGGATTACTAAGTCAAATTCTTTTTTCTGATGAAAAGATAAATTTTACTTATCACTCCAGAAAATAACCGATCTTTCTAAATTTTTTATACCTTTCCTCTATTAATTTACTAATAACCTTCTGACTTAATTCTGCGAGGTCTTTTTCGATTATTTTCAATATATTATCCGCCACGAACATGGGATTTCTGTGGGCACCACCCAGAGGCTCAGGTATTATGCCATCTATGATATTAAATTTATACAGATCCTGGGCTGTAAGTTTCAAAGCCTCTGCAGCCCTCGCAAAATCATCAGGTGTGAGTTCTGTGTTCCCCTTCTTCCACAATATTGCAGCACAACCCTCCGGGGATATAACAGAATAAACCGCGTGTTCGAGCATATATATCCTATCCGCCACACTCAATGCAAGGGCACCTCCACTTCCACCCTCACCAATAACAATGGTAATAACAGGAACCCTCAATCTCGACATGACCATCAGGTTCTGCGCTATAGCCTCTGCCTGCCCCCTTTCTTCCGCACCTATGCCAGGATATGCACCTGGTGTATCGATAAATGTGATCACAGGGATATTAAATGACTCTGCGAGTTTCATCAGTCTCGCAGCCTTTCTATAACCTTCAGGATGGGGTTGGCCAAAATTCCTGAATATCCTCTCCTTCGTACCCCTGCCCTTTTGATGACCTATAACCATTACTGTTCTGCCTGCAATTCTACAGAACCCTCCGACAATGGCAGGATCATCTCCAAAAAACCTGTCACCATGGAGTTCCACAAAATCACTTCCTATCATATTGATGTAATCCAGCGTATATGGCCTCTCTGGATGTCTTGCAAGGAGATTCTTCTGCCAGGGAGTGAGATTCGAGTATATCTCCTCCCGTAATCTGTTCACCTTTTTTTCGAGTTCAGATATCTCTTTTGAAAGGTCTATATCCTTTCCATCAGAGAAGACCCTGAGTTCCTCTATCTTCATCTCCAGTTCCTGTATGGGTTTCTCAAAATCAAGATAATAATTCACCTCAAAACCTCCACCTTATCATATCCAAGGATGTTCTGGATTTTTTTTATTAAATTTATATCAGGCGAGATACTGTATCCTGACTGTATGGTCACGATCATCTCTGTATCAGGAGTCGCATTGTCGAGGTTCAACCTTATATAAAGAGGAATCCTGCCAGAATATTCGATAAATAATCTTTTCAAAATGTCGAGTTTTTCGGATTCGAGATCAGACCTGTCAATATAAAGTTCGACCTTTTTAAATACATCCCTGTTGAGATAACTATCAAGATCACTCAGATCTTCTGAAAGCAACTTCAATCCCTTATCTGTAACATCAACGGTTCCTGTCACGACAACGATCAATCCCTTCTCTATAAATTGAGACGATTTCCTGTATAACTCAGGAAATACAATCACCTCTGTGGAAGCACTTTCATCCTCCATATTCACAAAAGCCATCAATTCATTCCTGCCTCTGGTCTTCAATCTCTTAACATCTGTGACAAGACCCGCTATCGTCACCACCCTTCCCTCAAAATCCTCTGTAATGTCACAGATGGATGTTATACCCACAGTCTTCAAGAATGGCCTTAAGGACATAAGGGGATGTCCTGTTATATAAAATCCAAGTGCCTCCTTTTCGTATGCAAGGAGTGTCACCTCATCCCATTCCTCACCAATCCCGCCCCTCTGATCCATATGATAAGCACTACCGTCTTCAAAAGAGATGATATCTTGATCGAAGAGGTTGATCTGACTACGACTTTTTGACTCCCTTGGTCCATTAAGCCTGAGCATCGCTTCCCTTCTCGTAATACCAAGAGATGTAAAGGCACCTGCCTTTATAAGTCCCTCGATTACTTTTTTATTCACCCTTCTCTGATCCACCCTTTTTAAGAAATCATCGAAGGAATCAAAGGGTCTCTTTTCTCTTTCTTCAAGGATGGCATCTATTGCTGCTGAACCGACACCTTTTACTGCCTCAAGACCGAACCTTATAGAATTCCCATCTATCGTAAACTCCCTTTCGCTTTTATTTATATCAGGAGGTAGAAGTTCGATGGACATATCCCTCAATTCATTTATCAGTTTTATTATCTTATCTGTCTTATCCATTTCTGTACTCAGGGATGCAGCCATAAATTCACATGGAAAATGTGTCTTGAGATAAGCGGTCTGGTATGCTATAAAGGCATATGCAGCTGAATGGGACTTATTGAAGCCATAGTTACCGAAGTATTCTATTAGATCAAAGAGTTTTTCTGCAATCTCTTTTGAGAAATTGTTCTTAACCGCACCATCTATAAATTCTGTCTTTAACCTCTCCATAAGTTCCGGGTCCTTTTTCGAAATCGCCCTTCTCAGTATATCTGCCTGTCCGAGTGTAAAGCCTGCAATCCTGTTAGATATCCTCATAACCTGTTCCTGATAGAGTATCACACCATATGTCTCATCAAGAATCTCCTTAAGTTCTGGAACAATATACTCAACAGGAACCTCACCTTTTTTTCGCTTTATAAAATCATCTATCATTCCACTTCCCAATGGTCCGGGTCTATAAAGGGCAACCAGTGCTATAAGATCTTCGAACCTATCCGGTGAAAGTTTCATAATCAATTCTCTCATCCCAGGACTTTCGAGCTGGAATATCCCCACGGTCTTTCCTGAAGAGAGTAGCCTGTATGTCTCTCTGTCATCAAGGGGGATACTGTTTATATCGAGGTCAATCCCTCTTAATCTCTTTATGTATTTAAGAGTTTTATCGATAGTGGTCAGTGTATCGAGTCCCAGAAAATCGAATTTTATAAGACCGATCTTCTCGAGTGAAGTATAATCAAAATGAGTCGTTACTGTATTATCTCCTTTTGGATTCATATAAAGGGCTGTAAAATTCGTGAGTGGCTCAGGAGATATAACCACACCTGCTGCATGCACAGAGGCGTGTCTCACAAGGCCCTCAAGTCTCATTGCTATATCTATTAACTCCCTGACACTATCATTATTCTCATACGCCTCCTTCAATCTCGGCTCCATCTCAATCGCAACCCTCAAAGAAAAGTCCTTTGCTGCACTCTGGGGTATAAGTTTTGCTATCCTGTCAACCTCACTATAAGGCATACCAAGGGTTCTTCCGACATCCCTCACAACAGCCCTCGCAGCCATCGTACCGAATGTTATTATCTGGGCAACCTGTTCTGCTCCATATTTCTCTGTCACATACCTCAAAACCTCCTGTCGCCTGTCCCTGCAGAAGTCCACATCAATATCAGGCATGCTTATCCTCTCAGGGTTGAGGAATCTTTCAAAGAGGAGGTTATATTTTATTGGATCAATCTCGGTGATCCCGAGGCTATATGCAATGAGACTGCCTGCAACAGAGCCCCTTCCAGGTCCCACAGGTATATTATTTTCCCTTGCATATCTTATAAAGTCCCATACTATGAGAAAATATGAGGCATATCCCATCTTATTTATCATTCTGATTTCTTCTCGAAATCTGTCCATATACTGTGGGGGTATATCTCCATTAAACCTCTTACTCAATCCATCAAGTGCCACTCTTTCAAGATAATCCTGAGGAGATATGTTATCCAGCCTGAAATCAGGGAGAAGGATCTTCCCTGTATCAAATACGAGATTGCATCTCTCAGCAATGATGACTGAATTTCTGATCGCCTCAGTAAGATCTGAAAACTCCTTTCTCATCTCATCGGGTGATTTAAAATAGAACTCATCTGTCGCAAATCTCATCCTGTCACTATCATTGATGGTCTTATTAGTCTGTATGCAGAGGAGTATCTCATGAGCTCTGGCATCCTCTTTCCTCAGGTAGTGACAGTCATTCGTTGCCACCACTGGCACATGTATCTCCTTTGCAAGTTCATAGAGTCTTTTATTAAGTTCCATCTGTTCAGGTATGCCATTTGCCTGCAACTCAATATAAAAATTTTCAGGTCCAAATAGATTCTTGTAATACAGAGCCTTCTTCCTCGCACCATCGATATCATTTTTTAGTAACAATGAAGGTATCTCTCCTTTCATACAGGAGGTTAGCGCAATAAGTCCTCCGCTGTACTGTTCAAGAAGATCCTTATCTATCCTCGGCTTATAATAAAAACCTTCTGTATAAGCCCTGCTCAATAAATTTGTGAGATTCCTGTATCCATCCATATTCCTTGCGAGCAGAATAAGGTGATATGCTCCCTCCTCATTATCAGCCTTTCTCTTATCGAATCTTGAACCCGGAGCAACATACACTTCTGAACCTATTATGGGCTTCATCCCTGCCCTGGTCACCTTTTCATAAAACTCTATGGCACCAAAGATATTTCCATGATCAGTAATGGCAATGGCAGGAAGATTGTATGAACTCGCAACCTTCACGAGTTCATCTATCCTTATGGCACCGTCAAGAAGACTGTATTCTGTATGGAGATGAAGGGGAACATAATCTGCATGCGAACGCATACAATATGCTACAATGAATCATCCTAAATTCTCAAGACTTTGAGATTTGAAATTTTTTACATTTTATTTTTATACTAAAAAACAAAGGCGGGCCGTTAGCTCAGTTGGTAGAGCAGCTGACTCTTAATCAGCGGGTCGGAGGTTCGAATCCTCCACGGCTCACCAATTTTATCAATGTAAAAGTTTAGGCCTTGGAATCTCAGAAAGAAAGTAATCCTGTTCATGAAAGAACTCTTCACCTTCCTCTTCTATCAAGAGATTTGCTAATAGTTCCTTTAATGTATAGATCTCCTCTGCATTCACCTTCCCTTCGAGCCTCGTGACCTCATAAAGAATCAGCTTGAGATAATTTTCCATCTCACCACTTTTTCTCCTCATCTTTACCTCCTTTCCTTTATTATCCTGACTGTTCATTAGCATTTTTCGTTCCAGTTATTCGGGTATTGATTTTAAATACTTTTTTATATAAAAGCAACTTATGTGTGACAGAAATTGTCAATGGATATGACAAAAATTACATACTTTTATGAAATTTGCCCCATTTTATGTTTTCTCCTTTACTGTTTAACTGTTTCTTAATCTTAGACATTCAGATCTTTTACTGCATGCACCGCTTCTAAATGATGCGCCATCCTTGACATTCTTCAGATAGAAGTAGTAAAAATAATTATGAGATTATTTTTAGTTCTCATTGTCATAATCATTTTATCTTCGTGTTATAAACCTGTCTTTAAATCCGAATACATTGAATCAGCGATAAAAGATATCTCTCTTGAAGAACTGAAACAGAATCCACATCAATACACGGAAAGAACCTTTCTTATTGCTGGTATGGTCGTAAATATAAAAAATACAGACAGGGGTTCCATAATAGAGGCTCTCTTCACACCCGTTGATTCAAAGGGTTACATAATAGACGAAGAGAATCTGAACGGAAGATTTCTTGCAATTACAGAAAGATTTATTGACCCGGTTATATACAAAAACGGTAGATTTATAACTATATTAGGCTCCTTTGAAGGTACGGAAAAAGGCAGGATAGGAGAGATAGAATACACATATCCTGTCTTCAGAATTAAAGACATTCATCTATGGAAAAAGGAAAAGCTCTATCCTCAACCATACTGGTGGTATGATCCATGGTACTATCCATCGCCATGGTGGTATGATCCGTGGTGGCATCGAAGATAAAAATGAACCGTTCCTTCAATTTTAATCTGTCCCCTGAACCAGGAAATACTCCAACACTTTAAGCATCGCAGAAGAAAGGTCCGGAAGGTGGAAAAAACTTCTTCAGGGCACAATCTCTGTACCTATACCCTTCTCAGTAAATATCTCGAGAAGAAGACTGTGTTTTATCCTGCCATCTATTATATATGTCTTTGTGACACCTGCCTTCAAAGCAGTAAGACAGGCTTGAACCTTGGGAATCATACCACCAGTCACCACTTCATCTTTGATGAGTCTCTGTATATCACCTGCCTTTATTGTATTTATCAGTGAACCTCTTTTATCGAGTATCCCCTCGACATCAGTCATAAGTATGAGTTTCTCTGCCTTCACCGCTCCTGCTACTGCGGATGCGACTGAATCAGCATTTATATTCAGCGTCCTTCCACCCAGATCAAATCCCACAGGTGCTATAACTGGAATAAAATTATCCTTTATGAGTGTATAAAGGATTGATGGATCAACCTCCTCTACATCTCCCACAAGACCAAGATCTATCACCTCTTCATCCATTCCCTCTGACTTCTTTTTTAAAACCTTCTTTCTTGCCTTAATCAGACCTGCATCCTTTCCGCTCAAGCCCACAGCCCTTCCGCCATGGCTGTTTATGAGGTGAACAATCTCCTTATTGATTATGCCTGCTATAACCATCTCCACTATATCCATTGTCTCCTCATCTGTGACCCTCTGTCCCT
>FWWL01008347.1_pt1 | contig 13373 bp, 15 predicted proteins | sample 2228331 | NCBI WGS metagenome assembly FWWL01 (sample SAMEA103939775, study PRJEB20133) | metagenome | reverse complement strand
CCACTGACTCACCGTCGTTTTGCCGTTGGTACCCGTGACTCCCCACACCGAAAGCCGCGCGGAAGGACGCTCGTACCAGGCATCGGCCAAAGCGCCCAGAGCATCGCGCAGACGGGGCACCCCAAACACCGGAATGGCCGAAGGCAAAACCAGCGGTTGTTCGCTATCATGAATGATCGCGCCGGCTCCCCGCGCCAATGCATCGGCGATGAACCGAGCTCGTTGCTCGGAGTCGGCGGCCAAGGCGACAAACGCATCTGCGCTCGCCACTTGCCGCGAATCGAGACGCAAGTGCGCGTGCGGATGCCATTGACGCCACGAATACCAATCCTGCATGCCCCCCCCAAGCAAATGCCTCAACTGCGCGGTCGCCCGATCTCGGCCACGACGGGGCGATCGGCATCGGGCATCACGCCAAGCATGGGCAGGGCTTCCGCAACGATTTCCGCAAACACGGGCGCTGCAACCGAACCGCCGTAAAAGGCTTTGCCGCTCGGCTCATCGACCATCACCCCAACGACGATGCGCGGTTGGGTAGCAGGCGCATACCCGATGAAGGAAGCAAGGTATTTATGCACGTAAACCCCGTTTTCCAGTTTGCGCGCCGTGCCGGTCTTGCCAGCGGTCGTGTATCCTGCCACCCGCGCCAGGGTCCCGGTGCCGCCGTCCTCGGTGACGCTGGCCAGCATCTCGCGCACGAGACGCGCCGTGGCAGGGGAGATCACCGCCACCCCCTCGTGGCGCGCACATGAAGGCGCGGATTCTACCCGCAAAAAGGTTGGCGGCAAACGGCAGCCATCGTTGGCGATCGCCTGATAGGCGTTGGCCACTTGCAGCAGCGACGCCGACATGCCGTGTCCATAGGCCATCGTCGCGACCTCGATCGGCTTGATCGTTTTGGCCGGAAAAATGCGGCCTGGTGTCACGGCGCCAAAGGGCAGTTCCGGGCGTTGCCCAAACCCGAAACGCTGGTAATGCGCGACGATCTCGCCGGCGGGCAACATCTGCGCGATCTTGACCGTACCGACGTTGGAGGACTTCTGGATGATCTCGCGCACCGTCAGCGGCCGCGGACTGCCATGCACGTCCGTGATCTTATGCCCGGCCACGGTCACCACCCCACCCTGCACGTCAATGCGGGTGTCGGGTCGCACCACGCCTTTTTCCAGCGCCAAAGAAACCAGAATCGGCTTGATCACCGACCCCGGCTCGTAAGCATCGGTCAGTGCCCGGTTGCGCAAACGGCTCCAATCCAGGGCGTTACGCTTTTCTGGGTCGAAACTGGGCCAGTTGGCCATTGCCAACACCTCACCCGTTTTGACATCCAGGATCACCGCAGCAGCCGCCTGCGCGTGGTGTTTCTCGGCCGCATGACGCACCGCCCGATACGCCAACGCTTGCAGGCGCGCGTCGATCGAAAGCACGATGTCCTGGCCCGGCTGTGGCGGTTCCAGCCATTCCCCTTCGCGTACGGGCCGCCCCTGCCGATCCTGCACGACGACGAAGCGCCCGGCCTTGCCTTGCAACCTGCCGTCCAAGCCGCGCTCAACGCCTTCGATGCCTTTGCCGTCCAGATCCGTCAGGCCGATGACATTTGCCACCGCTTCGCCATGCGGGTACTGCCGACGGTATTCTGTAATCGCCCCGACACCGGGAATTTTCAGCGCCAGCACGCGCTCGGCTTCTTCCGGAGGAACGAAGCGCTGCAAGTGGACGAATCGTCTGCCGCCGCGCTTGAGTCGCGCGTCGAGCTCATCCACCGTCCAACCGAGTGCTTTGGCAAGTGCCGAGTAGTGCTCGGATTTGGCGGCATTGACGTGCAACGGATCCGCCCACAGCGACTTCAGCGGCGCCGTATCCGCCAGGGTGACGCCGTTGCGGTCCAACAGGCGGCCGCGCGGTGCCGGCACTTCGATCGTGCGCTCGAAGCGCATTTCGCCTTGTCTTTGCAAAAACTCCCGCTGCGCCGTCACGAGCCACGCCGCACGAGCCAACGCCAGACCAAAAACCAGCAGCATTAGCCCTGCCACCGCCGCCAAACGCCACGTCGGCACGACGAGGCGAAACTTCCCTTTTGCCAGATCTTTCATCGCCTACTCCGGCCAAGCGCGCAACTGCTGCGGCGTTGGCGGCCGCAACCCTAGACGCCGTGCCAATTCTTGCAACCGCTGCGGTTGCAACCATTCGGCATGTTCGGTCTGCAGGCGCCGCCATTGCGCTTCCAGCTGCTCGGTACGCGCCTTTTCGGTTTCCAGTTCCTGGATGAGGTCGCGCACCTGATGTTGCATCTCCACGAGCACCACCGCCACCCCAACCAGCAAGCCGACCAAGACGCCGTCGACCCAGTGCGCTTTCATCGCTTTTCTGCCGCCCTGAGCACCGCGGAACGCGCGCGCGGGTTACGGGCGATCTCTTGCGCTGTGGGCACGACGCGCCGCACCACCCACTTGAGGGGCGGCTGCGCCCGCTCGCTTTCGCGCACTCCCACCCCAGGCGGCAAGGGCGGTGGCGTACTGTGCGTGCGCAAAAAGCGCTTCACCAGCCGATCCTCGAGCGAGTGAAAGCTGATCATCACCATCCGACCGCCTGAACGCAGCCGCGCCAGCGCGTGCGGTAGCGCCGTGCTTATTTCTTCCAGCTCACGGTTGACGTGAATCCGTAGAGCCTGGAAGGTACGGGTCGCCGGATGCTGACCCGGCTCGCGGCGTGGGACGGCCTGCGCCACGAGATCGGCCAGTTGGCCGGTGCGGGTAATCGGGGCAAGGCGACGCGCCGCAACAATCGCTGCTGCAATGCGGCGAGCAAACCGATCTTCTCCATAGCAAGCAATCACCTCCGTGATTTCTTTCTCACTGGCCTGATTGAGCCACTGGCTCACCGGCGCGCCTGCCGTTGGGTCCATGCGCATGTCCAACGGCGCATCGAAACGAAAACTCATTCCCCGCTCCGGGGTATCGAGCTGCGGGGAAGAAACACCGAAATCGAACAGCACCCCATCCACCCCCTCGATCCCCAGCGCCTCCAGTTCCGGTCCGAGCCGGGAGAACGGCGCATGCACGGCGCGCACCCGCGCATCGACGTGCTCCCAAGCCTTGGCCAGCGCGATCGCTTGCGGGTCGCGATCGAACACGATCAGCCGACCCTCCGGACCCAGGCGCTCCAGAATCGCCCGGCTGTGGCCACCGCGCCCGAAGGTGGCGTCGACGTACACCCCCCCCGGCCGCACCGCGAGCGCGTCCAGCGCCTCGGCAAGCAACACCGGCTGATGGCTCACCTCTGGCCCTGCGCTCACAGCACCAGCTCTTGGAACGCTGCGCCCAGCGCCCCCTGCGCCAGCTGCGCCATGAGCTGCTGTTGCTGCTGCCATCCTTCGTCGGACCACAGCTCGAAATGCGTCCCCTGGCCGACCAACCACACGGTTTTCTCAAGGCCAGCCCATTGCCGCAGCGCCGGGGCAACCAGCACGCGCCCGGCATTGTCGGGCGTCTCCTCCTGGGCAAAACCGACCAACAGACGTTTGAGGGCGGCGGTGGTCGGATCCAACCCCGGCAGCGCCACCACCCGATCGCGGATCGGCTGCCAACGCTGCAGCGGATAGACCAACACGCAGCGATGCGGATGCGCGGTGAGCACCACCGGCGCGCCTTCCGGCGACAGGGCCTCGCGATGGCGCTGTGGCACCACCAATCGGCCTTTGGCATCCAGCGTCAGCTCCTGCGCTCCTTGAAACACCGCTCGCTCCCTCTGTCACCCACTTTTTACCACTTCGCCCCACCAAAAATAACTGTAAATTTTTACAATACGCGATCGGCTTCAAACGCTTTGGCTGTAAAAAGCTGGGATGAGGGGCAAAAGCCAGAGATAGAGAAAGCCCGCTCAAAACCGCCACCTCAAGGGGGTGAAATCGCCAGGCAGAGGAAATCGGCGCTAAGCCCAAGGCAAGGGAAAAAACCGCGAAGAATCTCGAAAAAGCGCTTTGAGAAAACGAAAAGAACGAAGTCCGCCGATAAGCCGGGTTCTGTCGCTGACGCCAGCTGGCGTCAGGGGCAGTCATTCCTCTAGGCCCGAAGTTACCCTCGGGCTCGAGCGGCCAACCCGGAAGCAGCGCGAGCCACGCTATCGCTTCCCTATTCGGCCTTGCTCCGGATGGGGTTTACCGTGCCGGTCCGGTTACCCGTCCCGCGGTGGGCCCTTACCCCACCGTTTCACCCTTGCCTGATCCCGCAGTCTGCGGGCCATCGGCGGTCTGTTCTCTGTGGCACTTTCCGTCGCCTCGCGGCGCCCGGCCGTTAGCCGGCATCCTGCTCTGTGGAGCCCGGACTTTCCTCCCCCGTCATGACGACGGCGGCGACTGCCTGGCGGACTTCAGCAGTTTATTATAAATCATCGCACCTCAGCATGGCAAAGACAAAGCGCGGGCAAGCAGCATCAAACGCGCTCACCGTTTTTCTTGTGCAGGCTCAAAGACCAACTTGCCGTCGCGATGTCGAAATTCGCCTACCAACGGCCCCGGCGGGATCGGGTCGGGGTTGGGCCATACCTGCACTTGGCAATCCTCGGTGCTGGCCAGGTACCAGCGGTTTTTCTGTTCGATCGCCCAAAGTAACTCTCCCGCCTCATACACTTTGGCAGGCGTCATGTCGCTCGCGTCGGGCTGAATGCGCCAACGGCGCTGGCATACCGGCAGGCGGCTCACCAAGACGAATTGCTCGACGTCCGCCCAGGGCCATCGCTGTTCGCGCACCCACACCAGCGCGTGGTTGCGGTGTTCGACCAAAAAGGCCGTTGCGGCGTTTTCACAGCCCGCCAGCGCCAGCACCAGGAACAACAGCAGCCATGCGCCGGATCGGGGCAAGAGGCGCGCTGGATGCGCATGGGTGCCAGAGCCTCGAAACAACATCTGAGCGGTACCACGATGGTTTTTTGTGCTAGGTATTAGCTTGACCCAGCGTTGACGGGCGATCCTCATCCTCCACCTCCTCCACTCGCCAAGAGAGCGTCTCGCCGGCGCACAGCGGCACCAGCGTTTCCCCATCGGCGTAGGGATACTCAGCGGGCACGGTCCAAGCCCGCTGTACCAAACGCACCCGACCGCGTGCCGGCGGCAAGTCGTAAAACGCCGCACCGAAACGCGCCGCGAAATCGGGCAACCGTTCCAGCGCCCCCGCCGCCGCAAACGCTTCGGCGTACAAAGGCAGCGCCGCGTGCGCGGTGTAACAACCGGCACAGCCGCACGCACTTTCCTTGGCGGTGCGCGCGTGTGGTGCCGAATCGGTACCGAGGAAAAACTTCGGGTTGCCGCTGGTCGCTGCAGCAATCAGCGCCTGGCGATGCCGCTCGCGCTTTAAAACCGGCAAGCAATAATGATGCGGCCGCAGCCCGCCGGCAAACAGCGCGTTGCGGTTATAGCGCAAGTGGTGCGCCGTGATCGTCGCCGCGACCTGCGGCGGTGTCGCTTCGACAAACGCTACCGCCTCGATTGTCGTGATGTGCTCGAGCACCACCTTGAGCGCCGGGAAACGCGCCAGGGTCGGTGCCAGCACTTGTTCGATGAACACCGCTTCGCGATCGAACACATCCACCGCGGGGTCGACCACCTCCCCATGCACGCACAGCACCAACCCGCACTCTTGCATCCGCTCCAAGAGCGGATAAATGCGCTCGATGCGCCGCACCCCAGCATCGCTGTTCGTCGTGGCCCCAGCCGGGTAGAGCTTGGCGGCCACGACGACGCCGCTTTCCACTGCCCGGTCGATTTCCTCCGGGGGCATGGCTTCGGTCAGATACAACGTCATCAGCGGCTCGAACCGCGCCGCCGCCCCCCCTTGCGCCCGCGCGACCGCCAGAATGCGCTCGCGGTACGCGACTGCCGCCGCGGTGCTGGTTACCGGCGGCTTGAGATTGGGCATGATCAACGCGCGCCCGAACACCGCCGCGGTGTGCGGCACCACCGCGGCCATCGCCGCACCGTCGCGCACGTGCAGGTGCCAGTCATCAGGGCGCGGCAGCTCGATCTCGGTGCAAGACTGGGACATCACGACTTCTCGCTTTCTGTCTCGATCGCAGGATTATCCCACTTCTGCGTCAAAGCCCAAGCGTACAGCGCCTTGCGCGAAACGCCAGCGATTTCGGCCGCCCAGCGCACCGCCTGCGGCAAGCGCACGCCGGCGGCGCAAAACTCACCGCACCAGCGTTGCGCCTCGGCCCAGGCGGCGGCTTCATCGCGCCGCGGTGGCACGACGAGGACGAACTCGCCTTGTTGTCGCTCCGCGCGCGCCGCGAGCCACCCTTGCGCTTCACCCACCGTGCCGGCGAAATACTCCTCGAAGCGCTTAGTCATCTCGCGCGCGACGAACAGGGGGTACTCCTTGCCACAAATCTCTTCTAAGGCCGCCAACGCCGCGGCGATGCGATGCGGGGCTTCGAACCAGACGCTAGGCAAGTCGCCCGCGAGCGCCGCACGCAACGCCGCCTCACGCGCGTTGGCTTTGCTGGGCAAAAAGCCGCGAAAGCAAAACCCCTCTTCGCACAAGCCGCTCACCGACACCGCCGCCGCCACCGCACTGGGACCAGGGATCGGCACCACCGCAAAGCCCGCGGTCCGCACTGCGGCCACCAACCGCGCCCCAGGGTCGGAGACTGCCGGCGTTCCGGCATCGGTGATCAACGCCCACGATTCCCCGGCGCGCAACCGTTCGATGAGCACCTCGGCGGCCGCGCGCTCATTGTGCGCATGCACCGCCACCAGCGGCGTGCGAATACCCCAATGCGCCAGCAGTTTTGCCGACACGCGCGTGTCTTCCGCGGCGATTCCTGCTACCGCGTCGAGCACCGCCAGCGCCCTGAAGCTCATATCGTACAAATTGCCAAGCGGGGTCGCCACCACGTACAATGTCGGCTCCGGTCGCAACCACGATCCTTGCGCCAACCCTTCGCGCCACCAGGCAGGCATGAGCAAACACTCCTCAACCGATTCCGGCAATGATAACCCGCCGAACACGCGCGGCGCCCAGTTCGAGGCGCTGGCCGCCGCGTGGTGTCAGGCACAGGGATGGAGGATCCTCGCGCGCAACGTGCGCTGCCGGCGTGGCGAGATCGACCTGATTGCGCTGGATGGAGCCACGCTGGTGTTCGTGGAGGTGCGCCAACGCCGCTCGAGTCGCTTTGGCACGGCGATCGAAACGGTAGATGCGCGCAAACGCCGCCGCATCGCGCTCACCGCGCAGTACTGGCTGGTGGGCGCGGGACGCGCACACGCGCACCGCGCGATGCGATTTGATGTACTCACTTTTACCGAGGCCAGCGCGCCGCCGCAACACTGGCGCGCCGCGTTTCGTCTCGAGGACGCAGGATGGAGCTGAGCGAAGAGATCCTGGAGCATTTTGCGTTTCAGCAAGCGCTGTACCACGAACTCGCGACGGTGCTCGCGCCTGCGATCGCCGCAGCCGCCGAGCCGCTGGCGGCGACAGTGATTGCCGGCAAACGCGTCTGGTGTGTTGCCGACGAACCGGTGCAGCATCTGGCGGCGCATTTCGTGCGCCAGCTCTGGTGCGCCCCCCATCGCCCGCCGCTGGCGGTGGCGCTGCTGCCCCTTCTGTCCCCCGACGCCGCCGAAAACGGCCAGCCGATTGACGTGCTGCTGCAACCCCAGGACGTGTTGGTGCTGTTGGTGCATGTCGACACCGCCGCTGAACGGATCGTGCCGCTACTTGCCGCCGCACGCGAATGCGCTTGCCCGAGCCTCGTCGTCGGTGCCAACGACGCGCTCACCCTGCATCCCGCCCCGGACGTGCTGCTGGCGTTGCCTGCCGACCTTCCCTCCACGCGCCGCGACGAACTTTGGTTGTTTTTGGTGCATAATCTTTTGGAAGCCTGGGAACGATTGCTTTTGGGAGAACCCTGAGATGACTCGATGCATGACGCGCCGCATGGCACTGGCGATATTGGCCTTGGCCGCAGTCACCCAACTGACGGCGTGTTTCCCCGTCGTCGCCACGGGGGTAGCGGTCGGCGCTTCGGTCGCCGCGGATCGCCGTACCTCTGGCGCCGTCGTCGAAGACGAGCGGCTGGAATGGACGATCGGCAGTGAAATCAGCCGGCAGCTCGGCGATCGTGCGCACGTCAACGTCACCTCGTTCAACCGGATCGTGCTGCTTACCGGGGAAGTGCCGAACGACGAAGCGCGCCAGCGCGTCGAACGAATCGCTGCTGCGCAGCCGAACGTACGCGCCGCGGTCAATGAAACGGTCGTTGCCCCGCCTTCGACGCTAGCCTCGCGCGCCAGCGACGCCAACATTACCACCCAAGTCAAAGCGCGGCTCATGGGCGCGAAAAACGTCGCGGCGCATCACATCAAAGTGGTCACCGAAGGCGGGGTCGTTTTTCTCATGGGACTGGTCACGCGTACCGAGGCCAACAGTGCCACGGAAATCGCCCGCACCACCACCGGCGTACGCAAAGTCGTGCGCGTGTTCGAGTTCATCAGCGACGACGAAGCGCGGCGCCTGGACCGCGCGGCGAGGGAGAGCAGACCCGCTGGCGGCAACGGGTCTTGAGGGTGCAGCGGTAGGCTTTGGCGTCAAGGCACAGATTACGCCCGCCGTAAATGTGTCGGCTGCATTGCCCAATGAACAGCGGTGAGAACTTCGCTGCTACCGCCCGCGCGGCGTCGGCCTCAATACGCCACCGGCACCGGATCGAGGCTGCGCCACAAATACCACGTTGCCACCGTGCGCCAGGGGCGCCACCGTTCACCTGCTTCGAGCCAAAAGCGCGGCGCCGCTTCTTCGGGTAAGCCGTAGTGCTGCACCAACGCTCGTCGCAGCCCCAAGTCATCGTACGGCCATACATCTGGCCGCAGCAAATGAAAAATCAAAAACATCTGCGCCGTCCAGCGACCGATGCCACGCACCGCGGTCAGTTCCGCGATGATCGCCTCGTCCGTTTTCTGCGCCCAGCCCCGCGGGTCGATCCCACCGCTCACGAAATGCGCCGCCAGATCGCGCAGATACTCGACTTTGCGCTGCGATAGCCCCGCCGCGCGCAGCACTGCAACCTCGGCGCCAACAATCGCCTGTGGCGTCACCGCCCCCAGCGCCGCGGTCAGTCGCGCCCACAGCCGGTCCGCCGCCAGCACCGACACCTGCTGCCCGACGATCGCGCGCGCCAGCGTCACGAACGCATCGCCGTGCGACGAAAGGAGCTCGCCCTCATACGCCGCGATCAGCGCCGCCATGCGCACATCGCGTGCTTGTAACTCATGGCACGCCTGCATCCAATAAGAGGGGCGAACCGCTTTATCTCCTTGCTGCGACATGACCGTGGTTTTGGTGATCTGCACAACACCCGCCCTTTCTCTTTGATCGCTCTGAAGCCTTGCCGATGCACTCCTGTGACACAGCAAATAAAGATCCGTTACCCCGGGGAACTTTCGCCCCGCGCTGCCAGCGCCGCCAAGAGCCGCTCGTGCACGCCGCCGAAGGCGCCGTTGCTCATCACCACCACCGCGTCCCCCGGTTGCGCAAACGCCGCGACCTCCGCCACCAGCGCCGCCAGGTCATCGCGCACCCGCGCGCGCCCCCCGAGCGGGGCCAGCGCTGCTGCCGCATCCCACGCCAGCCCCGCCGCGTAGCACCACGCCGCGTCGGCTTGCGCAAGCGCCCCCGGTAGTGCCGCTTGCAAGGTACCGAGCTTCATGGTGTTCGAGCGCGGTTCGAACACCGCGATCAACCGCCCCGAAACCTGGGGTCGCAGCGCTGCCAGCGTCGCGGCAATCGCCGTGGGGTGATGGGCAAAATCGTCATACACCGTCACCCCAGCCGCCACACCGCGCATCTCCTGCCGCCGCCGCACGCCGGCAAAGGTGCCCAGCGCCGCGATCGCCTCCTGTGGCGCCACGCCGACGTGTTCGGCCGCCGCCACCGCCGCGAGCGCGTTGAACGCGTTGTGCTCGCCGGGTAATGCCAACTGCACTTCCCCCAAAAAATCCTCGTCGCGCCAGAACGCAACGCGTTCGCCGTCGCGCGCCACCTGCCAATGCGCTTTCTCGCCGCGCGCCCCGAAGCGCGCCACGTCGCTCCAGCAGCCGCGCGCCAGCACCCGGTCGATCGCGTCCAGCCCCGCCCGCGCGATCACTCGACCCGAGCGAGGAATCAGGCGGATCGCGTGGTGAAACTGCGTCTCAATCGCCGCCAGATCCGGATAAATGTCCGCGTGGTCATACTCGAGGTGGTTGATCACGAAGGTTCGCGGGCGATAATGCACGAACTTGGCGCGCTTATCGCAAAAGGCGGTATCGTACTCGTCGGCTTCGATCACGAACGTCCGACCTGAACCCAACGCCGCCGGCGCGTCGAACGCAAGCGGCACCCCACCGATCAGATACCCCGGCGCATGCCCCGTTTGCTCGAGCACGTGCGCGAGCATCGCCGTGGTGGTGGTTTTTCCGTGGGTGCCGGCCACCGCCAGCACCCAGCGATTGCGCAGCACCGCTTCGCTCAACCACTGCGGTCCCGAGACATAGGGCAGGTTGCGCTCCAGAATCTCCTCCAGCAGTGGATTGCCGCGACTGATGGCGTTGCCGATGATAAAAAGATCGGGCCGAAGCCGCACCTGATCGGCGTCATAACCGACGAAGGGAGTCATCCCTTGCGCTGCCAGCACTTCGCTCATCGGCGGATACAGCGGCCCATCGCAGCCGGTGACCCGATACCCCAGCGCACGGGCAATGAGCGCCAGCCCCGCCATGAACACCCCACCGATTCCGAGGATATGAACGTGCATCTTCGCTTGCACCTTAGGCTACAATCGGCGCGCATTGTCGCATACCAACGCCATACGATGACACCGCCAAGCTGGGAAATCTCCGATCCGCGCGCCGAAGTTGCCTATGTCGCGGCACAACTGGTGTTCGATGAGGGCATTCGCGACCTGGCGCTCGCTAAACGCAAGGCGCTGCGCCGCTTGGGCTTGCCGCCGCGCACGCAACTGCCTTCCGACGACGAGGTCAAAGCCGCTTTGAAAGCGTTCCTCGCCGAGCTCGGCGACGAAGAGGACACCGCGCGGCAACAAACCCTGCGCCGCGAAGCGCTGGCCATTCTGCGCTGGCTGCCGTGGCCGAGCTATCTGGTCGGGCACGTCGCCGCGGGCACCGCCGGGCCGCTTGCGGAGATCGAAATCGACGTCTTTGCCGATACCGCCAAAGACGTGGAGATCTTTCTACTCAACGAAGCGCGGCGCTTTCACGGCGATACGCCCAAAGAAAAAGGCGCGCATCGCCCGGAAATCGAACTGGTACTCGAAGACACCCCAACACCGGTGCGGCTGCGCGTTTGGCCGCGCCTAGACGAACGGCGGCGACGCAAAGACGAGCGGGGGCTGACCCGCGCGCAGTTGGAGGAGTTGCTCAGCGATGCGCTATCGTAGTTGAAAACCGAACATCTGTGAATGAATTATGCTATTTCGCAATTAAACACCCTGATAGCGAGAATTCGACACTGTCGGGAGCAGTGATATGAATATGCAATTTACCCGGCTCGCCCTCAAAAATTGGCGCAATTTTCGAGAGGCAGACGTTCGTCTCGAGCCACGCACTTATCTGATCGGTCCAAACGCATCGGGAAAGTCAAATCTGCTCGAGGTGTTCCGCTTCCTACGCACACTTGTCCAACCCAAAGGCGGGGGATTGCAACAGGCTGTCGCTAACCTTGGCGGGATCATAGGGCTGCGCAGCTTGCACGCACGCAAAGACCCCGAGGTGCGCATCGAAGTCGAAGTTCGTGAAGATCGGGAAGAAAAATCTGAGATTTTTTGGACTTATTCTTTGGCGCTCAAATCCGAAGGCAAGGGCCTACAGCGTGTGATGGTGGCTGAAGAACGCGTCGAAAAAAACGGCATCGTCCTACTAAACCGTCCCGATGATGAAGACCGACGCGACCCAGCTCGTTTGACTCAAACCCATCTGGAACAGATTGCTGCCAATAAGCCGTTCCGCTCGCTGGTAGATTTTTTTGCTGCCACCACTTATCTGCACCTGGTCCCGCAATTGCTCAAATTCGGAGATGAAATCAGCGGCCGCGTGCTGGAGCAAGACCCCTTTGGGCAGGGTCTGATGCAGCGCATCGCGGCTACGTCGAAAAAAACCCGCGACGCGCGTCTTCGCCGCATCCATAAAGCGCTGTACAAAGCAGTTCCTTTGTTCAACGAGCTGCGATTCTCACGGGACGAGATCACTGGTCTGTGGCATCTCGAGGGCAACTTCGCGCATTGGCGCGTGCATGGTGCTTGGCAGCGAGAGCATCAGTTCTCCGACGGCACGTTGCGCCTGATCGGTCTGCTCTGGGCGTTACAGGACGGTCAAGGGCTACTGCTGTTGGAGGAGCCTGAACTGTCATTGCACGAGTCAGTAGTCGCCCAGATTCCCCTACTCATCGACAGAGTGTTGCGCGATCGCAGGAAGAAAGCCAGTTCGCGTCAGGTGATCGTCAGCACACACAGTGAGGCGTTGTTGCATCGCGTTGCAGATGCGCTGGTGCTTCTCATTGAACCTGGTGAAAATGGCTCCACGATTCGCGAACCCACCGAAGAGGAAAAGCGCCAGATGGAGCATGGACTGACTCCCGCAGAAGTGCTTCTCCCGAAAACCTGCCCGCCTCAGGTAGATCAAATCGCCTTATTCGAATGAAAAGCATTCTCATCATTGGCGAAGATGCCTTATGCTGCCAGCTGGCGCAACGTCTCGTCACTTGTTATTTGCCTGATTGGTCTTTGGCTGGACCGCCGATCGATAAAAGAGGGATCACCAAACTGCTGCCTCATCTCAACCGGTTTGCTGAGCAGGCGCGGTATGTTCAACCTGTGTTCTGCCTTTCCGACACTGACGGCAGATGCGCGCTTGAGATGCTGCACAATCACATGCCGGCACAAGCCCCGCAGGAGTTCCTCTGGCGCCTCGCGGTCGTTGAAGCTGAAAGTTGGGTGCTGGCGGATCGTAACGCATTTGCTGAATTTTTCCGCGTGCCGATGAATAGGATTCCTCAACAAAGTGATGCCATTTCCGACCCAAAGCGATTGATTCTCGACCTGATGCGCCAGTCCAAAGAGCGCCGTTATCGTGAGGAAATGGTTTCCCAGCACGACCCCACCAAAACGGGTACGGGGTATAATCAGCATCTATGCTCCTTTATCCGTGACAATTGGCGCCCAGAAGCAGCAAAAGAGGGATCTGGCAGTCTTCGACGCGCCATAGCAGCTTTGCTGCGACTGTCGGCTAATTGTACTTTACCATCGAGTTGATTCCTTCTTTGCCCTTTCAACCTACTTGAGTTTGCATCTGGTTTGGAGCGCAAAATGACCCCTCCCACCCCCCAACCCTC
>FWWL01008346.1_pt1 | contig 13376 bp, 9 predicted proteins | sample 2228331 | NCBI WGS metagenome assembly FWWL01 (sample SAMEA103939775, study PRJEB20133) | metagenome | reverse complement strand
GGTCCAGGCTAGCCGTAAGGGCCCCAATCTGGTCCTCAACCCGGCCCACCCGCTCGGCAAGGGCCCGGAGATACTCCCCGAGCTGGTCGAGGCCGGCGGTAAGGGCCGAGATCTGACCTTCGACCCGCTCCATCCGGTCGGTCAGGGACCGAACGTGGGTCCCGAGCTGGTCGAGGCCGGCGGTAAGGGCCGCAATCTGGTCCTCAACCCGGCCCACCCGCTCGGCAAGGGCCGCGACCTGGGCATCAACCCGGTCCATGCCCTCGGCCAGCGCCCCGATCTGCCCCGCAACCCGGGCAAACTGCTCCTCGGTCCGAAGCTGGAATTCTAAAAGCCGTGCTTCAAGCTCACCAAGACGCTCGGCAGCCCGCTCCTGGGCCTCGGCCAGCCTCACCAGCGCATTCTCCAGCCGGTCAACCCGCGCTTCAAGAGTCATCTCTAAACCCCCGCCTTAAGTTTACCTTACTCGGTTATCCGGCAGCCTGCCGGCCGGGTTTGACCCGGCAGGGGGTCTCCGGTATACTGACGTGGGTGATTTTTATCACCAGCGCGCCGGCAGTTGGTACCGACCTTGCCAGGAGAAACGGGACATGGACCTGCCGCACAAGGAGTCGTTCTTTAACATCGGCCCCGAGCGCTACCTTAACTACGTTTTCGCCCTTATCGCCCTGGCATTTATCGCCTACCATATCTACCGGCGCTACCGCATCTGGCGTCTGGGCAAACCTGAACTCCGGTTTGACCGTATCCCCGAACGGGTCGGCCTGGTTCTCCGCTACGCCCTGGCCCAGCTCAAGATCCCCCGGGACCCCTGGGCAGCCGTCGTCCACTACGGCATCTTCTGGGGCTACCTGCTCCTGTTCGTGGCCACAACCCTGGACGGTACAACCTACTGGCTCAAAACGCTCACCGGCTACGAAATTCTGGTCGGGCCAACCTATCTGCTTTACAAGGCCCTGATCGGCAACCTGGGGGGCACCATTGCCCTTGTCGGCCTGCTGGCCGCCTTCTACTGGCGGCTTGTCGTCCGCCCGGCGCGCCTTCGCTACCAGACCGAAGACTGGGTGATCCTGGGCCTTTTGCTTTTTAACGTCCTGAACGGCTTTGAGCTTCAGGCGGTCCGGCTCGCTCTTACGGACCTGAAAAACCACCCGGAATGGGCCTACTGGGCCTGGGGAAGCTATCCCCTGGCCCTGCTACTTTACGGCCTGCCGGACTCGTTTTTGCGGCCCGTCCACTGGGCATCCTGGTGGGTCCATGTCCTGGCATCCCAGTTCACCATCGCCTTCATCGCCTACTCGAAGCTCGAACACATCGTCTTCGGGCCGCTCAACATCTTCTTCCGCTCCCTCGAGCCCCGGGGTACCCTCAGGCCGATCCCCGACATCGAGACGGCCGAGACCTACGGCGCAAACCGGGTTCCGGATTTCACCTGGAAGCAGCTCCTCGATGCCGACGCCTGCATCCGGTGCGGCCGCTGCACCGCCAATTGCCCGGCAAACCTGACGGGCAAGCCCCTTTCGCCTAAGAAGGTGATCCTTGACCTGAAGGCGGAGATGGACCGGACCGGTCCCCTTTATCTTCGGGGCCAGCGGCCGGACGGCCCGTCCCTGGTGGGGGACATCACCACCGACGACGAGCTGTGGGACTGTCTCACCTGCGGGGCCTGCATGGAGGCCTGCCCGATGGAGATCGAGCACGTCCCGATCATCGTCGACGAGCGCCGCTACCTGGTCCTTAACGAGGGCCGGATTCCCCGGGACGTGGTGAACCTGTTTAACAACCTGGAGCGGTCGGGCAATCCCTGGGGCTACCCGCCCACCACCCGGGCCGACTGGGCCCGGGACCTGGGCATCCGGACCATCGCCGAGGACCCCGGCGCCGAATACCTGTGGTGGGTCGGGTGTGCCGGCTCCTACGACGAGCGAAATATCCGGGTGAGCCGGGCGCTCGCAAAGGTCCTGCAGGCGGCCGGGGTCCGGTTTGCGATCCTGGGCCCGGAAGAAACTTGCAACGGCGACCCGGCCCGCCGGGCCGGCCACGAGTATCTTTACCAGATCCTGGCCCAGCAGAACGTCGAAACCTTAAACCGTTACGGCGTCCGGAAGATTCTCACGGCTTGCCCCCACTGCTTTAACACCTTAAAGAACGAGTACCGCCACTTCGGCGGATTTTACGAGGTTATCCACCACAGCGAGCTTATCGCCCGGCTGGTTGAAGCCGGCCGGCTCCGCCTCGAGCGGCCCGTAAACCGGCGGCTCACTTACCACGACCCGTGCTACCTGGGCCGCCACAACGGGATCTACGACCCGGCCCGGTCGGCCCTCAGGCGGCTGCCGGGCGCAAGCCTGACCGAGATGCGGCTTCACCGTCACCGGGCATTCTGTTGCGGGGGCGGCGGGGCCCGGGTCTTCATGGCCGAGACCCGCGGCCACAAGCGGGTAAATCACGAGCGGGTTGACCACGTCCTGGCCGTGAACCCGGACCTTATCGCCACGGCCTGCCCGTTCTGCATGATCATGTTCGAGGACGGCCTTAAGACCCGGAATCTCACCGACCGGCTCCAGGCCCGGGACCTGGCCGAGCTGGTCGCCGAAAGCGCAGGTCTGGACGTTAAATAAAACCGAGCTTCGGGGGAGTGGCACCTATGAATATTGTCGTCTGCATTAAATACGTCCCCGACTGGGAAGCCCCGGCCTCCCAGTTCCGGATCGAGGATACCCGGCTCGTGCCGGCGCCGGGAATCGCCCACCGGATAAGCGACACCGACGACGAGGCCATCGAGGCCGCCCTGCAACTCAAAGAAAAACACGGCGGCCGGGTCACGGCCATTAGCCTGGGGCCGGCGGCCGCCCGGGACGGCCTCAAGCACGCCCTGGCCATGGGGTGCGACCAGGCGATTCTGCTGGAGGACCCGGCCTTGGAGGACGGCGACGCCGCCGGCACGGCGGTGGCCCTGGCCGCGGCCATCCGCAAGCTCGGCGAGTTCGACCTGATCCTTACCGGCCGGCAGGCGGCCGACTGGGACCAGGGCCAGGTCCACGCCGGCATCGCCGAGCTACTCGGCCTGCCGGCCGTGATCCCGGCCAAATATATCGAATGGAACGGCTCCGAGTTTATCATCCACCGCATCTACGAGGAAGGCTACGAAGAAATTGCCGTCAAGCCGCCCTGCCTGGTGGCGTGCAGCAACGAGATCGCCGAACCCCGCTACCCGACCCTGCGGGGGATTATGGCCGCCAGCCGGGCCCAGATTCCGGTCTGGACCGCCGCCGACCTGGGCCTCGACCCGGGCCAGGTCGGCCGGGCGGGCCGGCGGACCCGGGTGCTGCGGCTCTATGCCCCGCAGGTCGAGGCGAAATGCGAGTTCATCGAAGGGGATACCCCCGAAGAGATTGCTGCCAGACTGGTCCAGCGGCTTCGGGAAGAGAAACTTCTTTAGACCTCAGGAGGACCTGACCATGGCAGAAGCCCGCGGCATAGTTGCCATCCTCGAGGCCGGGCCCGGCGGAACTACCACCGCCGAGGTCCTGGGCGTCGCCCGCCGGCTGGGAAACGACCTGGGTGAACCGGTGACCGCCGTCACCCTGGGCGGGGCCGGGGTCGAGGCCGGGCCCCTCTGGGAACTGGGGGCCGATAAGGTCATCCGGGTTGTCCATCCCCTCCTGGAGACGTTTAACCTGGATGCCGCCGTAAATGCCCTTGAGCCCCTCATCCGGCGGGAAAGCCCCAGCGTGGTGCTGCTGGCCCACACCTTCCAGGGCCGGGCCCTCGGGCCGGCCCTGGCCTTCCGGCTCGGAACCGGGGTTGCCACCGACTGCGTCGACCTGCGGCCCGACACCGAAGGGGGCGGGGTGATTCTCACCCGTTCGATCCTGGGCGGCAACTTCCGGGCCGAAATCGTTATCGAGGCCCGCCCGCAGGTGGTGACCCTGCGGCCGAAGGCGTTCCCGCCGGCCGAGCCGGCCCCGGGCCGGACCGGGACCGAGGAGGAGTTCCGGCCCGAGCTTGACCCGGCCCGCATCCGCCAGGAGGTCCGGCGGCGGGTCCAGGAAGCGGCCGCCGAGGGCGTCCGGCTGGAGGACGCCCGGATTGTCGTCGCCGGCGGCCGGGGCCTTGGGGGGCCCGAAAACTGGCATCTTATTGATGAGCTGGCCAGGGCCCTGGGGGCGGCCGTTGGGGCGTCCCGGGCCGTGACCGACGCCGGCTGGGTACCGTCAAGTCTTCAGATTGGTCTTACGGGCAAAACCATAAGCCCAGACCTGTACATCGCCGTGGGCATCTCCGGGGCCGTCCAGCACATGGCCGGCGTTTCTTCGGCCAAGACCATCGTGGCCATCAACAAGGACCCGGACGCCACAATCTTTAAATACGCCCGGTTCGGGGTGGTCGGCGACGCCAAACAAATCCTGCCGGCCCTTACCCAGGAAGTCAAAAAGGCCCTGGGTAAGGTCTAAGCGGTGATTGTCATCGGCCTGACCGGCGGGCCGGGAACGGGCAAGAGCACGGTGGCGGCCATGCTGGCCCGGCGGGGGGCGGCGGTTATTGAGGCCGACCGGCTGGGCCACCAGGCCTACGCCCCCGGCACCGAGGGCTGGCAGGCCGTCGTCGAGGCGTTCGGCCCCGAAATCCTCGGCCCAGATAACACCGTCGACCGAGCCCGGCTGGGGGCCCTGGTTTTTGCTGACCCCGGGAAACTCCGCCGGCTCAACGCCATCGTCCACCCCATAATCCGGCGGCTAATTACCGAACAGCTTGAGAAATACCGGAACGCGGGGGCTCGGGTCGTGGTGGTCGAGGCGGCCCTGCTCTTTGAGGCCGGCTGGGACGACCTGGTGGACGAGGTCTGGGTCACCCAGGCTCCCCCCGAGGTCGCCATCGCCCGGTACGTCGAGCGTACCGGCCTGCCCGAGGACGAGGTTCGGCGCCGAATGGCCGCCCAGCTGGATGCGGCCGAGAAACTGCGGCGGGCCCACCGGGTGATTGACACCTCCGGCTCCCTGGCCGAAGTCGAACGGCAGGTGGACCGGCTCTGGGACGAGCTGACGGCCCGGGCCGGCAGAAACGACCCCTAACGGCCCTCAGTATTTTGCGGCCGGGCATGCCGGGCCGCCGCGGGCGGGGCGAAAGTGCTATTATTAACTTTTAGCGGGCGCAGACAGCGTTGTCCGGGCTGCGCCCGCCGGAAGGTTTCACTAAGCCACAGCGTGGTGGAGGGCAATGGACTTCTGGCGAACCTTTCCGGGACCCAACGCCGCCTACGTTCTGGAGCTGTATGAAAAATACCGGCTGGACCCGGAGTCGGTGGACCCGGCGACCCGGGCCTACTTCAGCCGGTGGGCCCCGCCGGTTGATGGGGCCGTCCCGGTGGTGGCCGTCACCAGGCTGGCCGGCGCCATCGGGCTGGCAACGGCCGTGCGCACTTACGGCCACCTGGCCGCCCGCCTTGACCCCCTGGGCTCCGAACCGCCTGGCCACCCCGCCCTGGCGCCCGAATTCCACGGCCTGACCGAGGCGGACCTCCGGGAGATTCCGGCCTCGGTAATCGGCGGGCCGGCCGCCCGGGATGCGGCCAATGCCCTTGAGGCCATCCGCCGCCTCTTTGAGATTTACACCGGGTCGACCGGTTACGAGTTTGAGCACATCGAAAACCCCGAAGAACGGGCCTGGCTCCGGGAAGCCGTCGAATCCGGCAACTTCCGGCGTAGCCTGGGGCCAGACGAAGCCCTGGACCTTCTTGAGCGGCTCACCCAGGTCGAAGTCTTTGAGCAGTTCCTGCACCGGGCGTTCCCCGGGCGCACCCGGTTCTCGGTCGAGGGCGTCGATATGCTGGTGCCGATGCTTGACCGGCTCATAAGCCTTGCCTCGGCCGATGAGGTTCGCCAGGTGTTCATTGCCATGAGCCACCGGGGCCGCCTTAACGTCTTGGCCCACATCCTCGGCAAGCCCTACGCCGAGATCCTTGCCTACTTCCGGGAGGCCCCCCGGGAGCCGAGCCTGGACGGCCGGGACGGGATTTCTATTTACGGCGACGTCCACTACCACCTCGGCGGCCAGCGGGTTCTGGCCGACGGCCGCCTGACCGTAACGATGCCCCCGAACCCAAGTCACCTGGAGGCGATTTACCCGGTACTTGAAGGTATGGCCCGGGCGGCCGCGGCCGATGCCTCCCGGCCCGGGGCGCCCCGCCTGGACCCCGGGCTCGTGCTGCCCGTCGTCATTCATGGGGACGCCGCCTTCCCGGGCCAGGGCGTGGTGGCCGAAACCCTTAACCTGTACCGGCTGCCGGGCTATACCGTCGGCGGCACGGTGCACATCATCGCCAACAACCAGATCGGCTACACCACCGACCCGGCCCTGGGCCGGAGCGCCCGCTACGCCAGCGACCTGGTTAAAGGGTTCGGAATCCCGGTGGTCCACGTTAACGCCGACGACCCGGCGGCGTGCCTGGCGGCGGTTGAGCTGGCGTTCGCTTACCGGCAGCGTTTCGGGAAGGATTTCGTCATTGACCTTATTGGTTACCGCCGCTACGGCCACAATGAGGGCGACGAGCCCAGCTACACCCAGCCCCTTATGTATGAAGCCATCGGCCGCCACCCAACGGTCCGCCAGCTCTGGGCCGACCGCCTTGTCAAGGCCGGCCTGGCCGATGCTGACCTGCCGGACCGGCTCCGGGAAAAATATCTGGCGCAGTGGCGGCGGCTTTTCGAGGCCCCGGCCGAGGCTGTTCAGCCGACCGACCGGCCGAAGGCACCTCCACCCAGACCCCGGCCGGTAGCAACGGGGGTCTCCCTCGAAACCCTGCGGGAGGTCTACGACGCCTGGCTCACCTTCCCGCCGGGATTTAACCTTAACCCCCGGCTTGAGCGGGCCCTCCGCCGGCGCCGGAGCGCTCTGGATAACCCCGACGAGCGGACGGTTGACTTTGCCGCCGCCGAGGGGGCTGCGCTTGCGACCATCCTGGCCGACGGGGTGGCCGTGCGGCTGGCCGGACAGGATTCCGGCCGGGGCACCTTCAGCCAGCGGCACGCCATCCTCTACGACGTCCGGACCGGCCGGCCGTTCATCCCCCTGCAGGTCCTGCCCCAGGCCCGGGCCGCCTTTGAGATTATCGACAGCCCCCTTTCGGAGAATGCGGCCCTGGCGTTTGAGTTCGGCTACAATTTGCAGGCCCCGGACCGGCTCGTCATCTGGGAGGCCCAGTACGGCGACTTTATAAACGGCGCTCAGGTTCCGGTCGACGAGCTCATCGTCTCGGGCCGGGCAAAGTGGGGGCTTTCGCCGTCGCTGGTCCTGCTTCTGCCCCACGGCTACGAGGGTCAGGGACCGGACCATTCCAGCGGCCGGCTCGAGCGGTTTTTGAGCCTGGCGGCCGATAATAACCTGGTCATCGCCAACCCGACCACGGCCGCCCAGTACTTCCACCTGCTCCGGCGCCAGGCAGCCCTGCTCCGGGAAGATCCCAGGCCGCTGGTGGTTATGACCCCGAAAAGTCTGCTCCGGAATCCGGCGGCCTTTTCGGCCCTGCGGGAGCTGGCCGAAGGCCGCTGGCAGCCGGTGCTCGACGACCCGGCAGTGGAGCGGCGGGACGGGGTGCGCCGGCTGGTGCTCTGCAGCGGCAAGGTCTATTACGACGCCGTCGCCGACGAGCGCCGGGGCCTGGCCCGGGATATGGCCATTGTCCGGGTCGAGGAGCTTTACCCGTTCCCGGCCGAGGAACTGCGGGCGACCTTTGAAAGCTACCCGGCGGTTCAAGAGGTCATCTGGCTCCAGGAGGAGCCCCAGAACATGGGGGCTTGGACCTATATCCGGCCGCGGCTGGAGGAGCTCATCGGCGGCCGGCCCCTGCGGTACATCGGCCGGCCGCCGGCTTCGAGCCCGGCCGAAGGCACCATGGCCCAGCACCTGGCGAATCAGCGGGCAATTATTGAGCAGCTTTACGCGCCCCGCGAGCTCCCGGTTCCCAGTGGGCGGTAAGGGGTAATCAAGATGGCAACCGAAGTTGTGGTCCCGGAAGTTGGCGAGTCGATTGTCGAGGCCACCGTTGCCCGGTGGCTGAAGCGGGAGGGCGAACGGGTCGTTGCCGGCGAACCCATCGTGGAACTCGAGACCGAGAAGGCCAACGTTGAGGTCCCGGCGCCCCGTTCAGGCGTCCTGGCCCGGATAATCCGGCGTGAGGGTGAAGACGTCCGGGTGGGGGATGTGCTGGGGGTGGTCGAAGAGGCCCCGGTGGAAGCCGAGCAGCCGCCGGCCCCCCAGATTGCCCCGGAGGCCGCGGCCCCGGCGGCCGAAGAGGTTCCGAAGGCAACCCCCCTGGCCCGGCGGCTCGCCGAGGAGGCCGGCATCGACCTGGCGAAGGTTCCGGCGACCGGTCCGGGCGGCCGGATCACCCGGGAGGATGTCCTGGCCTACATCGAAAAGCAGCGGGCCGCGGCACCCCAGGTCGAGGCCCCGGCCCCCCGGCCGGCCCCGCCCGAAGCCGGGCCCGAGGTGGAACCGGCGCCGGTTCGGCCGGACACCCGCCCGAGCCCGCCGCGGCCCGAGGCCGGGGTCTGGACGCCGCCCCCGCCGCCTCCGGTTGCCCGGCCCCAGGTTGAGGCCCCGCCCCAGCCCCGGGAGGTCCGGGTCCGCATGTCCCGGCGCCGTCAGACCATCGCCCGCCGGATGCTCGAGGCGACCCAGACCACGGCGATGCTTACCACCTTCAACGAGGTGGACATGGGCGCGGTCATGGAGGTCCGGCGGCGCTACCGGGAGATGTTCATGCAAAAATACGGCGTCAGCCTCGGGATAATGCCGTTCTTCGTTAAGGCGACGGTTGCTGCCCTCAAAGCGTTCCCGAAGCTGAACGCCGAGATCCAGGGCGACGAGATTGTTTATAAAAACTACTACGACATTGGCATCGCCGTCGGCGCCTCGGAGGGTCTGGTCGTCCCGGTCCTGCGGGACGCCGACAGGCTGAGTTTCGCCGAAATCGAGCAGAAGATCGCCGACTTTGCCCGCCGGGCCGAAGATAACAAGCTTACCCTGGAAGAGCTTCAGGGCGGGACGTTCACCATCACCAACGGCGGGGTCTTCGGGTCGCTCCTGAGCACCCCGATTCTGAACCCGCCCCAGGTCGGCATCCTCGGCCTGCACCGGATCATCGACCGGCCGGTGGTCGTTAACGGCCAGATTGTCGTAAGGCCAATGATGTATATCGCCCTCACCTACGACCACCGCCTGGTTGACGGCCGGGAGGCCGTTCAGTTCCTGGTCCGAATCAAACAGCTCGTCGAGGACCCGGCCCTGCTGCTGGTTGAAGGCTGGTAACCGGACGCCTTGGGCAACGCCCTCCGCCGGCTCCGGCTGAAACTGATCCGGGCGGCCTTCGGCGCCCTTTACGGCCCCCTCGCCCGGGCTTACGACCTGATAACCGTCGTGTTCTTTGCCGGAGAGTGGGCCCGCTGGCAGGAGGCGGCGGTTGCCCGGCTGGCCGGGACGAAAATTCTCGAGCTGGGGCCGGGCACCGGGGCGCTCGCGGGCAGGCTGCTCGGGGCCCGGTATGACTACACCGGCCTGGAGCCCTCGGTCCCGATGCTGGCCGTGGCGCGTCGGCGGCTCCGAGCCGCCGGCCGGCCGCTCAGCCTGGTCCGGGGCCGGGCCCAGGCGCTGCCGTTTAAGGACCGGACGTTCGATTCGGTCCTGGCGACCTTCCCCACCGAGTACGCCCTTGACCCCGCAACCTGGGGAGAGGTCTTCCGGGTCCTGCGGCCCGGGGGCCGCTGGGTGGTGGTTTACGCCGGTGCCCTCAGGCCGGCCGGCGTTCGGCGCCGGCTGGCGCTCCTGGCCCAGCGGCTCATTCTGGGTCCGGCGGAGAACACGGCCCGGCCGCGGCTTCCCGAAGTCCCCGGCTTTCGGATTCGGTTCTGGGAGGCCCAAACGCCGGGTGGAACGGCGCTCGGCTGGGAGGCCGTCCGGGTCCTAGCGGCCGAAGTGCCGATGCAGGTCCCGCCGGCCGATCCGGAGCAGAATCGGGTAGCCGTGGGGACAGAGGAGGCCGACCCCGGCCCCGGCCGCGGCCTGCAGTAGCCGGCGCTGCTCGTCGGGGGCAAGTTTTTCGCCCCGCCTTACCGCCCGCCGGCAGGCGATGGCCGCCCGCACCCGCCGCTCCCACTCGGCCTCATCCGGCCGGTCCAGGGCGAGGAGGAGCTCGGCCAGGCACGATTCGGCCGCCCCCTCATCGAGGCCCACCGGCGCCGCCTCCAGGACCAGGGTCCGGTCGCCGGCCCGGCGCATGGCAAACCCGAACCGGGCGAGGACCGGCATCAGTTCGGCCATTCGGGCGGCCTGCTCGGCCGAGAGGGGGACCGTGATGGCCGAGAGCAGGAACTGGCCGGCCTCACCGGCCGGCCGGTTTTCAAGCTCGGTAAAGATTCGGGTCTCGTCCAGGCGGTGGGGGTCGACCAGGTAAAGGCCGTCTTCGGCGCGGCAGACGAGATACTCCCCTTCCAGGTCACCCAGGGGCTCGAGGCGGGCCCAGTTGAACTCGGGCTCGGCCCGCTCCCGGATGACGGTTTCGACCAGCGGCAGGGTCGGTACCCGCCAGTCGGGTACGGTTGATATCTCCTCAAAGCGGGGGGCATCCAGGGCGGTCCGGACCGCCTCCCCAACCCAGGCTGCAATCTCGTCTTCGGCCCGGAGTTTTACTTCAAGCTTGGCCGGGTGGACGTTCACGTCGACGTCTTCACGGGGTAGCTCGAGGGCCAGAAAGCCGTACGGATACCGGCCCCGGGGGAGTCGGCTCCGGTAGGCCTCGACGATGGCCCGCCGGATTGCCCGGGCCTCAACCGGCCGGCCGTTAACGGCCACAGTCAGGTGGCCGGGGTCGGTCTTGAAGGTCCCCGGCCGGCTAAGATACCCGTGGATGGCAACCCGCCCGGCCTCGGCCCCAACCGGCACCCAGCAGTCCCGGCCGGTCCGGGGGTAAATCGCCTGCAGGACCGCCAGGCGGTTGCCGTCGCCGGCCGTATGGAGGAGCAGGCGGCCATCAACCACCAGGTAAAACCTGACCGCCGGGTAGGCCAGGGCGTACTGGGCGACGACCCGGGCGCAGAGGGCGGCCTCTTTCCGGGGCTCGTCCAGGGCCCGGCGACGGGCCGGCATATTCTCAAACAGGTTTCGGACGGCCACGATGGTGCCGGGCGGGGCGCCGACCTGATCGAACCCGACCAGCTCGCCGAACCTGTACGTGGCAGCCGCCGCAAACGGCTGGCCCGGCGGGCGGGTGACCATCCGAACCGTTGCGGCCGCGGCGATGGCGGCCAGGGCTTCGCCCCGGAAGCCCAGGGTGGCTGTTCGGCAGATATCCTCGGCCGAGCAGACCTTGCTGGTGGCGTGGCGGCAGAAAGCCAGAGGCACCTCCTCGGCCGGGATGCCGGTCCCGTCGTCGGAGACCCGGATGCTGTCCAGGCCGCCGTTTTCGATTTCGACCCGGACCTGGCGGGCGCCGGCATCGAGGGCATTTTCGACCAGCTCTTTGACGGCGCTGGCCGGCCGGCTCACCACCTCGCCGGCGGCGATGCGCCGGACGACTTCTTCGGGCAGGACCCGAATCGGACTCATTTAACGGTCTGGGTTTTCAGCACCCCCAGCAATCCCACCGCCCGCCGGAGGGTCTCGATTCGCTTCGGGAAAGCGAACCGGACCTTTGTCCGGCCCCGGGCCGGGTCGGAGTAAAAACTGCTGCCCGGCACGGTGGCCACCCCGACCTCCTTCACCAGGTACCGGGCAAACTCGACGTCGTTGTCAAACCCGAAGGCCGTAAAATCGGCCATAACATAGTAGGCACCCTGGGGCTTGAAACATCGAAAGCCGACCTCTTCGAGGGCGCCCACCAGAAAGTCCCGCCGCGCCCGGTAGTCGGCCAGGAGCTGGGTGTAGTACTCGTCCGGCAGGTCGAGGGCCACGGCCGCCGCCTCCTGGAGGGGTGCCGGGGCGCCGACGGTCAGAAAGTCGTGGACCTTCCGGATGGCGTCGGTAAGGTGCGGCGGGGCGACGATATAGCCGATGCGCCAGCCGGTGAGGGAATAGGTCTTTGAGATGCCGCTGATGGTGACCGTCCGGTCCCGCATCCCCGGCAGGGTCATCATCCGGACGTGCTCGCCCTCGTAGACCAGGTGCTCATAGATCTCATCCGTAACCGCCACGGCGTCGAACTCCTGGCAGAGGCCGGCGATGAGCTCAAGCTCGGCCCGGCTGAAGACCTTGCCGGTCGGATTATTGGGCGTGTTGATGATGACCGCCTTGGTGCGGGGCGAGAATGCCCGGCGCAGCTCGTCCGGGTCCAGGTGCCAGTCCGGCTCGTGAAGGGTCACGAACTTCGGGGTTGCGCCGGCCAGGACCGCATCCGGCCAGTAGTTCTCATAGAACGGTTCGATGACGATAACCTCGTCGCCGGGGTTAACCAGGGCAAGCATGGTGGAGGCCATGCATTCGGTCGCCCCGCAGCAGACGGTCACTTCCCGCTCCGGGTCAACTTCAACGCCGGCGTGTCTTAAATACTTGCGGGCAACCGCATCCCGCAGCGACTTGCTGCCCCAGGTGATGGCGTACTGGTTGATGTCGTTTTGGATGGCCCGGCAGGCGGCCTCTTTAACCGGCTCCGGGGCCGGAAAGTCGGGGAAGCCCTGGGCGAGGTTGATGCCCCGGTCGCCGTGGTAGAGGAGGATGAGGCGGGTCATCTCGCGGATGACCGATTCGGTGAACAGGCGGGTCCGGTCGGCGATCAGGTCGGCCATGGTCAGCAACTCCCGGGCACGATTTTATCCAGAATTTTAACACCGTTCCAGGCGGCCGCACCGGCCGGGCCTGACACCGACATCTCAACCGGGGGACGCGGGGGGAGGGCGGCGTCAGGAAGGGTCGGGCATGGCGAGGCCGAATAGCTTCTTAGCCGCGGCCGGATATATCTACCGGCCAGGCAGTTCCTGGGGAGCGGTCAGCGGGCGCGAAAAAACCGCCGGGCTTTAAACCCGGCGGCCGGTGGACCTGAGGGGACTCGAACCCCTGACCTCCTCAATGCCATTGAGGCGCGCTCCCAACTGCGCCACAGGCCCAACCAGCTCCAATTATAATCGGGCCCAAAAGGTCCTGTCAAACGCTGTATCTCAAGGGCTCTGTCCCGGAGGCGGTGGGGGAAGTTTTGCGGCCGGGCCCCGGCTCGCTCACTCAGGCGACTCGTGGGCAGGTCAGCAGCAGGGCCGACTCGACCCCGGCGGCGGCCTTTCGCCGCCCGCCCCGGGCGGTCCGGGCACGCATCTGCCTGCTCGGTGGCGCTATTGGCCGGTGGAATCTCTGGTTGAACCAGCCACAACCGGTATCTCGGCCATTGCTCG
>FWWL01008344.1_pt1 | contig 13378 bp, 14 predicted proteins | sample 2228331 | NCBI WGS metagenome assembly FWWL01 (sample SAMEA103939775, study PRJEB20133) | metagenome | reverse complement strand
GGATCGATACGAGGCACAAGGCTGTTCAGGGGTTCTCTACGATGTTGAAGAAGAGGAGGTAGAACCGCGTGGCACTCCCCCCCGCTAACACACTCAGGTCAGCCGTTGATATTCAGGGCGTCGGGCTTCACACAGGGGAACCCGCACGAATCCGCATTCACCCTTCGGATGAGGGACAGATTACGGTGCGTATCGGCAGTATGCAGTTCCCTGCTCGGTGGGACTATGTGGTGGATACCCGTCGCGCTACCGTATTAGCACACGAGGGAGCCACCCTCAGCACGGTGGAGCATCTGCTTTCAGCGATGTGGGCGCTACGCATAGGGAGCGCGGTTATCGAGGTGCTGGAAGGGCGGGAGGTGCCGATTCTGGACGGGAGCGCGCTTCCGTTTGTGGAAGTGTTAGAGTCGGCAGGGCTACTGCCCTGTTCAGAATGCCCACAGGTTCCGCTTCCGACGGCAGTCTCGGTCAGGCAGGGTGAGCGATTGCTCATGCTGTTGCCTGGTGAAGAGACCGCTATCGGCTCCATCACGCTACCGCCTCCCTTTCATTATCAGGCGGGGGTTTTCGCCTTGAGCGACTACCGCGCTCAGATTGCGCCCGCACGCACCTTTGGCTTTCTGCATGAGGTGGAGGCGTTGCGCCAGCAGGGCTTGGCTCTGGGGGGAAGCCTTGAAAATGCCCTCGTGTTGGACGAAAACGGGTATCATAATACCGCTCGTTTCAAGGACGAACCGCTTCGGCACAAACTGCTGGATTGTCTGGGCGACCTGATGCTCTGCGGGGCATGCCTGTGCAGGTTCCAACTGGTGGCGTTCATGCCAGGGCACGGCATCAATCGGGAGTTGGCACGCGAAACCGCATCGGTGCTGGAGCATTTTATACCGAACAAGGAGGAGCGCGATGGCTGAATGGGTTCTGGATGTAGAGCAGATACGCCAACTATTGCCCCACCGCTACCCCTTCCTGCTGGTAGACCGCATCTTGGAGCTGGAGCCGGGCAAGCGGGCTGTCGGGCTGAAAAATGTGACGGCGAACGAAAGCTTCTTTGAGGGACATTTCCCTCAAAAGTCCATCATGCCAGGCGTGCTGATTTTGGAGGCGATGGCGCAAGTGGGGGGCGTGATGGTCATGACCATGCCCGAAATCTACGGCAAGGGGAAGGGCATCTTGTTGGCGGGACTGGACGATGTGCGCTTTCGACGCCCAGTGGTGCCTGGGGATACGCTCATTTCGGAAGTGGAGATGCTCTGGATGAGGCGCGAGGTCGGGCGCGTGCGGGCTGTGGCGCGCGTCAACGGCGAGATAGTTGCCCAAGCCGAAATGAGCTTCGCCATTCTCGACCCCGAGCGCTTTCTGTCGCCTCCACCGCCCTTTCTCTCTGCGGAATCGTCTAATCAAGAGGAAAAGGTTTCGGTGGTGTCCGAACCGTGAGGGAGAACGATGGCAACAATTCATCCCACTGCAGTGGTGCATCCTAAAGCCGAGCTTGCCGAAGATGTAGAGGTCGGTCCCTACTGCATCATCGGTCCGAATGTGGTGATCGATTCGGGCACTACACTAAGAGCGCATGTGATTATCGAAGAGAACACCTTCATCGGCAAAAATAACCATATCTATCATGGAGCATTACTGGGCGCACCCCCACAAGACCGCAAGTTCAAGCACGAGCGCACTTATCTTCGGATTGGAGATGGCAATCTGATACGCGAATATGTCACGCTCCACCGTGCCAGCGGTGAGGAGCAAGAGACACGCATCGGCAACAACTGCTTCCTGATGGCGTATGTACATATCGGGCACAACTGTCGTGTGGGTGATGAGGTGGTGATGGCGAACTCAGTGGGAGTGAGCGGGCACTGCGTCATCGAAGACGGCGCGAACCTCGGTGGCATGACAGGCATTCACCAGTTCACACGGATTGGACGGCTGGCGATGGTGGGTGGGATGTCGCGGATTGTGCGCGATGTGCCCCCCTATATGATTGTGGAGGGCAACCCCGCGGAGGTGCGTGGAGTCAATATCGTGGGGCTTCGGCGCGCTGGCATCCCCGAAGAGACCCGAAACGCCCTGCGAACCGCTTGCCGACTAATGTTCTTTGCCAACCTCAACCTCTCTCAAGCCATCGAGCGCATCCGCGCCGAGCTACCGATGGTGCCCGAGCTGGAACACCTCATCCAGTTTGTAGAACAGACTCGTTTGGGACGCAACGGACGCTTTTTAGACCAGCCCTCGCGCAAATGAGGCGATTTTAGGCGGGACAGTTGTGGAACTCGATAAGGGCAGTCAGAATTGGCGTGTGGTGATTATGGCAGGCGAGGCGTCGGGAGACCTCTATGGTGCCGATTTGGCACGCCATCTTCGCGCTCAACTGCGCACGGTAGAGATTTGGGGTGTGGGGGGAGCGCGCATGCGCGAGGCGGGCGTCCGATTGGTTGCGGATAGCCAATCATGGGGCGCTATTGGGATTGTCCAGTCGCTGCGGAAAGTGACTCAAGTGTTGCGCGCCTTCCAACGGCTCAAGCGCACCCTTCAGCACCTCCACCCAGACCTAATCGTGCCGATCGATTTCGGCGCGTTCAATGTGCCTCTGTGCCGATGGGCGAAGCAGAGGGGCTATTCGGTGGTCTACTATATCCCGCCTGGCAGTTGGCGTCGCGAGCGTCAGGGCGCCGACCTCCCGAAAGTGGCGGATTGGATTCTCACACCCTTTGCTTGGTCAGCGGAACAGCTGCAGGCGATGGGGGCACGGGCGGTTCGGATTGTCCATCCGCTTCTGCGCTTGGCACGCCCTGCCGAGACCAAAGAGGCGTTTTGCGAGCGGGTTGGGATAACCCCAGACCGCCCGATTATTGCGCTTTTGCCCGGAAGCCGTCATCACGAGGTCTCGGCACATACGCCCCTCTTTGCACGCCTTGCCGATGAGATATTAGAACAGGTTCCTGAGGCACAGTTCGTGCTGTCCATCGCGCCCAACTTCACTCCTGACTATATCCACCAACTCTGGTCGGAAGGCTCGTGGCAGTGGGTGCCAACCGAGACGCGCCCCGTATGGGATTTGCTTGCCCATGCAGATTGTGCGGTTATCTGTTCAGGCACGGCGACCTTAGAATCGGCACTGCTGAATACCCCGATGCTCATCGTCTATCGGGGTTCCCCGCTGATGCATTTGGAATATCGTTTGCGCAGACGCCAGCTCGCTCTGCAGATGATAGGCTTACCTAATCTCATACTGGGCGAGAAAGTGGTGCCCGAATTCATTCAGCAAGAGGCGACTCCTGCCCATTTGAAACCGTATGTATTGGAACTGCTTCGAAAGGGGGATTTGCACCACGCGCAGATATCCGCCTTTCAGCGGATTCGGCATATGCTTGGCGAGGGAGAAGACTTATGGGAGGCTCCAGCGTGGATCGCGCACTACTTGACCGCATCGACGCCACCGCCCGTGGGTTAGAGGGCGTTCTGGTGTGGATTGGGCGCAAGCGCAGTCGGCTGTTTCTACCAGTTCCCCTGCTGATGATAGCGCTTGCAGAGCCATCTGTAAGTGCAATACCCATAGGGCTGATACTTGTGCTTGCGGGCAGTCTGCTTCGTCTCTGGTCTGCAGGCTATTTAGAGAAGAACCAACGGCTCATCACAGCAGGACCCTATGCTTATGTGCGCCATCCCCTCTATTTAGGCATGCTGTTGGTATTGGCGGGCTGGTGTACCCTTGTCGGCTGGCTTCCATGGGGGGTGATGATGGGCAGTTATGCGCTTCTGCTATATGGCAGTGCGATTGTGATGGAGGAGCGTCGCCTCCACTTCCTGTTTCCTGAACATGCCGAATACCGTCAAAAGGTGAGGGCGCTTCTCCCCTTGCGTCGCTGTTCCAACCCCTTCGGTCGGTTTCGCTGGCAGAATGTGTGGCGCAATAAGGAGCCTAAAACCTTAGCGTGGAACCTGCTGATTACCACGCTGTTGGTGATGCGAACGTGGGTTTAGGCTGTCTTTCTCACATGAGCACGGTTTTCATCTTCTGAGACCGCCCGAAAGCCCGCTTTCTCTAACCCGCGCTGGATGGCAGGGATTTTCGCACTGAGCGACCAGATAAGCCCAGAGCGATGGTTCTCCAACGCGTTCAACATCATTCCCAGATCGATCCCGATGACCTCCTTATCCCACCAGTTGCGGTCGACATTGAAGGCATTACCGAAGCCGTAGCGTCCCCACAGTCGGGGATGATAGAGGTCGTAAATGGTCTTAATGGTGCGAATGCTCTCCTCTGGGGTGAATATCACCGAAGTGATCGAAGCGGTTGGGGCAACCGTGCCATCGTGTTCGACCCTGCCGGGCGCGCCATATTCCCGATAGCCGTCAGGTCCATCGGAAGCGGTCAGCCCCCACACCCCGTGTGCGTAGGTTTTATATTGGTCGGCATGCTCTCTGCAGAACTCGATTTGGGCAAGCGTTGCATTTCGCGAGGAGACCCAATAGTTATAGCCCAAACGGTCGCGTTTTCCACGAAAGTCGATATAGCCGTGGCTCATCTGGTGCATAAACAGGGGTCCGCCCACCAACAGTTCATATCCTTTGTAGCGCACCAGTGGGCGTTTCCAAGCGTCCCAACATTCAGCGGGGATGGGGGTGCTGGGCGAGCCTAATGCCAAGAGATATAAGAAGTTGTGTTCGCAATAGTCGTTCCATCGCGCTGAGAGAAAGCCTGTTTCGGGTTTCCAGCCGTGGCTGAGGGTGCGCTCTTGGGGTTTTGTCCCTCCATCGGTCAGCATCCAGAGGAAGTCTATCCGCTCGTAGAAGCGGTCTACCAGTTTGCTGAGCGCAGGGTCGCGGAAATACTCTTTGGCAATCAGCGCGCCCATCACGAACAGCCCTGTGTCGATAGAGGAGATTTCGCACTGCCATTCGCGCTTGCCCGTCTCCCAGTGGATGAAGTGATAGAGCCAGCCGTGCTGATGTTCCAACTGGAGATGCCCTTCCATCATCTGCTGGGCACGCTTGAGCGCTTGGGCACGCGACACCCAGTTGCGCTCTACCGCTACGGGAAGGCTCGCCAGTGCGAACCCGCTGGCGGAAATGCTCGACACATGGAACGCGTCGCGCTCGTAGTTATGAGCGCGGTCTTTCGTCAGCCCCGATTCAGGATGGGTTTCGTTCCAGAAGAAGTCAAACGCTCGCTTTGCTAACTGCTCCAGCAAGACCTTTGTGTCCATCGCATGTGAAACGAGTATATCGGAAAAGGCATTCTAATCCTCGCTCTCCCTGCCCTCCTTCGCCCTTCCAAGCCCTCATCTCCCAGCCCCTTTCTCCCCACAAGGATGTTCAGACTGGAGACATCGTGGAGAGGGGTCGGGGATCTGAGAGAGAGGGCAAGGGGGCAATAAGCAGGAAACATGAATTACCAGCAAGGCGGCTCATTACGCGGTGATCGCTGGTCAAATAAGAAGTAGCAGAAGTGATTGAGCCAGGAGATGTCGGGATTGCCCCCTGTAATCTCATTCGGGTTGCACGGATTGTACTGCCACATGTTCGTGTTGTTGTCGGGGTTAATAACCGGGCAAGTGGCTTTCCAGTGAGTGTATTTAGCGTGTCCATCGGCAAAGACGAGATTAGCCCGCAGGTCGTCCCCCCGATGATTCGCTCCCCAGTTGCTATAGCGCGAAAATCTGCCCTGTCGTTGCCACTGTCCTGGGGGATAATAAGTCATCCATGGACCGTAGTCTGGGTAAACGTCCTTGTTTTCACCGAGAACGATGGCGGTGGCAGGATGAGTAATGGATGAGTATCGGTAGCCTGCCCCTGCCCACCAACCTGATGACCCTACAGGGAAGCTCGATTTGAAGAAGGCATGGTAGTAGAAGACGCCCCTCATAAAACGCGGTTGCACCTGTAGGTTTTCTGGACATCCAGAAACACCCTCCTCTGGATTAGGGTCAGCCGCCTGATCGGGAACCCTCCCAGCAGGATTGGTGGGACAGCTGAACAAATCTGCGTTCTTATGATAGGAATGGACGAGATGTTTCCATGTGAGGCAGATGTCAGGCCTGAAACTCGTATCCAAGTAAGCGCGGCGTGGGGGCATGGTCTCGTCGTAGTCGTCGCTATACATGGACACGGCTTGACCAATCTGCTTCGTGTGGCTAACACACTGGATGAGGCGTGCCGATTCGCGCGCCTGCGCAAACACTGGGAACAGAATCGCCGCCAAAATGGCGATAATCGCAATAACGACCAACAGCTCAATCAAAGTGAATCCAGCGCGTTTTCGAGGGTCTTGCATAGTTGATTCCTCCCGTCATCGATTTGAAGGCGTAGGTTGTGATTGACCTTGCGTAACGGTGTCAGGGGGTGGTGCCCAGGGGGGAGGTTTTGCACCTGGCGGAACTTCACCTGGATGCACTGGTCGCCCCAAACCTGCCTGTTCGGGCGTTAGCTCGCCTGAGGGCGTGCGGAAATAGAAGTAGTAGACCGCCACGATGATAATCACCACCAGCGCAATAATGCCCCAGGCAATCTTGGTATCGATTTCCATTTTCATGGGGATACCTCCTTGAATGCGCCGCACGAGGCGCGGATGTCCAGCGTCGGGGTATAGAGACGGGTGCGCGGTTCCACGCGCTCACCACGAACGAGTTTGACCAGCATCTCTAAGGCGTCAGACGCCATTTGATAGATGGGCTGGCGGACGCTGGTCAGGGGGGGTTGAGTGTGTTCGCATATTTGGGTCGAGTCGAAGCCGATGAGTGCCAGGTCATCAGGTACTTTCAATCCGAGTTCACTACAAAGGTTGAGCACGCGTAGAGCCGACTCATCGCTCCAAGCGAAAAGTGCGGTTGGGCGGTCGGGGCGTTGAAGCAGGTGGGCGAGATGTTCCCATTCCGTGCCGTCGGGCTTCGGTAGGATAATCCACTCAGAACGCACCTCCAGCCCGTGTGCTTCCATCGTAAGGCGATAGCCACGAAGGCGTTCACGGGCACTGAGCGCGCTGGGCGAACCTGCAAGGTGCGCAATCCGCCGATGCCCTTGCTGAATGAGGTGCTCCACTGCTAATCGCGCCCCATGGATATGGTCGCAGTCCACCCAGTAGACATCCTCGCGCCGACTGCGGGTGAAAAAGAGCACATGAGGAAACTCGCGTTCTGCCAGCAGGTCGGATAGAGGGTCGTCATAGTCGCGTAGCAGAAGGGCACCGTCCACGCGCCCGTCCATCAGGGCTTGCGCCTCCGATTCCACCGTGGGCTGGGAGCGTGTGTGGAGCATGATGTCGTAGCCCAGATCAATTGCCTTATCGGAAACGCCATGCATCAGCTCGTTGGTGAAGCCCGACCAGCCCTGAAAAATAGCGGGGAACTGAAGCACGACCGCAATCGTGTCGGTACACTTGCGAGCGAGGGCACGCGCCACCGCATTCGGGTAGTAGCCTAACTCGCGCACGACCGCTAACACCCGTTGGCGGGTCGCCTCGCTAATCGGCACGGCGGTCGGGCGGTTGTTCAGGATGTTCGAAACCGTCACCTTCGACACACCCGCACGCCTCGCTACATCCTCCAAAGTGACTCTCCGCTTGCTCATCGCTCGTCGGTAATCAGGCAGGGGGTATCACGCAGATACCCCCTGCGGAGGTCAACGGGGTTTAGTCACCGCAACCAGTCCCGAAGTTGAAGAGCGTGGTGAGGAGGTCGGCATCGTCTACGCAGCCGTCGAGGTTCGCATCACCAGAGTTGGGACCCAGCACCTGCTTGCCGTTGAGCTTGATACTACACCATTGGGCGGTACCACCCTGCGTGTTACCTTGGTTAATACCGTTAATTTGCAGGTACCCGCCAATCGAGAAGTAACGCAGCCCATGCGGACCTCCGTTGTAGGTGGAAGCAGAGTCTCCAGGGTTTAGCCATCCACTAGTGGCGACTGTGTTTCCATACCGAACCTCATATTGAACCTGTTTGGTGCTTCCGTCGTATCGGAAGATCAGCGTGATGGGACCACCCTGATAGCGTACCCCATCTCCGTTCCAGAAGGGCATACGCCCACCGAATGCGGCAATCTCGCCTCCATTCCCACCACCTGCTTCGTTGGCGACCATGAGCACACCATCTGCCCACCAGTTGCCTTGATCGTTCACATTGCGCGGATAACGCGGGAAGGGGCGCTCAAGAATGTACAATCCCGCCTCCACAGTACGATTAGCCTGCATCACAGGGGTCAGATCGAAAGTAACCTCCAGTTCAAGAGAACTTCCATCCGAATCCGGGTCAAACACGGCAGGACCAATCCCATCCAAAGAGAGGAACCAGACATGACGGTTGCCCCAGCCACACTGGGAGTACCAATCAGGTCCTGTAGGTCCCTGACAGTCAGTGGAAGTATCAGAGAGGGTGAGGCAGCCATTGCTAAACGAGTAGGAAAAGTCAGACGAGGCGTCATCGTGCCATACATAAGGGCGCACGATTACACTTTGCGCACTTGCCCAGAGCGCGGTGAGTGCGCTCGCCAATACTACCATCATCCATCGCTTCATCGCTTGTACCTCCGTTCTGAGATTCACTAATCGGTTCAGGGTGAAGGCTAATCGGGAACTGCTAACCGATTAGCGTACCCTAATTATAGCACACTTTTCGCCGTTTGTCAAGGGGGGAGGGGAGAATTTTAGGGTTTTTGGGGGCGAAACATCAGCAAGCGTAGCCCATTCAGCACGACGATGAGTGTGCTTCCCTCATGTCCGAGTACGCCTAAAGGCAAGCGCAAGCCCACTGTAAGCGTGAGCAAGACCAGCACTGCAATCACCGTCGTCGCAAAGATGAGGTTCTGCTTGAGTACGCGCATCGCTTGCTGGCTCAGCCCCAGCGCATAGGGCAGGTTGGTGAGGTCGTTCCCCACGAGGGCGACATCGGCGGTCTCAAGGGCAACATCGGTGCCAGCGCCCATCGCAATCCCCACCTCTGCTGAGGCGAGTGCAGGCGCATCGTTGATGCCATCCCCCACCATCGCAACTGCCCCATATTCCCGAGAGAGCTGCTCCAATACCTGTAGTTTCTCATGGGGCAACAGGTCGGCATAGACGCGGTCGATGCCTGTCTGCTGGGCAATCGCGCGGGCAATCGGCTCTGCATCGCCTGTGAGCATGGCGATGCAGGGAACACCCATCGCTTTCAACTGCCGAATCGCAGGCTGGGCAGTAGGGCGCAACTCATCTGTCACGGCGACAACCGCAAGGAATCCACCCTCCTGCCACACGAGCATTGCCGTCTTCCCTTCCTGGCGCACTCGCTCGACGGTTTGGCGTACCGAGTCGGGAATCGGTACCTCTTCAAAGAGGCGTAGGTTGCCGATTCGCACCTGTGCCAATCCCCCCTTCAACTCCCCCCTTACTAAACTGTCGTGCAGTAAGTCCTGTGGGAGAGGAAGGGCAGGGGTGGGTGAGGGCTGAGATTCCTCGCTTCGCTCGGAATGACGCACTGGGGCTGTGGACAGGGGGGGATACAGGGAGGGTTCCCTACGACGCATTGCAATCACGCCTTTACCGGGCACCGCTTGGAACGACTCGACGGGCATCGGCTGAAACCCGCGCTCTGTGCCTGCTTTGACCAGTGCCTGTGCCAGCGGATGCTCAGAGAGCGACTCCACATCCACGATTATCTGCCACACTTCCGACTCGGGTGTGTCGCTGGTCAGCACCAAGTCGGTGAACACAAGTTTGCCCTCGGTGAGGGTGCCTGTCTTGTCGATAGCGAAGGCGCGCACCTCCGCTAAGCGTTCCAGGGGTTCTCCACCTTTGAACAGGATTCCACGCCGTGCGCCGTTCGCAATTGCGCTCAGCAGAGTTGCGGGCGTGCTAATCACCAGTGCGCAGGGCGACGCCACCACCAACAGGGTCATAGCCCGATAGAAGGCATCGTGAAGACTCCAACCGAGAAGCGTAAGCAAAAGCGCCACCAGCGCAGAACCCCCTATCACTGCCAACGCATAGCGTTGTTCGAATCGCTCCAGCCACCGTTGGGTGCGTGCCTTCTGCTCCTGTGCCTGCTCCACCAAGTGCAGAATGCGCCTTAAAAGCGTTTCAGTGGCAGGGTGCGTGACCTCCACTTCCAAAGTGCCGGTGCTGTTAATCGTGCCTGCGTAGACGGTAGCGGAAACTGCCTTATGCACAGGAACCGACTCGCCTGTGATGGGCGACTGGTCGACATACGATTCGCCAGCGCGCACGACGCCATCGGTCGGGATACGCTCACCGGGTCGGATGAGCACGCGGTCGCCCACCTGTAGCTCCTCAACGCTGACCGTTTCTGTGCCTGTGGGGGTGATACGGGTGGCAGTATCGGGTTGCAGTGCCATAAGAGCACGCACGGCTTTTCTGGAGCGTGCTAAGGCGAAGCTCTGCAGGGTGTTGGAGAGGGAGAAGAGGAACAGCAAGGTTGCGCCTTCGGGTGCTTCTCCCACAAGCGCTGCGCCAATCGCCGCCGCAATCATCAAGAGGTTCACATCCAACCGACGCTCGCGCAGGGTGTGGTAGCCATCGATGGTGCCGAAGTAGCCCCCTGCAAGGTAGGCAATCCCATACGCAACGGTTGCGACCTGCTCCCAGCCCATCTTGCCCGCAACCGCACCGAGGATAATCATCAGCAGAGTGAGCGCAGAAAAGAGCGGTTCCCATAGGGCACGACTGCGCCACAACGGCACGGGCAGTTCGATTGCCTTTACCCGACGTAAGATGCGGTCGGTCGGAACCCGCAGGGGGGATACCTGCTCCACGGTGAGGACTTTGCCATCGAACTGGGCACGGTAGAGCATACCGTCAACTCGCCACTCTTTGCCGTGTTGCGCCACGCTTGGGCACGCCTCACAGATGCCTATCTGGGGGGCGCGCAGGGCGCAGGTCGGAACCCGTACTCCCAACTCACGCAGAAGCGGTTCGGTCGCAGTGCGTGCCTGTTCAGGCGTTAGCAGGTTCGGGTCGTATTCCACCTCCACCGAGTCGTTGCGATAATCATAGCGGATTCGGCGCAGTCCCTGTGTGTGAATCAGGGTGCGCGCCATCTCATCCGAACACGAATCAGCCTCTGCGAGGCGTTTGCGCAGATATCGAACCAACCCTCTCATCGTTCCGCTCCTTCGTGGAGGTTGCGCCACTCTTGGCGCAGAGTCTCTAAGGGCACTCGCTCTCCGTTGCGCTCGATGCGCCAGAACTTCCAGCCGTTGACGCCGGGCTTGCCGATTAGTTGGGATGCGAGTGTGTGGATTGAGCCAGAGAGTTTGCCTGCAGTTATTATGCCCGATGGGAGTACGGTTGCGAACGCAAGCCCGTCGGGAGAGTATAACCGCTCTCCGGGCTTAATCCAACCCGTCTCCACCAACAGCCCGAACGGCACGCGTGGGGGCTTCTGCTCAAGGGGATAGTCTAACAGTTCGGGTGGCAGGGGTTGGACCTTAGCGAGCCGTGCCTCTGTTAGTTGGCAGTAGGTAGGGTCAATCTCGATGCCGATATAGTGCCGTCGAAGTCGCTTAGCCACGATTGCCGTTGTGCCGACCCCGACGAATGGGTCTAAGACGAGGTCGCCGGGCTTGGTACAGAGCATCAGGATGCGGTGTAGAAGTGCTTCGGGTTTCTGGGTGGGGTGTGCTTTCTTGCCGTTCTGTTTCACACGCTCTGCCCCCGTGCAGAGGGGGATATACCACTCGGCTCGCAGTTGGCGGTCTTCATTCGCCGAGCGCGCCGTCTTGTAGTGGAAGGTGTAGCGCGCCTCTTTTTGCTTGCTTGCCCAAATGAGAATCTCATGTGAGTTGGTCAGGCGCTTGCCCTTGAAGTTGGGCATCGGGTTGGTCTTGACCCACACCACTGAGTTGAGAATCCAGAACCCTAAGTCCTGCAGGAGTCTGCCCAGCCGAAAGATGTTGTGGTAAGTGCCGATGACCCATATCGTGCCTGTATCCTTCAGCACGCGTCGACAGCCCTCCAGCCACTGCTGACAGAAGGCGTCGTACGCTTCAAAGCTCTCAAACTGGTCCCACGCAGAGTTCACTGCATCGACCTTTGTGAGGTTCGGTCGCCACAGTTCCGACTGGAGCTGGAGGTTATAGGGTGGATCCGCAAACACCATATCGACCGATTCGGGTGGTAGTTGACGCAACACCTCCACACAATCTCCTTGAATGATGCAGTCCTGCATAGCCACCTCCTTGGCTATTTAGAGGAAGAGCCATTCGTATGCTCCAGAAGACTCTGACAGGCAGGGCACACCCCGTAGTAGACTATGCGTGCCCCTTGAATTTGGTAACCTGAGCGGGCAGACACCGAGTGCTGGATTTGGTGAATGAGTTCCTCATCGAAGTCAGATACCTGATGGCAACGCACGCATACAAGATTGATGTGGGGTTGTAGGTCTGCATCAAAATGCTCCATTCCATCTCCGGCGTCGCCCAGCGTATGCACCAAGCCCAGCTCCTTCAGCACATTCAGCGTTTTATAGACCGTTGCGAGGCTGAGCGTAGGGAACTGCGGAAGCAGTTCGTGATAAATCATTGTCGCCGTGGGGTGGTCTTTGCTCTCGGATAGCACTTTGCAGATAGCCACCCGTTGAGGTGTCAATCTAAAGCCTGCCTGCTTTAGCCCTTCGACTAAGGCGTTCATCATAACCACTCCTTATGGAAACTGGTTTTCTACAGCAAATTATACTCCAAAGAGCTCGGTGATGTCAAGGGGTGATAGGGGCAGTTCGAAAAATCCCTTTTCTGTACGGGAACAGGGGGATGTTAGGGGTTTGAGACCCTTCCCCTTCGCTTCGCTCAGGGTCAGGGTGACGGCTAATAAGGGTACACGGGTTAGGTTCATTTTCTATCGGTTCACCCGCATTTTCGGGCGGCAATTCCCCCCCTCCTGTAGGTTCCCCCGTCAACGGGGGGAACCGAGAAGAAAGGAAGGTTCTCCCCGTCAACGAGGGGAACCGAAAAAAGAGAGTGGTTCCCCCCGCTTGCAGGGGGGTGGAACCTACAGGGGGGATGAAACTCTTGCGGAAAAGTGTGCGTTCGCTTCCGAAAACGAACTTATCTTGTGTACCCTTATCAGCTGTGTTCGACATGGTATTTCTGCTCATTCTCCAAATCGGGACAAAAGTCGGGACATCTGGGCTACAGTTGGTTGCTGAGTCGCTCTATCGCTTCAGCCACACGACGACGCGCCTCCATCAGCCGTAGGGGGTCGGTTTCGTATTCGGTTTGGGAGCGGATAAGTGCAAGGGCATTCTGGAGTGCCAGCTCTGCCTGCTGGATGGAGCGGTCTGCTTGCACGGGCGAGACGCCCGTGCTACCATTTGGGCTTGTGGGCGAGACGCCCGTGCTACGATGTTGCTCAAGTAGGGTGCTGAGAAGCCATAGGTAGCAGAAATCC
>FWWL01008343.1_pt1 | contig 13379 bp, 9 predicted proteins | sample 2228331 | NCBI WGS metagenome assembly FWWL01 (sample SAMEA103939775, study PRJEB20133) | metagenome | reverse complement strand
ACGGGATAGGGGGCTATCCATTTCCCTACGCGCTGACAAAGCTGGGAGTGTGGTTGCCGATTTTTCTGGGCTGGCTGGGGCTGTTCGGCTCGGCGGCAGTCGCGATGCTCTGCATCAACGCGCTCATGCGCCGCCTGTGGACGCAACAGGAGCGCCTCGCGTTCCCCATCATTCAGGTGCCGATGTTGCTCTGCCAGCCGCAGTCGCCCCTGTGGCGCAGTCGCTACCTGTGGGGCGCGTTTATCGTAATGGTGCTGATTGATACCATCAACGCGCTCAACATGTTTTTCCCCTGGATCCCGCCCATCAAGACCCGCTTTCTGGCGCACCTGAACGATTACCTGCACTCGCCCCCGTGGAACCAGACGGGCTGGATTCCGGTGGGGCTGTTTCCCTACATGTCGGCGATTGGGGTGTTCGTGCCGAACGATTTGCTGTTCTCGTCGGTGCTGTTTTACTTCGTGCGCAAGCTGATGCAGGTGGCGACGGCGGCGCTGGGCTACGAGCAGGGCGTGTTCGGTGGGGGCTATCTGGTGCCCCAGCCGCCTTACTTCAGCGAGCAGTCGTGGGGGGCGTTTCTGGGGCTGTTCGTGAGCGTGGTGTGGGCGTCGCGGGGCTATCTGAAGGAAATCTGGCACGAGATTCGCACGGGCTACAACCCCGAAGCGGGCTACGCGCCCTCGGCACGATGGGCGTTTACTGGCTTGATTCTCAGCCTGGGCGTGCTGATTGGGCTGGGCGTGGCGGTCGGCTTGCCCTGGTGGCTGGTAACGATTTATGTGCTACTCTATATGGCGTTCAGCGTGGTGGTGGCGCGGTTACGGGCGCAGCTGGGCGCGCCCATTCACGAGATGGCGTTTATGGGACCGCACCAGCTGATGATTGCCTTCACGGGCACGCAAAACCTCACCGAGTCGACAATCGCCCGCCTGATGACCACTTTCCACTTTATGAACCGCCTGCACCGTTCGCACCCGATGCCCTACGAGCTGGAATCGATGAAGATGGGCGAGCTCGCGCGCTTGAATCAGAAGGCGCTCTGGTTCGTGATTGCCAGTGCGGTGATACTGGGAATTCTGCTGGGCGAGTTTTTCAGCATCAATCGCTTCTATCGGGATGGCGCACGCGACTTCGGGCAGGGCATGGCGGGCGTGATTACCCAGCTGGCAGACAACCGCTACCCGCCGAATGTAACGGCGATGGCGTTTTTCACAGGCGCGTTCTGCTTCGTGCTATTGCTGGACTTCATTCGCTACCGGGTGCCGGGCTTCCCAATTCACCCTGCAGGCTACGCGCTCTCGATGAACTTCGGGATAGACTACATCTGGTTCGGATTGGGCGTGGTGCTGCTGATTAAACTCTTCGTCAATCGCTACTATGGCTTGCAGGGATACGAAAAGTTGCGGGCGGTAGCGATTGGGGTGATTCTGGGCGAGTTCGCGGTGGACTTCCCGCTGGCGGTCTACCACCTGATTACGGGTCAGGCGGTCTACACCATCTCCATCAACGGGCATCTGGGCTGGAACCAGTAGTTGGGGTATATTAATTACGCGCCCCCGTAGCTCAGTGGATAGAGCGCAGGCCTCCGGAGCCTGGTGCGCAGGTTCGATTCCTGCCGGGGGCGCCATTTAGCGAAACTTATCGCGCAGAGCAAGCAGCTTTTTCGCGAAGCGCGGGATGGCTTTTTCAGGCGGGTCGGTGTATTCGTACTCAATCGCGAGGTAGCCCCGATACCCTGCATTTTTGAGAATGCCCATGATGCGTTCGTAGTCGAGTTCGATCCACTCGTCGCGTGTGTTGCGCGTGTGCGTTTTGGCGTGGACGCTGACGGTGTAGGGAGCGAGTATCTCCATCTGCTTGTAGTGATTCTCGCGGAAGTTCGCGCCGTCCAGCAGGATGCCGAAATAGTCGCTTTTGAGGTCGCGCACGAATCGCAGGGTGCGTTCAGCATCGGCGGTCAGTCCCCAGTGGGTCTCCAGCCCCAGCACCACGCCCTGCGATTCGGCATAAGGCAACACCTGCTCGAAGCATTCGATATGCCAGCGATACGCCTGGTCTTCGGAGACGCCTTCGGGAATGTGGTCGGCGAACACACGCAGGAACGGCGCGCCCAGCGTGTGGGCGATATTGATCCATTCTTTCGTCTTCTCCACCTCGGCTTTGCGTTGTTCGGGGTCGGGGTAGCCGTAGCGGTTGCGCATCGCCGTACCCGAAATCGCCAGCCCCAGTCGGAAACATTCTCGCTTCAGGCTGTTGAGCGTGGCGCGGGTGGTGTCGGGAAAATAGTAGCCCGTGAGTTCCACGCCGTCCAGCCCCATGTCGGCGCAGGTCTGGATGAAGTCGGGGAGGCTCATCGTCTTACGAGTCAGAGCCTCCCGATACGAATAGGCGCAGCAGCTGATTCGCATTATTCGCCTGTTTGCCCGAAGTTGAATAGCACGGTCAGCAGGTCGGCATCGTCCACCACGCCGTCGCCGTTCAGGTCGGCGGGGGTGGCGCCTGTCTGCCCGAAGTCAAACAGCACCGCGAGCAGATCGGCATCGTCAATCACATTATCCTGGTTCACATCGCCGAGAATCAGGTTCAGGTTTATCGTGGTTGCACCCAGCAATCGCTGGACGGGGAACGCTCGCGTCAGGCAGCCCGACGCGCTGATGCGAACGCCCCACAAGCCAGGAGTCACGCTCACGCTGTAGCCGCCGCTGCTGTTGCCGCTTCCTGTGTGGGTGGAGGCGACATTGCCCGTGAGGGGGTCTACCAGCCGCGCCGTAACCTGCACCTGACTGAGGTTGCCCACATAGCCCGGAATGTTCAGGTTGCCCTGCAGGCTGGTGGGGAGGTTGGGCGTGGAGAGGTAGACTTCCCATTCGGTGTCGGCGGCATTACGGACCGCCCAGAGAACCTGCATCGCGTTGTTGGTTGCCAGCACCTGAGAACGGCGCGTGCTGCCTGTCGCCTCCTGGGTCAGGTTCGTGCTGCTGTTCGCGCTCCAGCTATAGTAGAAGAGGTTTTCGTTGTTGCCTGTGCTGGAGTGTTTCCCTTCCCAGAGCGCATTCCCGCTGGAATCCACCGCACGACCTGTGGAGACGCGCGTGCCCGTGCCGCCTGAGCCGAAGCGGTTCGTGCTGAGGTTGCGCGTCGCACCGGGCGTCGTAACGAACACATCGTTATTGAAGCTGGTGCTGCTGCCAACACCTTCCCACAGCACCGCGGCGCCCTGCACAGCAATTGGCAGGCTCTCGCGCCCCGTCGTTCCCAGGATGGACGCGCTGATATTGACCGAACCGCCTGGCACAGAAGTGGCGAAAGCGTCATAGAACCAGTTGGTGCTGCTGGCGCGTCCCACCCAGATGAGCGTGTTGCTGGAACCGCTCTGGCTTACGCCGTGGGGCGTGGCGTCGCGCACAGCGGTCAGCCCGCCCAATACCGACGCGCTGATGTTGGTGGAGCCGAAAAACACATCGTTGTAGTCGTTGTTGTTTGTGCCCGCGCCGCTCCAGAGAGGCGTGCCCGAATCGTTCAGGAACCCTGCAATCGCAAAGCGCGCACTGCCCAGAACCGACTGCGACACATTGGTGGACGCCATCGAGTTCAGGTTTGTGGTGAACACATCGCGATTGAGGCTTCCAATCGCGGAACCCGCGCCATCCCAGAGCAGGATGTTATTGGGGCAGAGCGCCATCGGAACGGCATCGCGATTACTGCCCAGCAGCGACGCAGTGAGGTTCGTATTGCCCACAAAGATATCAATATTGTTTCCGTTGTTTGTGCCCGCGCCATACCAGATGGGGCGTCCGTCCACAGCGAAGCGAAACGCCGCAGCGAACCGATCGGCACCCAGAATGGGGGCGCTCAGGTTCGTGCTGTTGAGGAACACATCCAGCTTGTTGCCATTTGCGGAGCCTGACCCTTCCCAGAGAAGTCCGTAGGCTGGGTGGTAGTCGGCTGGCGAAGCGTCGCGCCCGGTGCCCAGTACCGACGCCGTGATATTATTATTGCCCGTGACCAAGAAAATGTCCACATTGCCCGGATCGCTGGTCAGTTCGCCCGACCAGGCAGGATAGCCGAGAGAGGTCAGGATTCCTGTGGAGAGGTTCGAGAAGCCGCTCCCCAGTTTCTGATGCACATATGCCTGCCCATGCAAATTGCATATCGCGAGTGCGATAGCCCCGAAACTCCAGATTGCTTTCTTCATTGTCGTACTCCTTTCGGCGTTGGACGCCACCCTATATTATAGCACACTTCGGGCAGGGGTACACTATAAGCACGATGCAGGTTCGGGATTATAACACGCCGTGTGTTGGGCGGGATGAAAGGGTACAAAGCCGTGCGTCATGGGAGGCGTTTGCGAACCGCTTGCGCCGCCATGTGCGTTTTGCGTGTGGGTTATTGCCCGATTTGCCACGCGCTCCCCTGCGCGCCTTGCGCGTGCCTGCCTATCGGGGAGAGGGGTTCCGTATCGAGCGGTGGGCGCTGGAGACGCTGCCCGGCTACTATCTGACAGGGAGTCTTTTTATTCCTGAAACCCCTGCGGGCAGGCGTGCGCCAGCGATGCTCCAGCCCCACGGACATTTTGAGCATGGGCGCCTGAACCCACCCGACATTTTGCGTGCGATAGCCCTCGCCCAGGCAGGCGCGTGGGTGCTGATGTACGATATGGTGGGCTACAACGACCACTTCCAGCTGGCGCACAAGCCCAACGAAACAGAAGCATGGCATCGCTGGGGGTTCAGCGTTGCGGGTTTGCAAACATGGAACAGCCTGTGCGCTTTTGAGTGGCTGGCGCGCCAGCCTGAGGTGGATGCCAAACGCATCGGGTGTAGCGGCATTTCGGGGGGTGGCACGCAAACTTTTTTACTGGCGGCAGTGGAGCCGCGCCTCGCATGCGCCGCGCCCGTGAAGATGGTCTCCACCACAATGCAGGGTGGATGCCTGTGTGAGAACCCGCCGCTGCTGCGCCTGTTTGCGTGCAATCCGGAAATCGCCGCGCTCTGCGCCCCGCGCCCGATGTTGCTGATTTCCGACTCAGGCGACTGGACCGCCGACAATCCTGAAAAAGTCGCGCCGTTCCTGCGCCGGGTGTATGAACTGTACGGGGTTCCTGAACGCTTTCAGCATGCACACATGCAGGAGGGGCATGAGTTTGGGCAGGAGTCGCGTGCGGTGTATTACCGCTGGTGCGCTCAGACGCTCGGGTTGAGGCAGATTCCGCGCGACCCTACCATAGAGCCAGAGTCGCTGCTTCCCGCCCTGCGCGTTTGGGGTGAAGATTTACCGCGCCCTAAAGAGGCTCCTGAAGGCGAGGCGGTTTTCGAGCAATATCGCGCTCAGGTGGAGGCGGCGCTCCCACGCTGGCTCCGCAATCGTGCCGCGAAACAGGAGATGCGCCAGGCGCTGCTCTCTATGCTGGGGCTTGAAAACCTGCCGCGGATGCCTAAACCGCGCCTGCGAGCGACGGCGTGTATCATCGTCGCCCATGAGACGAATGTGCCCCGCATCGCAGAACGCCTGCCCGCTTTGGACATGCTGAAAGTGACTCCGCCTCGCAGGCTTGCTCCCCATGAGAGCCTCTCCGCTTACTTTGCCACCTACAACCTGAAGCCGCTGGCGCAGCAGGCGCGTGCGTTGCTGGAAGAGGTTCAAAAACTTCTCACGGAGGGGTTGCGCGTGCGCCTGTTTGCCGACCCATCGGGCGCGCCGATTGTCGCGATTGTGGCGGCGCTCACAGGTGTGCCATGCCAGTTTGAGCCTCCTGAATCGCCCGTAGACTTGCCCGGCTGGGAGCGGATTGGCGGTATGGAAGCGCTCAGGCGCGTGTTTCGGATAGGTTAGCTCACTCGCCTTGCTGGAGCGCCTGCTCGAAGGCTTCCAGACTCTCAGCGGTCGCCGCCAGCGCACTCAACGCCTCCAACCGCTCCACCGAGTCTATAGCCTCCAGCGCCTCCCGAACACGCTCAGGAACCACCCCAAAGCGCGCATGAAGCACCGTAAGAACCGCGTCCCGCAACCCCTGTTGCAACCCCTGTTGCAAGCCCTGTTGCAACCCCTGTTGCAAGCCCTGTTGCAAGCCCTGTTGCAAGCCCTGACGCAGCCCCTTCCGCAAGCCCCGACGCGCCCCACGCTCCAACGCAAAACGCTCCAAACTCGTCAACTTCCCCAAACGACGCTCCCGCGCCACCGAACGCACAATCTGTTCCACCTGCTCCTCCAAATCCTTCGGCAACGCCATCAGATAATCCACCACCTTTCATAACATTGTGGTATTCTATGACACTGAAACTTCTCCTGCTGACTTTAAACGCGAGAAATACTCCTGCGCCATTTTAAGGGCGGTCGCCTTATCGTCAGGCGCGAGGGTTCCCTCCACCACCTGCTCCTCAAGGTAGCGCTTGATTTTCCCCACCAGTTCGCCTTCGGGGATGCCCAGCGCCTGCATAATCTCGCGCCCAGAAAGGGGGCTGCGCCATCGGGCAGGCGACGATTCCATCACCGATTGAATCCGCTGGCGCAACGCCGACAGCCCGCGCCCGTGGTTCTTTTGAGCGCAGATGTCCGCCTCTACCATGCACAACAACGGCTCCAGCAGGTCGCCCGCGTCCCGAATCAGGCGTCGCACCGCCGCGTCGCTCCATTCGGGGGTATAGCCTCCGGGGCGCATGTGGAGCCGAATCAGTTTTGTGATACGCTCAATCGTCGCGTTCGAGTATTTCAGCGAGGCGAGCCACGCCTGGGCAATCTCCGCCCCTTTTTCGGCGTGTCCGTAGAAGTGTGCTACTCCGTTCTCGTCGACGGTGCGCGTGGCGGGCTTGCCCACATCGTGCAACAGGGTCGCCAGACGCAGTTCCCAATCGGGCATGGGCGAGCTTTCGGGAATACGCAAGCACTCTACCGCCTTAAGGCTGTGCGTCCATACATCGTAGAGGTGATAGCCCCCCGGCTGGGTACAGCCCACCATCGGCAAAAGCGGCTGTCCGAATTGAGCCAGCAACCCGCTTTCTAACAGCATCTGCAAACCCCGTGCGGCGCTGGGCTGCTGCAGAATCTTCGTGAACTCGTCACGAATCCGCTCCGTGCTGATAATCTCCAGCCGATACGCCTCTTGCTGAATCGCCTCCCACACTTCGGGGGCTATTGTGAAGTCCAGCTGAATGGCGAACCGTATCGCGCGAAGCATTCGGAGAGGGTCTTCGTAGAAAGTCTGTTTCGGCTCGCGGGGCGTGCGCAACACACGCGCCTGCAAATCGTGCATCGCACACCCCAGCGGGTCGACAACCTCGCCCGTGTGTAAATTCTTCAGGAGCGTATTGACCGTGAAATCACGGCGGAGCGCGTCTTCGTACAGCGTGGCGGGTTTGACAACAGGCTTACGGCTGTGGGCGCGGTACGACTCGGCGCGTGCTGTCACCAGCTCCACCTGTACGCCGTCCACCACCACCATCGCCGTGCCAAAGTTGCGGTAGACGACAGGCTCATGGGGGGTTATCCCCTTTTCGTGCAGAAACTGGGCAAGCGCAATGGCATCCCCCTCCAGCACGAGATCGATATCGTTCGGCAGGGGGCGCCTTAGTAACTCGTCGCGCACGATGCCCCCCACCAGGTAGACCCTGCCCTCGTAGGGGGTGTTCTGGAGCGCCTCGCGCAGGCGTTCAATCACTTCCGCGACCATCTGAAAAGAGGATACCTGAATCAGAGCCAGCCTTCCACCAGCCAGTCGCTGCCCAGTCGGCGCAGGCGAACATCACGCACCTGCAGGGCATCAGCGATTCGGGCGACGCCCTCCCCCTCAAAGGGCGTGGGGGCGCAGGCGCCGCCGATGAGCTTGGGCGCATAGAAGAAGGCGATTCGGTCCGCCAGCCCGCTTTCCAGAAAGGCGGTTAACACGCGGCTGCCGCCCTCCACCAGCACGCCGTTTATCTTTTGCGTGTTGAGGTAAGCAGTGAGCGCGTCCAGCGCAACGCCGCCTGTGGGCGATGGCGGCAGCGAGACCACCTCCACTCCCCGCTCGCGATAGCGCTCTGCGTGGGGAGGCTCTGGCTCTGTGCAAACCAGCACAGTGGGCGCTACCGTTGTATCCAGCACCTGCGCGTCCAGCGGCGTGCGCAGGCGTGAGTCCAGCACCACACGCAGGGGTTGATGGCGCACGCCCCGCAAGCGGGCGGTCAGCTGGGGGTTATCCGCCAGCACCGTGCCGACCCCGACCAGGACGCAGCCGTGTTCCGCTCGCAGCCGATGGGCATAGCGTCGCGCTCGTTCGGAGGTAATCCATTTCGAGTCGCCTGTGTGCGTTGCCAGCTTGCCATCCATGCTGAGGGCGCATTTGAGCGTAATCAGCACGCGCCCTGTGCGGTGGCGATGGAGAAACGGCAGGTTCAGCGACTCCAGTTCCTGAAGCAGGCGGCGCGCTTCGGGTTCGCTGGGGTCTAACAGTTCCACCTGCACCCCTGCCTCCTCAAGCTGGCGAATGCCGCGCCCGCCCACTTTGGGGTTCGGGTCGGTCATGCCCACCACGACGCGACGGATACCCGCCTGCAAAATCGCGTTGGTGCAGGGCGGTGTGCGACCGTAGTGGCAGCAGGGTTCCAGCGTGACATAGAGTGTGGCGCCCCGCGCGTGTTCGCCCGCCTCCTGAAGCGCGAACACCTCCGCATGGGGTGCGCCCGCATACGGGTGATAGCCCTGTCCCACCAGCACGCCGTTCTGCACCACACATGCGCCCACATGCGGGTTCGGCGCGGGGAACCCACGCCGCGCCAGCTGAACCGCCCGCCGCATCCAGCGCCAATCGTCAGCGCTCAGCGCCATTCTGTTGGCTCCTTTGCTGTTGCTGACGCTTGCGATAGTCCTCGCGAATCTGCTCGGTCATCTCCTCGAACGCCTGACGATGTGCCTGCCGAAACTGTTCCAGCGTCTGGCGCACCTCTTTCAACACAACCCATATCAGCGCGCTCAACACGCCAAACAGCGCCAGCAGATAGCCCGCCGCCCACCGCAGCCAGAGCTTCTTTTGCGCCACACCCTCTTCAGGCAACAGGCGCATCAGCACCATACCGAGGGGAATCATTAAGATGAGAACCCCCAGCAGCAGGGTCATCCATGTACGATAGCTCAGTTTCATGCTTTTTGCGTTAGCGTTGCCATTCGGAGCGCCTGCACGCCCTGTCGCACGGTGGGCGCGTTGAACACGCTGGAGCCAGCCACCAGCACGCGCGCGCCTGCCTCCACCAGCGCCCGCGCGTTCTCCGGCGATACGCCCCCATCCACCGAAAGCCACACATGCGGCGCCTCGCGTACAATCAGCTCATGCGCTCGCCGAATCTTGGGGAACATCAGCTCAATAAACTGCTGACCCCCAAAGCCGGGGTTGACCGTCATGATCAGCAGCAAATCAATCGCGGGCAGGATAGGTTGCACCATCTCCAGCGGCGTGTGTGGGTTGAGCGCCACGCCCGCCTTGCACCCCAGCGCCTGAATCTGTTGCACCACGCGATGCAGGTGGGGGCACGCCTCCACATGCACGGTAATCAGGTTCGCCCCTGCCTCAGCAAATTCGGGGATAAAGCGCTCCGGATGTTCGATCATCAGATGCACATCAAACGGCAAGGTGGAGTACGGGCGCAGAGCGGACACCATCGGTGGTCCGAAGGTGAGATTCGGCACGAAATGCCCGTCCATCACATCAAAGTGAATCCAGTCGGCGCCCGCTTCGGTTAGTTCCAGCACCGCCTGGCGCATCATACCAAAATCGGCGGAGAGAATTGAAGGTGAAATCAGACAGGGAAACTCGGCTTTCATCGGCTAATCTCCTGAATCAGCTGGTTATCGGCGTAGACGCGAATCCGCACGCGCGCGCCGTAGGCTTGAATGGGGATTTCGTGAACCTGTCCTCCTGCTTTCATTTCGTCCAGCAGGGTACGCTCGCCGCGGGCGTCGCTGACTTCGATGCGGATTCGCCGGTCGGGCTGGCTGGTGAGGTCTATTTTGACGATGAACTCACGCAGGGGCGCTTCGGAAGTCTCAGGCAGTGTTGGCTCTGGAGGCGGGGGTGTCTCGGGTGTCTCAAAGTTCGGCGGGCTGGTGAGAAAGCCCTTGCTCACGATGAGCTGCACAGGCGTGGAGCGATCCACCTTCTGCCCGTGCGGCGGGAGGGTGTCAATTACAAAGCCGAGCGGGATGGTGGGATGCTCCTGTTCCTGCACCTCGTCTTTGACCGCCAGCCCGGCGCGCTCCAGCATCAGCCGCGCTTGACTTTCGGGTTGCCCGCGCACATCGGGCACCTCCACCATTCGCGAGCCGCGACTGACCCACAGGTACACGCGGCTCCCTTTGCGAACTACGCGCCCGGCAGGCGGGTCGGTTGAGTAGACCACACCGGGCGGATACTGCTCGCTGTAGCCCTCCTGCTTGACCTCCGGCTCAAAGCCCATCTCGCGCAGAATCTGGTTGGCTTCCTGCAGGGTTTTGCCCACCACCAGCGGCACGGGGCGGTCTTCGGGCACCATGCGGAGCGCGAGCCACGCGCCCAGCGCGATTACCAGCGCAATCACCACGATTGCGCCCGTAAGCCGGATCATGGTGCGCAGCCAGCGCGGGATGTCGTCTCCCTCTTCCATCTCTTCTGGCTCCATCGGGGCGGGCGTGGGCGCTGTCGCGCGTGGACGGGAGAACAGGTCGGTTGTGCCCTGCGAGAGGTCTGTGGGCGACCAGCCCAGCGGCTTGCCGAACCGAAGCGCATCCCGCACCGCTTTGAGGTCGTTCAACAGGCTCAGGGCATTCGGATAGCGCTGGCTGGGGTCTTTCTGCAGGCATTTGAAAATAATCCCCTCTACGGCACGCGGCACGGCAGGGTTCTGCTCGCGACTCGAAGGCACAGGCTGGTTCAGATGCGCCTGCGCAATCTGGAGGGGGGTCTCGCCCTGAAACGGGGGGAACGAGGTCAGCATCTCGTAGAAGATAATGCCGCAGGCGTAGAGGTCGCTCTGGGGGCTGGGCGCCTGACCCTGCAACACTTCGGGCGCGGTGTAGGGTACGGCGCGTGCCTCATGCTCCGTCAACAACCCTGAATCCGCCTGATACACCGACCGCATCCCCACCCCGTTCAGCCACACATGCCACTCGGAGCCGACCAGCACATTCGCCGGGCGCAGGTCGGTATGCACCAGTCCCGCCCGATGAAGCGCCTCCAGCCCCTCCACCATCCCAATCATAATCTCCACCGCAATCGGCACGGTGAACGGCGCGGTGCGGCGGATGCGCGTGGCTAAATCTAAAGCACGAACGAACTCCTCCACCAGAAAGGGAGGGCTTTCTTCCAACTCCGCCGAGAGCAGGCTGACCAGGTTCGGATGCTGGAGCCGTTTGCGGGTTTCGGCAAGCACCGCAAGCCGCTCGCGCAGGGTTTCGTTCTGGGCATACGGCGCACGCAGAATCTTGAGGGTCACCACCTGCGAGCGCATCAAATCGCGCGCCCGATAGACGCTGAACAACAGCCCCTCGGCGAGCTGCTCAATCAGCTCATAGCGCGTCGCCAGCACATTCCCCGTCATAGCGCCTTGCCCTATAAAGGATACCCTGTGCATTTGAGCGAACGCGCCACCATGCATTCCATTAACAAAAAATCCTCGCCATGTGAGGCGAGGGCGTTTATCAGCCCCTCTCCCTCGCAGATGGAGGAGAGGGTAGGGGTGCTTAAGGGGTAGCCTTCCTGAAAGAGCGACGGCTAAAGCCGTTCCTAACAAACAAAGCCAGCCTCCGCTGGCTTTATCAGCCGACGCAGGTCGGCTTCGTCTTATAGGAACGGCTTCAGCCGTCAGGGCGGAGGCGTTCCCCAACTTCAGGAGCGCATAGGACGGCGCCCCTCTCAAAAAACCTACCCCTTTAAAGCCTGCCCCCTCTCCCCCAATTGCGCAGCGCGTTCACAACGGTTAGAGCATAAAGAGGCTTCGCCCCGATTCCGATAATCTCTCCCGACCGGAGGTTTCAGGGACGATGCAAAACCAGAACAATCGACTCCAAAAGGTGCGCTACTGGCTCTATGGCAGTCTGGCGCTGTTTGTCGTGTTTGCGATGGTGGCGTGGACGACGCTCAACACCGTCAAGGTGAACGGACCGTTGTACCTCGAATCGAGAGTCTATAGGGACCTCGAAGCAGATATCCTGCCTTCGCGAGCATATATCGGTTCCGTAAGAATAGCGGTCTACACTACCCTGTACCAGGTGCAATCGCTGGGTCAAAAGGACAAGATCGCAAAGTTTGCCCAGCGCCTCGACGAGCGAGAGAAAGCCTTCGAGGAAGGTCATCAATACTTCAGAACGGTTCTGAGAGAAACCAGTAAGTGGCAACCTTTTTTGAAGGACTCCTACGAACCTGCAAAGGCTTATTTTGCGCTAATGAGAACCGAATTTATCCCCGCGTTGCAGCGTAGCGACACTTCACATCTACGGAAAATCCTTGCGCAAGAGGAAGAACTCTTCAAGAGGCACAAGGATGCTTTAGACAAAACCGTAGAAGTGTTGAAACAAGAACTGAGGCGCACGGAACAGAACGCCTCACAAACCATCCTGATGCGCTCACTGGTTTTGTTTGCCGTCGCGCTGGTATTGTTAGGTGTGATGGCATATATTACCTTCGGCATAATGCGCAACCTGCTGACCACCACAAGTCGCCTCCAGAACGCCGTGCAACAACTGGCGCAGGGCAACCTCGGTATAAGCATACCATCCCACCCCCGCGACATCCTGCACGAGCTGGCGCAACAGTTCAATCAGGCGGTTGATGCACTCCGAGACTCGATGCAGAAACTCCATCAAGCCAACCGCGAGATGATGACCCAGATGCGCACCGTCGTGGACGACATCCAGCTCACGGGGCAGATGGCAGAGCAGGTCAACCACTCCGTCCAGCAAGCCGTGCAGGGCGTGAGCGAGATTGCCCACCAGGCAGAACAGAGCAGCTTCACTGTCCAGCAACTGGGTCAAGCCTCGGCGGAGATGGAGCGCGGCGCCCAGCGCGTCGCTGAATCGGTACAGGAAGGCGTGCAACAGGTGCAGGAGGTCGCCCGCGCCGCGCAAGAAGTCGCGCAGGGCGCCCAGCACACCGCCCACGCCGCCGAACAGAGCGTGCAACAGATGACCCGAACCCTGCAAGCCACCCAGTACGCCGTGCAACAAATCGAACAGACCCGCCAGTTCGCCCAGCAGATGCTGGAACGCGCCCAGCAGGGTCTCAAGGCACTCCAGCAGACCAACCACTCCATCCAGCGGATTGACCACGAAAGCGTGCGCCTCGCCGAAGAGCTGCAACAACTCGCCGAAATGTCGGGCAACATCACCGCGATTCTGCAAACGATTGAAGAGATTGCCCGCCAGACGAACCTGCTGGC
>FWWL01008339.1_pt1 | contig 13381 bp, 14 predicted proteins | sample 2228331 | NCBI WGS metagenome assembly FWWL01 (sample SAMEA103939775, study PRJEB20133) | metagenome | reverse complement strand
CATCGTCTATCTGGTCGGCGCGGGGCCGGGTGATCCGGATCTGATCACCGTGGCCGGGCTGCGCTGTTTGCAGCGCGCCGATGTCGTCGTCTACGACCGGTTAGCCAATCCGGCGCTGCTGGCCTATGCGCCGGCCGGCGCCGAGCTGATTGACGTGGGCAAGGAGGCCGATCGCCACACGTTGCCCCAGGAAGAGATCAACCGGCTGCTGGTAGCGCGCGGGCGTGCCGGCAAGACGGTCGTCCGGCTGAAGGGCGGCGATCCGTTCGTATTCGGCCGGGGCGGCGAAGAGGCGCTGGCGCTCGCCGCGGCCGGCGTGCGGTTCGAGGTGGTGCCGGGCGTCAGCAGCGCCATTGCCGCGCCCGCCTACGCGGGCATCCCGGTGACGCAGCGCGAGCTGGCCGGCAGCGTCACCATCATCACCGGTCACCGTGCCGATACGACCGGCGACCCGGAGGCGGAATGGGAGCGGCTGGCCGCCGCGCAGACGACGGGCACGCTGGTCTTCCTGATGGGGGTGGGCAACCTGCCGGCCATCGTCGCCGCGTTGCGCCGCGCCGGCCGACCGGCCGATACACCGATCGCACTCATTGCCAACGGCACGCTCCCCGACCAGCAGACCGTCGTCGGCACGTTGGCGGATATCGTCGAACGGGCGAGGGGTGTCATCCGCCCGCCCGCGGTGATCGTGGTCGGCCCGGTGGTGACGTTGCACCAGACGCTGGCGTGGTTTCAACCGGCCGTCTCGTGAGTGCGGAGGAGCAAAAAGTATGCCGCGTGCCCTGGTTACCGGCGGGACAGGTTTTGTCGGCTCCAACATCGCATTGCGTTTGATCGAACGCGGTTGGGAGGTGCGCATCCTGGAGCGGCCCGGCGCCTCGCGCCAATTGCTGGAGGACGGGCCGTTTGAGTTCGTGCCCGGCGACGTCTTGATCCCCGAATCGCTGCCGCCGGCCATGCGCGGCATAGACGTGGTCTTCCACGCGGCCGGCGTGGTGGACTACTGGCGGCAGGGAGTCGAGCGGATGTATCAGGTGAACGTGGAGGGCACGCGCAATGTGATGGAAGCCGCGTTGCAAGCGCGCATCGAGCGCGTGGTGCACACCAGCTCCAGCGCGGCCCTGGGCATTCACCCGAACCAGATGGTGGACGAAACGTTCACCTTCAACGTCAAGCCGCAGCAGTTTGTCTACGGCCACAGCAAACATCTGGCCGAGCTCGTGGTTTTCGAATACATCAAGAAGGGGCTGCCCGCTGTGATCGTCAACCCGACCACAGTCATCGGTCCGCGCGATATCCGCAAGGTCTCCAGCGGCATCGTCGTCGAGGTGGTGAAACACTGCGCGCCGCCGTTGATCCCGCCGGGCGGCCAGAACATCGTGCCCATCTGCGACGCGGCGCAGGGCCATATTGAGGCCGCGCTGAAAGGCCGGGTCGGCGAACGGTACATTCTGGGCGGGGAAAATATGACCCTCCTCCAGCTCTATCAGACGATCGCCAACGTGGTCGGCTGCGGCATGAAGCTCAAGACGATGCCGCGCTGGCTGGTGGCGCTCACCGCCGGTCTGACCGACCTGTTTCAGCCACAGACCTCCGGCCCGGTGCCGCTGACGGGCGCACGTCTGCGGCTGGAGGCGCAGATGTTCTACTTCGACTCTTCGAAGGCCCGTCAGGCGTTCGACATGCCGAAGACGCCGCTGCGGGTGACGATCGGCCGCACCTATCAGTGGTATGAGCTGATGGGTGAATTCGACGGGTTGCATGAGCAACTCGAGGCGGACGGTGGCGTGTGCAAGTATTGTGGCCGCACGCGCTATTGCGAATGGCCGCCAGCGCCGGCCGATGTCTCACCGCACAGGACGTGAACGATGGACGATACGATTCAGCTTTTGGCGACCACGGACAACTGTGCGATCCTGGATGGGCTGAGCGACGCGATCCTGGTGATCGGCCTGGACTATCGCCTGCAATTGGTGAACAAGGCCGCGCGCGATCTGATCGCGGCCGAAGGCCGGCTGGCTGGCGAGGCGATGGCTCTGCTCGGCCGGAGCTGCAGTGAAGTTTTCGGTTGCCGGCGCGCCGAGGACTGCCCGGTGGCGGCCGTGCTGACCCGGGGCGAGACGATCAAGGTGACGCACGCGCGGCCCGACAGGCAGCGGGGCCGGATGCGGTATTTCGACGTGATCGCGTCGCCGTACCGTGACGCGGCCGGCCGGATCATCGGCGTAATCGAGTCGCGGCGGGATGTCACCGAGGAGCGCGATCTCGAAGAGACGATGGTGCGGCGCCACGAGGAGCTCGCGATCCTCCACATGGTGGCGCGCACGCTCAGCCAGTCTCTCGATCTCGGCGAGATGTTGGGGCGCTCGCTGGACGAGGTGTTGCGTCTGACCGGCGTGGATTCTGGAGCGATTTTCCTGCGCGATGAACTCATGGGCACGCTGCAGCTCTACGCCCATCGCGGCTTTTCGGAAGAGACGGCGCGTGCCGTGGCGCAATTCGGGATGTTGGACGGGTCTTGTGGCGGCGTCCTGGAAAGCTCGGAGGTGATCGTGGTGCCGAAGCTTTCTCGCTATCGGGGACGCCGGGCCCGTTCGCTGCAGCGAGAACGCTTCAACACGCTCGTCCATGTGCCGCTGATCGCTAAAGGCGTGCCCCTGGGCAGCATGTGTGTTGCCACGCGCCGCGAGCGTGAGTTCGATGCTGCGGCGCGCGATCTGTTATTCGCCATCGGCAGCCAGATCGCTGTGGCCATTGAAAATGCGCGTCTGTACGCGGAACTGCAGCGCAAGGAGCGCCTGCGCGGCGAGTTGTTGCGGAAGGTGATCTCGGCCCAAGAGGAGGAACGCAAGCGCATCGCGCGTGATCTTCACGATGACACCAGCCAGGCGCTCACCGCGTTGCTCTATGCGGTAGATGAGGCGCTAGAGCTGGGTGACCCGGCGGAGATCCGGCATACGCTGGAAGGGATGCGCGGTGTGGCGCAGCGCACGCTGGACGGCGTGCACAAGCTGATCTTCGACCTGCGGCCGAGCATCCTGGATCATCTGGGATTGGCGCCCGCGCTGCGCTGGTATGCGCAATCGCGGCTCGAACCGGCTGGCGTGCGCTGGCAGATCGAAGATTCGGAAGTCCCGCGGCGGTTGCCCGCCGAAGTCGAGACCGCGCTGTTCCGCGTCGTCCAGGAGGCGATTAACAACGTCGTTCGCCACGCGCTGGCCCGTAATGTCCGTATCGCCTTCGCCATGCCGCCGGGGAGTCTGCGCCTGGACATCGAAGACGACCGCGTGGGCTTCGGCCTGGTCTCGGTCACTCTCGCGCCCGATAGCGGCCGGGGATTGGGCTTGCTCGGCATGCAGGAGCGCGTGGACCTGCTGGGAGGCCAGTTCCAGCTAGACAGCGCCCCGGGCTTCGGCACGCGCATCCACATCACCGTGCCTCTGGAGGAGTGCGGCGACCGATGAACGCTCCTGAGCCTTGCGTCAAGTGCATTCGCGTGCTGGTGGTGGATGATCACGCCATTCTGCGCGAGGGGATCCGTTCGCTGTTGGAGCGGGCCGAAGATATCACGGTGGTGGGCGAGGCCGCCAACGGCGTGGAGGCGTTGGCGCAGGTGGAGGCTCTGCATCCTGATATCGTGTTGATGGATCTGGCGATGCCCGAGATGGATGGCCTGGCCGCCACGCGACTGTTGCGTCAGCGTTTTCCCGAAGTCAGGGTGCTCATCCTCACGCAGCACGATAACCAGGAGTACATCGCGCCGGCACTGCAGGCCGGCGCGGCCGGTTATGTGCTCAAGCGCTCCGGCGGCCGCGAAGTGATCGCCGCAATCCGTCACGTGTACGAGCAGGGCGCATTCCTGGCCCCGCGCATTGCCGCGGAGGTGATCCGGGATTATGCGGAGGCCAGGGGCAATGTCGAGCAGCCTCGCCTGACCGATCGCGAGCGCGAGGTGTTGCGATTGGTGGTGGCCGGCAAAAGCAACAAGGAGATTGCCCAGGAGCTGGTCATCAGCCCGAAGACGGCCTCTGTCCACCGCACGAACATCATGGAGAAGTTGGGCGTGCGCAACAGCGCCGAGCTGGTGCGCTATGTCATGGAGCATCGGCTCTTGCCCTGAGCAACGCGTCGGGCGGCATGCCGCCGGGCGTTCATGTGGGGGTTTCGGGGCCGCACAGCGGCCCAAAACTCCAACGACTTCCTGACAATGGGCCATTTGCATGACCCATTGTGCGCCGACCGGCGCACGGGCAACCGAACACTTGTCTGCACGAGGCCATATGACTCTTTCGCTCGATCTCGACTTCGTTCTCATTCCGGCCGGCGAGTGCATCGTCGGCAGCGACCGCAGAGACCGCGATGCGGGCGATGATGAGCGTCCCCAGCACCGTCTGGTGATCAGCGACTTCTACATCATGCGGCATCCGGTGACGAATGCCCAATATCGGCTGTTCATTGCAGCGACCGGGCATCGGCCGCCACTTTTCTGGCCCGGCGGGCAGATGCCTCTGGGACGAGTACTACGAGCAGGGACCACCCGCCGACCAGGCCGATCACCCGGTGGTCGGTGTGTCATTTCACGATGCGGTGGCGTTTTGCCGTTGGGCGCGGTCGGTCACCGGGCTGCCGCTGCGCCTGCCGACCGAGGTGGAGTGGGAAAAGGCTGCCCGCGGTCCCGATGGCCGGCGCTATCCGTGGGGCGAGCGTTGGGACGCGTCTCGCTGCAACAATCGGGAGGCGCGCCGCGCCGGTACAACGCCTATCGGCCGTTTCTCGCCGGCCGGCGACAGCCCCTACGGCGTGGCCGACATGGCCGGCAACGTCCAGAACTGGTGTGCTTCGCTTTTCGGCCCCTATCCGTATGATCCGGCCGACGGCCGCGAGGCCCTGGTGAACGACATGGACCCGCAGAGCTTGCTGCCGAGATTCCACGAAAGCGGCGCCATTGCCAACCCGGAGCGCGGAGAGGCCAACCTGGGCAAGCAGTGTCTGCGCGGCGGCTCCTGGCGCGGCGACCGCCGTGAGGCGCGCTGTGCCTATCGCAGTTGGGCCGCGCCGATGCACCGCAGCGATGATACGGGATTCCGCTGCTGCTATGAAGTGTAGCCCTGGGCGTCCAGGCAGGCACGCCTTGCGACAGGGGACGCGGCTCGTTTTCGTGGCGTGTTGCGTGTTAACTGGCGCATAAGCAATTGCGAGACTGAAAGGAGCAAATCATGAAAAAGGCAATTGAAAGCGCTCTGGCCCTGCTGTTGCTCGTAGTGACGGCAACGGCCTGTGGTGGTCGGACGGCATCTCCGGCAGCGCCGACCGCGGTGCCTGTCGTGCAGGCAACGGCCGTTCAGCAGCCAACCGTGCCTCCTGCGGTCCAGGCCACTGCTGTGCCCGTCGCGAAGGCGACAGCCGCCCTGCAACCTACTGTGCCTCCTGCCCCCCGGGCTACCGCGGTAGTCGCCACGGCGACTCGACCGCTGGCGACCGCAACGCCGGCTCCGGTTGAGGAGGAGACACTCTCCCTCGACAGCCGCAATGCCGGCCTGGATCAGCTCAAGAGTTATCGGGCACGGTGGCAGGCCGAGTGGCGCGTGACCGAGGCCGGAAAGACGGAGTCCCTCTCATGGGATTTCACCGAGGAGTACACGGCCGAGCTGCAGGCGCGGCATGTCGTCTGGCGCGCGCAGACCGCTTCTTCCGAGAGCACGGCGGTAGAGATCTGGCGCATCGGCGATACGACCTACGTGCGCGGGGGTGAGCCGGGCAAGCCCCCAGCATGTTTTGCCATGTCCAGCGACGATCAGCTCCAGACCATCACGCGCGGCATATTCGATCCGCGGGTATTGGGAGGGCTCGAAGGGGCGCGCTATGTCGGCAGCGAGACCGTGAACGGGATCAAGACGAAACATTACAAGTACGATGAGAAGGCCTTCAGCGTCGCCGGCACCACCAAAGTCTCCGGCGACATCTGGGTGGCCGCAGACGGCGGGTACACGGTGAAGGACACGGTGAGTTGGATTGGCTCGGCCGGTCTCCTCGGCGCTTCTGCGACCAGCACAGGCGAAGGCAAGTGGACATGGGAACTGACGGAGGTCAACCGTCCGCTCACCATCACGCCGCCAGCCGACTGTGCGACACCCGAGGCCGGGCTCCCCGTACTGTCGGACGCCACGGAGAAATCCAGCGTGGGGCCGGTGCTGATGTACAAATCCGCGACCGCCATGGCGGATGCCGTCAAGTTTTACAAGGAGCAGATGGCTGCTGCGGGCTGGACATTGGCCAGTGAAAATACCCTGGGCGGCCAACTGAGTCAGCTGACCTTCAAGAAGGCGGACAGGCAGGCGCAGGTGATGATCTCTGCCGACGGTGCGGCCATCCGGGTGATGATTACCACCGAGAAATGACTGTGTGATCGGCCGGCTCGTGCCGCAGCGAATGGGATGAGGTCGTCGCGCGGCCGGCGCCAGACCGGGTCGAGAATGGCGGCTTTTGGACGACTGCCTACTTGCGCGAATGCCGGGCTTCTGGTATCCTGAAAATCACACGGGTGCGCGAAGGATGGGGGCCATGTACAAGCTTCTGATGAGCTGGGATATCAAAGCAGGACGCGAACAGCCCTATTTCGAGTTCGTTGTCCAGGAATTGGCACCTGGGCTGATGAAGCTGGGGCTGCAGCCGACCGAAGCCTGGTATACTGTCTACGGCAAGGGCCCGCAGATCCTTACCGGCGCGGTCACCGACGATCTGGAGACCATGCGCGCGATCCTGGCCGGCGAAGAGTGGCGCCAACTGCGCGAGCGGCTGCAGCATTACGTCACCAACTTTCAGCAGAAAGTCGTTGAAGCCACCGGCCGCTTCCAGTTGTAGACGCGGCGTTCGATCCGGGTGAGAACAGGGCGACCCTATGTGGTCGCCCTGCTTTTTTGGGGGTTGGCGCGCTAAACCGCTGAGGTAGGAGCAGGGTTACCCCCGCCCCTACCAGGGCCGTCCCACGACTTCGGCGCGCTGACGTTCCTTGCGCGCGCGGCGATCAGCAGTCAGGGCCGAAATCTGCTTCGAAGGCCTTCACCAACCGGGTGCCCCAGTCGTCCAGCGGCGCCAGCCGGCCGAAGAAGAAGCGGAGCACGGGTGGCTCTTCGACGAAGCGCAATCCGCCCACCAGATCTCGATGCTGGTAGAGCCACGCCAGCCGATCGGCCGCGTATTCGATGTGCGACATGGTGTAGACGCGGCGCGGCAGCGCCAGGCGCGCCAGCTCCAGGTCAGCATAGACATCGTTGCCCTGCGCGTCGCGATCGCTTGAGATCGTGCCGCGTTCCATGCTGCGCACCCCCGATGCGATGTAGATTGCCGCGGCCAGCGCGCCGGCCGGATACTGCGATTGGGGCAGATGGGGCAGGAAGCGCCGGGCGTCCACGTGACAGGCGAGTCCGCCTGCCGGCGTGACCACGGGCACGCCTTTCTCCAGCAGCCGCGCCACGAAATACTCGATGAACTCCGGCGTGGCGCCGGCAACCTGCTCGTCTGCCATCTCGCGGATGCCCACAGCCATGGCCTCCACTTCTTTGGTGGACATGCCGCCATAGGTAGCAAACCCCTCGTAGACAGGGAGCCAGGGCAGGATGCGGTCGTAGTATTCCTTGCGATTGGTGGCGATCAGGCCGCCGCGCACCGAGGTGCTCTTCCGGCCGGAGAGGTACAGGATGTCCACATGGCGCATCATCTCGCGAAAGATCTCGATCAGGGGGCGCTGAGCATACGCGGGCTCGCGCTGGCGGATGAAGTAAGCGTTTTCCGAGATCAGGCTGCCGTCGAAGACGAGGGGGATGCCGTGCGCGGTGGCCAGTTCTTTGACCTGGCGCAGATTCTCCAGGGCGAACGGCTGACCGCCGATCAGGTTCGTAGTGGCTTCCATGCGCACATAGGCGATTTTGTCAGCGCCGTACTTCTGGATGGCCGCCTCGAATTTGCCCAGATCGAGGTTGCCCTTGAACGGCGCGCGGCTCTGGGTGTTCAATGCCTCATCGCCGAAGAACTCCAGCACCGTGCCGCCGGCCAGCTCGACGTGCGCCTTGCTGGTCGTGAAGTGGTAGTTCATCAGCACGATGTCCCCGGGCTTCACGAATGCTTTGGCCAGAAGATGTTCGGCCGCGCGGCCCTGATGCACCGGCATCACGTAGGCGAAGCCCAGCACGTCCTGCACCGCATCCGCCAGGCGATAGAAGCTCTCCGAGCCGGCATAGGCGTCGTCGGCGACCATCATGGAGGCGAGCTGATTGTCGCTCATGGCATTGGTGCCGCTGTCGGTCAGCATGTCCAGGAAGATGTCGCGCGTGCGCAGCAGGAAGGTGTTGTAGCCGGCACGTTCGATCGCGGCAAGACGCTGGCGCGCCGGAGGCAGGCTGGTCTTCTGCACCACTTTGACTTTGTGCATTTCGACGGGGATGGTCTGGCCGTTTGAGAGTTTGATTTTCATGACGATTTCCTCTGAAAAATGGGTTCTGGGGCGAACGGCTGCTGCCCAAACGTCGTCACCTCGGGGGCAGCACATCGGCTGCGATCTGATGATGCGCAGAGGTGACGGGGTGGGTCGGCGGCGACCGCAGGTCGGCCATCGCGGCCAGAAGGTGATCTGCCGATGCGTTTCGGGGGACGCCCTGGGCAAGAACGGCGCCATTATCTCACAGGCGGGCAGATCTGCAAAGTTTCAGTGTCACGCGCGGCCGGTTCAGAGGCGGGTGGGCGACGAAGCGTCGGGTTTGGCAATCACGGCGAGGTACGATAAAATGAAGTCCAGATCAACCTCTGTCAGGCCTGAAGCCCTTTCTGGATCGTGGAAGGCGAACCGATTCAGACGAGCTTCGGCGCCGACCTGTATGCTGCCGTCTTTGACGCCGCCGAGCCAGCGGCACGGCAGCTCTCTTCACACCTGCCTGATCACCCGCCCCAGTCCGAAAGCACGGTGAGTTCCACTTCAGGAGTTACCGGATCGTTTGTCCTGACCTTCACCCGAAAGTCATGCGGGCCTTCCATCCCTTTGTGCATCGTGAATTCCAGCGAGAGCTCTGTGCTCTGCCCGGGCTGAAGGGTCGTCGCACCGACGACCGGCCGGGGCGGTCAGCAGCCCGCCTTGACCTCGACGACCGGCTGGTTCAGGAACTGCAGCGGCCGGTCGCCGACGTTGCTCAGCCGGAAGGTGGCCCGCACCGGCACATCGAGCGGCACCTTGCCGAAGTCAATCAGCGTGCGATCCACCGCGAGCGCTGGCCGGCCGGTGACCTGCACCGGCCCTCTGCTGTTGCCGGCCCCACGCCCGCCGGTCGCCAGCCACACAAAGCCAATGATGATGGCGAGCAGTGCGCCGCCGGCCAGGAACAGGAGCGGCAAGGAGTTGCGCGGCAGGGGTGGGGCGGTTTGAACTCTTTTGCCCCTGGGTAGTTGACTTGCCTGCTTAGGCATGCATGCCTCCCTTTGGTCCTTCAGATTTTATTTTGCGAACAGAAACATGCGCAGGTAGGTGATTACCGCCCACAACTCTTCATCGGAGTACAGCGACCCGAACTCCGGCATCCCTGTGCCCATGCCCCCGCGCAGCAGCTTGCCCTGGAGCAGCGCGTCGCTGGCTGCGAGCATCGCGGCCGCGTCGGTAAAGTTCGCCGGGCCTTTGGGCATAGCCGGATCCATTTTGGCCATACCGGGCAGATTGGCGCCGGCCGGTCCTGACCCCCTGCCATCCGGGCCGTGGCAGGCCGCACAGTCGCGGGCATAGAGCGTTTCGGCGCGGGCCAGTGCTTCCGGCTTCGTATCCTTGAGCCATGCCCACGCAACCAGGTTCCACACGTCATCGTCGCTCAACGCGGCGTTGGTGGGATCGGCCCGCAGCGCTTGAAACGCGTCGGCGGGCGCCAGCGCGCGACGTTTGACCGGGTCAGCCAGGTCCTGGGGCAGCCTGACGCCGAACGCCTCGCCTGCCGCGGCCGAGGGCCGAACGCCAGGGGTCGCCCGCGCGGCGTGGCGCATAGCGTCAATGTCCATGCCGAGCTGCTGGAACAGGGGCGGCTCAGCCGTGGCCGCAGGCTGCGACGCATCCCCTATGACCTCGATGACCCCACGCATGCGCCAGTGATCTGCGCCGCACCAGCGCGTGCAGGCGAAGGCATAGCGGCCCGGCTTGTCCGGCGTCACATCCACCTCGACCACCTTGCCGGGGTAGATCTCCTCTATCTCGATCCCCAGGCCGGGGATGACCAACCCGTGCACCACATCGGGCGAGCTGAGGCGCAGCCGCACCCTCTCGCCGGCTCGCAGCGTCAGCCGGTCGGGCGCAAATCCGCCCACCTCCGGCGCGCGGGCGACGATGTCCACGACCCTGACGCCGGCCGACGCCGACCGAAGGTGCCAGGCCTGGTAGCCGAAAACGCTGGCCGGGAAGACAACGAGCACCAGCAGAACGACTCCCAGGGCGAATATCTCCCCCTTCAGCCGGGCCTGGCCGCGCCCTCCTTCCTCGTCTACCTGTTTATCCATTTCCCGGTCTGCTCGTCTTCTCATGCCAGATACAACCCCAACAGTCCGACAGTTGCTGCAGCACAAAACGCCGCCACCGGCGCCGCCGCCCAGGGGGACTGACCGTGTTGGCGGGCCGTGCGCAGCGCCAAAGCGATCGCTGCGCTCAGGCCAGGCAACAGCACGACCACTTGCAGATAGGGCGTCAGGCCCGAAGCGTAGGGTGTCCACGGCCGGCCCGCCGTCCCCAACAGGTTCCACCCCCAGCCCAACGGGTCGGAGAGCACCGACCAGGCGTAGGAGAAGTTGACCAACACGAACGACAAGGTGAATGCCACCCAGGCCGCCAGCCCCAGCGGAACGAGGACGACTGCATAGTCGGCGAAGAGCTTGCGCATGCTCGTCCTGGCCGGTTGGCTGAGCCGCCATCCCCCGCGCACCGCCAGCCAGAACAGGCCGGGCAGGATCGCCAGGTTCAACGCCAAAAAGAGGCCGGCGTAGGCGAACCAGCCCGGCGTGCCCACGGCCCGTGCCGTCTCCTTCAACACGCCCCACGGCCCGATCAGCACCGCCGAATAGATGAAGGCGCAGGCCAACATGATCAAGCCTTTGTAGGCCTCGTCGAGCTTGCGACCGGTGGTCTTGAGCAGGTCGGCGCCCGGTTGACGGACGAAGATGGCGATGTTGTCGCGCGTGCATGTTTTCAGGCACTCGGTGCACAGTCCGCAGCAGGCATTGTTCGTCAGGCCGCCGGGGAAGACCAGCCAGGGGCAGCCGTAGCCCTCGTCGCTGCCGGTGTAGCAGGTTTTGTCGCTGTGGCTGGCACAGACCGCGGTGTCCTTCACCCGCAGTTCAATCGCCGCGACTTGACTGTACAGCCCGATGAAGCCGCCGACCGGGCAGAGGTAGCGGCAAAAGGCGCGTCGCTCAAAGATCAGGCTGGTCCCAATCGCTGCCATGACGAAGCCGAGCAGCACCAACGCGGTGGCCATCGGTGTCGTCAAGATGATGGTCGAAAAGAGCGCCACGCCGAGGAAGCCGGCGTTTTGCAGCCAGATGTTGCGCAAAGCCCGCGGCCACTTCTTGCCCAGCGTGTAAAGCTTACCGCCCGGCCGCGGCTGCACCAGGGCGCGGCGCTGAAGCCATTCGCCTGGCGCCGGGATGGGGCAGACACTGCACCACAGTCGGCCGGCGAACGGCACCAGCAGGAGGATCAACAGCGCCCACCAGACGATCCAGACGAAGACGATGCCGAAGTTGCGGTTCCCCGCCGGCGTGCCGGCCAGTCCGGCGATGATCACCAGGACGAAGAAAAGCAGGGTGAGCGCGGTCAGGCTCCACTGGAGCCAGCGGGAGCGGAGGACGCGCTTGACGACCGGGATCTCCGAAAGGGCGTAGCGCATCATCGCCTCCAGAAGATGACCAGCGCGCCGACCGCCGTGATCACCGTAGCCGCGACCGCTCGCCACCAGGTCAGGTTGGGTTCGACGACCAGCTTGCCGATCATGAACGGGTGCAGGCTGCCGCACGCCACATGGCAGCGAAAGCGGAACGCGCCGTCTCGGTCGGCGACGAAGGTGAGCCGCCCCGGACGGCCGGGTTCGGCGACCGTCTTGACCTCGTAGCCGTCAACGAAGAGGCCGTGCACTACGTCGCTCGACTCAAGGTTGATCGTGACGGTGTCGCCACGATGGACCCGGACGATGCCCGGCTGGAAATGCCATTGGCCGGCAGTGATATTAATGGTGCGCGCCTGGGGCGCGGCCGCCCCGATCGGGAGCGGGGCCAGCAGCGTCAGCAACACCAGCGCCAGCGTCAGCCCGCCGGCAACCCACTGCCGCGAAGCTCCCTGCTTCGCTGGTAGGCGCAACACTTTCTGCAGCAAGGCCAGGCTCATCAAGCCACCGCTCACTGGGTTGCCGGCCCGAACTTGCTGTAGGCATCCACGATTTGCTGCCGGATCTCGGCCGGCGCTTTGCCCTCGCCGGTCATCTTCATCACATCCAGGGCAATGTCCACGCAGATGCTGCACCCCAGGGCGTGATCGTCGAAGACCGGCGTGCCGTCCGGGGTGAACTCCTTGATATAGCAGGCCAGGTTGCTCTTGTGCCCGATGGCGCCGCAGCCGCAATAGCACGGCACATTGGCCAGCGCGTCCGGGTTGGCGAGGGCGAACTGATAGGCCGTGCGGACGACGGCAGGCGCATTCTGCATCTGTTTGGGCAGCGACGAGACAGGCGCCAGCCTGGCGCTGGAATTGGCTCGCCCGGCGCCGCAAGCTGCCAGCAGGAGGGCGCCGATCACCAGGACCGGAAGTAGAAGAAAAACTCGTTTGATCACAGTGTTCTCCTGGCACAGATATTCAGCAGCAATATACCAACCGGACGTGGGGCCGGTAAGCGCCGTCCGGCGCGCCTGGAATGCGCCATTTGGCGCGATGGTCGTTGCTCGCCTGGCAGGTGCGTCGGCCGCGCCGAATGGCCTGTGGTGATCTGCGCTGAAAGACGCTGGTACGCCGGCTCCTGCGGCGCGATACTGTTGATATGTCAAGCGCCTGAAAGGGTGCCCAGCACATCTAGGAAAGTGAGGGTAGCCATATGATGGGAGGTTGGAGCTGGGGCATGGGCCTTCTGGGCGGCCTGGGCATGCTCCTCTTCTGGGGCCTGATCATCGGCCTGGTGATCTGGCTGGTCGTAACGCTGACGCGCCTGAGTCAGAGCGCCGGCGGTCGCGGTGCCGCGGCCGACACCGCGTTGGACATCCTGCGTCGTCGGCTGGCGGCCGGCGAGATCACGCCGCAGGAGTACGACGAGCTGCGGCGCAAGCTTGGCGTCTGAAGCCCGGGCGCCTGGGCCAACTGGCTGGTAAAGGCGTCAGGATC
>FWWL01008338.1_pt1 | contig 13382 bp, 8 predicted proteins | sample 2228331 | NCBI WGS metagenome assembly FWWL01 (sample SAMEA103939775, study PRJEB20133) | metagenome | reverse complement strand
TCCCGGTCTATAACGCAGCCGGAGCGTCCGCAGCCGGAGCGTCCGCACCCGCAGCGCCGCGCCAGACGGCGCAGAGCGCGCAGGTCCAGAGCGACGCCCGTCCCCAACCCGTGCGCACCGCACCGGTCGTGGCCGCCCGCGCCGCCCCGGTTCCGGCCGTCGATCCCAAGGTGAAGGCCGCCGCCGATGCGCAGGCGATGCGCGACTCGCGCGCTCGCTTCGCCGCCGAGGCCAAGGCCAAGGCCGAGGCGAAGAAAGCCGGGGCCGCGCCGGTCGCGGCTGCACCGGCCGCGCCGAAGGTCGTCGAGGTCAGAAAGCCGGCGCCCGTCGCCGAGAAGGCCAAGCCTGTCGTCGTGGCGAGCGCGCCGGCCGAGCCCAAGGTTGAAGCGAGGCCCGACCCGAAGACCACGGCCAGCATCGCCAAGACCGAGGAGCCGGCCGCCGAGAAGGCCGATTTCCGCTGGCCGGCCCGGGGCCGCGTCATTGCCGGCTTCAGCGGCAAGGGCGGCAACGAGGGCATCAACATCGCCGTGCCGGAAGGCACGCCGATCAAGGCGGCCGAGGCCGGCACCGTAGCCTATGCCGGCAACGAGTTGAAGGGCTATGGCAATCTCGTGCTGATCCGCCATCCCAACGGCTATGTCTCGGCCTATGCTCATAACGGCGCGCTGAACGTCAAGCGCGGCGATACGATCAAGCGCGGCCAGGTTGTCGCCACCGCAGGTCAGACTGGCAACGTCTCGTCGCCGCAGCTTCATTTCGAACTGCGCAAGGGTTCGACCCCGGTCGATCCGACGCCTTATCTCAACAACTGAGTTCAGCAGGTTCCGTCTTCGATCGGCAACCGCGAGACCCCGCCGATCGGAACAGGAGCGGGGCGGTCCCAGGAAAGGCCGCCCCGCCATTTTTTTGTCTGCACGGCAACGCCCGAGCGGGCAAAAGTCGTTTTGCTTCCTGTCCGGGTCGCCTCCGAGCCGCCTGAAAGCATGCCTTCGACTTGCCCAGCGCATGCTGATTTTTAGGCGTTGACAAGCGAATTAGCCCTCTTCAAATTCATAGGTATACAAATGAATTTCCCGGCTGACCCAGCGTCGCCGGCATGCGAAACCTATCAACGAGCGCGGGGCGCTTCGCCACCGGGCCAGAACGGGGAACCAGCGATGACGATCGACCGTCGGAATTTTCTGGCCGGCGCTTCCGCCGGCGTCACCCTCATCGCAGCCCCCTCGCTCGTCAGGGCGCAAGGGACCGGCCCGATCAAGGTGGGCGAGATCAACAGCTATACGGCGCAGCCCGCCTTCCTGAAGCCCTATCGCCAGGGCTGGGAGTTGGCGCTGGAGCAGATCAACGCCGCCGGTGGCGCGCTCGGCCGCAAGATCGAGACCGTTTTCCGTGACGATGGCGGCAAGCCCGAGGATGCGGTGCGCCATGCCGGCGACCTTATCAACGCCGAGAAGGTCGATCTTCTGTCCGGCGGCTTCCTGTCGAATGTCGGCCTCGCCATCGCCGATTTCGCGCTCCAGAACAAGAAGCTCTATGTCGCCTCCGAGCCTTTGTCGGATGCGCTCGTCTGGGGCAAGGGCAACCGCTACACCTTCCGCCTACGCCCCTCGACCTACATGCAGGCGGCGATGCTGGTGGAGGAGGCCGCCAAGCTGCCCGCGAAGAAATGGGCCGTGGTCGCGCCGAACTACGAATACGGCCAGTCGGCGGTGAAGTGGTTCAAGGAACTGCTCAAGAAGGCCAAGCCCGATGTCGAGTTCGTCGCCGAGCAGTTCCCGGCGCTCGGCCGCATCGATGCGGGCGCAACCGTGCAGGCGCTGGAAGCCTCCAAGCCCGACGCGATCTTCAACGTCACCTTCGGCGCGGACCTCTCGAACTTCGTCCGCCAGGGCAATACGCGCGGGCTGTTCGAGGGCAGGGTGGTTGCCTCCATGCTGACCGGCGAGCCGGAATATCTCGATCCGCTCGGGGCCGAGGCTCCGGTCGGCTGGATCGTGACAGGCTATCCGCAGGCCGAGATCAAGACGCCGGAGCATGTGAAGTTCCGCGACGCCTATATGGCGAAGTTCAACGACTATCCGCGGCTCGGCTCGGTCGTCGGCTTCGACACGATGAACTCGATCGCGGCCGCGCTGACCAAGGCCGGCTCGACCGACACCGAGAAACTCGTCGATGCGCTCAAGGGCCTGAAGTTCCCCTCCGCCTTCGGGCAGGCGGAGTACCGCGCGGTCGACCATCAGTCGACGCTCGGCGCCTATGTCGGCCGGACGGCTGTCAAGGACGGCAAGGGCGTGATGGTCGACTGGAGCTATCGCGACGGTGCGAAATACCTGCCGGGCGACGACGTGGTGAAGACGCTGCGCCCGGCGGGGTGAGGGGAGCCTCGACCTGTTCCCCTCCCCCTTGTGGGGAGGGGTTAGGGGTGGGGGGCGAACGACCGGGCGATCCATCATCCTGCTCATGCCGAACCTGCATGTCTGGCTCGCTTCCAACTTAAACCGCTAGCCTCCGCCCCACGCCCCCCACCCCTAACCCCTCCCCACAAGGGGGAGGGGAATCCGTTGCGCTTGATTTGCGTAACGACGAAACGGTGTGCCCTCAGCATGTTCGACCTCATCCTCACCCAGACGCTGAACGGCCTGGCTTCGGCCTCGTCGCTGTTCCTCGTCGCGTCCGGGCTGTCGATCATCTTCGGCGTGACGCGCATCGTGAACTTCGCGCATGGCTCGCTCTATATGCTGGGCGCCTACATCGCCTGGACGCTGGTCTCGCGCTTCGGCCCGGCGGATGCGCTCGGCTTCTGGGGCGGCGTCGTGCTCGCGGCGCTGCTCGTCGGGCTGATCGGGGTCGTCATCGAGGTGACGATCCTGCGCCGGATCTATCAGGCGCCGGAGCTGTTCCAGCTCCTCGCCACCTTCGGCGTCGTGCTGATGCTGCAGGATCTGACGCTGGCGACCTGGGGCGCGGAGGACAAGCTCGGGCCGCGGGCTCCCGGCTTCAAGAGCTTCGTCATCCTGTTCGGCAACCGTTTCCCGACCTATGAGCTGTTCCTGATTGCGGTCGGGCCGCTCGTGCTGCTCGTGCTCTGGCTGCTGTTCCAGAAGACGCGCTGGGGCACGCTGGTGCGCGCCGCGACGCAGGACCGCGAGATGGTCGGCGCGCTCGGCGTCAATCAGCGCCTGCTCTTCACCTCGGTGTTCTTCTTCGGCGCGATGCTGGCGGGCCTGGGCGGCGCGCTGCAGCTCCCGCGCGAGGCGGTGAACCTGCACATGGACCTCGCCATGATCTCGGAGGCTTTCGTCGTCGTGGTCGTCGGCGGGCTCGGCAGCGTCACCGGGGCCTATCTCGCGGCGATCCTGATCGGCATCCTGCACGCCTTTGGCATCCTGATCTTCCCCAAGATAACGCTGGTGCTGGTCTTCCTGGTCATGGCGGTGGTGCTGGTGGTCAAGCCGTACGGCCTGATGGGCAAGGTCCCGGTCGGCCATGCACGGGGTCATGGGCCAGCCGAGCCGCTCTTGCTGCCGGCCGACAACCTGACCAAGCTCGCCGGCCTCATCGGCCTCGCGGTGCTGGCGCTCGCGCCGCTGGCCGCACCCGACCACGTCCTGCTGACGCTGACGGAACTCGTCATCTTCGCGCTCTTCGCCGCTTCGCTCCATTTCATGATGGGGCCGGGCGGCATGGCCTCCTTCGGCCACGCCGCCTATTTCGGCCTCGGGGCCTATGGCGCTGCGCTCGCTGTCAAATGGCTAGGCGCGCCGATGGAGCCGGCGCTGCTCTTCGCGCCCTTCCTCGCCGGCATTGCGGGCGTCGTCTTCGGCTGGTTCTGCGTCAGGTTGTCGGGCGTCTATCTCGCCATGCTGACGCTCGCTTTTGCGCAGATCGCCTGGGCGACCGCCTTCCAGTGGGTCGAGGTCACGGGCGGCGACAACGGCATACTCGGCGTCTGGCCCTCGGCCTGGGCTTCGTCCAAATTCGCCTTCTACTATCTCGCGCTGATCGTCTGCGCGGTCTCCATCGTGGCGCTGCGCCTGACGATCTTCTCGCCGCTCGGCTATGCCTTGCGCGCCGCCCGCGACAACCCGCTGCGCTCGGAAGCGATCGGCATCGACGTGATGCGCATCCAGTGGATCGCCTTCGCCGTCGCAGCCTTTGCGGCGGGCATTGCCGGCGCGCTCTTCGCCTTCTTCAAGGGCTCGGTCTTCCCGACCTATATGGCGATCCCGCGCTCTGTCGACGCGCTGCTGATGGTCCTGCTCGGTGGCGTGCAGACCGTGTCGGGGCCGATCGTCGGGGCCTTCGCCTTCGCCGGCCTCGCCGAGCAGCTGATGAAGGCCACGATGTACTGGCGCTTCGTGCTCGGTTTCTCGATCGTGCTGCTGGTCATCGCGTTTCCGCGCGGGCTGGTCGGCGCGTCGTTGCTCGGGCTGGAGCGCTGGCGCGGCCGGCCCGAGGCCGCGCCCAAGCCCAAGCCGGTGCTCGCGACGGAGGCCGGCCGATGACCGCCGTGATGATGCCTTCTCAGATCGCCGACGCCATGGATGCGAGCGCGTCGGTGCTCGTCGTCCGAGACCTGCAGAAATCCTTCGGTGGCGTCCGCGCCGTTGATGGCGTCTCGTTTTCGGTTGAGGCCGGGACGATGCTGGCGCTGATCGGCCCCAATGGCGCGGGGAAAACGACCTGCTTCAACATGCTCAACGGCCAGCTCCGCCCCGACAAGGGCGAGGTCGTTCTGGCGGACCGGTCCATTACCGGGATGAAGCCGCGCGCGGTCTGGCGCATGGGCGTCGGTCGCACCTTCCAGATCACCGCGACCTTCACCTCGATGACCGTGCGCGAGAACATCCAGATGGCGTTGATCTCGCATGCCGGCGAAATCTTGAGCCCGTTCGGACGTGCCCGCGACAAATACAGGGATGCGGCCGACGCACTTCTGGCGCAGGTCGGCATGCTGGAGCAGGCAGAACGCGCCTGCGGCGTGCTCGCTTATGGCGATCTCAAGCGCGTCGAGCTCGCTGTCGCGCTCGCCAACCAGCCGAAACTCCTGCTGATGGACGAACCGACCGCCGGCATGGCCCCGCGCGAGCGCATCGAGCTGATGGCGCTGACGGCCGAGATCGCCGCCGCCAAGGGCATCGCCGTGCTCTTCACCGAGCACGACATGGACGTCGTCTTCACTCATTCCGACAGCGTGATCGTGCTCGATCGCGGCCGGCTGATCGCCCACGGCACGGCCGAGGAGGTGCGCCACGATCCCAATGTGCGGGCGGTCTATCTCGGCTCCGGCGCGACCTCGGGAGGGCATTGAGCCATGGCCATGCTCGATATCACCGGCCTCGACGCCTATTACGGCCGCGCGCATATCCTGCAGGGTGTCGCGTTCTCGATGAATCGCGGCGAGGTGCTGGCGCTGATGGGCCGCAACGGCGCGGGCAAATCGACCACGATGAAGGCGGTGATGGGGCTCGTGCCGCCGGCCGGCGGCGGCGTCTCGTTCGAGGGCAAGCCCGTGCAGGGGCGCGAGCCCTTCGAGATCGCCCGCCTCGGCATCGGCTATGTGCCCGAGGACCGGCGCGTCTTCTCGGAACTCACCGTAATGGAGAACCTCTCCGTCGCCCAGCGTCCGCCGCGCCCCGACGCGCCGCACTGGACGCCGGAGCGGCTCTTCGCGCTCTTCCCCAATCTCGGGCGCATGCGCGACCGGCCGGGCGGGGCAATGTCGGGCGGCGAGCAGCAGATGCTGACGATCGCGCGCACGCTGATGGGCAATCCAAAACTCGTCCTGCTCGACGAGCCATCGGAAGGTCTCGCACCGGTGATCATCGAGGAGATGGCGAAAACCATTCTGGCGCTGAAAGGCGAGGGGCTGACGGTGCTGATATCCGAGCAGAACCTGCATTTCGCCGGCAACGTAGCCGACCGCGCCGCGATCATCGAGAAGGGCATGATTCGGTTCACCGGGACGATGGACGAGTTGAAGGCGAACGAGGCAGTGCGGACGCAGTACCTGTCGGTGTAGCCCGCCGCCGATCAATCAGAGCGTGCCGTCATCCCGGACAAGCGGCAAAGCCGCGCAGCTCTGGGATCCATCATAGAGGATCGACAGCGCTCTATGATGGATCCCGTCGCTCCGGCCGGGATGACGGCAGTGCTTTAAGGCGGCGGGAGCTGCCCAGTCATTCCACCGACACTGCGCCATTCGCCCGCCAGCGCCAGCAGCGCGCCCCCGATCAGCCCCTGCGCCAGCAGCGCCTCCGCCATCGCGAATCCGTTCACAAGCGCGCGCGCCACCGCGTCCGGAGGGAGCGGCCCGACATCCACCGTCACCGCCAGGCCCTTGAGATCGCTGTCGGGATCGAGATCGTGAGCCGGCTTGCGAATGACCGCAGGATGGTCGACATCGACCGCATTGGCGATGATCGTCGCCGCTGCATCGGCTTCCACCGCCGAGCGCGCCAGCACGGTCACGGCGTCGGCGATGCCGCGTGAAAAGGATCGGCCGCGCCAGCCGCTCGTCGCGACGCCGCGTATTGAGGTATTCGCTTCCAGCCGCAGAAAACCCTCGGGCCGCGCGCGCGCCAGCGAGGGCACGACGCCGATGTCGAGGTGGTGGCCCGGCGCGAGATGGATTGCAATGTCGCCGCCATTGTTGACATAGGCGCGCTCGAGACCGGGCGCGGCCGAGACCATCGCCGCCATCACCGTGTCGGCGACCGCTCCCGCCACCGCCGCCATCGGCGTGATGAACCTGCTGCAATGCGGCCAGCAGGCGCGGGCCATGCGCCGCGCCGTCGCGCCCCGCAGGTTGGGGCGCGCGCCGTCGAGCGGCTGGCGCAGGATGGGCAGTTCGGAGGCGAGTTCCGCGAGCAGGCCATCGAACGCGGCCTCTGCCGCCGCATAGGCCCGCGTGATCGCGCCAGTCTCTCCGAAGGCGGCGATCACCAGATCGCTCGGTCCTTCGTGAAGATGCAGCCGGTTGCCGGACAAGCGGGCGGTGTGATGGGTTTTCATCGCTTTCGCCGACCGTCATTGCGAGCGAAGCGAAGCAATCCAGAGCCACGCGCTCCGACGTTCTGGGTTGCTTCGCTGCGCTCGCAACGACGGCATCGCATCAAGCCGGACGCAGCGGCCAAGGGTTCTCGGCCATCGCCCGCTCGATCCGGGCGTCGCTTCCATAGGCGCGCAGCACCTCGTCCATCGGTACGATCTCGTTCTCATGCCCGCCGAGCGCGAGGTAGAGCGCACGCGGCAAGGTGAACTCGATCGGCGCGACCAGCGCCGGCGTCGGCACCGAACCGAAGGCATTCTTCGGCAGCCGCAGAACGTCGACCATCACGGTGATGCCGCCGCCCGGCCAGACATAGACGGGCGCGCCGCCTATGGTCACGCGCGTCGCCCCCGACTGGACCGAGCGCGTCAGCAGCACCGGATTCTGGGTGACGCCGGCGCGAAGCGAGCCGCCCGCGCCGGCCATGAAGGTCACGGTGCAGAGCGAGGGCTCGCAATTCTCGCCGATGCGCTCGACCACCTGCCGAACGGGCGCGGGCATCTCTGCCTCCACCGGCGTCACGTTTTCGTCGAGCACGAAGAAGGCGGAATCCTCGCCGGTGGTCGAGGTCATCAGCAGGCGCATGCCCGGCCAGGCCAGCTTCTCGTCGATCTTCTGGATGATCGAAAGCGGTTCGGTGATGTCGGTGCCGCCCCAGCCGAGGCCGGGCTCGGCGACCTGGAAATAGCGACCGGGCGTCGATTTGCGGCCGCGCACACGGATGCCGGCGGGCTTCATGTCGAGCACGCGCCCGGCCTGATGCTCGGTCAAAACCCCTGTGATGTGGTCGTCGACGACGATGACCTCGTCGACATGGTCGCGCCATTGCTGAGCAAATATGCCGATCGTGGCCGAGCCGCAGCCGACCCGCATGCGCTGCTCCGGCTTGCCGTCGACGATCGGCGGCTGCCCTGCCTGCACGACGACGCTGTGGCCGCCATCGATGGTCAGTTCCACGGCCTCGCCATTGGCGAGTTGCAGCATCGCCTCGCAGGTCGCGTTGCCTTCCTTCTTGGAGCCGCCGGTGAGATGGCGCACGCCGCCGATCGAAAGCATCTGCGAGCCGTATTCGGCCGTGGTGACATGGCCGACCTGCTCGCCCTTGCTGCGGATAGCGGCCGTCTCGGGGCCGAGATGGCGATCGGTGTCGATCTTCACCTTGATCCCGCAATAGGAGAAGATGCCCTCGGTCACCACCGTGACGGTATCGACGCCCTCATGCTGCGAGGACACGATGAAGGGCGCGGGCTTGTAGTCGGGATAGGTCGTGCCGGAGCCGATGCCGGTGACGAAGACTCGATTCGAGGGCAGGGCGTTGCCGTCCCAGTGCCCGGCAGCTTCGGCAAAGGGGACGAGCGGCTGCCCGTCTTCGACCGCTTCCGCCAGCAGCACGACCGGGTCCGTGCGCACCAGGAGCCCGTTCTCGTTGGCGTAGCGCGAGCAAGCGCCTGAGCGTCCGGGCCTGATCCGGCACAGCACCGGGCAGGCGTCGCAGCGGATGATGCCGTCCTCGCCCTCGGCCGCGCCGAATTTGCGCGAGCGTTCGGCGAGGGCTGAGGTGGCGGTCTCCGCGCGCGAACTCTCATCCTGAGGAGCAAGCGGAGCCTGCGTCTCGAAGGATGCTTCAGAGCGCGCTTGATCGTCCTTCGAGACGCCGCCTTGCGGCTCCTCAGGATGAGGGGTGTAGACGGTGTTCGATTCCTTCTTCCGCATCAGTTCCCACAGCCTATGCGGCAGCACCGGAACCTGCCTCGGCGTCACGCCCGTCGCATGCCGGATCGCGCCGAGAATCGCAGGCGCAGTCGGCACCAGAGCCGGCTCGCCGATGCCCTTGGCGCCGGAGGGGCCAAGCGGCTCGGGGTCTTCGATCAGGATGATGTCGATCGGCGGCACGTCGCCGGCGGTCGGGATCAGATAATCGTGCAGATTCTCGGTGCGGCCGGGGAGGTATTCCTCCATCAGCGCGAGCCCGATGCCCTGGGCGATGCCGCCATGGATCTGGCCCTCGACCAGCATGGGGTTGATTGCGCGCCCGACGTCATGGGCCGCGACAATGCGGTTCAGCTTCACCGTGCCGAGGTCGAGATCGACGTCGAGCGAGGCGATCTGCGCCGCAAAGCCATAGGTCGCATAGGGGATGCCCTGGCCGTCCGCATCGAGCGGGATGGTCGGCGGATCGAAGGAGCCGACGCCTTCTAGCACGAAGCCATCGGCATTCGCGGGGAGGGCGGCGAGGTCGATCCGGGCAGATACGCCATTTTCGGTGACGATCAGGGCCGCGCCGTCGAGATGGAGGCTTGCGTCTTCGCCGGCATTGGTCAGGCGCAGGATCGCGGCGCGGAGTTCTTTCGCTGCGGCCTCCGAGGCCCGGCCCGAAACGAAGGTCTGGCGCGAGGCCGAGGTTTTGCCGGCATCGAGCGTCAGCGCGCTGTCGCCGATGACGAGCCGGAAAGCCGAGAGCGGGAGCCCGAGCGCATCGGCCGCGATCTGCGTCAGCACCGTGGTCGAGCCTTGGCCGATATCGACCGCGCCGTTCCAGAAGGTGAGGGCGCCTCCGCGGTCGAGCGTGATCCGCATGGTCGAGGGGTTCGACATGCCGGTGTTGCCGATGCCGTACCACATGCAGCCGATGCCGACGCCGCGGCGCGAGCGGCCCTCCTTCGCGTTGAACGCGGCCGCGTCCGCCAGCAGCGCCTGCCAGCGGGGTTTGAGCGCCTCCAGGCATTCCGCCAGCCCGGCGCTTGCTTGCAGCACCTGGCCGGTCGGCGTCGCGTCGCCGGCGCGAATCGCGTTAAGCAGCCGGAACTCCAGCCTGTCGATACCGGCGGCCTGCGCCAGATCGTCGAAGAGGCTCTCCTGCGCGATCGCGGCCTGCGGGACGCCGAAACCGCGAAACGCGCCCGAGGGTGGGCCGTTGGTGTAGATCGCCCGCGAGAGGTTGCGGACGTTGGGGACCCTGTAGGGCCCGGTCGCATGAACCGGCACGCGCCCGGCGACCGTTGGCCCCCAGGAGGAATAGGCCCCGGTGTCGAAATCGCCTTCCATCGCGTAGGCGACGAGCTTTCCGTCCGCGTCGCAAGCCGCCTTGGCCGCGATCTGCGACGGGTGGCGCTTGGTCGAGGAGACCATCGATTCGATCCGCCCGAAGACGCAGGCGACGGGCCGCTTCAGCACCCATGCCGCGACCGCCAGCATCGGCTGGAGCGAGACGTCGAGCTTGCCGCCGAAGCCGCCGCCGCAGGCCGAGGGGATGATGCGCACGGCGTCGAGCGGGATGTCCAGCACGCGCGCGACCTCGTCGCGATCCATATAAGGGGCCTGCGTGCAGGCGAAGACCTCGATCGTGTCGCCGATGCGTTGTGCATAGCCGGCTTCAGGCTCGATATAGGCATGCTCGACGAAGCCCGTCTCGAAGTCGCCCGACGCAACATGCGCCGCTTGCGCGAAGCCGGCCTCGACATCGCCGCTGACGACACGACCGCGCGTCAGCACATTGTCGGGCGCGAAGTCGTGAAGGTGGAACGCGGTCTCGGCGAGCGCCGCCTTACTGCCGATCATAGGCGGCAGCGTCTCCCAGACGATCGGGAACTCGCTCATGCGAACGGCCTCGACCGCCTCCTTCTCGCCGACGATGGCGAGCACGCATTCGCCGCGATAGCGGGTCTCGCCCGTGGAGAAGACCGGCTGGTCCTTGAGATGGGGATAGATTCCGAAGGAGTTTTCGCCGGGCACGTCGGCGGGCGTGAAAATCTTCACCAGCCCCGGCCTGCTCGCGATGAAGGCGTCGAGATCGCCCAGCGTGAAGCGCGCGCGCGGATGCGGGCAGCGCAGGGCGCGCAGCCAGAGTGCGCCGTCGGGCACGCGGTCTGCGCCGTAAATCTCGGTGCCGGCGACCTTGGGTTCGCCATCGAGACGGGCGACGCGCGCGCCGATCGCCTCGCCGGGCCGGGCGGCCGCGCCGACCGGCGCGGTTTGGAGGTATCCATGCGCCGCCCGCACCGCCTCGACGATCTTGATATAGCCGGTGCAGCGGCAGAGCACGCCGCCGAGCGCATCCAGCGCCGCGGGCTCGGTCGGACGCGGATCGCGCGAAAGCAGGTCGTAGGCCGCCATCAGCATGCCGGGCGTGCAGATGCCGCATTGCGCCGCGCCATGGGCATGGAACGACGCCTGCAGCGCGCGGCCGAGCGGATCGTCGGCCAATCCCTCGACGGTCGTGACGGCGCGACCGCCGACCTGTCCGACCGGGATCAGGCAGGCGCAGGCCTGCGCGCCATCCAGCAGCACGGTGCAGGCGCCACAATCGCCGGCGTCGCAGCCGACCTTGGTGCCGGTGGCGTTGAGGCTCGTGCGAAGCGCCTCGCTCAGGCGGGTGTCGGGCGCGACGTCCAGTGCGACCGCGTCGCCGTTCAGGCGGAAGCGGATGCCGTCACTGGAGCTCATCGGGATGACGGAGCGGTCATGGACGTTCACGCGGCGACCTCCAGCGGAGACGAGAGCAGGCCGGCCAGCGCGCGGCGCACCAGCACCAGTGCCGAGTGGGCGCGGTAGGTTGCGCTGGCTCGGACATCGGCGATCGGCGACAGGGGCGCCAGATCGGCCGAGGTGACGGCTTCGGCGAGCGCGGGCGAGGCTGCCTGGCCGAGCAGCCGCAATTCGAGCGCGGTCAGCCGCTGAGGCGCGGCCGAACATGCCCCGACGGCGAGCCGCAGGGCGGCGATGCGTCCCTGATGGTCCAGCGCAAGATTGGCGGCGACCGAGGCGATCGAGATCACGAGATAGCTGCGTGCGCCGAGCTTGAGGAAGGTCGAGCGCATTACGTCTGACTGTGGCGGGACATGGATCGCGATCAGCAACTCGTCTGCCGCAAGCGCGGTCCGGCGGTTGCCGAAGATGAAGGCCGAGAGCGGCAGCCGACGCCTGCCCCGCAGGCTCGCCAACTCCACTTCGGCGTCGAGCGCCAGCAAGGGCGGCACCCCGTCTGCGGCCGGCGAGGCGTTGCAGAGATTGCCGGCGAGCGTGCCGCGATTCTGGATCTGGACGCCGCCGACCTGTCGCGCCGCCTGCTTGAGCGCGTCGAACGCGGGCGGCAGTTCGGCCGCGATCACCGCGCTCCAACTCGCCAGCGCGCCCATGCGCGTGCCTTGCTGGCCATGCTCGACGCCGCCGAGTTCGGCGATCGCGCCGATGTCGAGCATATCGCTCGGATAAGGCTCGAACCAGGCGGCGCGCTGGGTGCGCACCGGATAGACGTCGGTCCCGCCGGCCAGCACGGTAAGCGGCGCGTGCTCGGCGCTCTGCGCCTTCAGCGCCAGAGCCTCTTCGAGGCTGGTCGGTCTGCAGTAGCGCGTCATGATTCTGGCCTCGGCGGGTTCATGGCGGTGTCTGCGTCGTTTCGTCAGTCGAGTTCCGGCGCGAGAGCGACGGTCAGCCCATCAAGCTCGGGCGAAAACAGGATCTGGCAGGCGAGGCGAGAATTCGGACGGACGTCGAAGGCGTCGTCGAGCCGCTCCAGCTCGTCCTCTCGGGCCGGGTGCAGTCGGTCGACCCAGTCCTGCGCGACATAGACGTGGCAGGTTGCACAGGCGCAGGCCCCGCCGCACTCGGCCTTGATCGGCAAACCCCAGTCGCGGATGATCTCCATCAGCCGCCAGCCTTCGAGCGCTTCGAGTTCGCGCTCTTGCCCGTTGCGGTCGGTCACCCGGACATGCATCAGGCGACCCCGAGCTTCTTCTGGAGCGACGTGGAGGAGGTCGTGTACTGGAAGGTCAGGCGCTTGTCGGGGTAAACGTAGCGGTGGACCTTCTGGGCTGCGAGCGCGGCCTCGTGGAAGCCCGAGAGGATGAGTTTGAGCTTGCCCGGATAGGTGTTGATGTCGCCGATGGCGAAGATGCCGGGCACGTTTGTCTCGAACTTCTCGGTGTCGGCCGGGATCAGGTTCTCGTTGAGGTTCAGGCCCCATTGCGCGATCGGCCCGAGCTTCATGGTCAGGCCGAAGAAGGGTAAAAGCGTGTTGCAGGGGATGCTGACGGTGTCGCCCGCGGCGTCGCGGCAGATCGCGGCCGACAGCGTGGTCCCGTCGCCTTCGAGCCCGGTGACCTGACCGAAGCGCAGATCCATCGCGCCTGCTGCGACGAGCGCGCGCATCTGCTCGACGGAATGGGGCGCGGCGCGAAACTCGTCGCGGCGGTGCATCAGCGTGACGCGGTTGGCGATCGGCTGGAGGTTGAGCGTCCAGTCGAGCGCGGAATCGCCGCCGCCGACGATCAGGATGTCGCGGCCGCGAAAGGCCTCCATCTTGCGCACGGCGTAGAAGACCGACGTGTTC
>FWWL01006338.1_pt1 | contig 13387 bp, 5 predicted proteins | sample 2228331 | NCBI WGS metagenome assembly FWWL01 (sample SAMEA103939775, study PRJEB20133) | metagenome | reverse complement strand
TATATAGCTGCTTCGATGCCTCCGCAACCGGATGATATAAAGGAGATTGCCAAAAAAGTTGACGATTCTTTTATAAAAGATGCGGCAAAAGCCGTACTTTCCAAATCGGACGCCGAGTTTGAGGCGAATGTACAGAAGGCGATCGATAACATCAATGCATTAGGTTATGAACAATTCAACGCTTGGTACAGTAAAGCATGGGCAGATGCCAAGGCGGCTGCCGGAGTAGAGTAATATATCCATAATCCACCTGCAAGCAACTAAGACGAAAGAGGCTCGAGCGCAAAATCTGTAACGGGAGGAACTTCTGATAGTTGATGCAGTTCCTTTTCTGCATTACTTATTGCAGGAGCATTTCATGTTCCTTTTTTTACCGTATCCAGTCCAAAAGTCGTAGAAAACTTCATATTTACTTCTTGTACCATACCTTATGCTAAAAGCAGAATTACACGCACTGATAACTCTTGGAGTCTTATCTAATTTAGCTGGATAACCGGGACTTTGAGGAAGTCATTAATCTGCAAGAGGGAATTGTCGGTTTAGAGAATTAAAGGTAATCAATTTTATGTTCAAAAGTAAACTGTAAGAAGGAAATGTTCGCTTTAAGGAATAAATTAGTTAACTTCCCAACAGCTTTAAAAACCTTCCCATAATATTGGCAGATGTTAATAGACGAACAGGAGAAGGACATTCATGATGAGTAAGCAAAATATAAACGGGAATGAAACCAGATGAAAACAATCGAATGGAATGCCAAATCATACAAAATCAACGGGAAGCCGGAATTTCTGATTTCGGGGGAATTTCACTATTTTCGTGTTCCCCGGAAGGATTGGAAAGAAAGACTGGAACGGTTCCAAGAAGCCGGCGGAAATTGCGTGGCTACCTATATTCCATGGATTCTTCACGAACCGGTTGAAGGAGATATCCGATTCGGGGACATTCCCGAGCGTGATCTTGAAAGCTTTTTGACGATGTGTCACGAAATGGGTATTTATGTCGTATGCCGTCCGGGGCCTTACCAATATTCGGAGATGAAATACTGCGGTTTAGCGGGATGGCTATGCGGTAACTACCCGCAAATCATTGCGCGGGATATCAATGGAAAAGTCATGACGATGGATTCGGTCTCCTATCTGCACCCTGTATTTTTGGACAAAGTGAAGCAATGGTACGATATCGTATGTCCAATTTTATCGCGTTATACGGTGAGTAACGGCGGTCCGGTAGCTTTCGTGCAATTTGACAATGAACTGACCGGGATTCACGAGTGGTTCGGCGGCTGGGACTACAATCCGGAGACGATGGGCTTCGGAAGAGAAGATGGCAGATATGCCGGATTTCTAAGGACAAGATACGGAGATATTACCTCCCTTAATGCAGCTTATGAAACGGGATTCGCCGGATTTATGGATGTGCGGCCTCTTGACGTCTTGGCCATTCACAGTCTTGGTGACAGACGACGGATCAAGGACTATCAAGAATTTTACTTCTCGACGATTGCCGAATACGCTTCTATCCTGACAGGCTGGATGCGGAAATCGGGAATCGATTGCGATTTCATCCATAACTCGGCCAATCCCGGATCGAATGCCTATCATATCGAAACCGTGGCCAAACTGGGAGGGAATTTTATACTCGGCTCGGATCATTATTACAACCTGAACATGGACTGGATTGCAAACAACCCAACACCCAAATATGCCGTCGGCGTATTTTTTTCCAATGAGACGCTAAGGCATATGGGATTCCCTGCCACGGTTTACGAGCTGCCAGGCGGGAGTCCTTCGGATTGGCCGCCTATAACGGCAGAAGATTTACATTGCTGTTATATGACGAACACTGCCTTCGGGATGAAGGGGTTCAATTACTATGTGTTTACAGGAGGCTACAACCCTCAGAATATAGGGGGGGATGGACATGTTTACGATTATCAGGCTGCAATAGCCCCCGATAATTCCATCCGTCCGCATTATTACTTGCAGAAGGAATTCGGGTCCTTCCTCAACAATAATTCCTGGCTGGCGGAAGCCGATAAAGTGAGCGATTATTATTTGGGGCTTGATCGCGAATACATGAGGAGCAAGTATTACGATTCCGGCTTTAAGGAATTCGGCAACTCGGAGGCATGGAATTTCCTGAATAAAGGGTTGGTCATCACTTCGTTATGTGCATCCTATTCACCTGAGCTTACCGACCTCTATGATGATTCCTTGATTCAGAAAATCGACAAACCGATGTTGGTCGCTGCTTCCGCTTGTATGGCGGCAGCCATTCAGATGAGGCTGATCCAGTATGTCAAGAACGGAGGCCGACTGTTATTGACACCAGTTATTCCTTATTTGGACGAGAACTTCAATCCTTGCACGATATTGAAGGAATTTCTTGAAGATGCATCGATTGAACGCTCGACGGAAGCCGAGCGGGAGGTTCAAGTCGGACATTTGCCATACGTTTATGCCAATGAAGGGCTATGGCTAAGCGGGAAACGGCCTGATGGAGCGGTAACGATCGCAGAAGAAAGCAATTCCGGTAAAGCGGCAGCTTGGAAGAAGGATTATCCGAACGGCAGCTCGGTGATATGGTCAGGTGTCCAGTGGAAATTTGCCAAGTATGGGCATATGGATATGTTGAAGTATTGGCTTGGAGAACTCCGCTGCGAATCGCCTGTCGTTCAATGCGACAATCCTAATATTTGGACAACTTTAAGAAGCGACGGCCAGAAAAGTATGCTTTTCATCATGAATCTATTTTCATCTCCAATGAAAGCCAACATAAAGGTAAAAATCAAAGACGGTTCCTATATGGATACGGGTGAGCATAGCTTGAGGCCAATGGAAGTGAAAACGATCACGATCACATAATAAGGTGCAAAAGATGAAACTTAAGAGTATACCCTAATCTGTTATTGACAATATAGTCCAAAAATCGTAGAAAAATTCATATTTACTTATATCATCATCAAGTATACTCACAATACATCCAGTACGAGAAAGGGGGTTAGAGTGATAAAAGATAACAACGCTTACATTGCTTTGGTTTCAAACCCGGACTCCGGGGTTGAGATAAATATGATGGGAGAAGAAAGGATGGTAATAATGGTTAAAAGATTCATGGCAACAAGGTTCATGGTGTATTTTTTGATAACAGCAATGTTATCAACAATGTGCGTATCTGTAGTTTCTGTGGCGCCTGAAAAGGTATCCGCTGTCGGAACTACGTACTACGTCGATGCAGTAAACGGCAACGATACGACAGGAAACGGCAGCACGGGAAGTCCATGGAAGACGATCACGAAAGCGGCGAGCATCGCGGCGGCGGGGGACACGGTGAAGATCCGTTCCGGCACCTATCGCGAGACAGTAACACCGGCCAATACCGGCACGGCCGGCAATCCGATTACGTTCGAGCCGGACACCGGAGCGAACGTCACCGTAAGCGGCGCGGATCTTGTAAGCGGCTCCTGGACGGTTCATTCGGGCAGCATATACAAAAAGGCGGCCACCTTAAGCATGGGCGATTTTCTCGACCAGGTGTATGTGAACAGCGTGGCCAACAACCTGGCCCGTTCGCCGAACAGCGATATCACGAACTTGTACGATCCTGCGTTTTACCATTACACGACGAGTTCCACAAGAAGCGTGCTGAACGATCCCGTCAATCTGACCCAAGCGAATGGCTATTGGGATGGTGCGGCGATTTTCGTGGAGGATTCCGGTTCATGGAACATTAGCAGCGCGCTCGTCACGACTTCTACAACAGGCAATCTGAATCTGAAGACGTCGCAAAATTCGTACAGCTTGAAATTGTCGACCTATGACAATACGTTAAAATTAATCAACCCGAACGGCTCCGTACTGGGAACGCACAATATGACGGTGTCGCAAAACACGACGTACAATCTGAAAGTGACAACCTCGGGCAGCTCGATTCAAGTTTACTTGAACAACGGGGGTTCTCCTGTCATCTCCGCGACGGATTCCACGATACTGGAAGGCTCCTTCGGACTCGGTCTGGAGTCGAACAGCGGCTCTACGGCGGCAAAGGTAGAGTTCACGAATACAAACGCGACCATCACGAGCCAGAATCCGAATCAGGCGACAGGTCGGTCTGCGGCGACATTTACCAGCAACATCAAGGGATGGACGAAGGGCGAGAACACCGGCTGGTTTACCACGGACGGAACCAAACTGTACGGGTATACGCAGCCGCAGATGAACGGTACGACGGCATTCTACGAGACCAATACGACAGCGAAAGATTTCACGTATTCTTCTGACGTGAAATTGACGAGCGCCGGCATCGCCTATATGACATTCCGAAAGGACAAGTTGCCGGGTTACGTGATCGATCTGTCCAACTGGGGGTATGGCGGGTCCGAATACATCATCATGGGCAAACTGGCTGCGCTTGATTACCCCGGGGAATGGTTCTACGATAAAGCGGCGGGACAATTGTACCTGCGGACGACGGCCAGTGATAACCCGGGAAGCCATACGGTCGAATACAAGGCGCGCAATCTAGCATTCAACCTGACGGGCAAATCCCATATCGTCGTCAAGGGCGTCAAGCTGTTTGCGGCGACGATCGACACGACGGACGGGTCGAACAATGTGATCGACGGCATCAACGCCAAGTACGTGTCCAATTACAACCTGGGCCAAGAATACTCCACCGGCATTTGTCTGTGCGGGACGAACGATACACTGAAGAACAGCGAGATCGCCTATTCCTCCGGCACACTGGTCACGATGAAAGGCGATAACAACAAGCTGATCAACAACCTGATCCATGACGGAACATATGGAGCGTTCGTGTTTAATTCGGCGGTCGATATCACCGGCAGAGGGCACCTCGTCAGCCACAACACGGTGTACAATTCAGGACGATCGCTGATCGGCGGAGAATTCTTCGCGGCCGTGATCCAGTATAACGATTTCCATCATGGCAACTGGTTTGCTTCGGATACCGCCATGCTGTACACGGCTCACAACGATCTTGGCAACTCGGAAATCCATCATAACCATTGGCATGACTTCCCGGTGCGCAGCAACGGTGAAGGCGGCTGGGGCGGGGGCGTCTATCTGGACGAATCGAGTGCCAATGCACTGATTTACAACAACGTCACCTGGAACTTGACCTGGGTCGGCATTATCGTCAACCATCTCTCCGATTTCGTCATGGTGTACAATAACACGACTCACACCACTTCGGGCATCCGGGTTTCCGAACCGACATACGGTCTGGACGCCTATGGGGACAGAATTGTCAACAATATCGCGACGGAGGAACTGGGCACGGGCGCTACGTCGATCGGTGCGGTTTTCAGCAACAATCATACTTCCACTGACCCGCTCTACGTCAACTCGGGGTCATACAATTTCCGCTTGACGTCCGGGTCGCCCGCCAAAGATGCCGGCACGTCGATCCGGGGAATTACGACCGGACACACAGGGACTTCCCCTGATATCGGCGCCTATGAATTCGGCGGAACCAACTGGGCGGTGGGACACAACTTCTTAAGTCCGCCCAATCCGACGTACCAGCTCGTCGATACGGACTTCAAAAACCTGATAGTGAACGGCAGTCTGGATATGAACCGGATGCAGGATCCGAATGTGAACAGTCTGTATGGATGGACGAAGACGAATTCGTTAACGGCCCAGCCTGCTTACGACCACAACGGGGGCGAATTAGCCAGCCGCTTTAAATATGAAACCGGGGTTAGCCTGGGAACGGGAGCAGATGGAATAGAACAGACGATTACCGGATTGACGCCTAGTACGGTGTATGAAATAAAAGGGTACTTAAGAGCAAATTCAGCGGGTCAAACCGTGAGGCTTGGCGTGAAAAATTATGGCGGTTCGGATACGTACCAGGAACATAACACCACAACATGGACAGCCAAAACATTTACCTTTACGACAGGCGCCGCAAGCACCAGCGCGACCATCTACGCCTACAAGCCGACCACCGGAGGCTACGCCTGGGTCGACGATGTGATGGTTCACGCTACGACAACGGTTCCCGGGGGACCGACACCGACGCCGACACCAACACCAACACCACCGGCGCAGGGAACGACGATTGTTAACGACCACACGATCGGCACGGGCAACAACCAGTTCGAATTTGTCGGATCGTGGGGGATCAACACGAACGCGACGGCTTATAATCAAGACGTCACCTTCTCCGAGGTAACAAACGACTATTACCAAGTCCGGTTCTACGGCACGCAAATCAAGCTGTACTCGGAGAAAGCAAATCTTATGGGGATTGTCGGGGTATCGATCGACGGCGGGAGTGAAACGATGGTCGATCTGTATGCGGCTGCCCAAGCGGGCAATCAGCTTGTATACACCAGCCCCGTTATCACAGCCGGCAATCATACGCTGAAAGTTCGGATAACAGGCACGAAAAACGCCAGCTCGAGCTCGTACTGGCATGTGGCCGACAGGGTGGACATCATTAACGGTTCCGCGTCGCCAACACCAACACCAACGCCGACACCAACACCAACACCAACGCCGACACCAACACCGACACCGACACCAACACCGGTGACTACTGTCAATGACACGGTTACCGGAACCGGCAACAACGAGTTCGAGTTCGTTGGAACGTGGGGAACAAACACGAATGCATTGGCTTATCAGGAAGATGTCCGCTTTTCGATGGCAACAAACGAATATTACCAAGTCAGGTTCAACGGCACGCAAATCAAGCTGTATTCAGAGAAAGACACGCTCATGGGAATTGTCGGAGTATCTATCGACGGTGGGACTGAAACCATGATAGATACTTATTCCGCCACCCATACGGGTAATACGCTCGTATACACAAGCCCCGTGCTGACCTCCGGCCAGCATACGCTGAAAGTCCGTGTAACGGGAACTAAACACGCCAGCTCGACAGGTTACTGGCATGTTGCGGACAGGGTGGATATCATTTCGGGTGCGACACCAACACCGACACCAACACCGACGCCAGGATCCAATCTTGCCCTGAGTAAGACCGTGACGGCTAGCTCGTTTTCCGAGGCAGGTTACGAAGGAAGTAAAGTGGTTGATGGGAATACATCCACAAGATGGGCATCGGTAAGTTCCGACCCGCAGTGGATCTATGTTGATCTGGCTGCGACATATAACGTAAACCGTGTAAAAATAAACTGGGAAGCGTTGTATGCTACTTCGTATAAAATTCAAGTATCGACTAATGCGACTACTTGGACTGACGTGTATTCGACTACTACCGGGGACGGAAATATAGACGATATTACGTTTACGGCAGCGAGCGCGAGATATGTAAGGATGTATGGGACAGTAAGAGTAATACCATGGTATGGTTACTCCATATGGGAACTTGAAGTTTACAACTGATAGACCGAAACTGCACAGAAAGGCATATGGGAACCTTGAGTAAAATCAAGGTTCTCATTTACTAGCCTTACAAACTGTTTGTCGGTTAATTAGATTTATATCTTTTGAATCTTACCCTACCTAAAATAATGAAATGAGGATGATGATGTGAAGAAGAAGATTTTTATATTCATTTTAACTGCTTTGCTTTCTATCGGTGCTGTACTTCCTATATTGCCCATGCTTTCGATTGTTAACATCGCTTCAGCTGTCGATGAGCCGATTAAGCTGCATCCCGGCAACGGACACTACTTCTTGTTCCGGGGAGCCCCTGCTGTTCTTGTCACTTCGGGCGAGCATTACGGTTCGGTGATCAATCTGGATTTTGATTATATTGCGTATTTGAATGAACTCCAGTCGAAGGGGTTAAATAACACGAGGATTTTTACCGGTGATTATATTGAAACCGCAGCTTCTATTCCCTCGTTAGGAGCTAATAACACGCTAGCCCCTGCTTCCGGCCGTTTCATAGCGCCGTGGGCAAGAAGCTCGACCCCGGGGTTTGCCCAAGGGGGAAATAAATTTGATTTGTCCGTGTGGGATACCAATTACTTTAATCGTCTTACCGACTTTGTTTATCAGGCAGGACTGCGGGGTATTGTTGTTGAAGTCAGCTTATTTTGCACAATGTACTCAGACACTTCGTGGAACGACAGCCCCATGAAATCGACCAACAATATCAACGGGATAGGCACCGCGGCCAGGTCGAGTGTGCATACAACCAGCAATGGCAATCTATTGGCCGCACAGGACGCATTGGTAACCAAAATCGTTACGACTCTCAAGGATTACGACAATGTGTACTATGAAGTTATCAATGAGCCCTTTTACAACGGGGTAACAGCGGCCTGGCAGGACCATATTATTGCCCAAATTGTCAATACTGAATCTGCCTTTACTTACAGGCATATGATAGCGCAGAATATTGCCGTCTACTCGGCGACCATCAGTAATCCCAATAGCAACGTATCTATATTTAATTTCCATTATGCGTACCCGCCGGATGTGGTTGCCACCAACTACGGCCTCAATAAGGCCATCGCAGATGATGAAACAGGTTTTAATGGTATAACTGATGCGGTCTATCGAAAAGAAGGGTGGAATTTCATTATCGCAGGCGGTGCGGTATATGATAATTTAGACTGTTCCTTCACACCCACCAGCGAGAATGGGGGCTGGGCAGTTCCGGGCTCCGCGGTATGCGGGGGCAGTGCTGCACTGCGAAGCCAGTTGGGCTATCTTAAAAGCTTTATGGATGATTTCAACTTTATACAAATGGCGCCAAATAATGGCGTCATTACCGGGGGCGTACCAAGCGGAGCTTCGGCCAGGGCTTTGGTCGAGTCCGGAAAACAGTATGCGATTTTTCTTGATGGAGGGACATCGGCCAATTTAGTTGTAAATCTGCCTGCCGCAACTTACGAAGCGAAGTGGATCAATACCAAAACAGGCGCCGTAGCAAAAACGGATAATTTTACTCATGGCGGTGGAAATAGAACTTTGATCTCGCCAGCTTATACAGAGGATATTGCCTTGTCCATATTTGAGGCGGGAACGCCAACACCAACGCCGACACCAACACCGACACCACTGCCGGGAACTACCTCGGTAAATGACAGTACTACCGGAACCGGCAACAACCAGTTCGAATTTGTGGGAACGTGGGGAACCAACACAAACTCATTGGCTTATCAACAAGACGTCCATTTTTCTATGACAACAAACGACTATTACCAGGTCAGGTTTAACGGAATACAAGCCAAGCTGTATTCAGAGAAAGACACGCTCATGGGAATTGTAGCAGTATCCATTGACGGGGGTACGGAAACCATGGTAGATAATTATTCCGCCACCCACACCGGGAATACGCTCGTATACACAAGTCCAGTGTTGACCTCCGGGCAGCATACGCTGAAAGTCCGTGTAACGGGAACAAAAAACGCCAGTTCGAGCGGTTTCTGGCATGTGGCGGACAGGGTGGATACCACTTCCGGTGCAACACCGACACCAACGCCAACACCAACACCAACGCCGACTCCTACACCACCACCAGGAACTACTTCAGTGAACGATAGCGTCACCGGAACCGGCAACAACCAGTTTGAGTTCGTGGGAACGTGGGGAACAAATACGAATGCCTTGGCTTATCAGCAAGACGTCCACTATTCCATGGGAACAAACGACTATTACCAGGTCAGGTTCAACGGAACGCAAATCAAGCTGTATTCGGAGATAGACACGCTTATGGGTATTGTCGGAGTATCCATCGACGGTGGGACGGAAACTATGGTAGATACTTATTCCGCCACCCATACAGGTAATACGCTTGTTTACACCAGCCCCGTGTTGACCTCCGGGCAGCATACGCTGAAAGTTCGTGTAACGGGAACTAAAAACGCCAGTTCGAGCGGTTTCTGGCATGTGGCGGACAGGGTGGATATCATTTCCGGTGCCACACCAACACCAACACCGACACCACCTCCGGGGGGATCCAACCTTGCCCTGAACAAGAGCGTGACGGTAAGCTCGACCGAATCAGGCAGTAATGTTGCAGCCAATGCGGTTGACGGGAATTCAGCTACAAGGTGGTCATCTGCATACTCCGATCCACAATGGATATATGTTGATCTGGGCGCGACATATAACGTAAACCGTGTAAAACTAAATTGGGATCCGGCATATGCTGCTTCGTATAAAATTCAAGTATCGTCTAATGCGACCACGTGGACTGACGTGTATTCAACTACAACCGGGGACGGAGCTATAGACGATATTACGTTCGCAGCAGCGGGCGCAAGATATGTAAGGATGTACGGAACAGTACGGGCAGTGCCGTGGTACGGTTACTCTCTGTGGGAATTTGAAGTTTACAACTGAGAACCGGGGCCATGAAACCTGTTCCGGCGCTGGATCAATACGTTGAAATGTCCTGTGTCCGGGGCCGGGAATGCCATACAGGCAAGCACATGGGAGCCTTGAGTCAAATCAAGGTTCCCCGGTATACAGCCGACAGGGTAGACATTATTCCATAGCTGCCATTCGCAGCATCGCAACATGGGCTATCTCAAGGTCAATACGACCTGAGGATAGCCATTTTTCCACCTGCTTGAGTCCAAAATTCGTAGAAAAGTTCATGTTTACTTGTTTTTCCAAACCGTATAATCGAATGAAGTGTGTTAATCAACTGATGGTGCTGGACTTGTACGGCCGCTAATATAAGCCGGTTCCCACTGTTTCTCTGTAGCGATGTTGCGAATACGTATGATAGAATAAACATGAATGCCAGTTAATTAAATGCCGGAGGGATCTCATGTTAAACGTCATAATTGTCGAAGACGAGATGCTTGTCCGCCTCGGGTTCAAAAACACAGTACCATGGGAAAAGTATGGAATGACGGTATGCGCCGATCTGGCTAATGGTTTGGAAGCTTGGAAATACTATAATGACAATTCAAAACCCGACATTATCATAACTGATTTAATGATGCCTGAAATGGACGGTTTGGAGCTGATCCGGAAGATAAGACAAATCGACAGCCGGACCCGGATCGTTATTCTATCGTGTATGGAAGATTTCCATCTCGTCAGGCAAGCCATGAATATGGGCGTTTCGAATTATATCCTTAAGCTGACGATGACACCGGTTGAAATTGGAGCCGTGTTGTCTCAAGTGCGTGAAGAGATTGGCGCACATGAGTCCATTGAAGCGAGCAGAGGGATTATCCACAATCCGGATTATTTGAAAGAAAACGTGATGAAAAACTATGTGTTTTACAACCTCTACTCCGAGGAAGAATTTGCTCACCATATTGCCAAATTGAAGCTGCGCCTGAATCCTGAGCGGCTTATCGTCTGCATGATGGAAATCGACCGATTCGGGCAAATACAGGAGAAATTCCGGGATGAGAAGGGCGAGTTGATCCGGGCTACCATTCTGAACGTGCTGGATGAAGTGCTGGATCAGTCGAAGCTGGGGGAGGCGGTATCCGACGGGGACAAACGCTACCTGCTGATGTTCAGCTTCCGGGATATAATCAGCGAAGCGAAAATTCACGAAGAATTAGACTGGATCCTGATGAAAATCCAGAAGGTGTTGAAACGGTTTTTCAACATTACTGTCACGATTGGCGTCAGCGGGATGAAAAACGAATATGCGTCATTGCGCGTTCAGTACCAGGAAAGCCTGGAAGCTGTCGGAAGGAAGTTTTTCTACGGAATCGGACAACGATTTTTCCCCCAACGGATGGAAACAGATACTGTGGACGATTTCGTAAAGAAAAAGCTGGAAGAAATGAACGGCAAGTGGCTTACTCTGGATAACAAGGGGAGAGAGGAGCTCGAATCGATCGCGCAAACTTTTTTCGACGCCGGCTCTATGCACGATGAACAGGAAATCCGAAAGCTGTTCGTCCGCCTTCTTCATTGGCCGGTCGCGTCTATGAAGGCGGGCAACCGGGAAGCCGCCATGCTTGCATCCGCCTATGGAGAAAAGATCCAGAAATGCGAGACGCTGGACGAAATCACAGGCGTATTCGGGAATTTTCTGACGGAGCTCGGAGCGATGCAAGGAACCCAGAAACAGCTCAGCAAAGACATTGCCAAGGCGGTGAAATTCGTTCAGGAAAATTACAATAAGAACATTTCACTGCCGCAGCTGTCCGAATGGATCGAAATGTCGCCTAATCATCTCAGTGTGTTGTTCAAGAAGGAACTTCAGGTGAACTTCACCGATTATTTGATTCGGGTACGCCTGGAAAAAGCGAAAGAGCTGCTGCTGGGTACGAATCTTAAATCGTATGAAATCGCTGAACGGACGGGATTTACCGACGACAGTTACTTCAGCAGAATGTTCATGAAACATGTGGGCGTGCGACCGAACGGTTTTCGCCGGCTGTGGGTCCAAGACCGAATTGCGGGAGCGGGTAACCAGGATGACGATTAAAGGGAGGTTCAGGTTGTCCGGCATTTCACTGAAAACCCAGCTCATATTGTCATTCGTCGCCGTAACGCTGATCGTTCTATCCGTCAGTTCCTATTACAGCTATGAGAAGACGCTGGAGATCCAGAAGAACAGAAATAGGGATACGGCGCTTGCGCAGTTCCGACAGGTCGAGACGAATATTCTGACATTGATCCATGAAGTGGACAAGATGTCGAATACGTTTCTATTGGAGAGCACCGTGCAAGACTATTTGGAAAGCGGACAATTGCCGAACGCCGATTTCGTTCTGTTTCAACAGGATACCACGGGTCTGATTTATCGGTATTTGGTTAATTATGAATATTTGGACTCGATCTATTTGTTCTCGGACAACGGGATGGTCATCGGCGGGACACTGACGCAAAATCAAAGCTCGACAGTGGCCGGGAAAGATTATCCTTTCTACAGCCATGAACTGTATAAGTCCGCGCGTGAGAATTATCCGTTTAAACTATGGAGCGGCGGCGTCACCTCCAAAGACTTCGTACGCATTCCTCTTGCTTACGCCTCGATGGACAATCATTTAATCTCCTCACTCATGGGCACCAAATCGATAGGCAGCCTGCGGATGAGCGCGGTGCTTGCGGTGAATATCAAGGAACGGTATTTGAATTCGTTCTACGGCGATCTGAGCAGCGGCTCAACCGGATCGATTCACATTATCGACGGCAATGGCACGGTAATATCCAGCACGTTGTTGGACAGCATCGGACAATCCTATCTGTTCAACGAACGAATCGCGGAGAACAGCCAATTCGGCAGCTTCACGGCAAGCAGGGACAATTCGCGCGAGCAGGTGCTCTATTACAGGATGAGCGATCATGGATGGATTCTGGTCGATGAAGTTCCTTCTGCTTTGTACAGCAGAGATACTGTAGCGATTCAACGTTTTACGGCAGCGGTATTCGTGCTTTCCGTCATACTCATCGTCGCGCTTTCTTCACTCTGGATGACCCGCATCATGGGATCGCTTCAGGATCTGATCAAA
>FWWL01008332.1_pt1 | contig 13391 bp, 14 predicted proteins | sample 2228331 | NCBI WGS metagenome assembly FWWL01 (sample SAMEA103939775, study PRJEB20133) | metagenome | reverse complement strand
GGGAGAAAGGAAAATGTGGATAAATCTGGTGAGATGGATTATAATAGATAGATGAAAATTATTGTTACAAAGTCAGCGGGTTTTTGCTTCGGGGTAAAAAAAACCGTTGAAATGGCGCTACAGGAGGCAACAAAGGGAGAGGAGATTTATACCCTGGGTCCCATTATACACAATCCACAGGTTGTTTCTCACCTTGAGACAAAAAATATTCACGCCATGGAATCCGTGAAGGATCTCTCTGAGGGTAAAACAGTGATAATAAGAACCCATGGAGCCACCCTTGAGGATATGAAGGAACTGGAGAAAAAGCAGGTCAACCTTATAGATGGCACCTGCCCCTTTGTTATCCGTTCCCAGAGGATGGCAAGACGATTGTCAGAACAGGGCTACTTTGTTGCCATTGTTGGCGATGAAAAGCACCCGGAAATTAAGGGGGTAAAATCAAGGGCAGGAAGCAATTCCATTGTAATCAATCCCTCTGGAAATGACTCTCAACTTCCTGAAGCAAAAAGAATTGCTGTCATTGCCCAGACAACCCTTCCGGAGGAGGACTTTAATTCAATTGTAGAGAAACTTAAGCCCCGGGCAGAGGAACTGAAGGTGGTGAACACTATATGCAGGGATACGACAATAAGGCAGAACGAGGCAAAGCGACTTGCAAAGGAGGTTGATGTGGTGCTTGTTGTTGGTGGAAGAAACAGTGCAAATACGAATAAACTCGCCCGGCTCTGCAGGGAAATCAATCCGCGAACCTATCATGTTGAGTCCCCTGAGGAAATTCAGAAAGAGTGGTTCACCGGTACTGAAAGCGTGGGAATTACTACCGGCGCATCAACACCTGACTGGATAATTAGTGGAGTGATTGAAACATTGAAGAAAATTGCCTGATGAGAATTACTCTCCCATCTCCTCAAGATATCTCCCGCAATCAATCCCCGCCATACAACCCATGCCCGCTGCTGTAATTGCCTGTCTGTATCTGTGGTCAACCACATCTCCGCAGGCAAAGACCCCCTTCACGCTCGTCTCTGTTCCGTTCTTAAGGACAATATAACCCTTTTCATCAAGTTCAATTTTCCCCTTAAAAATAGAAGTATTGGGTTCATGTCCGATGGCGACAAAGACACCTTCGCACTCAATTGTTTTTCTCTCCCCTGTCTTAACATTTTTTATAATTATACCCGTTACAGTCTCCTTGTGGACATCAAGGATATCCTCAACCACGGAATTCCATTCAAATTTTATCTTATCATTTTTGAATGCCCTTTCCTGCATAATCTTCGATGCCCTCAACTGATCCCTTCGGTGAACCACGGTGACTGATGAGGCAAACCTTGTCAGAAACATTGCGTCCTCCATGGCAGAATCTCCGCCACCAACAACAACAACCCTCTGATTCCTGAAAAAGGCGCCATCGCATGTGGCACATAAAGAAACTCCTTTACCGAGAAGTCTCTTCTCTGACTCAAGCCCCATCATCCTCGCTGAGGCACCGGTTGCTATAATCACTGACCTTGTCAGAAACTCACCGGCGGTTGTCCTTATCAGGAATGGCCTGCTCCCGAAGTCAACATCTGTAACCTCAATCTGTCTGATGTCCGCTCCGAATCTATGTGCCTGTTCCCTCATGGCAATCATCAGGTCAGGGCCCTGAATACCATCCGGAAAGCCAGGAAAATTCTCCACTGCTGTCGTCAGCGATAACTGCCCGCCTGGCTGAACTCCTTCAAGAATAAGGGGCTCAAGGAGGGCACGGGCAGTATAAATACCTGCAGTATATCCCGCAGGACCACCGCCAATTATTATCACCTTGCGCACATTCTCAGACATTCTCAATAACCTCCCTGAATTTTTTCAGTTCTGACCTTACTCTTTGAGATGAGAATTTGAAGTATGAAAATCTGTAAACAAAACAGGCGAGCAATATCCCTGCCACAAGGTCAAGGATGTAGTGCTGTTTTATAAAGAGCGTGGATATTGTAATTAAAAAAGCCATCAGATATACTACTGCGCCATAAGTTCTGTTAAACCTGAAGGAAAAGAATGAGGCGAGAAAGGCATTTGCCACATGCAAACTGGGGAAGCAGTTATATCCATTGTCAGCATTATAGATTTTTTTGAGGAGCCACAGAGAATACCCATCACCTGTAAGTTCCGGCCGAATCATCTTCACGGGAAATAGAATGAATGTGAGAAACCCTACAAAATACATCATTAAATAGGCGCCCACCATCCTCCTGAATTCATGAATATCTTCAACAACCATAACGGGCATAAGGGCAACAATATAGTAAAGGATATAGGTCCAGACAAAGTGCGGATTAAATGGAATCTTATAGTCAATGGAGATTGCAAGATTATAAAACTCCCTTCCTTCATTATAAGCGCCGACATAGATAAATAAAAAGATGAAGAGCATATACAATGATATCATGGCGAGATGTTTTTCAAATTTTAATATAATTTTCTTGAACATATCCAGCATATCCTACTCCACAACAAGTGTCTTCTCAATATCACTCCCCTCTCTCAGAAAGACAGGGAACTCCTGAAGAGGAACCTCAATATCAACCTCTGCTCCTCCATCATAACTTACAGATCTATCAAAGAGATAAACCCATCGGGCTCCCTCAGGGAATTTTACATGCCTCGCTGTCCCTGGTTCAAGCATGGGAAATACAAGAATGTCACTGCCGAGGAGATAGGCATCCTCTGTGTTGTAAATGAACTTCATCAAGGACTCACCCCTCTCAAAGGCAATTGCACCTTCCTCCATCAGATAGGGAATTATGGCATAATGCAATTTTGTAAATCTGCGATAAATCTCTGTCGTCTCTTCGTCAAATGCCCAGGGCCTGTGCTCACCTCCCCCACCGTTCTCCATCACCGGCGAGAAGGCGCCAAGCTGTGCCCATCGTATGAACAACTCCTTTGTCCTCCCCCATTGAGGATGCTCGCTCCACTTCTCCCTGTATCCGCCGATGTCAGAGCCAAAGGCAACATAGCCGTAATCGCTTGACCATAACATATTATTCAGGGCCTTTCTCATTCCCTCAAAGGTCGCATCCTGGTCACCAACCCAGCCAGCCCAGTTTATGTCAACGGGCGCAAAGGCGACAAAATCTCCACCAATGCCGGTGCCATAGTTATCAATGGGCCGGGCTGTTATGATACGGTCATTGCCGAGCTTCTGACGGGTATATTCAAAGAAATCGCGATAATAGGCATGGGAATATCGAAGTCGCTCAACATTCTTTTTAAGATAGGGTGAGTAGGGGACGAGCAATTGGAGATAGTCAGTCCCATCACATTTCCATCCATCTATACCGAGTGCAATGGCCTTATCCATGAGGGAGTGCCACCACTCAAGTGCCTCTGGATTGAAATAATCAATGAGGCACCCTTCTCCCTTCCACCACTTAACAACGCAATCGGCATTATCTGCACTCCTCTGCATAAAATAATTCTTTGATTTTGCATAATTAAATAACTCCGGCACATCTACATTTATAACTCCCGTTATCCAGAGAAAGACCCGTACACCCTTTGAATGAAAATAGTCAATCATTGCCCTGGCATCAGGATATAACTTTGGGTCAAACTCAAATGTGTTGTACCCGGTCTCCCAGGGGCTGTCAATTATTATTGCACCAACAGGAATATCCCTTGAGAGATAGCCATCCACAAGTGCCACAGCGCTCTCCTGCGTGCTTTCATCCTCCCAGACCCAGTGATGAAAAGCCCACTCGGGCCAGGGAGGGACGGGCTTCTCCTCTGATTTTTTTGCACAGGCAATAAGGAGCGTAAAAAATATCACCGCGAAATAATTAATTCTTTTCAGTTTGCATAACATAGAGTAATTGGCACTGATGTTTATCATTTTACTCTGAATTTTATTCAAAAGCAAGAAAACTTTCCAGATCTGAAGAACCCTGAATTTCGTCACGGGAGGGCTTGGCAAAGCGAGGAAGCCACTTTTAGTTCCAGCCCTGGAATCCGCCTAATCAACCAGACGGAATCTCACAGGAATTCTGACGCGAACAGCAACCGGTGTTCCTCCTGACATTGCTGGCTCAAATTCGGACTTAAGGATTGCAGACCTCGCTGCCTCTCCAAGACCAGAGCCCGGCTCTTCAAGTATCTTAACCTCAAGGACCTTTCCTTCGCTGGAGATTGCCACCTCAAGAAGAACCAATCCCTCAATTCCGAGACGGCGCGCCTCTTCAGGGTATTCTGGCTTTATCTGAACCTTGAAGGACGGCATCCTTGTAACACTGAATAAAGGCGCATATTCAATACTCTCATTGACCTTATTCTGAGGAGTGCCCATCAGTGTGTTCCCAGGTGGAACTGAGACCTCACCTCCATCAGCCACTGATTCCTCTGTCACTCCAACAACTGGCTTGAATTCCTTCTTTGCAATTCCCTTCTTCAACCTGTGAATGTGTGATGGACTTATATTTACTCCTTTTGCTGTCAGGTCCAGAATTTTTTCATCTTTCTCCGGGCGTTCTTTTTCTGTCTTTACAATATTGACCTCAAGGGGAGCAAATTTCTTCTTACTCTCCGGTGCAATGAGAAGAATTGCGAAAAACAATATTATGTGAAGCAGAAATGAAATGCTCCAATCCCTGATGTTAATTATTCCTGTCATTCCCCTTCCACATTTATTGCGAATTTTTTAACCCCCTCTTCCCTCAGGAGGTCAATTATATGAATCACCATGCCGTGTGTTGCCTCCCTGTCTGCACCTATAATAGCATTGACCTCACCTGTTTTATTGTTTCTTATAAAATTTCTCAATTCATCCTCGTTAACAGGATTGCCGTTCAAAAAGAGTTCCCCACCCTTCCCGATGACAACAGCAATATTTGTTACAGGCGATGGCTCTCCTGTCGTTGCCTTCGGGAGTTGCACCGGAATTGAGGGCGCAACAATGAATGTGGCGGTGACCATAAATATAATGAGGAGGACCAGGGTAATGTCAACAAGGGGGGTTACATTGATTCCTGTGATGAGGTCATCGTTCTCTGTATTGTTGTGCATCTATTTCCACCTCGCCCCAATTTCTATTTATGTTCCCTCTGAAGAATTGCAATTACATTCCTTGCGGTGAGTTCTGCGAATCCGAGTCGGACCTTTATTCGCCTCTGGAAGTAGTTATATGCAATAACAGCAGGGATTGCAACAAGGAGTCCCACAGCAGTGGCAATAAGGGCCTCGGAAATGCCTGCCATCACAACAGAGGGTCCTCCGCTTCCGCTCACAGCAAGGTCATGGAATGCTTTTATAATTCCCAGGACAGTGCCGAAAAGCCCGATAAATGGTGCATTGTTGCCAAGGGTGCCAAGAAAGGGAAGCCCCCTTTCCATTTTCAGCCGCTCCTTAAACAGGGACTCTGATAAAATCTCCTCCCTTGATAATCCTGGATTGGATGGGGGCTTAAGAACGGAAAGGATGACCCGTGCCTCTCCTGTGTCAACAGAGTTAAGAAATCTCTCGCCTCCCTCAATTCCGTGCTTCTCCAGAGCATCAAAGAGACCTGATGAAAATGACTCAAAGTCAATATTACTTTTTTTGAAATAGCGATACCTGCTGATTATGATTGCAACAGAAGTGATGCTCAGAAAGAGGAGGAGATAAAGCACCCATGTACTGCCAAGGAGTGAGAACCCGAGTAAAATTTTTGTTATCATAGATTTTATTATACTCCTTTATTTTAATTCAATCATCATTAAAGCACTTCCGCCCCTCTTATCTCTCACAACAAGATACACTGTGGCAGGTGAACTATCCTCTGGAATTTCAAACCCCACCGGGTTTCCGTAGTCCGATGACAGCCCGGGAGTAACTGAAAGCCAGGCAAACTCCACTTCATCCCCATCCTCATCGCCAACCACTGCTGTTAAAGTAATTCTATCTCCTGATATAAACTCTGGCGGATCAATTATCACATCCTCAATAACAGGATTGTGGTTTCGCCTTTCTCTCGTAGATACATTGATATTCTTGAAGGCAATTGCGTGAGGAATTCTTCTCAAATCGCTGAAGTTCTCAAGTCCTGTAACTTCAGGCAAAAATTCAACTGGCACCACAAAAACTACAAGCGTATAAGTTCCCTCTTTCTCAGATGCAATCCATTCAAAATCTGATGAGAATGCAATGGGTTGAATACCCTCAGGTATTCCCCCCTTCGGGTCAATGACCTCCGGGGGATTGAACCAGAGGTATGCAAGTTCCCTTGATTCAGGATCAACGGCAACTGCTTTCAGATGAACGAGATCACCCGGCAGTGGCTCTGCGGGTTCGGCAATCACAGCAGCAACTCTGAGTTCCCGCACAACAGCAAAGCCAGTGTCATTTTCAATGCCACAGGCAAGGAACATAAGCAGGATAAGGGGTAGCAGAGACAAACTTTTTAATAGAATCCCCCCTTTACTTCCCCCCTTTATTAAAGGGGGGTGCTGTAAAGCGGAGTGATTTTTATGGACGCATTGCCCCCTGTCTGTACTCTTGAGATGACAAATTTGTTCTACCCTCAACATGTCAAAACTCTGCCTTAACTCCGAAAAATGCAATAATGGGTGGCATGTAAACATAGCGTACCTCACTGTAATCATCGGTGTATGTAATGTCTATTATATTCTTATGCATGTAAAGGTTCCATACCTCAAAGTATAACTTCATGAGCCAGGTATTGTAGGGTTTAACATACTCAGCCCTGAAATCAAGACGATGCGTTGCAGGGAGCCGTTTTGAGTTCTCCTCCCCGAAGATGGGCCAGAACATATCCCTGTCAGCATCATAAATCTTGTCAATCACCGGAGTATAGGGCCTTCCGGACATATAACTCCATTTCCCTCCCATGCTCCACCTTCCTGATAACTGATATGTGGCCACTCCTGTAATTACATTCTCACGGTCAAAGGTAAAATTCCTCCAGGGCTCCTCTGGATTATCCTTTCTTCTTGACTTAGAGTATGAGTAACTGAGCCAGCCGAAAAATCTCTTTCTCAGTTTCTTTCTTATAAAAATTTCTGCTCCATAAGAATAACCCTTTCCTGAATTCTCGTACATCAAAGATGGATCCGGGGATGTCGCCACGAGATCGGTCAAATCCTTGTAGTAAATCTGAACATCCGTGTAAATGCCCGAGGGCAATTCCCTTTCAAAACCGGCAATATAATGAATGCTTCTCTGCGGTTTGAGTTCTGGATTACCAAAATCAGGAGCAAACTCATCTCCCTGTGGAATCTGGAAATAATAGCCCCATGATGCCTTTGCTCCTGTAATTTCATCAAAGGAATATCTTATAGAAATTCTCGGACTCAGGATTGCTTCGTAAAGCGGTTTTTCAAAATAATCAAATCTGACTCCAGGCGTGAAGATTAATTTTTTGTTGAGCAATGCAATCTCATCCTCAAGGTAGGCTCCAGCACCCCAGGTTGATGCTTTTATTGATGATTCTACGAGTTCACTCCCGGTGAATGTAAAGCCCGGCTCATCCTCCTTCGGTGGCCTTATAAATACCCCGCGAACATAATACCATACAACACCCCCCTGAAATCCGGCGCGCAATGTATTATATTCGCCTGCTTTCCCTGTCACCTCTTCCCAGAGTATCAGTGCCGGCGTGGTAAGCGTAAGCCACATGTCCCTGCCCAGTTTAAAATCAACGGAGTTTATGTCACCGTAAAGTGTAAGATTTGATGAAAATTTCTCTCTGTAATTATTCAGATTAAGTCCGATGATGTGAATATCACTGCTGAAGGCACTTGAGATTCCCGAAAGCACGGGGTCCTTTCTGTTTCTCTCCGTTGTTGAAAACCTGATGGTATCCCTTTCGCCATAAGCCATAAGGGAGAGTTTATCATTATCTGACACCCTCAATGTGTATTTTCCCTGATAGTCATAGAACCAGGGTTTTACTGTAAAGCCATCGCCTGATTCAAAAAACGGGAGGAGGTCAAAATATGAGCGCCTGGCACCGGCAAAGAATGAACCCTTCTTACCAGCCGGCCCTTCTAACAATATCCCGGACATCACAGCACTCACATCCACGCTGCCCCCGAAGCGGTCCTTTCTTCCATCACCTGTCTCAATGTTAAGCACACCGCCCATTGCGTTCCCGTATCGTGCAGAAAATCCGCCGGCAATAAACTCAACGCTTTCAACGACCTCAGATGGAATAGAACTCACAAAGCCACCGAAGTGGTAGGGGTACGGGAAAAAGGTGCGATCAAGAAGGATCAGGTTCTCAAAGGGTCCGCTACCTCTCACGATGAGTTCTCCATTAAGTTCATTTATAATAATGACACCCGGAAGAGTCTGAACAGCCCTGATAATATCTCCACCAGTTCCTGCTACACTCTCTGCCTCCTCCTTCATCAGAATCTGCTGGCTCGTCTCCTCTTTCCTCTCCCTCATCCCCTCCACAACAACCTCAAGAAGGGGAATGAACTCGGGTTCAAGATATATTTTCAGTTCAATCTCCTTATCCTCTTTAATCATTACACCCCTTCTCTCATATCTCTTATAATTGACTGAAAGTGCAGTTATTGAATACTCCCCTGGTTCAAGTCCACAGAAGGAAAAACCGCCCTTCTTATCAGAGAGGGTCATAATCTCTCCTGGCATTAACATTAGATTAACGCCTTCAAGGGGCTTGCGCGTTCCCTTCTCAAAGACCCTTCCCTTAAGGCACCTATCCTCTGCCTGCAGAAAGAGTGTGATTATAAAGGAGAACAAAAGGACAACAAAGAGATTTTTCAGATTCATAGGTTAAGGATAAATACAGAAGTCAACAAAGTCAATCAAAATATTCCTTGACGGATTGATGTCTTCGGTGTTAAATTCTCCCCATGAAATCATGGAAATTATTAATCCTCTGTTTCTCTTCAGTCCTTTCCCTTCTCTCCCTGCTCCAGGCAGAGTCTAAATCAAATCTCATCATCTTTCATGCGGGCAGTTTAGCAAAGCCATTTTTGGAATTAGAAAGGCTATTTGAATCGCGCAATCCGGATGTGGATGTCCTGAGGGAATCATCGGGAAGCAAAATGGCTGTAAGAAAGGTGACAGACCTTAAGAAGGAGGCAGATATTGTCGCTGTTTCGGATTATTCTGTTATTCCGGAAATCCTCTATCCAGATCATGCTGACTGGACAATATACTTTGCCAGGAACAGCATGGTCATTGTATACACTGAGCACTCAAAATTCTCAAAGGAGATCAATAGCAAAAACTGGCTGGAAATTCTTCTTCGCAGTGGTGTGGAGGTGGGGCACTCAGATCCCCTTCTTGACCCATGTGGATACCGCGCTCTCCTCCTTATGAAACTTGCTGAAAAGTATTACCGCAGTCCGGGGCTTTACAATAAGTTAACAGGAAAGATTCCTGTAAAAAATATCAAGCCCAAAGAAACAGACCTCATAGCTCTTGCAGAGGCAGGGGAGATTGACTACCATTTCAATTATAAATCTGTGGCAGAACAGCACCATCTGAAATATATTGAACTTCCAGATGAGATAAACCTTGGCAATCTTAAATTCAAGGAATATTACAAAAATGCAGTTATTGAATTAAGGGATAAAGATGGTAAAGCCATTAAAGTAAAAGGCGAGCCCATCCTCTATGGAATCACCATCTTGAAGAAGGCACCCAATAGAAATACGGCGGAAAAGTTTATGCATCTACTCCTTTCTGATGAGGGCAGAAAAATTCTCTCAAAGAATTTTCAGGAGCCACTTAACCCCCCGGAATGCGATAAAAGGGAATCCTTACCAGAAACACTCAAAGAATTCTTTAAGTAAGGTTCTATCCCTTTTTCTCCAGAAACACTTTAAAACTTCTCAGCATTTGAGGCAGGATATTCTCTGAGATATTCTCCTGAATCTTCTGTGGAATCTCCATCCCCGTATTGACCATTATAAAGAAACTCATAATACACTTATTCTCTCCTGCATCATCAAACCCCGCATGTCCCCTGATTTCTGTAAAATCGCCTCCGCATGAATGCCAGAAGATTCTCCTTTCTTTATCGTTGTAAAGGAAATCAAGCGCAATATTCTTTTTGGGAATAATGAGGGGCGTGGTGCATTTCATGCTCTTTATCTTTCCAGTATTATCCCTCTGCAGAACTTCAATATCCTGTATTACATTCTGCCAGACACTCACCTTATCCAGTTCACACATTGCACGATAGGCAACCTCTGCGGGGACTGAAATCTCAATTCTAATTGAGCGCGAACCTGCAGCAATGTTTTCCCCTGTCTTTATCTCCCTGTAAGAGGAAGGCACCATACCCTTCTGGAGAACGGTCTGGACATAATTGGCAATAACCTTTCGCTCCGTCTCACCAATCTGGGTGAACTTTACCCCCATCCCAGGATTTTCAGGATTTGTCAGTGCGGATACTGTCTCTCCATGTGCGCATATTGTAAAAGTATCTCCTGGCAGATTAAACATCAACATCAGTTTTGTCCCCGGCAACAATGGTTGCCTCGTTACAAGAAATATTCCCCCCTCACAAATATCCTTTGAATAATAGAAGGGATTTCCATTTCCAGACTTTTCTTTCACAAGGGTTTTTAACGGCGCTCTCGGGTACTGACGGATCCTGTCATACTGGAGCATAACAGTTAAATATCAAATTTTAAAACACCTGTCAAGTTTTTAATAATTTTTGAATCCTATTGAGGGAGTTTATAAATATGTCAATCTCTTCAATTGTATTGTAAATATAAAAACTTATTCTCACGGCGTTGTCCATCCCGAGACGGGTCATAAGCGGCTGGGCACAATGGTGTCCTGAACGGACCGCAATTCCCTCCTCATCAAGAAAGCCCGCAATATCATGGGGATGAATCCCCTCAATGTTAAAGGAAATAACGCCGAGCCGGTCTTTCGTATTCTTATGACCATAAATCTTAATCCCCTTTATTTCCTTAAGAGCATTCAATGCATGCTCTGTAAGTTCCATCTCGTGCCTGAACACATTCTCCATACCAAGCGTTGTGAGATAATCAACTGCTGCGCCAAGGCCGATGCCACCGGAAATATTCGGAGTGCCTGCTTCGTATTTCCAGGGGAGTTCATTCCAGGTTGCACCCTCTGTGGTCACCTTTTCAATCATATCCCCTCCATAATTGAAGGGCTCCATCTTCTCAAGCAACTCTTCCCTGCAGTAAAGAAAACCAGTTCCTGTAGGGCCCAACATCTTGTGGCCCGATGCGACAAGAAAATCACAGTTAAGAGCCCTTACATCCACAGGGAGATGAGGGACGGACTGCGCAGCATCAACAAGTGTAAGTGCACCTTTTTCTTTCGCCTCCTCAATAATCTCCTTCACTGGATTTATTGTACCAAGGACATTTGAACAATGGGTTATGCCAACGAGTTTTGTTCTCTGAGAAAGCATTCTTCTATATTCGTCAAGGTTTAAATCGCCGTTATCATCAACAGGTATGAACTTTAATACAACTCCACGCTGTTTTTTCAACATCTGCCATGGAACAATGTTTGAATGGTGCTCCATTAAACTCACAATCACCTCATCGCCCTCGCGGAGGTTCCATAAACCCCAGGCATGGGCAATGAGATTTATTGCCTCCGTTGCATTCCTTGTAAATACAATCTCCCGCATGCTTCTTGCGTTTATGAACTTAGCAACCTTTCTGTGCGCCTCCTCGTAGAGAACCGTTGCCTCATAGCTTAAAGTATGAACGGCACGATGGATGTTAGCATTTTTATTTTCATAATAATCCCTGATGGCTGATATCACCTGGATGGGCCTCTGGGTCGTTGCAGCATTATCAAAATATATTAAATTCTTCCCATTCACCAATCTCCTGAAAATGGGAAAGTCATCTTTTATATTTTCTCTGAGTACCACTGGCATATTTTAATCCATTTCTATTATTATATCATCACCTTCCACAACCACTCTGTATGTCCTGAGGGGATATGCAGCAGGCATTGAGAGAACAGCCCCTGTCCTTATATTGAATTTAGAACCGTGGGCAGGACAGGTTATTGTCTCTCCCATAATAATTCCACGCGTAAGTGGAAAGTCCATGTGGGGACACTCATTCTTGAAGGCATAATAGTCCCCGTTGAGGTTGCATATTGCTATTGACTCATTGTCAATATTATAGACCCTCAGTTTCCCCTGGGGAATCTCTGATTTTTTCGCAATTCTTTTTCTCTCACCCATTATTTTTCCTCTTCCTCTCCCGGCCAGCCCTTGATTCCATAGGCCCCTGCCTTGATTACCTTAAGAGCAAGAAGCCCGCATTTGAGCCGGATTGGGCTCAAGGGAATACCAATTGCTTGTAACATATCCTCCTTTGTAAGTTTCTTCACCTCATCAAGGGGTTTATTCTTTATCATCTCTGTCAGGATTGATGCAGCTGCTTGACTTATCGTGCATCCCTTTCCGCTGAACTTCACATCGGCAATCACATTGTCCTTCAACTTAAGGTCAATGCGAATCACATCGCCGCATGAGGGATTACCCTCCTCATGAGAAATATCATAGTCCTCAATAGTTCCGTAGTTTCTTGGATTCTTGAAGTGGTCAAGCAAAAATTCCATCATTGTGGCTTCATCCATCAATCCCATAAAGGGTCACCTCTACCACTTTGATTCAAAGGACTTCCAGATCCTTTCCCTCACCTCATCATGGGGAATCGCATCAATTGCTGGAGATAAAAAGCCGGAGACAATTGTTTTTTTTGCCTCCGATTCATCAAGTCCCCTGCTCATGAGATAAAAGACCTGCTCCTCATCAATCTGCCCGATGCTTGCTGAATGGGATGCCCGCACCTGATTTGCCTCAATCTCAAGCCCCGGCACTGAATCCGCTCTGGCACCTGGATTAAGAAGCATTACATGATCAGAGAGAAAGGAATCCGTCTCCTGCGCATTCCTTTCAATTCTCACATTGCCCTGAAAGACCGCTCGTGCCCTGTCTCTGAGAGCACCCTTCACCAGAACCCTTGATGTAGTTCGCGGACAATTATGCTCCAATCTTGATGTAATATCAAGGTGCTCCTTTTTATCAAGGAAAAATACCTGAACCTCATCTGTGGCAGAACCCTCACCATCAAGGCAGTTGATAATTTTTGCCTTCTGGTGGGTGCCACCGAACCAGGCGTGCCTCCAGTCAAGTCGCGCTCCCTTTTTCAGAAGTGAACGGAATGTTGCAAATGAATACACATTTCCTTCTGTTCTTCTCACAGAGATATATTCCACCTGAGCATTCTCCTCAAGGAATACATAAACATTGGCAGAAAGGATTGATGCCGAGGAACTAAGAGTTGCATCATAGGTCTCTATGATTTTTATTCTGGAATTTTTATCAGCAACGATTAAAACAGGGGCAAGCATTAAGT
>FWWL01008331.1_pt1 | contig 13391 bp, 12 predicted proteins | sample 2228331 | NCBI WGS metagenome assembly FWWL01 (sample SAMEA103939775, study PRJEB20133) | metagenome | reverse complement strand
CTCCCTAGCCCCCCCTGTTGACACAGCCCCCTCCTCCCCCTTAGCATAATCTCTAGAATTTCGACTGGTGAACTCAACAACATGAAGCCAAGGGGGAAGGAGGGGGCAAGATGTTGAGGTCGAGGGTGGGCCTGGAGGAGCCTTCGTGGGAGCTGGTGCTGAAGCGCAACAGCATTGAGCGCCTCAAGGCGGAGAAGTTCCCGCTGGACATCATCCATGAGCTTCCGGAGCTCATCGCCAGGGGCTATGAGGCGGTGCCGGAGGAGGACATCGTCCGCCTCTACTGGTGGGGTATCTGCCACGACAAGCCCAAGGTGGGCTACTTCATGGTGCGCATCAAGGTGCCGGGGGGCCTTCTGGCCCCTGCCCAGCTGAGGGCCATAGGGGCCATATCCTTGCGCTATGGCCGCAACTATGCGGAGCTCACCACGCGTCAGGGCGTCCAGCTCCACTGGGTGCGCATGGAGAAGTTGCCGGAGGTCTTGGAGGCCATACAGGCCGCCGGCCTCACCACCGTGGGGGCGGAGGGGGACACGGTGCGCAACATCACCAGTTGCCCTGTGGGGGGCATCGACCGCGAGGAGCTGTTTGATGTGCGCCCGGTCATCGAAGCTGCGGCCCGCTTCTTCTGGGGCAACCGGGACTACTCCAACCTGCCCCGCAAGCAGAAGTTCACCATCAGCGCCTGCCCCTACCAGTGCAACGCCCCCGAGATCCACGACGTGGCCTTGGTGGGGGTGATAAAGGACGGGCGCCCGGGCTTCGCCGTGCGGGTGGGCGGGGGGCTTTCGGCCACCCCCCGCATCTCCCGCGACCTAGGGGTGTTTGTGCCCCTAGAGGAGGCGGTGGACGTGCTGCGGGCGGTCACCGAGGTCTGGCGGGACAGCAACCGCTACCGCCTCAGCCGGGCCAAGGCCCGCATCAAGTTCCTGGTGGACGACTATGGCCCGGAGGCCGTGCGCCAGATGGTGGAGGAGCGCCTGGGCCACCCCCTGGAGGACGGGGCTGCCCCCCCGCCCATAGGGGAGGGGGACCACATGGGCATCCACCCCCAGAAGCAGGAGGGGCTGTACTACGTGGGCTTCCCGGTGCCCAACGGGCGCATGACCGGGAGCCAGATGCAGGAGCTGGCGGAGGCGGTGGAGGCCGTGGGGGGAGATATCCGCTTCACCCGCGAGCAGAACTTCATCGTGGGCAACGTGCCTGAGGACCGCCTGGTCTGGCTCTTGGACCAGGTGGCCCGCATCGGCTTCCCCCACCATCGCCACCGCCTGTACGCCACCTCCACCGCCTGTACCAGCCACGAGTTCTGCAACTACTCGGTGGCCGAGACCAAGGGGAAGCTGGAGGAGATTGTGCAGGCCCTGGTGGGGCGATTTGGGCGGGACATCGAAGGCCTGAAGATCTATATGGACGGCTGTCCCCACGCCTGCGCCCACCACTGGGTGGGGGAGATCGGGCTCCAGGGCACCACCGCCCCAGGCCCTGGGATGAGCAAGGTGGAGGCCTACGACATCACCCTGCGCGGGGGCCTAGGGCCCAAGGCGGCCATCGGCCGGCCCCTCCTCCGCCGTATCCCCCATGACCAGGTGGTCCAGGTGCTAGAGAGGCTGGTGGCGGCCTGGCTGGCGGAGCGGGCCCGGGATGGGGCCCTCTCCTTCCGCGATTTCTGCGACCGGCACAGCGACGAGGACCTACAGGCCATCGCCCTGGGCCAGCCGGTGCGGGGGGAGGAGCGGGCGGTGGCCATCATCCGTGTCCCTGGTCCCCTGCTGGCCCTTACTGGCGGTCTGGACGTGGTGGAGGTGCCCCCAGGGTCGGTGCGCCAGGCCATCGAGGCCGCCGGCCAACGCTTCCCCGCGCTGCGGGCCCGCCTCCTCACCCCCGCGGGGGAGGTGGACCCCGCCGTCAACCTGTATGTCAACGAGGAGGACATCCGCTCCCTGCAGGGGCTGGACACCCCCCTCAAGGAGGGGGACGAGCTGGTGGTCCTCCTGGCCATGTCTGGAGGCTAAAGAGCCTTGGCGGAGGTGAAGGCCATGGCCCAGCGTGTCCTGTTCGACGACCTGGAGATTGGCGAGATCGCCATGGAGTTGGACGACAAGGAGCCCCAGGAGGTCATCGCCTGGGCTATCGACACCTTCGGCGACCGGCTGGCGGTGGTCACCGCCCTCCAGGCCGAGGGGATGGTGGTGCTGGACATGGCCTATGGTCTTAAGCCCGACATCCAGGTCATCACCGTGGACACGGGAAGGCTCCCCCAGGCCACCTACGAGTTCCTAGACCGGGTGCGGGAGCGCTACCACCAGGCCCGCTGGCGGGTCCTCTTCCCCGATACCCGGGAGGTGGAGGCCTTGGTCCGCCGCCACGGGGTGAACCTGTTCTATCGGGCAGTGCCTTTGCGCCTCCTCTGCTGCCAGATCCGCAAGGTGCGCCCCCTGGTGCGGGCCCTGCAGGAGCTGGACGCCTGGTTCACTGGCCTGCGCCGCGAGCAGTGGGCCTCCCGCGCCGCCATCCGCAAGGTGGAGCTGGACCACGACCATGGAGGCATCGTCAAGATAAACCCCTTGGCCGACTGGACCAAGGAGGAGGTCTGGGACTACATTCACCAGCACCACGTCCCCTACCATCCCCTCTACGACCGCGGCTACACCAGCATCGGGTGTGACCCCTGCACCCGCCCCATTCAGCCTGGGGAGGACGACCGGGCTGGCCGCTGGTGGTGGGAGGTAGGGGCCCCAAAGGAGTGCGGCATCCACTGCCCCATCGAGACTGGGGGCTTCGAACACGAGGCGGAGGCCATCCTCAAGGAGGCCCACGGGGTATGAGCGAGGAGCCCCTGGCCCTCACCGCCGAGGAGAAGGAGCTCCTGGCCCTGGAGCTGGCCGCCCTCGTCCCCGCCCTGGCGGGGGAGAGGCGCCAGCGGTATGAGGCCCTGGCCCGCGCCGTACAAGAGGGGCAGGTGCCTCCAGAGCTATTGCCGCCCCTGGAGGGGCTCCTGGACCTGGCCCTGGAGACAGGGCGGGCCCGTGCCCTCTACCGGGCGGAGGGGGAAAGGGTCCTTACTGAGCTGTTCCATCGCACCCCCCGGGGGAGGGAGCTGGCCCGCCACCTGGAGGAGGTGAACAGGGCCTTAGCCGCCCTACGCGGGCGCACTCTTCGGGCGGTGCGGGTAGGCATGCGCACCCTGGGCCACTTCACCATCGCCCTGGAGACGGAAGGGGCGGGGGTGACCTTGGCCGTGCGGCCCCAGGGCATCACCGTGGAGAGCGTATCTGTAGGCTGAGGGAGGGGCCAGGTGCAGGCAGAAGGGTTCGTGGTCTGGCTTACAGGCCTGTCTGGGGCGGGCAAGAGCACCATCGCCCAGGCCCTGGCCAGGGCCTTGCGGGCCCTGGGCCAGCGGGTGGAGGTCTTGGATGGGGATGTGGTGCGCCAGCACTTCAGCAAGGGCCTGGGCTACAGCCGGGAGGACCGCCTGGAGAACATGCGGCGGGTGGCCTACGTGGCCCATCTCCTCTCCCGCAATGGGGTGGCGGTCATTGTGGCCCTCATCTCCCCCTACCGGGAGGGGAGGGACTATGCCCGTCAGCTCATTGGCCGCTTCCTGGAGGTCTACGTGCGTTGCCCCTTGGATGTCCTCATCCAGAGGGACGTGAAGGGGCTTTATGCCAAGGCCCTCAGGGGCCAGATCCCCAACTTCACGGGCATCAGCGACCCTTATGAGGAGCCCCTCTCCCCGGAGGTGGTGGTGGACACCGATAGGGAGGCGGTGGAGGAGAGCGTGGCCAAGGTGTGGCGGGCCCTTGTGGAGCGAGGATACGTGTGGGGGCCCCTGCCGGCCCTGGGGGAGGAGGTGGGGCAGGAGGTGGCCCGCTGATGGAACTGGCGCCCCATCTGTGGGCCTTGGGCTTCGGGGTGGGGGTACTGGTGGGCCTCACCGGCATGGGCGGGGGCTCGGTGATGACCCCAGCCCTCATCCTGTTGGGATTTCGGCCGGCGGTGGTCGTGGGCACGGACCTGGTGCAAATGGCGGTCACCAAGCTCTTGGGGGCCGCCCAGCACCTGCGGCAGGGGACGGCGGACTGGAAGCTGTCCCTCCTCTTGGCCGCCGGGAGTGTGCCTGGGGCCCTGACAGGCGCCCTCATCCTCCCCTGGTGGGAGGCCCTGGGGATCTCCGTGGACGACCTGTTGCGTCACCTGGTGGGGGGCATGCTAGTGCTCACCGCCTGCGCCCTCATCTTGGGCCTGCGGCGGCCCTTGGGAGGGGGGCTCTGGGGCCAGAGGCGGTGGCTCCCCCTGCTCCTTGGGGCGAGCTTCCTCCTGGGGCTACTGGTGGCCTGGACCTCGGTGGGCTCGGGTGTCCTGTTCATGGCCCTCCTGGTCACCACCTCACCCCTGCCGGCGGCGACCCTGGTGGGCACTGACGTGTTGCATTCCTTTTTGCTCACCCTGTCTGCCGGCGCTGCCCACCTGGGCATCGGCAACGTGGACCTGGCCCTGGCTGGCCATCTGTTGGTGGGGTCCCTGCCGGGGGTGGTGGTGGGTAGCCGCCTCAGCCGCCGCTTGTCCCACGAGCGGTTGCGGTCCCTGGTGAGCATCGTCATGCTGGCCATCGGCGTCCGCCTCCTTTAGCGCTCACTGGGCAGAGGGAGTGGAGATGGCCATCGAACCTCATGGCGGGAGGCTGGTGTGGCTGGTCTTGGAGGGGGAGGCGGCGGAGGAGGCGCGGGCCCGCGCCTCCTCTTGGCCTAAGGTGGCCCTTTCCCCCCGCCAGCTCTCCGACCTCTACATGCTGGCCCAGGGGGCCTTCAGCCCCCTGGAGGGGTTCATGGGCCGGGCGGACTACTGGGCCGTGCTCCAGGACATGCGCCTGGCCGATGGCACCGTCTGGCCCCTGCCTATCACCCTGGCGGTGGAGGAAGAGGTGGCCCGCTCCCTACGGGAGGGCCAGGAGGTGGCCCTCCTCTCCCCCCAGGGGGAGGTGGTGGGCCTCCTGGAGCTGGCCGAGCGCTATGCTTACGACAAAGAGAAGGAGGCGCGCCTGGTCTTCCGCACCGATGACCCGGCCCATCCTGGGGTGGCCGCCCTCCTCTCCCAGGGGCAGGTATTGTTGGGGGGGAAGGTGTGGGCCCTGGGGCTGGACCGCGGCCCCTTCCCCCACTACTACCGCACCCCGGCCGAGACGCGGCAGGAGTTCGCCCGCCGCGGCTGGCGCACGGTGGTGGGCTTTCAGACCCGCAACCCCGTCCACCGGGCCCATGAGTACATCCAGAAGTGCGCCCTGGAGATGGTGGACGGCCTCCTCCTGCACCCCCTCATGGGGGAGACCAAGGCCGATGACGTGCCGGCGGAGGTGCGCCTGCGCTGCTACGAGGTGCTTTTGGCGGGCTATTACCCGCCGGAGCGGGTCCTCCTCTCCTTCTTCCCGGCCTATATGCGCTATGGGGGGCCGCGGGAGGCGGTGTTCCACGCCCTGTGCCGCAAGAACTACGGCTGCACCCACTTCATCGTCGGGCGGGACCACGCCGGGGTAGGTCAGTACTATGGGCCTTACGACGCCCAGCACATCTTTCGGGAGTTCCGGCCCCAGGAGTTGGGCATTACCCCCCTGTTTTTCGAGAACGCATTCTACTGCCGGCGGTGCGGGGCCATGGCTACGGCCAAGACCTGCCCCCATCCCCTGGAGGAGCGGGTGGAGCTTTCGGGCACGCAGGTGCGGGAGATGTTGCGGCGGGGCCAGGCCCCACCCCCAGAGTTCACTCGCCCGGAGGTGGCCCGCGTGCTCCTAGAGGCCGCCAGTGCCCTCTCCGCCTGAGGCCTGCCTCTCCTCTGGCCCCTGGCTGGCTGTGGCGCTAGCATGGGCCTTGGGATGCGGGAGAAGGCCAGTCAGCAGGGGAAAGGCAATGGCCATGGCTTGGGCCAGGACTGGGCCCTGGCGGAGGTCCCCCTGGACGCCTTCTTGCGGGGCCTGGAGGAGGTGGACGGGGCGCGGGAGGAGGACATCTCCCACCTCAGCGAAGAGGAGATTGAGGCCCGCCTTCGCCGTCGCCAAGGCATAAAGAGCCTGTTGCGGGCGGGCCTGGACTTCGCCGTGCGCCGGACCCGCGACGCCCTGGGCCAGCCGGTGGTGCTCATCATAGTGGGGACCGCCGTGGCCGTGGCCCTTTATCGCCTGCAGCGTCGCCGACGCCGCCCCCAGGCCTGAGGGCCCTGCTGGCCTAAGGGTTCATGGCCGGCGAGGGGGGTGTGGACGCCAGCCCCATCTGCCAGGCCTTGCCCTCCGTCTTGATAGCCGGGGCCACCACCAGCTCTGCCTGGTGGAACTCCACGATGGTGCGGGCTCCGCACATGCCCATGGCCGTGCGGATGGCCCCCACCAAGTTCTCGCTGCCGTCGGTGCGGGAGGTGGGGCCGAAGAGGAGGCGCTCCAAGGTGGTGTCCACCCCCGTGCGCACGCGGGTGCCGCGGGGGAGGGCGGCATGGCCGGTGGACATGCCCCAGGAGTAGCCCTGGCCCGGGGCCTCCCGCGTGCGAGCGAAGGGGGTGCCCAGCATGACGGCATCGGCCCCCGCGGCCAAGGCCTTACAGATGTCGCCCCCGTTGCGCATGCCGCCATCGGTGATGATGGGCACATAGCGGCCCGTCTCCCGATAGTACTGGTCGCGGGCGGCGGCACATTCGATGGTGGCCGTGATCTGGGGCACACCGATGCCCAGGACCTCACGGGAGGTACAGCTGGCCCCCGGGCCCACCCCCACCAGCACGGCGGCGATGCCCGTCTCCATGAGCTCTTTGGCCGCGCTGTAGGTGACGGTGTTGCCCACCACCACCGGCACCTTGATCTGCTCCAGGAGCTCGCTGAAGATAAGGCCTCTTGGGGAGCGGGAGATATGTCTGGCGGTGGTCACCGTGGACTGGACCACAAAGATGTCCGCCCCCGCTTCCACGGCGATGGGGGCCAGGCGCTTGGTGTGGGCTGGGGTGGCGGCCACGGCGCATACCACCCCCGCAGCCTTGATCTGGCGCACCCTCTCCCCAATGAGCTCTTCCCGAATGGGGGCCGCATAAAGCTTCTGGATGATGGCTGTGGCCTCCTCCTGGGGGGCGGAGACGATCTCCTGAATGGCGGCGTAGGGATCTTGGTAGCGGGTGTAGAGGCCCTCCAGGTTGAGGACGGCCAGCCCCCCCAGACGGCCAAAGGCCACCGCGAACTGAGGGTCCACCACGGCATCCAGGGCAGCCGCCAGGATGGGGAGCGGGAAGACGTAGGGCCCCAGCTGAAAGGTGATGTCCGTGAGCTCGGGGTTGATGGTCACATCGCCCGGCACGATGGCCACGTCATCGAACCCATAGGCCGGGCGTAAGGGCTTGGGAAAAGGTGCACTCATACCTCTCTCATCCTCCTCCCAGAGGGGGCATGTGGGGCCATGTTTTATGGCAGAATATACCAGGGGGCCGACCTGGCGTCAACAAGCATCCAACAAAAAATGGAGCGGGCGACGGGACTCGAACCCGCGGCCCTCTGCTTGGGAAGCAGATGCTCTACCTCTGAGCTACGCCCGCTCCCCCTCGGGGCGGGAACCTCCCCCGCCACCCACAGATTCTAGGCCTGCCCCCCCTCACCTGTCAACGAGGGGGAGGGGCGGGCCTGGGCCCGCAAGAGCAGGACAGCCAAGGCCAAGAAGGCCGTCCCCAAAGCGCTCAGGGCCAGGGCGTTACGCACCAGCACGGAGGCCGCCTCCACCCCCACCTGCAGGAGCTGGTGAACCAAGGGTGTGGCCCCTCCTTGCAGGGCCTTCAGGGCCAAGCGGGCAGCCAGGCCCAAGAGCAGGGAGGGGAGCCCGGCCCCCACCCATATGGCCCCCAGGGAGGCCAGCTTCCCCCACGAGGGCAGGGCCATCAGGAGGGGCAAGGCCAGGCCTAGGGAGGCCACCCCTAGGACGGCGGCGGCCACCATAAAGGCCAGGTGCGTCTTGTGGCCGATGAGGCCCAGGCCCCGGTCCATGGCCCAGGGCAGGGAGCCCCTTCCCAGATCTCGCTCCCCTTCCCCAGCTAGGACGCCCATGCCCTGGCTATAGACCTGGCGGGCGGCCTCCTGTAGGAGGAGGGAGCGCAACTTCTCCCCCCTAAGGGTCAGGGCCTCCTCCTTGGCCACCTGCACGGGGAGGGGGAAATCGGGCACTGCCAGGGTGGGGCCCTGGGCCTCCTGGGCCGCCTGGTGCAGGGCCTCCTCCAGATAGGGGAGGGCGGCGTCCAGGTCCAGGAGAGGGGCCAGGGCGCGGGAGAGGAGGGCCTTGCCCGGGCCGGGAGCGGTGAGCTGGGCGGCGGTGAGGGCCAGGAAGAAGAGAGAGAACAGGGCCCAGGCCCCCAGGCCCAGGGCCAAGGCGCGTACGCCCTTCATCCCCTTACTCACAGCAGGTCTATGACCATGGTGCCGGCCACCAGATCGGGCAGGCCCCGCCGCCTCTCGTCCCACAGGATGGGCAGGAAGCCCAGGAACAGGAGGAGGATGGAGAGGGAGTAGACTATATAGCGCAGGGTAGCCCGCCCCAGGCCTGGGGAGTGGCCATCCTCCCTCACCACCTTTATGTGCACCGCCCGCTGGCCCAAGGTCTGGCCGCCCCAGGCCCACATCAAGATGTGATACAGGGGGACGAAGGCCAGCCAGGCCAAGCTTAGGGCCACCGCCGTCCACACCGCCCCTTCGGAGTCCTTCTGGCCACCGTCGGTGCGTAGCAGGAGCTGGAAGAGGCCCATGGCCACCAGGGCCATGAGGCCGGAGAGCAGCACCAGCGCGTCCAGGACGAAGGCCACCACCCGCACTCCCAGGCCGGCGGGGCGCAGGGAGGGAGGGGCGGAGGGGGAGTCCTCGGTCATGGGCCGGCGCTTGATTATAGCACAAGGGCCCCCTTAGCGCCTCCCTAACCTCGGGCCAGGAAGGCGGCAGCCAGATGCCACAGCACTGCCGGACGGGCCAGAGGCAGGAGGGAGGGGAGGCCCAAGAGGGCCAGGCGCAGGAGGGCTCGCGAGGGATAGTCGATATCGGCGTGGCGGAGGGCCAGGGCCCGCAGGCGTGGGCGGGCCAGGGCCTGCACCACCGCCGCCAGCTGGGGGTGGGAGAGGCGCAGGCCGGCCTGGCGCAGGTGACGGGAGCGGGCCAGCTCCGGCCCCAGGCGTCGGCGCCAGGCCCGCTCGTACCAGGCCAGGGAGGGGGCGGAGAGGTCGTCCCCTTGGAAGGCCCGCCACGCCGCCTGGGCGCAGAGGTCGGCGGCCACCAGGCCGGTATAGATGCCGCCGCCAGATAGGGGCTTGACCTGGCCCGCAGCGTCCCCCACTAGAAGGACGTGGTCCCCGTAGGTGCGGGGGGCGGGGGAGAGGGGGATGGCCCCGCCGTAAAAGCGCTCCTCCCGCACCGGGCCGAAGGGGGCTAAAGGGCCCTCCTTGAAGGCCCGGTAAAGCTCCAGGGGGAGGCCCCGGCCCAGCAGACAGCCGATGCCCAGGCGGGCCAGGCCAGGGCCGCTGGGGATGGCCCACCCGAACCATCCCGGGGCCAGGCCCGGCCCCACGAACACGTGCACGTAGTCCTCCCGCGGGAGAGAGAGGCGGGCCTCCACCCCCAAGGCTAGCACCACCTCCCGCGGTCGGGGCAGGCCTAGGGCCCGGGCCACACGGGAGTGGACCCCATCGGCCCCCACCAGGAGGCGCACCTGGAGGGCCAGGTCGCGCCCGTCCCTCTGGAGGTGGAGGCGCAGGCCCCCAGGTACGGGCTGAGCGTGGAGGAAGCGGGCCCGCAGGGGCTGGGCCCCCGCCTCATAGGCCTGGCGGGCCAAGCCCTGGTCCCAGGCCACGCGGTCGATGGCCAGGGCCCGCACCTCCTCCCCGCCCAGGGCCAGGGAAGGCCCCTCCTCCACGTGCAGGTAGGCGCCGCGCAGGCGGTTGCACACCAGGCCCACCTCGGCCATCTCCCCCAGCTCCCAGGCCCGTGGGGATATAAGGCCCGAGCAGTGAGAGGGTATGCCCACCTGTCGGTGCTCTTCGATGAGGAGGACGCGCAGGCCACGGCGGGCCAGCTCACGGGCGGTGCGGGAACCTGCCGGCCCGGCCCCCACCACGGCCACCTCGGCCTGGAAGCGAGGAGCGGTCATGGGCTCATCCTATGGCCAAGGTAGTCCTCACGGCAGGAACATGAAGGTGCGCACTTCCTGGGGCCGCAGGTAAAACTCCAGCCAGCCCTGGCGAAGCTCTGCCGGGCCTAGAGGCTCCTCGTTCAGGTTCACCTCCAGGGTCTCCCTGGGGGGGAAGGGGGGGCGCAGGCGGGCCGCCAGAGGCCGCCGCAGGGGATTGTAGACCCGCACCACCAGGCCGTCGCCCTCCTCGGCCATCTTGATGGCCGAGGTCAAGGCCTGGGGGGGCTCCAGCGCCACTAGGGAGCAAGGGGAGGGCAGGAGGCCCAGGCCCTCTTGGGGGGAGAGGGCCCGCATGGGCCGTAGGAAGTGGAAGGCCTGGGGCATGGCCTCCTCCCACCGGCCCTGGTAGGGGACGAGGGCATAGTGGAAGGCCCAGCGCCCCAGCATCTGGGCTTCGGGGGTCTCCAGGAGGGGGCCGGCGGGGCCCTGCCGCCAAGGGTAAAGGTTGGGGCGAGAGAGCCAGCCCACGCATCGCAAGAGGGTGAGGGCCAAGGTGACGGTGCCATCGGGCTCCCGCAGGGCCTCATATTCGGGAAGGCCGCGGTTGGCCAGAAGGAGGCCTGTGCCCTCCTCCTCCACGGCGCAGAAGGCCCGCTGGGGCTGGAGGCCTGTGGGCATCTCCCAGTCGGTGGGCAAATAGGGTGGGGGATCGACGGGGCGAAGGACCGGCCCTAGGTGCTGGTCGGCCAGCACGGTGGAGGCGCGCAGGCCGGAGGGGAAGAGGGCCCGCAGGCGGTGGTCGCGGGCCCAGTTCTCCACCTCCGTCTCGAAGTCGATGCGGGGGACGCCGGGATACAGATAGACGCGGGTGACGATGGGGCAGGTCACCATCTTTGGGGAGCGGGCCCGCTGGTCGGGGGTCAGGGAGGCGGGGAGACGGTAGGTCAGGGAGACCTGGAGGGCCCAGCGGGCCGGCCCGGCCTCCAGGACGGAGATACGGGGAGGGCGAGCAGGGGCGCTCACCTGCCAGTCTTCCTGGGGTGGGGCGTAATTGTATTCGTCGCCGCAGTCGCCCCCGTCCACCAGGCGGTGGAGGCCCTCCCATCGCCGCCCATTGCGCTTGTCGGTGATGGCAAAGGTGCCGTCCCGGGGATTGGCCTCCACTCGGAAGAATTCGTTCTCAATATGGCGGGCTGGGGGGCGAGGGGCCTGGCCAGGGCCCACCTGGTAAAGGAGGCGGAAGGTGCGGAGGCCATGGCCCGGCACCTGGGGGGCCACCAGGGCCACGGTGGCCCGCCCCCGCGTCCTATCCGCGGACAGCAGCTGCAGGGGCACCGTGGCGCCGTCCTCGGCCTGGGCGGCCGTGGGGGCCAGGCCATCAGACATGGGCACCTGGGCCAAGACGATGTCCGTGCGTGGCCCTCCTTCGGAGTTGAACACGACCAGGTGGGAGCCTTTGGGGGGGCAGGCGGCGCTCGCCACCCGACCCATGGCCCTCTCCAGGACGGCCTCCGCCACCTGTCGACAGCGCTGGAACCGCACCTCCATCTCCCGGTGTACCGCGTCCACCGAGCACCCGCAGACCGAGTCGTGGGGGGCGTTCTGTAAGAGGAGGCGCCAGGCCAGGGAGAGGAGGGCGGCCTCCCCCCGCCAGGTGGAGGCGTCGTCTAGGGCCAGGGTGCGGGCCCAGGCCAGCAGGGGCTCGGCCCAGCGGGAGAGGAGGTCTTCGCACTCCTGGTAGCGCTGCTTGATCCACATGCGGGAGGAGAGGACACCGGACAGGACGTGGGAGCAGCGGGACGAGCGGAACTCCCCTTCCAGGAGGGGGAGGCGCAAGATGTCGTCGCCCAGCTCGGCCTTTATGGCCTCCGCCGCCTGCCCGTAGTGGCCGATGACCACCTCGGTCTCGGGCAGCATCTCGTTGGCCAGGGCCACCACCCGGGCGATGTCCTCCTGTAGGCCGCGGTGGTCGTCGCCATTGGGGAGGAGGAGGTAGCGGGTGGTGGCCAAGGGGCTCAGCTGGTGTTGCACATATTGGAGGCGCTCCCGCAGCTTGCGGGGCTCGTCGGGCAGGTCTACGCCCAGGGCGTAGCCATAGGGCAGGTAGATGGTCAACACTTGGGAGCCATCGGGGGCCGCCCACCGGAACTCGGAGGTGGTGACGTCGGCCCCTACGCCGCGCCAGATGACGGCGGCATCGATGCCGAAGCCGCGCAGGATGGCCGGCAAGTGGGCCATGTGCCCAAAGGAGTCGGGGAAGTAGCCCACCATCATGCAGCCCCCCAGGGCGCGGGCGGCGCGGATGCCGACCATCAGGTTGCGCACATGGGACTCCAGGCCGATGAGGAACTGGTCGGGCATAACATAGCAGGGCCCCACCACCAGCCGCCCCGCCTTCACCAGGCGCTCCAGCTGGGGGCGACGTTCAGGCCGGACTGCCAGGTAGTCGTCCACGCAGATGGTCTGACCGTCCAGGAGGAAGCAGGAGATCTCTGGCTGGGACTCCAGGACCTCCAAGAGGCGGTCCATCATGCGCACCAGGCGGACGCGCATGACCTCGAAGGGCTCATACCACTCCCGGTCCCAGTGGGTATGGGGTACGACCATCAGGACCCGGCGCTTCATGGCTGGCGGAACCAAATAGGGTTGGTGAGGGCCCACACCACCTCTCCTCGCTCGGGGCGGCCCCGTGGGCCCCGTAGCTCGGCCCGTAGGTAGCGGCGGCCGGCTACCGGGAGGCGGGCCCGGTAGTGGCATTCCTCCTCTTGCAAGGGGGCGATGGCCACCGGCACGCCGTCGCTCACCAGCCACAGGCGGCGTCCTTGGCCCCCCTTCACCTCTACCAGGAAATCGATGGGGCGGTCGTGGGGCAGGTCCAGGGTATCCCCCATGAGGGCCTCGTAGCGGCCATCGCCGTCGGGGTCTGCCCGCAGCACCAGGTGGGGGCCCTGGGGGTCGGCGGAGATGAAGACGTGGCCGCGGCGGATGGCGGCCAGGACCGCTTCAGCGGTGGCTGTGGGTTCGGGCACGTAGACCCAGGTGGTGGGGTTGCCCAGGCCATGGGGGTGCAGGGGGGGCGCCGGGGGGATGGAGTGCACATCGCTGCCACCCACCCCCACCACCCGCCGCCCCCGACATAGGAGGAGGTCCCAGCGCTCCAAGGACTCCCAGTTGTAGAAGCGCCAGGGGGCCTGCCACACCTCCATGAGGGAGAAATCGTCCCACAGGTCAAACAGCCAGGGCGGCCCCACGCTCTTGGGGTGG
>FWWL01008330.1_pt1 | contig 13396 bp, 12 predicted proteins | sample 2228331 | NCBI WGS metagenome assembly FWWL01 (sample SAMEA103939775, study PRJEB20133) | metagenome | reverse complement strand
CGTCCACAAACACCGCATCTTTTTCGGCGGCGCCTCCCTGCGCGTCAACATCTGCACCCGCTGCCTCAAGACGATGACCAAGTCCGTCTAGGGCCAGTCCAAAGCGCGCGCCCATCGCGGCCGGCCCCGGATCACGGGGCCGGCCGCTTCGTCGTCATCACGGGTTTCGCTCAATCCCCGGCCCGGGGATGCCTCGCCGGTCAGTGCGCGCGCGCAAAGCGGGCAAGCGCGTCCTCGAGTGGCTCCGCCACCACCCCGGGCACCTCCAGGATCGCCTCCAGCCACGCCGGCCGTTGCCTCGCGCAGACCGCAATCGGGTTCGCCAGTGTCGCGTGCTCCGTCGCCAGCTCCGCGAAGCGTCGCACGTAGGCCCTCGGCCGAAGGTCCGACCCCAGCTCCACCAGCGCAAACGGATCCGGTGCCGAGAGCGCGCCCGGCACACCCCGCACCACGGCGGGTCCGGGGACATCGCCCCCGCCGGCGAGACCCGCACCATCGAGGATGGCGACTCCCCGTGTCTCGGCCGGCCGGGCACCGGCCAGCAGCAGCGCGATGTAACCGCCCAGCCCCCGGCCGACAATCGTCGCCCGCCCGATGGCGGCCAGCGCCACGTCGGCGTCGCCCATCAACACCTCCGCGGTGTACCCTCCCCCGGCCGGAACGGTCGATGCCCCGTGGCCGGTGAAATCGAGCGCATAAATCGCACCGGGCCACGCCGCCACGTCCGCCGGCACGGTCGCCGGCGAACGGTCGCCCAGCGCGTGCAGGAGGAGCAGGCGCGGCCCGGCTGCCTCTCGCAGCGTGTGCAGCGCCAGCTTGACGCGATTGTGTGCAAGAAAGACCGTCATCGCAGGAAATCCAGGACGAGCTCTGCCACCCGGTGCGGGTGTTCGATGTGGATGAAGTGGCCCGTGTTTTCGAACGGGATGATCGTCGCGCCCGGCGGAAGGTACGGGATGAGCGCCCGGTGATTGGTGCCCCAGCCCATCTCCTCTTCAACCGTTGCCGTGAGCCCGAGGAGCGGAACGCGCAGCCGCTTCAGCCGGTGGAGCGACCACTCCGGGCTCCACGGCCCAAACCCCCCGAAGCGGATCGCCGGGTCCAGCTTCCAGCGCCACCCGTCCGGGTCGCGCCGCGCACCAATCGTCACCAGATAGCGCAGCCAGTCGTCGGGTAGCCGCGGATTCATCCGCTTCCGTCGTCGTGCCAGCTCTTCCAGCGTCCCCGGCTTGCGAAGGTTCACGATGGCGGCCCGCCGGTGGTCCAGCCACTCCGCCAGCGTCTTCTGCGTAAAGCGCCGATGCTCATGGTCCGAGACATCAGGCGCCGGGTCGCGGCTCGGCAGCCCGTCGATCACCACCAGCTTCGAAAGCCGATACGGCAGGGCATCCGCGAGCTGCAACATCATCCCGCCGCCCTTCGAATGGGCCACCACCGGTACCGCGTCCGGCGTCGTCGAGTCCAGCACCGCGAGCGCGTCTCGCACGTCGGCATCCCAGCTGTACAGCGCGGCGTGGTCCGAATCGCCATGCCCGCGATGGTCCCACGCGATCACCCGCCAGCCCGCCTCGGCCAGGAGCGGCGCGAAGACATCGAACGTCCCGGCGAAATCTGAGCCGCCATGCACGAGGAAGAGCGGTGGCCCATCGGCGTCGCCCCACTCACACACATGCAGCCGCACTCCAAAGGAGTCCACCCAGCGGTGCCGGTCCGGCCGGCGCGCCCCGGGGTACGTCAGGAATCGCGGCTCTTCCGTAACCGGTGCCGTCATCTGCCTAGCGCTCCAGGAAATCAGGTGTCAGGCCCGCAGCAGCCCATCCGCCCGTCCGCAGGGCCTCGCAGTCTTCGAGCATCGACGGCGCCCCCAAGCCAGTCAAGCCGCTGCCAGCACCTACGGCACCAGGAGGAGGTCGACCAGCGCAGGCAGTGCAGCCCCCGCCGGCGCGCGGATGACCACGTCCGCGATTTCCGTCAGGGCAGTGTCCTCCGGGTTCACCTCAATCAGCGGTGCCCCCCGGCGTTTCGCCAGGACCGGGAAGTCCGCCGCCGGGTACACCACCGCACTGGTGCCAATCACCAGGAAGAGATCGGCTGCCAGCGTTTGGCGGTAGCACTCCTCCAGGGCATCGCGCGGGATCGGCTCGCCAAACATCACCACATCGTTCTTGTACAGCCCCCCGCACGAAGGACACGATGGTGGCAGCCGCTCGAGGCTCACCGTCTCAAGGCGCTCGCGTGCGCCGCATTCGATGCACCGCACCTTATAGCGATTGCCGTGAATCTCAGTCACCCGGCGCGACCCTGCCAGCGTGTGGAGGTTGTCGATGTTCTGCGTAATCACATGGGCGAGGCGGCCCATCTGCTCGAGGTCTGCCATCGCGTAGTGGCCGGCGTTTGGGGCCGCCCGTTCGATGGCACGGCTGAATTCCGAGCCCGCTGTCTCATGGGCAATCGCCTGCCGCCACCACTCCGCCGGATCGCTCACGAAGAGTTCCCACCCATCGATGGTCGGCTCGCCGAACCGGTCGTACACACCGCCGCTGCCGCGGTACGTCGGGATCCCGCTCTCCGCAGAAAGCCCGGCTCCCACGAGCGCCACGGCATGCTGGCTGCGCCGTAGCAGCGCCGCCGCGCGACGAAGTGACGACTCCACAGCTGGGTTCGTGAGCACCTGGTGCGCAGAAGTCAAAGCGTCCCCTCTTCGGGAAGATGATACGCCACTTCAGCCCGGTATGCGGCCGCCTGGGCCTCGCGCTCGGCAGCGCTCCAGCCCAGCTCCTCGGCCATCACCGCTACTGCCGCCTCGAGGCAGCACAGGCCCCGGCAGCTCGCCCACCCGATGCCGGTCCTGCGCAACAGCACGTCCCCAACGGTCACCGCGAGTTCGCTGCGCGCCGCGTGCCGAATCTCGCCCGCAACCGCCGGCGCGTCGGCAACCGCCGCGCCGCCGCGGCTGCCTCTGCACCGAACCGCCGAAGGTGCCGCAGCACGCGCCGCTCGAGCCCCGTCGCGAGCAGCCGCTCGCGCCACTCCACAGGTGCCGCTGCGACCCACCGCGGCGGTCGCCGGCCGAGGCGTTCCAGGACGTCGGCAGCAAGCGGGCGGAACGTGCTCAGCTTTCCTCCAACCACGCTGTACATCCCGAGGGCGCCGCCGCGTTTCCCATGATCGATCACGTCGTGCCGGCGGGAGATCGCCGCCTCGGGGCCGCCCTGCACCCGCTGCAGCGGCCGCAGGCCGGCGTAGGCGTACCGGATCCGCCCGCGGTTCAGCTCGAGTCCGGGCAGCAGCTCGCGCCCCTCCGCGAGCAGGTAGTCGACATCCTCACGGGTCGGGCGCACCGCCGATGGGTCTCCCTCGTAGCGGTCGTCGGTCGTCCCAATGAGCAGGAGATCATCCTGCGGAACAGCAAAAAACACGCGCCCATCGCTCTTCGCCGTGCTGAAGATGGCCTCGTGCCCCGGTGGCTCATCAAGCTCCACGACGATGTGGGACCCCCGCGTGACGCCCAGCAGTTCCGGGGGCGGCAGGTCGCCCAGCCGGTTCACCGCATCCACCCACGGCCCGGCCGCATTGACCACGGCCGCCACGGCGATGTCGACCTCCCCGCTCCCGTCGTCCACCGTCACACGCTCCACGCGCCCGCCCGGGGCGTGGATTGCCGTCACCCGCGTGTGATTGAACACCGCCGCCCCGAGCCCCCGGGCCTCCCGGATGAGCTCCCAGGTCAGCCGCTCCGGCGCCAGCACCCGCGCATCGAAGAACGAAAATCCCCCACGTGTCGCGGGCGGCAGGTACGGCGCGAGCTCGCGAAGCCGCGCCTCGGACAGCCGGCGATGTGGCGGGACCGCCCGGTAGAGCGCGAGCAGGTCGTACGCTGCCAGCCCGATGCGTAGCTGCCACGCCGGCCGCCGCGTCCAGGGCAGCATCGGCAGCAAGAACCGCTGTGGCCGCACCAGGTACGGGCGCGTCGCGAGCAGCCACGCACGCTCCCGCAGCGATTCGAACACCAATCCCACGTCGCCGTGCTCCAGGTACCGGAGCCCGCCGTGGATGAGCTTCGTCGAACGCCACGTTGTGCCGAAACCGAAATCCGAGGCTTCGAAGAGCGCCACACGCAGCCCTGCTGCCGCCGCCTGCCGGGCGATGGCCGCCCCGTTTATCCCGCCCCCAATCACGGCAACATCGAGCGGGGGCCCGGCCGCCAGCTCCCGTGGCCTCATCCGGCCGCCCAGCCGAGGGTGCGTTCCACCGCGCGGCGCCACTCCCGCAGCCGCTGGTGCCGCTCGGCAGCCCCCAGGCGCGGTTCGAACACCCGCTCCGGCTGCCAGAGCGCCGCAACCTCATCCGTGTTCGCCCAGATGCCGCACGTGATGCCGGCCAGGTACGCCGCGCCCAGCGCCGTCGTCTCCGTTTGCCGCGGCCGCAACACGGGCACCCCGGCGACGTCCGCCTGCAGTTGCATCAGCAGGTCGTTGACCGCCGCCCCACCGTCGACGCGCAGCTCGCGAATCGGCTCCGGCAGGGATTCGTTCATCACGTCCACCAGCTCGGCACTCGAGAGCGCGATCGCTTCCAGCGCCGCGCGCGCGAGGTGGGCCCGTGTCACGCCGCGCGTCAGTCCCAGGATGGCACCGCGGGCGTGCGGGTCCCAGTCCGGAGCGCCCAGCCCGGCGAACGCCGGCACAATCGTGACTCCGCCGGAATCCGGCACGCTTGCTGCGAGCGCCTCGATCTCCGCCGCCTCCCGCAGCAGGCCCAGCTCATCCCGCAACCACTGCACGAGCGCCCCGGCCACGAACACCGACCCCTCGACAACGTACTCCGGGCCCGCCTGCCCGGCCCCGGCGCCCAGGCTGAGGAGCAGGCCCGCGCCCGGCACGCTGGCGCTCCGGCCGGCGTGTGCCAGCAGGAAACACCCCGTCCCGTACGTATTTTTAGCCACGCCCGGGGCGAAGCCGCCTTGCCCGAAGAGTGCAGACTGCTGGTCGCCAGCGATGCCGGTGATGGGTACACGGCACCCGAACACCTCCTCGCTGGTCAACCCAAAGCGCGTTTGCGATGGTGCCGCTGCGGGCAGGGCCGCCCGCGGCACCTCGAACAACTCGAGCAACCCGTCGTCCCAGCGACCACGCCGCACATTGAAGAGCAGCGTGCGGGAGGCGTTGGTGTAATCCGTGAGGAAACTCCTGCCCCCGGTCAGCTTCCACAGCAGCCACGAATCGACCGTCCCGGCGCACACCTCCCCCTGCTGCGCGCGCTGCCGAAGGGTTGGGTCGTGTCGCCACAGCCAGGTCAGCTTCGTCCCCGTGAAGTACGGGTCGAGCCGCAGGCCGGTCGCCTGGCGCACCGCCTCCTCCCGCCCCGCGGAGCGCAGATCCTCGCAGATGCCGGCCGTCCGCCGGTCCTGCCACACGATCGCCCGGTGCAGCGGCGCCCCGGTGGTGCGCTCCCACACGACCGCCGTTTCTCGCTGGTTGGTCACCCCGATGCACGCCAGCTCCCGGAAGGCGAGGCCAGCCTGGGCGAGCGCCACCCCAATCGCCTCAAGCGTCGTCTGCCAGATCTCCTCCGGGTCGTGCTCCACCCAGCCGGGCTGCGGGTAATACTGCGTCAGCGCCTGCTGGCCGACGCCGACCACCTCGCCGCCGGCATCGACCACCAGCGCCCGCGAGCTCGTCGTTCCCTGGTCGATCGCGAGAATGTACGGCGGCCTCATGTGCGGCAGTATACGAACCCGCCTGCCTCCCGTTCTCCGCGCCGGTCAGCTTTGACGGTGGTGGCCGTTCCGGCGCACGCACATGTGCCCCTCCGGGTCCATCGGCGCCGTGCACAGCGGGCAGAGTGGGCGCCCGGCCGCAATCACCGCTGCGATCTCACGCCGCAGCTCATAGCCTCGCCGGTAGTCGAACTCCATCGTCAGGGCCACGGTATCCGCCGCGCTCCCCGGCCCATCGGCCGCGATCAGCACGATCCGCCGGTCCTCCGCGTTCACACCCATGCTCAGCTGTGCCAGCCGGATGTCGACATCGAACGTCTCCGGCGGCCCCAGCTCCGGTGGCAGGTCGTCGGGCGGCATCGCCACGTGCTCGTACCCTTCATCGGCCAGCACGGTCTCAATCGCATCGCCGAGTGCGCTCAGCTGCTCCTTCTCCAGCCAGAGTGAGGCGGCGAGGCCGGCGCCGTTCAGCACCCGCAACCGGAAGCGTCGTTGCCCCGGCCTCCCGATCGCCTCCGCCGAAATGTGGACAAGCAAGCCGAGGTCGTAGGTCTGTCCCATCGAACCGATCCTAGGGCACGTTGTCCCATTCGTCCCCGGTGCCCCGGCCGGGCGGCCTTCCTGCACTCCCCAGAAACCTTCACAATCCGGCCGCGGCATGCCCGCGCCGCGACAAAATCTGTCGCGAATTCGACGTAAAGTTAGCATCAACCCACCTTTATCGGAGGCGTCCCGCTTGACCGAACAGACCCGTCGCTCGACCCGGCTCATCCGCATCCGGGACATCCTCGTCCGCCGCCCGGCCGGTGCGACGACGGCGGATCTCGCCCGCGAAACCGGGTACTCCCAGCGCACCATCCAGCGCGACCTCGCGGTGATCGAGTCGGAGCTCGGCCTCCCGATCGTCTTCGAGGGCCGCCGCTACAAGGTCATGCAGGGCTCCGAGGTGAGCTTTGGGCCCGTTCGCTTCACCCTCCAGGAAGCCCGCTCCCTCTACTTCGCCATGCGCCTCATGCTCCGCTCCTCAGACGAGCGCGATCCCGACGCGCTCTCTGCACTCCAGAAGGTCGCCGACGCCATTCCCCGCGGCATGTCCCAGCACATGCAGCGCACCGTCCGCGAGTACGGCCTCCTCCCCCTCAACCGCGCGGCCTCCGAGGCAATCGCCCGCATCACCGAGGCCTGGGCCACCAATCGCACCATCGCCATCCTCTACCGCTCCGCCCACGCTACCCAGCCGAGCTGGTACGACGTCGACCCCTACATCCTCGACCACACCCAGAGCGGCACCTACCTCATCGGCTACAGCCACACCCACCAGTCGAACCGCGTCTTCAAGGTCGACCGCATCAAGGAGGTCCGCACCACCGAGATCGAATTCGAACCCGTCGACCTCGAACAGCTCGCCGAGGCGCTCAGGAATAGCTGGGGCGGCGTCGTCCTCGGCGAGTCGACCTACGACGTCGTCATCGACTTCACCCCCGCCGTTGCCGATCGCGTCCGCGAAAGCTACTGGCACGTCTCCCAGCAGCTCGAGTCGCTTCCCGACGGCGGCGTCCGTCTGCGAGTCTCCCTGCCAAGCCTCCTCGAGATCACCCCGTGGGTCCTCAGCTGGGGACCGGAGGCGCGCGTCGTCGCGCCCGATGAGCTCCGCGACCGCGTCGCAGCCCAGCTTCGGCGAGCCGGCGAGCAGTATTCCTGACCCCCATCTACACTGGTCCCGTGCAGGCCGCCTCTCCCGCTGCGAAGCGCCGCGAGACCATTGCCCGCGCCTGGGCACTCGACCGCGGCGCCGTCCTCATCGCCGGCGGCCTGCCGGTGCCGATCGCCGGTACCGACCAGTTTCACGACTTCCACGCCCACCCGGAGTTCCGCTACCTCGCCGGCATCGCCGAGCCGGCCGCTGTTCTTGCCTTCGACCCCGGGTCCGGCTGGGACCTCTTCGTGGCGTTCCCGACCTTCGAAGAGCGCATCTGGACCGGCGACGGCCCCGACCCCGCCGCCCTGGCCCACGCCGCCGGCCTGCCGCCCCGTCCGATCGAGGAGCTCGTTACCTGGCTCGAGCGGCGCCGCGGAGAGCCACTCGCCCTCCTCGGCAACCACGACCTGGTCGACCGCCCAGGTGGCTACCGGCTCCCGGCGCTCGAACGCTTCGAACTCGCCCGCGACTCCGAGCTCGAAGCGCGCCTCTCCTGGCAGATCGCCGAGGCGCGCCGGTCCAAGGGCCCCGATGAGCTGGCCGCCATGCGCCGCGCAGCCGCAGCCACCATCGCCGGCCACCTCGTTGCCCTCCGCACGGCACGGCCGGGCACGACCGAGCGCGCCCTCCAGGTGGAGCTCGAGGCCGAATTCTTCCGCCGCGGCGCCCCTCGCACGGCGTACGGCTCCATCGTCGGCTCGGGTCCCAACAGCGCCATCCTGCACGGCAGCCCAACCGCCCGCCCGCTGGCGGCCGGCGAACTCGTCCTGGTCGATGCCGGCGCCGAGGTCGATGGGTACGCCAGCGATGTCACCCGCACCTTCCCGGCCGGCCCGCGCTTCATCGGCATTCAGCGCGACCTCTACCAGCTCGTCGCCCACGTCCAGTCCGCGGCCATCGCCGAGGCACGCCCGGGAGCCGAGTATCGCGACCTCCACCTCCGCGCCGCTGAACGGATCGCCGCCGGCCTCGTCGACCTCGGCATCCTCCGCGGCGAACCCACCTCGCTCGTCGATCGGGACGCCCATGCCCTCTTCTTCCCCCACGGGCTGGGACACCTCCTCGGCCTCGCCACCCACGACGCCGGTGGCTGCCTCCACGGTCGCACCGCAAGTGACCGCTTCGGGCTCAAGTGGCTCCGCGCCGATCTCCCCCTGCAGCCTGGCTACGTCGTCACCATCGAGCCCGGCATCTACCTCATCCCCGCCATCCTGCGCGACCCGGCTCGTCGCGAGCAGTATCGCGACGCTGTCAATTGGGACCGCGTGGATGCGCTCGGCGACCTCGGAGGCATCCGCATCGAGGACGACATCCTTATCACTGAGTCCGGCGCCGAGGTGCTGACCGCGGCCCTGCCCTCGTCGATTGACGCCATCGAGAACCTCCGCGCCGAGGCGTTCGCCACGTGACCGAGCCACCGCGTCTCACCATCGCCGACCTCGCCCGCTTCCCACGCCCCGGGATGAACGTGCCGGGGGGCCTCGGCTTCACACCCACAGGCGATGCGGCCACCTACCTCTTTTCCGCCGAGGGCAACCTCGTGCGCTCCCTCTGGCGGCTCGACCTGGCCACCGGCGAACGGCGCATCATCGCCGGTCCGCCACCGGCGACCACCTCAGAAGCCTCGCTCTCGCGGGAGGAGGAGCTCCGACGTGAACGCGCCCGCCTCCGCGAGCTCGGCGTCACCGCCTACGAGTTCGCCACCGGTGCGCCGGTCGAGACCCTCCTTGTCCCCGGCGGCGGCCGCCTGTGGGTGCGGGTCGGCGATGGCGACCTCCAGCCCCTGGAGGACACCGAAGACGCACTCGACGCCCACCTCGCCCCACGGGGCGACCATGTCGCCTTCGTCCGCGCCGGCGACCTCTGGGTCGCACCGGTCGCCGGTGGCACCCCACGCCGCCTTACCTTCGATGCCGCCGACGGCATCACCTGCGGCCTCGCGGAGTTCATCGCCCAGGAGGAACTCGACCGTCACCGTGGCTTTTGGTGGAGCCCCACAGGCGACCGCATCGCTTTCATCCGCGTCGATGAGCGCCACATCCCCGAGTACCCCATCGTCCACCAGGGGCGCCCGGGAGTCGATGTTGAGCGCCACCGCTACCCGTTCGCCGGCCAGCCCAACGCCTACCTCGACCTCGCCACTGTCGAGCTCGCGACCGGTACCATCCGTTGGCTCGACCTCGGACCAAATCGCGACAGCTACATCGCGCGCGTCGCCTGGCGGCCCGATGGCCGCCTCCTCGTCCAGGTGCTCTCGCGCGACCAGCAGACGCTCCAGCTCGTCCTCTTTGATAGCGATGGCACTCCCAGCCTGCTGCGCGAAGAGCGCCAGCTCCCCTGGTTCAACCTGGGTGGCGAGATGCAGTTTCTCCGCGACGGCACCCTGGTGTGGACGACAGAGCGCTCAGGCTTCCGCCACCTCGAACTGGTGAGCCCCGACGGCGCCGAAATTCGCCAGCTCACGGCCGGGGCATGGATGGTCACCGACGTGCTCGGCGTCGACGAATCCGCCGGCTGGGCCTACGTCGTTGCGACGAAGGAGTCGCCACGCGAGCGCCACCTCTACCGCGTCCCCCTCGAAGGCGGCGAACCGGAGCGGCTGACCCGCGAGCCTGGCTGGCACACCGGCGTCCTTGCGCCCGGCGGCCGCTGGCTGCTCGATGCCTGGAGCTCCCGCACCCACCCCCCGCGCGTCGTCGCGCGCGACCTGCGCGACGGCACCGAGGTCACGCTCCATCCGGCCGAGCCGGTCACTCCTGCCTCCCTCGGCCTCGTCGTTCCCGAGTTCCACGAGCTTCGTGCCCCTGATGGCACCGTGCTCTACGGCGCCCTCTACCGGCCCGCGGCAACCACCGGGCCGGTTCCACTCGTCGTCTCGGTCTACGGCGGCCCCCACGTCCAGCGCGTCATCGACGACTGGTCACTCACGGTCGACTTGCGTGCGCAGTACCTCGCTCAGCAGGGCGTCGCCGTGTGGAAGCTCGACAACCGCGGCAGCAGCGGCCGCGGCCTCGCGTTCGAAGCCCACATCGCCCGTCGCATGGGCACCGTGGAGGTGGAGGACCAGGTCGCCGGCGTGGAGTACCTGCGCACCATCCCAGGCATCGATACCGGGCGGGTCGGCATCTACGGCTGGAGCTACGGCGGCTACATGACCCTCATGGCCATGCTGAAGGCACCCGGCGTGTTCCACGTTGGCGTTGCTGGCGCACCGGTCACCGACTGGGACGGCTACGACACCGCCTACACCGAGCGTTACATGGGCACGCCGGCGGACAACCCCGCTGGCTACCGCGAGGCCTCTGCACTCACCCACGCGGCAGCGCTCGCCGGACCGCTCCTTCTCGTCCACGGTATGACCGATGAGAACGTCCACTTCCGGCACACCGCCCGCTTCATCGTCGCCCTCACCGAGAACAACCGCCCGTACGAACTCCTCCTCTTCCCGGAGGAGCGGCACATGCCACGCGACCGGCGCGGCCTCGAATACCAGGAGCGCCGCGTCGTCGAGTTCCTCCTCCGCCACCTCTAAGCCGTAGCGTCAGCGGAAGCGGTACCCCGCCGCCAGCCCGGCAGCCCTCGCCCATTCGCTGGCCGAGATCTTCTTGCCGCCATCCGGCTGCACCCGCAGCACGCGGAGCACCCCACCGTTCAACCGAACGTCGAACCCGTCCTCGAGAACACGCAGCACGCGCCCCGGCATGCCCGCTTCCTCCTGGCCCGTCAGCCGGCAATCAAAGATGCGCAGCCGCGCCCCTTCGAACTCCGTCCAGGCCCCGGGCTGCGGATTGCACCCGCGAATCAGCGCATACAGTCGCTCCGCCGGCTCATGCCAGGCAATCCGTGCGTGCTCATCGCGGCAGGGTGGCTCATAGGTGGCCCGCGCGTGGTCCTGCTCCATCCGCGGCGCGCGCCCAGTGCGTACCAGCTCCACCGCTTCCGCCATGGCGTCGACGCCCATCGGGAACAACCGCTCGAAGTACACCGATCCCACCGTATCGTCCGGGCCGATCGGGCACGCCCGCTGCAGCAGGATCGGACCGGTGTCGATGCCGCGATCCGGCCAGAAAATCGTCAGCCCCGTCTCCTTCCGCCCGAAGATGATGGCCCAGTTGATCGCCGAGGAGCCGCGATGCAGCGGCAGCAGGCTCGGGTGGTACTGGATGCTCCCCAGCCGCGGCAGCTCCAGCACCTCGTGGGGGATGATCTCCGTCACGAACGCCATTACGCACAGGTCCGGGCGAAGAGCCGCCCATGCTTCCTGGCCGGCTGCCTCCTTTAGTGCCCGCGTTTCCACCAGCGGGACGCCGGAGGCCTCCGCGGCGGCCCAGAGCGGGTCCACCCGCCCCCCGGCCGGCGCGGGCGCGCTCACCCCGACGACATCGACCCCCTCATCGCGCAGCCGCCGAAACACGGCTTCGCCGAATGCAGCCTGGCCCATCACGACGACTCGCATCCGTCTCCCTCGCCGGCGTCCCGGCATGCCAAAGCCTACAGCCTCGCCCGCGGCCAGCTCCACCGCCCGGGGGCTGACCTCCCGCCCAGCCTCCGCTAGACTCTTCCCATGCACACGCTCCATGCGGTCGAGGTCAGCCCGGGCGACGCCACGCACGTCGCCCGTGTTCGCCGTCGAACCTGCCACTGCCACCCCTGACCCAGCACTCGACCCAGGAGCACCCCGCATGATCTGTGTCCAGCCAGCGCGGCTCTCCGACGCCGCAGCCATCCACGCCCTCGTGACCTACTGGGCCGACCGCGGCGACATGCTGCACCGCCCCATCGGCGAAATCTACGAGGCCATCCGCGATTTCAAGGTCGCCCGCATCGATGGCGAAATCGTCGGCTGCGGCTCACTCCACATCATGGGCCCGGACCTCGCCGAGATCCGCTCGCTCGCCGTCGCCGAATCAGCCCAGGGGAAGGGGGTCGGTGCCGCCATCGTCGCCGCCTGCATCGAGGATGCCCGGGCCTTCGGGCTGGAGCGCGTATTCGCCCTCACCTATCGACCCGGCTTCTTCCAGAAGCAGGGCTTCCGCCTGGCCAATGTGATGGAGTTCCCCCAGAAGGTGTGGAACGAGTGCGTCCGGTGCCCGTTCTTCACCAACTGTAAGGAGGTCGCCGTGGTCCTCGACCTCGCCGGCCCGGACCGCTCGGTCCCGCTCGCGTAAACTGCCGCGCATGTCCCAAACCGCTCACTACCGCGTCGCACGTGCCCGCTCGGCCGGACCCATCGCAGCCGACCACGCCGCCGCCATAGGCGCCCAGTGGCGCGAACAGTGCAGGGCCGCCGGGCTCGTCCCCTGGGGCGCATTCGTCGGCGTCCTCGGCCTCCGCACCGATGAACTGCTGCTCGTTGCTGCCGGCAGCCACCCGTTTCAGGCCCTGCCGCTACCTCCCGGGCTCGCTGTCGTCGATGACGCAGCCTGGGTGCCAACAGCCCGCCCGGCAGCCCCCGAGCCGCAGACAACCCCCGGCGTCTACGTCTTTCGCTGGTTCGCCATCGCCCCCGGCTCGCTCGATGAATTCGTCCGCCTCTCCGTCGAAGCCTGGGAATCGTTCGAGCACAGCCCCGACTACCGCGCCGAGCCGCGTGCACTCCTCTGCGACCCGGATCCCGACCCCACGGCGATGCTGCTCATCACCTGGTACGACAGCCTCACCTCGTGGGAACGCTCGCGCCTCCCTGCGCCCCCTGCCCGCCAGAACTTCGCGGCGCGCGCACGCCTCACCCGGTGGGCTCTGCCCGTCGCGACCCGGCTGGCCTGACCATCGCTCCCGGTCAGGCTTCCGCGTGACCGAACGCCTCCAGTGCCGCCCAGGCAAGGCGCCGGCCGTGGGAACCCGTCCCTGTGGCGCTGCCGATGACGATGGAGCACGCCTGGGGCAGAAACGGGAGCCGGTTCAGGCAGTGCGTCAACCGTGCGGCGGTCGCCGCAGCGGCCGTCGCGCCGGCGCCCTGGAGCAGCACCCCGAAGGTC
>FWWL01008327.1_pt1 | contig 13403 bp, 8 predicted proteins | sample 2228331 | NCBI WGS metagenome assembly FWWL01 (sample SAMEA103939775, study PRJEB20133) | metagenome | reverse complement strand
GTCTCCAGATCCTCCGGCCGGCCCACGGCCCAGCGGAAGGGATAGTTCCGCAGCGACGTGTCGAATTCGATCCCCACCCGCCAGGCCCCCGACTCCTCCGCCCATCCCTCCGGGCGGCCAGGCTGCGGCGCGTTGAAGGTTTGGTCCAGGTCGTAACAGGTCCCCGGAGGGGGGCCGCTGGTGCGGATGGGGACCGATCCATAGTTGTGCACGGTCAACGTGAAGTAAAGGAAACCGCCCAGGGAGACCGGGATGTAGTCGCCGGTCCCGGAGGAGATGTCCGAGCGGAATTCCACTTGGCCGTTCAGGATCTCCGCCCGCGGCACCCCGCCCTCCCGGAGGGTCAGGGTTCCAGTGGCCACATCCCGCAGCCCCAACGCGTCTTCCGCGATCGCGTAGACCGTGTAGACCCCATCGGGCGGCGGCTCCTGGCCGCGATCCACCCCGGCATCGTAATCGAAGACGTGGCAGCCCGCCTCCCCGGGTTTGCGCCGCTGCACTTCCTTCCGGGGCACCGGGTAGCGGATGCCATCCGCGCCCTCGAGATAGACCGCGAGCTGCGCCGGACGGTTCACGCACACATTGATCGTCGCCCGGTCGCTCAGGCCGTCCCGATTCGGGGTGATCTCGGGCGGTGAGACGCTGAAGCCGGTGATCCGCAGCGGCTGCAGGTTTGACCCGCTCACCGTGAGGGTGCCGGTGATCCGGGCGGTCTCCGCCCCATCCCGGGCTTCCACCACCCATGTGTAGCGGCCGTCCGGGAGCAGCTGGTTCTCCACCACCCCGTTGAACAGGACCTCGTATTCCCCTCGAGGCCGGGGTTGCTCCCGCCGGAAGTAGTGGGGGGTGCCGTCGGCCCCCAGGAAGTAGATCGAGACCACGGCGTTGCGGCCTAAGGCATATCGGATCGCCACCACATCGTTGCGGCCATCCGCGTCCGGGGTGAGGAGATCCGGGGTCACCGAGGCCGCGCGCAGCACCGGCGCGGGGCCGCAGGCGGCCAGGAGCGCCCACCCCAGCCCGATGCCGATCCAAACCCACAAGCGCGAAAGACGCGAAGACGAAAGTCGGAGCACCGCGCGCCGATCCATTCTCCCATCCCGCCTCTTAAGATAAGATTGGAGAGTGCCCGACGCCGCCACGTCCGTGGATCGTTCATTCCCGCTCGTGACCCCGGAAGATCAAGCGAAGCGGGGTTCCCGTGAAGGGATAGCGGGCGCGGATCCGATTCTCGAGATAACGCTCATACGAGAAGTGAACGAGGTCCGCATCGTTGACGAAGAAGACGATCGTCGGCGGGTCGGTGCGCGCCTGGGTCACATAGTAGATCTTCAGCGGCCGCCCCTTGCGCACCGGCGGGGGCTGTGCCTCCATCGCCTCCCGGACGAGCCGGTTCAGCTCGGAGGTGCTCAGGCGCACATGTCGCTCCTGATACACCTGAAGGACCAGGGGGAGCAACCCGGGGACCCCATAGCCGGTCTTCGCGGACACGAAACGGACCGGCGCGTAGTCAAGGAACTTCATGGTCTGACGGATCTGCTGGACGAACTCCTCCGGTTTCACGTGCGGCCGCCCCCGCTCATCCAGCATGAGGTCCCACTTGTTGACCACGAGGATCACGCTGCGGGCCTCCTCGACCACCATCCCGCCGATCACCGCGTCTTGATGCGTGACGCCCTCCCGGGCGTCCAGCACCAGGAGGACCACGTCGCTGCGCTGGATCGCCCGTAAGGCCCGCAGGACGCTGTAACGCTCGATCCCCGGCTGGATCTGCCCCCGGCGGCGGATCCCCGCCGTATCCACGAGGACGATCTTCTTCCCCTCCCACTCGATGGGCGTGTCGATGGCATCCCGAGTGGTCCCGGGGATGGGGCTGACGATGACCCGCTCCTCGCCCAGGATGGCGTTCAGCAGCGAGGATTTGCCGACGTTCGGCCGGCCGACGATGGCCACGCGGATCCCCTCTTCCTCTTCCACCTCCGCCAGGCGCGGGAGGGCCGCCACGATGGCATCTAACAGCTCGCCGATGCCGGTCCCGTGGAGCGCCGAGATCGGGTAGACCTCGCCCAGCCCCAGCCGGTAGAACTCGACCGCGGCCTCCCGCAGGGCCGGGTTGTCCGCCTTGTTGGCCGCCACCAGAACCGGCTTCTGCGTCCGCCGGAGGACCTCGGCCACCGCTTCGTCGGCAGCGGTGAGACCGGCCCGGGCGTCCACCACCAGGACCAGGACGTCGGCCTCGGCGATGGCGATCTCCGCCTGGGCCCGGATCTGGGGGATGAACGCGGCGGAATCCTCGGCCAGGGGCTGTGCCGGGCGGAGCCCCGCCTCGGCCTTCGGCGGCAACACCTCCAGCCCCCCGGTGTCCACCAGGGTGAACGCGAACCCGTTCCAGATCACCTCCCCATGCAGGCGATCCCGCGTCGTCCCCGGCCGCTCGTCCACCAGGGCCAGCCGCTGGCCGATCAAGCGGTTGAAGAGCGAGGACTTCCCCACGTTGGGCCGCCCCACCAGGGCGACCATCGGCTTCCGGGCTGCCATGACCGAATCGGGTTGCTCCAGGGATCTGGACAGCGAGGGGAGTTGCGCGAAGGCGACTGCTCCCCCTGCTCACCACGGGCGCAGATCGGAAGGACCCCACCCCTGAGCCAACCAGGAAGCTCGGCTCCCCCCACGGTCCCTCCACCACGCGACCTCCGGCGTGCTCATCCTTTATAACGATCCGATGGGAGGGGCGTTGCGCCTCCAGTATAATAGCAGGAGACCTGGGGAAGTCGAAAAAATCCTTCCCATGCCCCCATCTGATTGACCGAACTCGATGGGGTCCATCCCCATCCCAGCGGGAGGATTTCATGCGCGAGATCACCGTCGCCGCTGTCCAGATGGACGTCCGGTTGAACGCCGTGGAAGACAACCTGGCCCACATGGCGGAATGGATCGCCCGGGTCGCCAGCGAGCAGCGGGTGGATCTGATCGTTTTCCCCGAGCTGGTGACCACCGGCTATGAGTGCGGAGCCCGTTTCACCGAGTGGGCGCAGCGGATCCCCGGGCCTTCCACCCACCGTATCGCCCAGCGGGCGAGAGAATTCGGGGTCCACGTGGTGTTCGGGATGGCCGTGCGGGAGCGGGTGGAGACCATCCTCTACAACTCCGCGGTGGTGATCGGCCCGGACGGGGAGACCCTGGGCGCTTACCACAAGGTCCACCTCAAAGGGGAAGAGCGGTTGCTCTTCCGGGGCGGCTACCGGTTCCCGGTCTTCGAGACCGGGTTCGGGATGCTGGGGGTGTTGCTGGGATGGGATCTGCTCTTCCCGGAGGCGGCGCGGGTGCTGGCCCTGAGCGGCGCAGAGCTGCTGGCGGTCCCCGCTGCCTGGGAGCAACCCCTGCGGGAGGAGTGGCGGGTCCTCGCTCGGGCGCGGGCGCTGGAGAACACATTTTTCCTGGTCGGGGCCAACCGGATCGGCAAAGAGGTAACGTATGAGTTCGTCGGCGACTCGATGATCATCGGGCCACGGGGCCAGATCTTCGCCTCGCTGGACGAGCCCACCGAAGGCTACGTGGTGGCCCGTATTGATCTAGAGGAGGTCCGCCGCCAGCGGGAGGAGCTGCAGGTCCTCCAGGCCCGCCAGCCCAACAGCTACCGTCTGCTGGCGCGGCCCTATTAAGGGGCTGTCGGGGGCCCATTTTCGGAGGGCGTGTCTCCGGATGCGCCGACGGCGGCGGCTCTCCAGAGCCGCCCTCCGAAAGGCGAGAGGCAGGCCAAGAGCCTATTTTCGAAGGGCGCGTCTCCCGGCACGCCGCAACGGTGGTGACTCAGGAGAGCTGCCCTCCGATAAGGCATGCCGCTTCCCGGCCCGGGATGGATCGAGAACGCTCCCGAAGGGCTCGCCTTCGCCAGGCGATGGGAGGATCTGGATGGGCGCGGAGCGGTGGCGGGAACGGGCAGGCCCCTGGCTGGCCAGGCTCGCACATCATTTGGACCGCTGGGGGATCCATCCGAACGCGGTGACCGCGCTTGGCTTCTTGCTGAGCGTGGGGGCCGGGCTCATGGCCGGGCTGGACCTCCGCGGGGGGGCGGCCCTGCTGTGGGTGCTGGGCGGGCTGTGCGACGCCCTGGACGGCGCCCTAGCCCGGGCGTCAGGGAAGGCCTCGTCCGCCGGGGCCTTCCTGGATTCCACCCTGGATCGCTACAGCGACGCGGCGATCCTCCTGGGGATGGGGGCGGCCTGGCAGCGCGCGGGGATGGCCTGGGGCGGCTGGATCGCGGGGGTGGCCCTGCTGGGCGCCCTGATGGTAAGCTATACCCGGGCCCGGGGAGAAGGCCTGGGGCTTTCCCTGCGTGAGGGCTTCTTCACCCGCTGGGAACGCTTCCTCGTCATCACCATCGCCCTGCTCACCGGATGGTATGGACCGCTCCTGATCCTGTTCGCCGTCCTCGCCCACTTCGCCGCGGCCCAGCGGGCCTGGCGGGCGATGCGGCTGCTGAGCACTCCGGAGCGTCGCCAGCGATGATCTACGCGGAAGGGCTCCGCAAGGTCTTCGACGCCACCATCGCCGTCGAGGATGTCCACCTGGAGGTCCATCCCGGCGAGATCGTCGCCCTGCTGGGCCCGAACGGAGCCGGGAAGACCACCACGGTCCGGATGCTGGCTGCCCTGCTCCGGCCCACCGCGGGGCGGGCCATCGTGGCCGGCTACGACGTCATTGATCATCCCCAGGAGGTCCGCCGGCGCGTCGGGCTGCTGACCGAGCTGCCCGGCCTCTACCTGCGGATGACCGGCGAGGAGTATCTGGCGTTCTTCGCCGACCTCTACGAGGTGCCCCGCCCGCTCCTCCAACAGCGTCTGGAAGCCTGGCTGGACCGGCTGGGGCTTCGGGGAGCGCTGGGCCGGCGCGTCGCTACGTATTCCAAAGGGATGCGGCAGAAGCTGGCCCTCCTGCGCGCCTTCCTCCATCAGCCCCCCGTGCTCCTGCTGGACGAGCCCACCTCGGCGATGGACCCGGAGAGCGCCCAGGTGGCCCGGGAGATGATCCGCTCGTTTGCGGAGAGCGGCCACGCCGTCCTGCTGTGCACGCACAACCTCTATGAGGCCGAGGCGCTGGCCCATCGGATCGCCATCCTCTACCAAGGACGGATCCGGGCGGAGGGGAGCCCACAGGCGCTGCGGAAGCGCGTCCTGGGACCGCCCGTATATGAGCTTCGCCTGGCGGGGCCGGTGGAGGAGGCGTGGAGCGTGCTCCCTCCCCATCTGCCGATCGTGGCCCGCGGGCCGGACTGGATCCGTTATCGGGCGCAGGATCCGGAGCGGGAGAACCCCCGCATCCTCGCCGCGGTGGTCGCCCGGGGGATCCCCGTCATCTCCCTCTCCGAAGTCCCCTGCCCCCTCGAGGCCGTCTACCTTCAGATCCTGAACGGGGCGATCCCCGGCGAGGAAAGCAGCCGGATCGGGGCCGGCCCCCGGACGAGCCCGACGCCTCCGCAGGCCCCTCCCCCTTGCCCGGAGCCCAGAGCGGGGATCCCACGCTGGAAGGGAGCGGCGGAGGGTCTGCGACGATGGGCCCGTGGGACGTGGGGGGTGTTCCGACGGGATGTGCTCGACATCCTGCGAGATTGGCGGTTGATCACCCCCCTGGCGCTCCTGCTGCTCGTCTTCCCCCTGATCGCCTTATACTCCGCAGGAGCCGCCGCTCGCTACGTGGCCCAGTTCGGCGCCCCGTTGATCGGCGAGCGCCTGCTGCCCTTCCTGGCCCTGGCGACCGGCTTTCTCCCCCTAACGGTCTCTTTGATCATCCCCCTCGAGACCTTTGTGGGGGAAAAGGAACGGCGGACCCTGGAGCCGCTGCTCGCTGCCCCGCTGAGCGATCTGCAGCTCTACCTGGGGAAAGGGCTGGCCGCCATGATCGTCCCCACCGCCACCTCGCTCCTGGGGGTGACCATCTACCTGCTCATCCTGATGATGCGCGGCGTATGGAACGCCCAAGCGGCATCTGCCTTTTTCCTTTATGCGATTCTGATCCTGCACGCCATCGTGATGGTCTCCGGATCCATCGTGATCTCGACCCAGTCCAACAGCGTCCGCGGGGCCAACCTGCTGGCCAGCTTCATCATCCTTCCCGTGTCGATGCTGCTGGTCTCCGAGTCCTCCATGCTGTTCTGGGGCAGCTATCGGACGCTGGTCGTCATCCTGTGCGTCCTGCTGATCTACGCGGTCCTGCTGATCCGCATGGGGATCGCGCTGTTCAACCGCGAGCAACTCCTCAGCGCGGAGTTCGACACACTGGATCTGGGCGGGATCCTGCGGAGTTTCTGGCGGGCGCTCCGGGAAGGAGATCCTATCCGGCCGGCCCGCAGCCGCTGGGACCCCATCTGGCAGCCGATCCGGCGGACGGCCGGGGCGCTGGGGGCCCTGACGGCCTCAGGGGCCATGGGGTTGGGGATCGCGTGGCTGTGGCTTCCCCCCCTCTCCCTCCCGACGGACGCCATCCTCCGTCAGCTTCCCTCGATCGGCTTCCCGCCGGGACAGGGCGGGGAGGGGATCGCTGGATTTCCCCTGAGCCCGTGGGGGATCTTCCTCCACAACCTACGGGCGCTGGCCCTGAACACGTTCCTCGGGGTGATCACACTGGGGCTGTGGACGGCCTTTTATCCGGTGGGGTGGATGGGGATGGTCGGGGTGCTCCTGCGTGCCCTTTTCGCCGCCGATCTCCGGCTGGGGATCGCCGGCCTCCTGGGGATCCTCCCCCACGGGATCCTGGAGCTGCCGGCCGTCGGGTTGGTCCTGGCGGGGGCATTGCGGCTCGGGCTCACCTTCCTGGCGCCCCCCGGGCCGCGGAGCCTGCGGGAGCGTCTATTGCTGGCCTGGGCGGACTGGCTCAAGCTGCTCCTGATCGCGGCCCCCCTGCTCCTCCTCGCGGCCTGGGTTGAAGTCCACGTCACCCTGCGTCTCGTCCTCTGGTGGCTGAGGGGGAGCATGCGCTAACCCCGGGCAGGGAACGCGTCGTCCGCGCTTAGCCCCGTGATCCTCACGGCGCCCAGAAGCGGCCAAAGCCGAGGGCCGCCGCGGCCATGGATCCGAAGAAGAGCGCGCCGCTGAGCCCCAGCAGGACGAAATCACGAGCCTGGAAGCGTAACTCCGTGATCCACGTCCGCCGACCCACCCCGAAGGCGCGCAGGTCCATCGCGTCGATGATGTCCTCCGCCGCCATCAAGGCGTGAAGGGTCACCGGCACCACCAGGGGAGCCAGGCGCCGGATCTGGGCCAGGGGGCCGCCGCGCAGGTTCTCCAGTTCATAGCCCCGGGCCCGCTGAGCGTCCATCGTCTGCATCGCATCCCGGCCCAGGGTGGGGATGAAGCGGAAGGCCAGATCCATCGCATAGGCGATCTTGTCCGGCAGCCCCAGGCCCCGGAAGACCACCCCGTATTGAGCGGGGTCCAGGGTATAGGGGATCAGGATGGCCGCGGTGATCACGGTGCCCATGCGGCACAGCTGGCTCAGCGCGAAGAACGTCCGCTCCACCGTGATGGGCACCGTCGGGGTCCACCCGAACACCGCGACGGGGAGGGAGAAGCGGGCCAGCAGCCGCTCCGTCTGATACACCTCGAAGCCGCCCCGGCCGGTGAGGAACGTCAGCCCCACGAACACGATGGCCACGAAGCCGGTGAACAGCCACGCCCGACGGGTCTCCCGCCAGGTCAGGCGGTTCAGCCGGAAATAGAGCAGAGCCAGCGCCCACAGGCCCGCCAGGACGCGCACGTCCCAGAAGAAGAGGGTGGAGAGCATCAGAGAGAGGGCGAAGAGCAGGCGGGCCCGCGGGTCGAAGGCCTCGAGGAAGCTCCCTCGCTGCCGGTAAGGCCAGGCCACCAGCACGGATTCCTCCCTCCCCTGTCGCGGCGGATCGGCTCACGCGACCCCGGCGCCTCGCCCCAGCTGCTGCTGGAGGGCGTTATAGGCGCCCACCAGCAGCGGGGTGAGGATCGCCGCGTGAAGAATGTTCGGGCCCGCCGCGGGCACGAACTCCCCCAGCAGCGCCACGGCCGGCGGGTAGCCGTTGATCCAGATATCTGCGATCGCCGCGAACCCGATGCCCACGATGTTGGCGACCGCTCCCCAGACGATGACCGAGGCCAGGGCGATGTTCGAGCCCAGGGCGAACCGAAGGGCCACCACCAAGGCTGCCGCGATCAATGGCACCCAGCGCATCAGCGGGCTGAGCGGCCCGCCGAAGAAGGGGCTCTGGACCTCCGTGGTGAAGGCCCACAGGCTCAGTCCTGCCCCCACAACGGCCACGACCCCCGTGAGGAGGTTCAGCGCCCGCTCCCGCCCCAGGACCACAGGGAGCCCGGCCAACAGACCCACCAGGCCGTTCCCCATGTCCCACGCGGGGAACACCCCCCACCCGGTGAGGAAGTCCCCCAGGATGTTGCCCACCGCCCCGGTGAAGAAGCCCACCGCCGGCCCGAAAACGTAGCCGAAGAAGACGGGGAAGACGATGGCAGGGCGCAAGGCCACCTGGCTCACCGAGGGGACCACGAAGACCGTGCCGTTGAACAGATAGGAGAACACGCCATAGAGGGCGGCGCCGATCGCCATGTAAACCACCTCGCGGGTGCCGATCTGCCAGGCAGGGTGGTCCGCGGTGGCGAAGTAAACGATATAGACCAGAACCGCCCCGATCGCCACCCAGAGCAGCCAGCCGAAGCCCTGGAGCCGCACCCCCGAGGGCCCTGTCATCAGGCTGGCCAGCCCCATGAGGAGCACCACGACGATCAACAAGATCAACCAGGTCAGCGCTTTCCGTGCCATGGCTCCCTCCGGATTCAAGAGATCATAATAGAAATTCCACCAGCCGCTCCGCGCGCAGGAAACGGCCCGTCCGACCCCGATGCTGCCGGTTGGCCTCCAGCAGCGAGGTGGGAACCAGCCGCCCCTGGCGCATCACCTCCGGATCGGAGAGCACGACCTCCGGCGGGCCGTCGGCGATCAACCGCCCGTCGGCGACCACCCAGATTCGGTTGGCGAAGGAGAGGGCCAGGTCCAGGTCGTGGGTAATGAAGACAAGGGCATCCACCGCGCGGGACGGGCCAAAGGCGATGGCGGCGATCGCGTCCATCAACCGCATATAGGCCCGGTAATCCTGGCCCGCCGTCGGCTCGTCCATCACCAAGATCCGACTGCGCATGCTGAGGACCGAGGCGATGGTCACCCGCTTCTGCTGGCCGAAGCTCAGCGCCCAGGGGGAGGAGCGGGCCTGATCCAGCAAGCCCACCAACTCCAGCGCCCAGCGGACATCAGCCTCCACCTGGTCAGGGGAACGCCCCAGATTGCGTGGCCCGAAGGCCACCTCTTCCCATACCGTAGGAGCGAAGAGCATGTGGCTCGGGCTCTGAAACACGTAGCCGATGGTGCGGGCGATCTCCGCCACCGTCTGGTCCCGCGTGGTCTTCCCTCCCACCCACACCCGGCCCCGCCGGGGCTTGAGCAAGCCCATCGCCAGCTTGAGCAGCGTCGTCTTGCCCGCCCCGTTGGGCCCCAGGATCGCCAGGCTGTCCCCCTTCCGGATCTCCGCCTGGACCCCGCGCACCACATCCGGGCCGTCGCCGTAGCCGAAGGACACGTCCTCAAAGACCACCAGGGGAGGGGCGGAAGGGGAAGCTGGTGGGATCTCCACGTCGGGCCCACGGCGGGCCGAGCACGCGGGCCAGCGCCGCAGCCAGACCGGGAAGGGGACTTTGACCGCCGTCGGATCCACCCGCTCGAAAAACGCCTCCGGCTCCCCATCGAAGGCCAGGCGCCCCTCCTCCAGGTAAAGCACCCGATCCGGCCCCGCCTTCAGCGCATCCTCCACCCGATGCTCGACGAGCACCACCGTGTGACCGTCCTGACGGAGCCGGCGGAAGAGGGCGAGGGCATCCTGGACGCTCTGGGGGTCCAGGGAGGCGAGGGGCTCGTCCAGAAGGAGAATGCGGGGGGCCATGGCCAGGACCCCCGCCAGGGCCACGCGCTGCTTCTCCCCTCCGGACAATTGAAAAGTTGGCCGGTCCCGCAGGTGGGCAATCCCCAGGGCATGCATGACTTCCTCCACGCGCTCCAGGATACGGGAGCGCGGCCAGCCCAGGTTCTCCAGCCCGAAGGCAACGTCGTGCAAGACGTCCGCCGCCACGATCTGGCGCTCCGGATCCTGGAGCAGCGTCCCCACCTGCTGGGAGAGCTGGGCCAGGGGCCATGTCCGGGGATCGTGGCCATCAATGCGGATGAGGCCCTGCAGCTCCCCCTTGTAGCTCCGGGGAATCAAGCCGTTCAGCGTCCGCAGCAGCGTGCTCTTCCCGCACCCGCTGGGCCCTGCCATCAGGACCATCTCGCCCGCCTCGACGGAGAAGGAAACCGCCTGCACCGCGGGCTGCGGCCGCGCCGCATAGCAAAACGTCAGGTCCCGAACCTCCAGGGTTGCCGCCACCGAAGTTCCCAAGATGAGGGATGATATTTCATTATACAACTTAACTCGCCTCCCCTCTGGTCTCCTGAATTTCAGGCCCTATCTCGGATGCTCCAGAGGGTTCAACATGGTGAACCGCCGTCCGCCGCGGCTGGCCCGCCCATCGCCTTTGCCGGTGGAATCCTTCACCCTTACAATCGAGATGCAACCTGGGCAAGCCCACGCGGTCCGAAAGGAGGCTCCCATGCGGCTGGCGCAGCGGATGTCCCGGTTGGGGACGGAGACGGCGTTTGAGGTCCTGGCGCGGGCGAAAGCGCTGGAGGCGCAGGGGCGGGAGATCATCCACCTGGAGATCGGGGAGCCGGATTTCGACACCCCGGCCCATATCAAGGCGGCGGCGGTGCGGGCCCTGGAGGAGGGGTATACGCACTACACACCGGCGGCAGGGATCCCGGCGCTCCGGGAGGCGATCGCCGAGTATGTGCGCTGCACCCGGGGGATCCCGGTGGGGCCGGAGCAGGTGGTGGTGGTGCCGGGGGGGAAGCCGATCATGTTCTTCGCCATCCTCGCCCTGGTGGAGGAGGGGGACGAGGTGATCTATCCCAATCCGGGCTTCCCGATTTACGAGTCCATGATCCGGTTCGTGGGAGGCCGGCCCGTCCCCCTGCGGCTGCGGATGGAGAATGAGTTCCGGGTGGATGTAGAAGAGCTGGCCCGGCTGATCACCCCCCGCACCCGCATGCTGATCCTCAACTCCCCCGCCAACCCCACCGGGGGCGTGCTGACCCGGGAGGATCTGGCGGCCATCGCTGAGCTGTGCCTGCGGCACGATCTAGTGGTGCTCTCGGACGAGATCTACAGCCGCATCCTGTATGAGGGGGAGCATGTGAGCATCGCCAGCTTCCCGGGGATGGCGGAGCGAACGATTATTTTGGACGGCTTCAGCAAGACCTACGCGATGACCGGCTGGCGGCTGGGGTATGGGGTGATGCCTGAGCCCCTGGCCGAGGCGGTGACCCGGCTGATGATCAACTCCAACTCCTGCACCGCCGCCTTCACCCAAATGGCGGGGATTGCTGCCCTCACCGGTCCCCAGGACGAGGTGGAGCGGATGGTGGCCGCCTTCCGGGAGCGGCGGGAGGTGATCGTGGAAGGGTTGAACCGCCTCCCTGGCTTCCGCTGCCTGAAGCCCAAGGGCGCCTTCTACGCCTTCCCCAACATCGAGGGGACGGGGATGTCCTCCCGGGAGCTGGCCACCTATCTCCTGGAGGAGGCCGGGGTTGCCGTCCTCTCCGGGACCGCCTTCGGCGAATACGGGGAGGGCTTCCTCCGCCTCTCCTTCGCCAACTCCATCGAAAACATCCAGAAGGCCCTCGAGCGCATCGAAAAGGCCCTCCGCCGCCTCCCCATCCCCGCCGCCGCATAAGCGGCCGCCTGTGCGGCCGCTCCCCCTCCCCGTAGCCCGAAGGGCCACGGGGAGGGGCTTTTTCCCAGCGGATCCACGGGCCCACTACGGCATCTGACCGAACAACAACTCCAGCAGGACCCGCCGCTCCGCGGGGGTCATAGGGCGGGGGCGGCCGAAATCCTCCAGGAAGGCGGTCTGGAGCACCACCCCCAGGTAGCGGCCCTCATAGAAAACGTGGCGATCCACGAACGTCTGCCGCACCCCGACGGGGTCCACCTGATCGAAGAAGAGATTTCCCAGCCCGTAATGGATGAACCACCCCGGCCCTACCTCGAACGTTTGGGCGTGATGCCCCTGGCTGCCGCTGACGATGACCGCCCCCCGATCGCGCCAGCGGCGGAAATCCTGGATCTGCTGGAGGGTCGGCGCGTAATCGTAGAACTCCCAATACTGGAGCGTCACAATGGGCAGCCACCCCTCCGCCCGCAGGCGCTGCACCGTTTCCTCCAGAATGGGAAGGCATGGGGCGGCGCCGGGCTCCGTCGGGGTGGCCCAGTCGTATTCCGGGCCCACCGGGTTGCACCCGAGGAAGGCCAAGCGGTTCCCGTTGTGCGTCACCCGAAGTGGCTGCAGCGCCTCCTCCAAGTTCCGCCCGCCCCCGTAATAGCGCATCCCCAGACGCCGGTAGAGCTCCAGGGTGGCCCGGAGCGGCTCCCGCCCGTAATCGTTCAAGTGGTTCCCGGTCAACTCCACGATGTCTGTGCCGATGTAGACCAACAGCTCCGCGTAACGGGGATGGCTGCAGAAGACCACGCCGCTCTGCGGCCGCGGGGGAGGGCAGCCCTCCCAGAACGAGACCTCGTTGCTGATGTGCGTGAGGTCGGCGCTCTGCAACCACGGCGCGATGTCATGGGCCGGGAACAGAACCCCGTAGCGCTCCATCTGCACCGCGGTCCCCCGAACCAGCGCAGTGACCCCTGTCATGGCCAGGACCGTCATCCGCCCCTCATCCCGATTGGTCCACCATCCGGCCCGCTGCTGAAAGTCCACCGCCGGGAACCCAGGGGGAAGGCGCTCGATCCCCCACCAAACGGCCAGGGGATACCGCGCGGGGTCCAGCCCCCGCTCCATCGGGGAGACGCCATCCACCGCGATCACCTTCAACCGAGGCTCCAACCGGTGGAACGGGACCAGCGCCCACGCGGGGCGCTGCGCCCAGAGGCGATCGGCCAGCTCCGCTTCCGGCACGGGGAGGACCACCCGGGGATCCGGCGGACCCCACACCGCGGCGAAGAGATTCAACGTCTCGGTGGCGACCAGGATCGGGCCGGGGAGGGTATCCTGCCCGTGCCAGTGGGCGCGAAGGGCCTCGAAGGGGATCGCATCGGTTGCTGTCGGGAAGGGAGCGGCCATGGCGTAGATCCACACCCCTAAACGCAGCGGCGCGTCCGGGCGGACGGGGGCGATGGGAAGGGCCCCGAAGTCCGCCACCAACCGCCAGCGGGGATCCCCCGCCAGCCGCCGGCGGAGCTCCGCCTGGACCTCGGCAGGCAAGAGGGGCGA
>FWWL01008326.1_pt1 | contig 13403 bp, 14 predicted proteins | sample 2228331 | NCBI WGS metagenome assembly FWWL01 (sample SAMEA103939775, study PRJEB20133) | metagenome | reverse complement strand
TAATTCACATCTTCGCAAACTATAAATATTTTACCAATAATATTTAATGTTAGGGGTATATATCTTATACCTTCGTTTTCTTTAAATTTTATATATACAATAGAAGAATAATTATTATTAAAGAAACAAGAATTTACCCGAAATATATCAAATCCTCTACTATAATTATCATTATAGATGTAAAAAGAAAAATTAGGTTCAGTGTAAACGATAACAATCCAAGTACCATTGGGAACATTGACTAAATTTTCTGCTTGGATTTCATGGACTTGACTTGGATTTAAATTGGGATAAACCTCTTTGAGAAAATTTATGGCTCCTTCTGGCAATCCCTTTGGCCAGGATCTATAAACTTCTTTTTCTTTTACTACAGAATTACGGAAGTCTGTAGGCTTATGTACTGTTGCTTCTTCTTCACTTAAGAAAGATCTACTAATCAGCTGTTTAGGTTTCCAAAAAATATAAGTCAATTTGTCACTATGTGATGCCGTTACATTTATACTACGTAAGTAAGCCTTCAGCTTGTCACCAATTTTATCATTTTCAGATAAATCTGAAACAGATACATAATTAGTTAAAACTTGTAATTTACCATCTTTTAATGCTAGCTTAGTAATAAATAACTTTTTATCTGTTTTACAAAACAGAAACATCGAACTAGACTCTGCTAACCTAGGACATGCAACACTAAAAATACTACATTGCAATGTATCATTAGGATCAACACCAAGTAACCCAGCTATTGAAGGAGAAACTATAGGAACACAAAAAATATTTTCCGTAGGATCAGTAATTGGCACTAAACCTCGTTTTATAACCTCTTTAATTTCCCGGCTAGTATATTCTATTTCACTTTCACTTTCTCGTCTGAACCATTCAGACATATTTTTTGGAAAAAATCGAATTTAATTCAACCATATTTTTAAATTTTTGTAAAACTCTAAAAAATATTATCTAACAGTAATAAGCTAGTATAACGAAGAGTGACTAAAAATAATTTATAATTTATTTGTTCAATCTGAAATTACTTCTAAAACGACCAAATCGCAACGGAGTAATATAATTCAAAAAACTCTACATACAAAATCTAGAATCAAGATTAAATTATATGATTATACTTCTTTACTTTTCCGTATCCCTAGAAACATACTCGTCTTCAACTGTGTTAAAAATAATTCTATCACCAGTTTTGATAAAAGTTGGCACTTTAACGGTAATCCCTGTCTCGATCACAGCATCCTTAAAAACATTACTGGAAGTGTTACCTTTTTCTACATAATCTTCTGTTTGAGTAACTAGATAACTAATTTTAATTGGTAACTCAACAGAAATTGGTTTATCGTTAAAATACTGAATATTAACTTCAAGCCCTTCCTTAAGATAACCTTCTTTGCCACCCAAAATTTCTAAAGGTAGATCAATGGTTTCGTAAGTGTCGGATAGCATAAAACTGACCGTATCGTCAGTCATATACATAAAAGTTGCCGAGGCTTTGCGAAGATCAGCTTCTTCCACAGATTCACCGCTTTTAAAATTATACTCTATATTGTTTCCTGTGATTAAATTTTTGAGAACACATTTTTTAACCGGTTTTCGCTGTTGCATTCTCAAAAAATCACACTTAATAACCACACAAGGTTGATTGTTGTAATTAATTACAGAACCAATTTTGATATCTGAAAAATCGAGCATAACAAAACATTAAAATTTTACATAAACATAAAAGAATACTTAAGGTTAGGTTTATTAGGCTTTTAGTCAAGATAACGAAACGAATATCAAGACTAACTTCCTGTCAACATCTTTTTTGCCATCATTATCTTATCTTTAATTTTAGGGTTAGTTTTAAGCAACTCTTCAATTTTGTTGTGTCCGTGCATAATAGTAGTGTGATTACGACCTCCAAACAATCTACCAATTACAGGGTAACTTAAGTCTAATTCGTGCCTATAAAACCAAAAAGCAATTTGTCTGGCCAAAGCTACATTTTTTTCGCGACTATTACCCATTATATCTTGTTTTTGAATAGAAAAAATACGACAAATAGTTTGCAATACCGCATCAGGATTAAGATCTTTAATTGGCTCATCTAAAGTTGGTTCGTGGTTACAATAGCTAGACAAAATATTATCTAGGTCATGGTCTTCAAAATCTAAATGTGGCATTAACTTGATTCTAGCTTGAATTTTGTTTAAAACTCCCTCTAAGTCTCGCACATTAGTATTGATCTTTTCGGCAATCTTAAGAACTTTTTTGTCATCAAGAATTAGCTGCATACGAGCTATTTTGTCTTGAAGAATGCTTAAACGATCTTCTAATTCAGGTTTAGTGATGTCAACAACCATTCCAGAATTAAATCTTGAAACCAACCTTTCAGGAATGCCAATCAAATCCTGAGGAGACTTGTCAGAAGTTAAAACAATTTGCTTATTGTTTTGATGAAGGTAGTTAAAAATGTGGAAAAAGATTTCTTGAGTACTTTCTTTACCAGCAAAAAACTGAATATCATCAATTAAAAGCAAATCAATCGAGTTGTAATAGTCTCTAAATTTGTCGGTTTCTTTTCTTTGTAAACTCATTATCCACTGGTTAATAAAAGTTTCAGCAGGGATATATTTGATATTAAAAGCCGGTCGCTTTTCAACGGTTTTATTGCCTATAGCCTCTAGTAAATGAGTCTTGCCAAGACCAACTTTGGAATGGATAAACAAAGGATTGTATAGCTTGCCTATATCTTCCACTACCGCCATCGCCACATTTGCTGCTAGTTCGTTGTTTCTGGTGACAACGAAATTCTCAAAAGTATATTTTGGGTTAAGATTGTTAAGGCTTTTTTTGGGTAGATAACTAGATATTGGTTCTGGGTCGGATGTATTATCTATCGATTGTTTTTCAGAAGAATCGCCTGACAAAGATTCTAAAGTTAAGGCTTGTTGAATTTCTTGATTTTTAATTTCTGGAGGTTTGACTATTTTATAAGCAATATGAATGACTTGAGGATAATACTTAGCAACAGAAGCAAATATGTCTTTACGAAATTTGCTATCGATATATTTTTTATGAAAATCTGAAGGCACAGATATAACCAGCTTGCGACCACTTTCTTGAATTTCAACGAAGTCTACCGATGCAAACCAAGCCTTAAAATTGCTGGCACTTAACCTACTTTTGAGGTCCTCCATAACCAATGGCCAATAATCTTTTAGTGCTGGCATGTCTACAACAAATCAAATAAAGTTGGTAAAAATTTTTCTAACAAAAACAACAAAAAGCAGATTGATACTGCTTGTTTTAAAGTGAAACAACCATTTTGAAAATTACTATCTTTGTCAAGTTATGAAAAAGTTAGTTTTACTTAAAAAACTAGATAAATTTTGTATAAAATTGTATAAAAATAAAAGGAAGTTGTGAATCTTATCTAAAACCTAATTTATCTTGAATCGTTTTCAGATGATTTTTCTGTGAAATCAGCCATAAATGAGTCGCTGCTAGGTGCTACTTTTTGGTTGCTTTCTGTATTAGAATCTTGTTTAGCAATTTTGTTTCTAGCAAAAAAAGTAAACACACTAAACAACAAAAACGAAATAACTTCATAAACAAACCAAAATAAGCCAAGCCAAGCCAAAGCCTGAAGCCAGTTTAATGTTACTTGTTCTACAGCTGCAGTGTAGATAAGAAAGAATATTAAAGTCAAAACCAGAGCTATTATTCTGGCAAAACCTTCTTCCAAACCAGCCAAAAATTTGTTTTCGGACATACAAAACTTTTTTAGAAAGCTTAAAAAAATTGCTGGTTTTGTCAAAGATTAAATTTTAATATTTTATTTTCTCCAAAGTGTAAAACTTTTTAACAGATCTGATAATGAACGACCATTATTCCAACCATCAAAAACCTGCCCATTTTCCTTTAAATCTGGATTAATAAAAACTAAATTGTCTATATCTTGATCAGGTATTTGTACTGGATTTTGACCAGTTATATTAGGATAAGGTTCCCAAAAATAATCTCTTTTTCCATCTTTTATAATCACATACACTGTATAATCTGACTGGTTTTCAACACGAGGTGCTGTAGTAAACAAAGTGTAACCATGATTTTCCCAAGTCACCAAATGCCACTGTTCTATTTTATCAGCACCTTTAGTCAATTTTTGGGGAAGAATATTAGAATACTGTTCACGCGTTGCTTTTGCAAGTTTCTCAACTGGTTCCTGTTCCGCGTTACCCCCGCGACTAGATTCAGATTCGTAAAAAATTTTAAATTGGTTCATAAGACACTAATTATAACTTTAGCGCAAGTACATATCAACATGGTATATTAAGAAAGGTCGTTGCTCTATATTAAAGAACTTTAAAAAAAGAGGATCATCATTAAAATCTTCTATTAGGAGAATATCATTATCATTGCCTTTTTTAGAAGCAAAAAACTGAATTTGTGTTTCACCACCAACACGTCCAGCGTAAATTGTATAAGACCTTTGATTTACAGCTTCTCTAGTTTGATTATTCACATGTTTTATAGATAAAACACCACATCTAACTAATTTCAAATTATGACATTCAGTTCCTATTCTAACAACCTTAATTCCTTCTTTTTTAAATTCCTTTTGCCAAGAGGTAACCATACCTATATCTTCTTCTTCATTTCCTTCTCTTTTTCCCTCATAACCCTCGTTCCTGTCACAATGGTCTACTCTACCAAACCAAGGAATATATAAAAATTGATATCGGTTCATACAACTAAATGTTAGCAGTATAAACGAAATTAAAAATTAATTTAATAAAATGTCAACCCTTTCTACCCCTTTCCATCACATATAACAAATCGACCGGTATTGTCTTAAATATTGCACAAGGGAGATACATTGTCTATAGTCTTTCCTCAAACCAAGGTAAGGTTTGGGTAATTGTACAAGTTTAGATAGCTCTTTAGTTTTCTGATAAATAGATTTATACATCTTGCAATGTTCATGGATAGATTATAAATTATAGCTTATAGCTAGCCAATTCTTCTTGAATTGTTCTGTTAAATCTTTCCACGAAGCTCCATCTTGGGTTTCTTGGATAATTTTAGAAATGAGTTATTTTTCTACCAATCTTAATGTTTGATATGTGTTTGTGAGTATAAAGGAATTATTTTTATCTAACTTGACAACCTCGTTGCTATTAAACTAACTGGTCCGGGTTGTATTTCAATTTTTTTATGCCTACCAAAATGTTGTGTATTCTCGACGGTTTAGGATTGACTCAGGCAAGTTCTAGTAATGCCGTAAGTCTGGCTAAAATGCCAACTTTTAGAAAAATTCTTAGCCAATACCCTTGGATAACACTCAATGCTGATGGTGAGTTTGTGGGCCAAGAAGACGGGCTAGTTGGTAACAGTGAAGTAGGCCACACCAATATCGGCGGGCTCAAACTAGTCAAACAGCTTAGCTTACAAATTACCGAATCTGCCCTAAACAATTTTTCCCAGTTAGCCGACGATCAACTTTTTGATCCTAAAAACTTGCTTGCCAAAAAATTTGCTTCGTTTCCCAAAACAATTCACTTATTTGGCTTGTTTTCTACCTCTAGTGTACATTCGGATATGCGACACTGGATAGGAGCAATTAATTCTAGTCTTAATGCAGGAGCAGACAAAATTGTTCTGCATTTAATCTCAGATGGACGAGACTCGGATCGCCAAAGTCTAGTGGCCACTTGGCAGAAATTTATGCAAAGTTTGAAATTAAATGAAGAACAAAAAGCCAAAATAGTTTTGGGTAGTCTTGGTGGTCGTTTTTACCTGATGGACAGAGACAAAAATTATGGACGGAACTGGCAAGGTTTGGAGGTTTGTTTGAGTCAAGAAATTTTAGAAAAATCTCACCAAATCAAAGAATTTTTCGCACAAGAACTAAACACCCAAATTGACTTTAACACTTTTACATCATACTCAGAAAAAGTAAACTTTGATGAAATTCAAAAAACTCTAGAAGAACTGTCAGAAGCATCTTATAGTCAAAATAACTTTGACGAAACTATTGTGCCAGTCAGAGTGTCTGAGAATAGCGGTCTGAAGTCGGGCGAAACAGTTTGGTTGATTAATTTTAGAACTGATCGTCTTAGACAACTGACCACAATTTTGACTGGTTTAAACCAAAACCTAAAAGCTAATTGGACAATTTTAACCACTAACGATTACGGAGCCGGTGGTGAAATTTATTTAGACTCAAACCTTGAAAATTTTAACCCGAATCAAACCGATGGATATTATCCAATTTTTAGATCTCAACCAAGTCAAAATACTTTGGCTCAAAGAATTGCCGAAATGGGCAAAACTCAGTTGCACATAGCCGAAACCGAAAAGTATAATCATGTCACTTTTTTCCTCAACGGGTGCCAACAAATAGTTTTTGAGGGTGAAGAAGACAAACTGATTCCGTCCAATAAAGTGCAGTCTCATGCCGAAATGCCAGAAATGAAAAGTCGAGAAATAACTAATTACATTGTGCAAAATTATCAAAAATATGACTACATTATTGCTAATTATGCCGCCCCGGATATGATCGGACACACCGGAGATATACAAGCAGCAATTACTACTTTAGAATTTTTGGATACCCAATTAGCTAGAATTATGGAATTGGTTAATATTGGAACTTTGGAAGTGGTTTTAATTTCCGATCACGGTAATATAGAAGTGGTAGGCGAAGTAGAGGTGGACGGTCAAAAATTTGTGGACACAGCCCATAACCCCAACCCTGTACCGTGTGTTTTTATTAAAAATAATTTTGACATAAATAGTTTTTGTGTCAACTTACAAAAGCTTAAAGATGAATATAAATTAGATTTGGATATCGCCAATTTTAGACAAGAATTTCAGAGCAGAATCAACCCAGATCTAAACAATCCCAAAGATTGGCTCGATACCAAACAAATTAAAATCTCCAGCGTTCCACTTTGGTATAGCGGTGCTTTTTTGTTAGCATTGTAATTAGTAAAAGTTATAATATAGACAACTTTTAACCGCTCAAATAACTAAAAAGATAGCTTGACAAATTAAAAAAATCTATTACAGACTATATTAAATTTTTTTCAAATTTAATTTTTGTGTATATGCAAAATCTAGGCAGACCCATTCTTTTTGGTTCTATTTTTGGTTTTATTTTTGGTATTTTACAATTTATTGTACTTGGTATTAAATTGACAGAGTTAGATATTTTAATTGGCTCAGCTTCATTTGTGATATATTTGATTTTACTTTATTTACTCTTGAATCAAGAAAGTCTTAAAAATTTTGGACAAAGGTTTTTGGCTGGTTTATTATTTAGTCTTGCTATTGGACTAGTCTATGGCTTTACTGCGGGTATGGCTAATGCAGTTTTTGCTCAGAATGTCTTAGAAATTGAAAATGAAGGACTTTCTGTATTGCAAGATTTCGGCTTAAATACCCGACAAATAATAGAGGAAAATCAAGAACCCACACCTGTTTTGAATTTTATATCTGAATTTTTTGGAGCAATATTTTTCAATTTGTTTGCTGGAGCATTTTGGGGTGCTATATTTGCTTTGATTATTGGTTCAACTAAAAAAGATAATTCACAGCCACAAATCAATAACCCTCAACCCTCTCAGCCATCAACACCAAATTCAATGCCTAATTCAAATGTTTAATTAATTAAAAGCTGTCTAAATTTCACTCAAAAGTAGTTTAGTTGGTGCTGGTTTTGTTTAATATATTGTTTGGCAAGTTTGTAGTTTGGATAGTGTGTTTGTACTATATTCCAAAAATTGCGAGAATGGTTCATTTCTTTTAAGTGGGCTAATTCATGGACTATAATGTAATCTATAACCCAAGTTGGTAATATAGCATTCAACCAACTAAAACAAATTGTCTTACGATTGTTACAGGAACCAAATCTTTTCTGGGCATTGGTAATTTTGAGTTTGTTGTAGCTTAAGTTCATTTTCGCCGAAAACTTGGGAACAGCTTGGTCTAAATATTCCCATAATTGTTGTTTATAAAAGTTAATTAGACTTTGTTTAATAGTTAAATTTTTTGGTAGAATACAGGTATTATCTACGATAGATACTGTTGACACCGTTTCGTCAAGTTTGATGTCGTACTCTCTTCCAAAGAGAATTATTTTGTTTGTTCTTCGTAATTTATCTCTCTTAGAATTTAAAGCTTCAATTTTAGCCAGTGTTTTGTTTATCCACTTTTGCTTTGCTTTTATAAACTCTTGTATTTTGGTGAGTGATATTTTGTGTGGAGCTTTTACATACAGTTTTGCATCTGGAGTAATAACTAAAGACAAAGTTTTACGATTGGATCTTTGAAGAACAAATGAAGGTATGTCCTTAAAAGATTTAAGCCTATTAGTATTCAAATCAAACATGATTCACACTCAACTTAAGTTTTACGACTTTGGCAAGTTAATTTATCCGAATCATTCAAACAGTATAAAAAAGAAAAATTAGACGAGTTGGGTAGAAAACTTGCACAAAAAGAAAATATAAACTATACTTTGAAAGATGTATAATATACATAAACATAAATTAAAAATAAGATGACCAGAGTTTGCTTTTACCTAAATTTCACTGAAAGTTATACACATAAATCAGATAATTTAAACAAAGATCATCAAAACATTTTCGACACCAACAAATTTTTGCTAGAAAAACCAGTAAATTACCGATTTATCAGTCGCTATATTTTAGAACTACTACATTATTATCCTAATTTTCATATTAATCTTAGCCTGCCTGCTTGCTTACTCAGGCAACTAGATGAATACGAATTTGACCTTGAAGGGTTTAGAGACTTGGCTAAACACCAAAGAGTCGAGTTTTTGGGGCAAGTGAACTCAAAACCAAAAAACAACAGCTATTCTCCAGAAGAGTTTAGAAACCAAGTTTTGCACTATATTCAGCTTCTTAAAAGCTCTCTAGGTGCAACCGTTTATACCTTCCATTGCCGAGATTTATATTTAAGTAACCAGTTAATAAGAGAAATCTACTCACTAGATCTAGAAGGGGTGGTTAATAGCAACACGGAACTCACAGACAGTTTTCGGCACCCAGATTTTGTGTATACCAACAAAGACGAAAATGTTAAAATCCTAACTCAAAACGAAGCTCTAAGTAGCGATTTGGAAAAAATTTTTGAAACAGAAAATTTCAAGCAAATTGCAGGTTTTGTAGACAGTTTAGTAGATTCGGGAGATGTGGTTAACTTGTTTCTGAATTATGAATCTATAATCAATAGAGAAGAATTTGTAGAAGAGTTTGTGAGGCAAGTAGAAGCAGAAGATGGTTTGGTTTTTGACAACTGTAAAAGAGTTTTGAGAGAGTTAGAAGCCGTAGGTCAAGCAGACTTTCCAGATTTTCAAATAAGAGGTCTAGGTAAAAGAATTTTCACATCCACTCTAAATTTTTTCGGGATCAGCTTCTAAACAAAAAATTAGCCAGCATAGTCGTGCCTCCTTCTGTGGCAAAAGACTCCGGATGAAACTGAATTCCTTCAATTGGATAAATTTTGTGCCGCAAACCCATTATCTCGATTTTATCTAAATGATTTTGAATTATTTCTGTAAAACTCAAATTTGCTAATTCCGCAGGCACAGTCACCGCCGTTATCTCCAAATCGTCTGGCAGGGTTATAGGATCAACCACAAGTGAATGGTATCGCATAACTTCAATACATTGAGGTAATCTAGCAAAAACTCCTTTGCCATCGTGTATAATTTGACTAGTTTTGCCGTGCATTGGTAATTTTGCTCTAACCACTCGACCGCCAAAATAATGCCCCATTCCTTGCATTCCCAGACATACTCCAAACACTGGCACACTCTTACCTATCTCTAAAATAACCTGACTACAAACTCCAAAATAAGCCTCATCTGAAGGGTCACCGGGTCCGGGTGATATTATAATCCGGTCATAACTGCGAGATTTGATTTGCTCCAAAGTTAGCTCGTCATTACGAACCACATCCAATACAAAACTCTGTCCAGATAAAATCTCTCCTACATATTGATACAAGTTGTAGGTAAAAGAATCATAGTTGTCGATAATCAAAACTTTCATAGAAAAGACTCAAAAAATGTTAAGTTGTTTTTAGAATCAGGTCAAGCCCACTTTTGGCTATATGATAAGCTCCGTTGGCATCGCCATTCTCTGGCAAAATCAAACATTGGTTTCATTTCTTCATGATACAGCCTGTCAATTTCAATATCTATTTGCACAGGAGTTAACCCCATATTATTCGTTTTTTGTAACAATAGCTTAGTTGGCTCTGTTGGTTTTAGCTCAAACCGTAGGGTTTTGGTTAAACTATACATGTTGGTAAAATCCGAAAAAAGAGAGGTGTTTGTTGCCATAGCTACAAAAGTTAAACATTAAAAAACAGTAAGCTTACAGCAATTTTCAAAAATTATGCTCAATATTTTTATCAATTTTTGGCAATACCAAAATATTCAATTATAATAACAATATGGACAATTTAATTCAAATCTCCAAACTCAGCGACTTCATTTTTTGTCCTCGATCTCTGTATTTTCACGAAATTTATGAGTCTTTTGAAACCAGCCTATTTCAGGATACGCCTCAGATTAACGGCAAAGCCAAACATGCCAGCATTGACTCTCAAACCTACTCTGACCGAAAAGATGGCATTTGAACCCAAGTTTAGTTATAGTGACAGTATACTTATCTTTGGTACTTCCAACGAAAAAATTCTAAGATTTGGGTATGCTAGCCACGAAGAAAGTGATCTTGTGTATTTTGAGGATTGACAAACTTTTTCAAAAAACTAAAACTTATCAGTTTCTACAAAAAGCTTATTTTTGTAGTTCTTTACATTCGGGTAAAGGTAGAAATTAGGATGCAGTTTTAGACAAAAAATGCAAAACCTCAGTCTTAATTTTGTAGTTTGGCTTAAAATAAGGAACAACAGCCGCTTCGTTTTTGTATAGTTTGGCTCTTGTTCTTTTATTTTAGCGACTTTGATGGGTCTAAAACTTCATAAAATTTCTACTTTTGTAGATCCATTGTTGTCTGTCCGAACAACTGTTGTCTAAAACTTCATAAAATTTCTACTTTTGTAGATGTGTTTGGGTAAGTTTTTTCTCATTAGAAGTCTAAAACTTCATAAAATTTCTACTTTTGTAGATGATTAACTTGGTTTTACCCGACAAATAGCCAAAGCACTGTTACCGTTTTTTTCTATTGACAAATTAACCACTTGTAAATCGGCTCGGTCTGCTTCATCCAAAAAAGTCTCCAAGGTTAGCAAATTTCTTTTCCACAAAATCAATTTTTCTCCGCTAAACAATTCCAACACTCTTCGCTTGCCAAACAAATCAAAACTAATTTCATAGTCCTTATCCAAGATTAAGTATTTAATGTTAAATCCAAACTTTGGTTCCGATTCTATTTTTTGTTCACACTTTGCTACATCTATACCCAACATTCTGGGAATCCAAAGATGGAGTTTATTCACTGGATCAGATTTTGAGTGAGCTAGATTAAAATAATTGTCTTCATTATCCAACAAAAAGTCAATCACCAATAAATCTTCACCGCTCATTCCGTTTTGGATATTTTTTAGCACCCTAACCCTATCTTTATATTGACACAATATGTTTCCCAAATGAAAGATTAAATTGGGGACATCGTCAATCGCCTTGTTTTCCAAAATAATTTTAGTAAAATTACTTTTTTCAAAATCTCTTTGATAAGTTAATATTTCTAAACTGGGAAAAGATCTGCTAATATTTTGCCGAGTGATTTGGGTTACCTCTTTACTAATATCCAAAGCGATGTATTTTTTTATGACCCTCTCTCCGATTAATTTTTGAATAATTGGTTTAATTGCCATTCCGTTCCCAGAACCCAAATCAACTATATTGATTGGCTCTTCGGGTTTTAAAGCCATTGTGTAAAGCAAAAATCCAGTTAATTCTTGAATCAAACGGACTGTTTCGGAGCCCGACTGTCTTAAATCTAAACTAAATGCCTGATCCCATAGTTTAGCACCTTCACCAATATAAGCATACTTACTGTTAATTATTTTTCTCTGTTCTATATCACGAATAATGTCGATTAGGTCTTCTTCGCTAAGTAATTCATATAACTCCTTCTGGGCATTTATTCGCTTACAAGCAATGTTACTACGATATTTTTTACCTTCTTGCGCCAGTCTTGCAATTTCGGCATGATTATAGGCATTGTCCAAAATCCTTACTTTACCTTTGACTTTATACAATTGAAGGTTATTCTTACCTTCTTCTGCCAAACTAATCCATCTAGTTACCGTAGAGTTGGATACATTATATCTTTTGGCGATATCCGAATTTTTGATAGTGTACATAACTTAAAAAATTTGTTTGACAAATCAAAAACAGTGCAGTATAATTTTTATACTTAATTATAACTTACTCTTTTTGAGTAAATATTTAAAAATAAAACAAAAACTTTTCGACATACAAATAACTCGAAAAAATGATTTTAGTCAACTGTTTGCTAAAAAAATCCACATACTCACGATTTGGTTGATGAATATCAAACCGTTATTGGTTTTGAGTGTTCCAGCGGGCTGAAATTTATTTTTAGAGTTAGTATGTGGCAACATCAATATTCGTTTGTTTTAACAAAAAATATTATGCTCGATGAATTTTGGAAAAATTTCAGAGAAATACCTGTAAAATGGCACATTTTGATGTTTGTATGCTTTTCCTTTCTGGGGTTTTTGATAGGGGTATTTTTAAGGATAATCTCGGGCTAAATCTAGTGCAAGCACACCAATTGATAGTAAACTTGTCCTAAAATAAGAAAAATACAGTTTATCTAGATTTTCTACCGAAAAAAGACACTGACTTCGAATCTCGGCTTTTGTTTTATTTAATCAAAGAAATAAATGTTCTAAGTTTGTTAAGAAACGGCTGATGCGTTCTTTCAAACTTTTTTAAGACTTTTAGTATTTACTCTTCTGGTAATAAAAAATAGCAATACCAACCAAAGCTCCAATTGTAGCAAACAAACTCAACCAAAGACTAAAATTACCCAGAATTATTCCTAAAATTGTGCCCAAAATGGCTCCAATAACAATTCCTATACTAGTATAAATTACAAAAGTTTTGTTTGGATCGTCCGAACCGAACATAACAGCAAGTTTTAAAGGAGCTAAAAGGCTAAACAAGTTTGAAACAAAAGTCAAGGGTTGGGTTTTTGAGAATTTGCAAAACATACTGCAATAACCTCGAAACCTTGATTGTGGCTTAAAAATTTAAAAGTACTTTCATTGTTTTTACATTAACTTTTATCATTACAACTGGTGCTCAAAGAGGGACTCGAACCCTCATGCCATTGCTGGCACTAGCACCTGAAGCTAGCGTGTCTACCAATTCCACCATTTGAGCT
>FWWL01003520.1_pt1 | contig 13406 bp, 9 predicted proteins | sample 2228331 | NCBI WGS metagenome assembly FWWL01 (sample SAMEA103939775, study PRJEB20133) | metagenome | reverse complement strand
ATCAAATTACCTCCACCCCAAACATTACCCAACCTTGCCCGCATGGGCAAGTGCCCCCTGGTGAAAAAGGGATAGGAACATGATAAATTTATCCAATTTTGACTCTATTATTGATGAACATGATAAAATAGGAAAATAGTTAAGATGGATAATCACAAAAAATAAAAAGGGGGATATTATGCTTGTGAAGATATGGAAGGCTCTAAAGTACCTCGTTTTAGGAACGATTTTTTTCGTGATAGGATTGTTTTTATTGCATACCTTGACAGTTTCCCCTGGGTATTTGCAGGATATAGTTAACTTACCAAATTATAATTATGTGCACGATATTAAAAAATTGAAGGAAGAAGGAAAATACAAAGAGGCTCTGGATTTAGCGGATTATGTCCTCCGAAATCCCGATTTGCCCGGTCAGGAAGAAGCAAAAGTTCTTAGGGATGAATTAGACGCAGAAATTAATTCATGGTGGGGAAAGGCAAAACGATTTTTGAAAGGATTTGCATGGGGAGAGGCAAATTCAATAGAAGAGGTAGCTGGCGGGATAACCTCTGATATGATTATCTGGGGAGACATACGAGATTTAATTAAACAGGGATATTATAAGATTACAGGAAATGATACGGACCCGCTAATAGTAGCACTTGCAGGAATTGGTTTGGCAACGGAGTTAGTAGATTTTGCGGACTGGGCACCCGCAGTATTAAAGGGGCTAAGAAAGGTAGGTGCTTTCTCAGCAAAGTTTGTAAATTTCATTATTGATACCGCTAAAAGGTCTGCAAAACTTGGAAAACTGGACGATGGGCTAAAATTAGTTTTCAAGAGTATAGGCAGTTTAACAGATAAAATAGGACTTGCCCGAACCGCATCTGTGATGAAACATGTAGATGATGTAGATGAACTTGCTACCATCACCCGATTAGCAGAGAAAAACGCTGATACCGCCTACCTTGTGGTGAAAAACGGTGGGAAAGATGGTATATCCATGATAAAACAATTTGGAAATGCGGAAGATGGTATAAAAGTGCTGAGCACTGCCGCTAAAAAAGGACCTGCTGGAATACAGTTCTTGAAAAGCGGAGGTGCAGGTCGTAAATATGTAATTGGCACAAGAATAGTAGCAAGAGTTATAAAAAATTTACGATTGGAAAGATTCCAGAATGTTATTAAATACGCAATACAAAACTATCCATATCTAAAACTTATGGTTTGGGCTGTATCTATTTTTTCATTAGTATTTTCCGCTGTTTCGCTATTACTATTTTTTATAACCTTTAGGGAACTCATCATATCAAAAATCATAAACACTCCCCAAAAACCTTCCAGTGCATAGGCGTTAATAACACTTTATTATAGATTATCCGTAAATTTATACAGGGAGAAGGGACAGAGGAGGTATTCTGCCCCAAACCTTTTCCATAGTAAAACCTTCTGCATAGAGCACGCCTGCTTGCAAGCCACGAAATCGTGCTGTGACTTCAATCATTGCGAATGGGTCAGTTATATGATGCCCCTTTAGCCACTTGTATTGGCTTTCGTGGCAACTTAACATTGCTTTTTTAGTGTCAAAATACTCGGTAATATCAACATATACCTCCGGCTGAGATTTGAGACCCAATATGGTATCCATATAATAAATAGGCGTTATCTTTTCATAGGGAAGATATTCCGTTTTATAATTTGGCAGTGTTGCGGAAAACGCCGCATCAAATACCAATTGTTGTGTAACAATATGGTCGGTCATGTAATCGTTCGGACTATGGGTAATAATCAGGTCGGGACATGCCTGCCGAACAATATCCGTTACCTTCGCACGCATTTCCTGCGTAAACAGGACACCTAAATCATCACAAACAGGACCCAACACTTCCGCCCCAATCAGTGCCCCTGCTTTTTTTGCTTCCTGGTCACGAATCTCTGCTAACTGTTCCATCGGAATATCCTTTCCCCCCATATTCCCATTGCAAAGGTGAGCCATATAAACCTTATGTCCCATCTTTGCATATTTTGCCAGCGTCCCGCCACATAAAATTTCCAGGTCGTCCGGATGTGCTCCTACGGCTAATATTTTCATCCCTGTCTCTCCTTAACTAATTGCATTCGGGGATTAGCGGTCCTGCTAATTCTTTCAGGAAGAATAAATTGCCGGGCATTGTAGGCATAAAACTACTTGGCACCCACATATCCGGCCCATACCGCAATGTTACCCAGAGACTCATCCCCTGCCACATCATTCCTCTCCCCAAGGTTCCATCCGCACCGCCGATAATCTTATCCGCTTTCAAAAAAATCCCCGGTCCAATAGTATTCGCAAAACAAGGGACCAGTGTAGTTCTGCTCTTGAAACTCGTAATAGCATTTTGTTCAATTGTGAGAGGATGAAGTTTCGCTCCCAGTCGATAGTCCTGCTTTTTCCATTCCTCCACAGATTTGAACTCCTCTGCAAAATGTGGTTCCCAGAAAGCAATATGGAACACCCTGCCGATTCCGAATACAAGGATTAATTTAGCCCCTTTATCCTTCAATTCACCAATTTTCTCCGGATATTTCGGTAGAAGTTTCTTAGTTGCAAAGAACCTCTGTTTTTCCGGCACAGTCAATTTGCCTAAAGGACCATAAAAGGCATCCTCCATTGCATTCTGGAACGCACCAGCCGATTTTGGAGGGAGAGTATTCCCATCCTTATCACTCCACTCATCCATATTAAATCCCCAGACATGTTTACAATCCACATTCCACTCTTGCAGGAAATATACGACCCATTTATACATTCCCATCGGACCGACCGGTAAAATCAAAATAACATTCCTGCCTTCTTCTTTACCTGCACAAATTTCATACGCAATCTTATGCCCAATCTTCACATTAAACTCTTCCAATGTATCACACATTACAGGCTCAAAATCCTTATGCCACCATCTCTGCCGTTCCAGCACCTTTGCAGGTGGATTAGAACAACACTTCTCAATTTTCTTCAAGTCCCAACCCTTCGGGAAAAAATTCTCCAACAACGACCCTTTCAGTGTATCTAATAAATTCATAACCCATTCCTTCTGTTAAAATGTTTTTTATTATAATAAACCATCTTAACACGAACTATACTTCTTTCTCCACACTTCAATAAACCCTCTCCTTTTTTTAATATTATCTAATTTTTGATTTAGAGTTTGAATAATGTATTGACTACATAAGTATTTTGAATTTTTTTGCTTGCAATTTCAAAATATGCTCTATTAACTTCTATTCCAATAAAATTTCTGTTGTAGAGTTTTGCCACTACTCCTGTAGTTCCAGAACCCATAAATGGGTCAAGAACTGTATCTCCCTCATTACTTCCTATTAATATTATTCTTTCCAAGAGTTTTTCAGGCTTTTCGGTAGGATGCGAAGTTTTATGTCTTTCTGCAGGAATTTCCCATAGATTTCGCATCTGTTTACCATTGCTTATTTTTTTAGCCAATTCATAATTGAAAAAATATTTTTTTGATTTGCTGGCTACCCATATTAGCTCAGTAGATGGAACAAATCTATTTTTCTGAATTAGGGGAGGAGCGTTAGGTTTAAACCATATAATATAATTGATAATCCAAAGATTTAATTCTTTTAATATCATTCCTATGGATGGATGATTATGTAAAGTCCCTGATATCCATATAGTCCCCTCATCTTTAAGAATCCTTATACATTCTTCTATCCATTTTTTGTTAAATTCATGCACATTTTCTATTTTATCCCATTCACCTTTATAGCATCTAACCATTTTCCCACTTCTACAGGTAAGATGGTTTTCTCCCGAAAGATTATATGTGGTGTCTGCGAATATTAGGTCTATGGATTTAGAATCCAGTTGTTTTAATATTTCCAAAGCATCTCCATTTATTAGCTTAATATCAGGCACTTTTTATATCCTCTTCTTGGAAAATTCTTTTATGTATCCTTTTTTATCTTTCTGGATTTCGAACTGTTGTTGAAATCGACCAAGGTTTTTTCATTCAGTCATCTCTCATAAATGTTACTTCGGTATAGGGGCTTCTTCGGGAGTGTCGAAAGTGACTTCTTGTTGGGTTGGTTTGCGGATTATGGGTATCTCGCATTTGTCGCTGTCGCAGTAGAGGTCTTGTTGTTCTACGGTATTTATCTGGTCAAATTGGATGGGTCTGAGTCGGGATACTGCCTTCTCATAGATTTCTTTTGTGATTTCTTGATAAGGTGCCTGCGGATAGTTATGTTCTTCCAACGGCAGAAAACTGATGGATTTTAATCGTGTCTCGTATAGTTCAAGGATATAAGGGATATCCTTTGCTTCTTCAGGTTTAAAGGTCACGGTAACGCTTACCTGGTTATCTGCCCAGTAGTATTGCATTTGTGCCGCATTCTCAACCTGCTCCCAGATGGACACATCGCGTTTGGAACGGGAGAAATGGGGCTGATGAACAGGGAAATAAACAACCCAGGTATTGTCTCCGTAAACAGATTCTTCTATCCGGTATCCGGCTTTACGTAGAGGCTCAATTAAGGGGCTGGTTTTATCAATTCGTATAGTGCGGTAGTAATATTCGGCATGCGGATAATGTATTCCAGGAGTAACGCCGGGCAGTAGTGACACAGTTCCACTCGGCTTAACACTGGTTTTTTTGATACTTTCGGGAATACATAGCCAGCGAGAATATATTTTATCTAATTCGCAGATGTATTTATATCCTTCGTCGCACCAGTGGAAGTGTTTTCGTTTTCCAATTCGCTCAAAGTTCTCTACGATTCCCGATTGGGACAGTCCGATACGCCGATTGCGAAGCATGATAGCATTAGTTCGTTCGTTGTGTGTAGGAATTAAAGTCACGGTTTTAGCGTAAAGATATGCATATTTTAATGTTTTACGATATTCTTCAAATGTTGCATGCCTTGAAGGGAATGTCTCCACAAGGTTGCAGATTTCGTACGATTCCAGACTTTGTTCGGCACAGGGATTGGTTCCTGCTACATTTGCGTCAATCCAGTTTGGACCGTCTTTGAATCTACCATAGGCACGGGCATTGTCCAGCCAGAAATAACCTGGTTCACCGTTGATTGCGGTCTGATTTCCTGTTTTATGGTAGTTTAATCCTTCTTTTACGATAACGCTATTATTGGAAGCCCAACGCCATGCCATCAAACGGTCTTCATGCAATCTTGGGTCTTTTAATTTGAGATATTCATCGTCATCAGGAAAGCCTAAAACAAGTTCCGCAGTCCTCCGCACACCACCAGACACAACACATTTCCCGATAATATTCATCAAATCGGTTATCTCTGTAGAAGTGATGGGATGTCCAATCCGGGGCTGAAGCACAATATCAATGTTCTTTATACACTCAATCAGGGGACCGGGACCCGGAGCAATACCGCCGAAGGTTTTAATGGGTGAGCCCATCGGACGAATTTTGGAATAATCAATTTTAGCAGGTCGCAATCCTTTCCCAACATACGAGTTTAGGACAACACGAACCAAATCTACCCATCCCTCTTTGGAATCATCAACAACATGGACATATTCACCTATTTTTGGTTGCTGGATGACTACTTTATTAGCACCTTTCGTATCAAATGCAACCCCTACACCCAACATAGACATGTCCATTAAAAAGCAAAATGGTTCCGCAAAGTCCATATCAATATCTTCGGTGGATACAAACGCACAGTTATTTAATGCGGCGGAACCGCGGATGTAAATATAGTCCGTGCCCATCATCCAGAGACCTCTCCCTGGCGGAAGGAATTTGAATTCCCACATCAGGCGGAACATCTCTTGAGCAGAACGTTGTGCTTTATCTTTTTTCCAGGGAAGTTTTAAGTTTATGCAATGGTTCCACTGAATAGTGTAGCAACCTTCCACTACTCTGCGAATCGTTTCCCAGAATTCTTCGGTTCTACCGCCACTATCAGGGACTACTCTTGCATAAGTGCGTTTATAGGTAATATAGCCAAGGGGACCCCAATCAGGCTGTTTCCCTTTGTATTGATTTATAAATTCTTCATCTAATTTAAACCTTTCACGAATAGGAAACAACATGCCTTCAATCCTTCTTTTATTTATTTGTTTATATTTTTATTGTTTTATTTCAACTCAAAGTAAAAGCACTAAACCTTTCTATGTTTTGTTTTAACCCACATAATTCCGTTGACCATTTCCGTTTCATAATCAGCAAAGATATTGGGATAGCGATTTTTAACAATGGAAAAAACATTACTGAAGAGTAGCCTTATTTCCTCTTCTGCGGAAGGGTCCGTCCTTTGTTCAATAACATGTCTCAGTGTCCTTAAATTACACGACCAGCCAATAGTAGTGGCTACTCCCATCGGAGCAATTCGCCGAAGTCCGGAGGTTATTTGTTTCTTCAATTCAAATGGATGTTTATCCAGTTCAAACAGTTCCGCCAATTCCTTCTGGAGGCGTTCCATCTCTTCAACAGTCCGGACAAAAATCTCCATCCCTCTCTCATGCTCACGGATATGCGTCGGAATATACATAGAAAGTGTCTCTAATCGGACGAAGCGGAGTGATTCCTGAGAAATAGCGACACCGGTTCTATGGCGGACCAATTCATGTGTAACCACACGGCTCACATCCGCAAAAATAAAGTTTAAATATGCATGTTCCAGAACGCTTCCATGCCCCACTTCAATAATATGTTCAATATAAGGTTTATTTCCCTGTCGGACTTTGGTCACATTCGGGTTTAATCCCGGTTCAAACGAACGATAGCATAGCCTGCCCATAACTTCCACTATCTTCTCACTATCACTAGGAGCATCTGTATCCCAATTCGGTACACCGAGATAATCCAGATATGCTTGCAGACCTTCATTATTTATCTTCGTTTCGCCTACAAGAAAGACCTTTGGTTCAACAGATTTCATGAATATGCCCTTATTTTTTATGTGTAAACCATGCCCAAAAATTATTTCCTATAAAATACTGTTTTTAATTATAAAACAAACCGAATTAATTATCAAGTTATTTTTATAAATAATCACAATTTGTTATTAGCATAATTATTATTTATTCTTTTATTTTACCACAAGAAAATTTAAATAATGTTCACATACTTTTAATGGTATACTTTATGTTGTATACAAATTTTATTTGCTACAATATATAAACAATAAGAAAATTAGTTTTTACTTTTATCTATTTACTCCCAAATTTTATCCATTTGAAATGATATATTTATAAATACCTAAAAGCCTGCTTCCCACTTATATAAATATTGTTTAGAAAAATATTTCCATTATTTTATGGAGCAATAACCTACAAGAACTATTCATTATTAAATACAACATATAGTATTTTTATATATATTTTTTTGTATGTAAATACAATATATAGATATTAATTTTTTTATTCATAAGAGGTAGTTATATCTTTAAAAAATATTTAGTGTCCTCTCTATCTTCTTTTTACCCTCTATTATAAAAAGGAATGGAATGAACTGTTCATCATATCAAAGAATTTAGAGGAACAATCTGGAATAAAATAGTTAAGTAATTTCAGTAAAGTTATACAGTGATTTTGTAATTTGAATTTCTTTATTGAATAGTATTATTTTTCTTAAAACAAATTTTAAATATTAGCCGATAGGAGGGTTATAAATGAAACGAGTAGTCAAGTTCTTATTTTATGTCCTGTTAATTTTTCTTGTGATTATTTGCTTGCTGTTGGGAGGGGTAATATTCTTCCATTTTTATCCGTCAATAAAATATGCTAAAGAATACTCGCCAAAGATATCGGGAACGGTTAATGTCCCTCATATTCAGTCTGAGATATTAATACGCAGGGATGATTATGGTGTGCCTCATATATTTGCTCAGAATGAAGAGGATGCATGGTTCGCATTGGGATATGTGATGGCACAGGATAGGCTCTTCCACATGGATTTTTATCGCCGTTTATCTCAGGGGCGAATATCCGAACTGATAGGTCCTATTGCTGTCAAATATGACAAGATTTTAAGGACATTTAGATTGAAAAAATACGCAGAAGAGGTTCTGGAAAAGTATGGGGATATATATGCCCCAATAAAAAAATCAATGGATTCCTTTATGGAAGGTATCAATACCTTTATTGAAAACGAACCATTACCACCCGAGTTTAGAATCTTGGGTTATAAACCCGAACCTTTTACCGTAGTGGATTGTTTAACTACTGCAATGATTATGCCTATTACCTTCGCAAAAGGAATGAGACAGGATGTGATGAATCTTGTGTTAAAAATTAAGTATCCGGAAGAAGATTTCTCTGTGCTTTCCTGTGGCTATCATAGGGAAAGACCGGTAACAATTATGGAAACTATTGAAGAAGCAGAAGAATATCTGAAATCTCAAGGACGAGACTTAACCAATTGGGGCTTACCCACAGCACGACTTCAAACAGAACAGCAAAAACAAATAGTTGCATATTTAGAAGATTTCCTTTCCACCTGGCAGGATATAGTTGATTTTATGGGAGTTCATTTAGGTAGCAACTCGTGGGTATTGGGAGGTTCCAGAACACAATCGGGGAAACCTATTTTTGCAAATGACCCGCATATCGGTTTTTTACAACCTTCGGTCTGGTATCAGGCACATCTTATTTATGAAGATTACGACCTATATGGGTTTTATTTTCCACTTATCCCGGTTCCTCTATTGGGGCAGAATACAAATTTTGCATGGGGACTGACCATGTTTGCTAACGATGACCATGACTTATACCAGGAAATTTTCAAGCCCGATGACCCTTCATGGGTTAGATATAGAGGAGATTGGGTCCAGGCAGTGATAGAAGAAACAGAAACCATACAGGTTAGATTTGGCAAACCTGTAACATTTAAGAGACGAGTAACTCCACATGGCGTTGTTGTTACTGATATGTATCGGACACTTTTTAATTATGTAGGTCCGGAACTGTCATTATATTGGGTCTGGCAACATGTTCCATACACAGACCTGCTCGCATTTTACAAAATGAGCCATGCAAAAGACCTCAATTCGTTTCAAGAAGGTGTTTCGTTAGTTACTTCCCCGGGAGTGAATGTTTCGTATGCAGACAAATTGGGCAATATCGCCTGGTGGGCATCCGCAAAAATACCTATTCGTCCTGACCATGTAAATCCGAAGTATGTTCTGGATGGTGCCAGTGGAAAAGATGAAGTATTAGGTTTTGTTCCATTTGAACAAAATCCCCATCTAATCAATCCGCCATGGGGATACATCGTTACGGCAAATAATTTGTCCACAGTCAAACCTGTTGGTGATATAAAGGAATTACAGGGCTACTGGGAACCTTCCGACCGTGCTCAACGAATAGAAGAACTTTTAGAACAGAGGTCAGACTGGACCATTGAGGAGATGAAAAAGGTACAATTAGACCATTTCTCTGTGCCGGGACCCGATATTACAAAAGCAGTAGTAGAATTGTTAAATCCCAGAAAGAATGAAATGTCAACCCTTGAAAAGGAAGCATTAGAGCGGTTGAGTTCCTGGGATTATCAATTTGCAACAGACAGCATTGGAGCGTCTATTTTCTCTGTTCTATGTGACGCAATATCTGAAAACTTATTAATAGACGAATTAGGTAAAGACTTATATCGGGTATATACCAGTGTTCAAGACCAATGGAGTTTCTTTAAGTATGTTATTCACGATGATACCTGTTTCTTATGGGATGACCGTTCTACTCAAGCAGAAATTGAAACCCGTTCAGATATAGTTTTCCGTTCGTTTAAAGACGCCGTAAGAGTTTTAAAGAAGAAAGCAGGTAGAAACATAGCGGACTGGAAATGGGGAAACATCCATGTATTGGAGTTCCATCATCCTCTTGGATATGTGCCATTTTTCCGAAAAATATTTAATGTGGGTCCCTTCCCATGTCCCGGAGCCCATAATGCGGTAAACAATATGGTCAACCGTCCCGGAGCATATAATTACAATGTAATCGCAGGACCATCTACCCGGAGATTGATTGATTTTGCACAACCCGACCGCGTTCTGGAAATACTACCGACAGGGAACTCCGGTATCCCCAGCAGTAAATGGTATCGCGACCAGGCAGAAATGTATATGCGTGGAAACTACCGTGAGGCACGCATCACAATAGAACAAATAGAAAAATACACCACAGATAAAATGATTTTGAAACCTCTACAAAAATAATATCTTATAAGTCCTATCTTTCCTATAAGACTTATTGCCTCTATTGATTAGGAAGTTGTACTGTATTTCCATCTTCCTGTTCAGAGGATTCAATATTGAGCAATTCTACTTCAAATTGAAGTAACGCGTTAGGTGGGATGCGTTGATTTCCTTCTTTACCATAAGCAAGATTTGGCGGGATATATAAAATCCATTTTGAACCGACGGGCATAAGTTGCAAGGCTTCCGTCCAGCCTTTGATTACACGATTCAAAGGAAATGTTACAGGTTCACCACGCTCATAAGAACTGTCAAAAGTAGTTCCATCTAAGAATGTTCCTTTGTAATGGACTGTGACACTATCCGTTTCTTTTGGCTTTGGTCCACTACCTTCTTTTATTACCTTATACTGTAATCCGCTCGGAAGTGCGACCACTCCTTCTTTTGTCTTATTTTCTTCTAAAAATTTCTTCGCTTCTTCCTCATTTTTTATGGCTTCTTCCTCGCGTTTTTTCATTTGTGCTTCCATTAGATTTTTCTGGAAGCCACGAATGCATTCCTGCATTTCGTCTTCCGTCATTGCCAGTTCTTTATTATTGATAACATCATTTATGGCTTTGTTCAATACATCTAAATTGGGTTTAATATCTAACATCTGGAAGGTCTTTGCTACATTTACACCTAAGGTGTAACATAGTTTATCCACTTCATTGTCAAATTTCGGTTTCTCAGTATCCTGTCCCTCTGCGGGTGCGATAAAAAACAAAAGGACAGATAATAAAATACAAGACACCACTAAAATAGATTTTGAGTTAAATTTTGACATTTCTAAATCTCCTTAGATATGATATTTATTTAGTTATGGGTGGGAGTCTCTATATATGGAAACAGCCCATTTATTTAATAGCATACTCCTGTTAAAGATAAAAAATCAAATTCGTTTTCATGGGCTGGTAAAGAAAATAGTAAATTCTTATTTATATGAATTTAATTTCAATTGAAAAAATCTAATTAGGAGTCTCCCTATGAAACTATCTCTTCAGACAAGATTACTAATTCAAGGTGCAATTTTTACAATCATTCCCGCTTTGATTATTTTTTTGGGTGTATATATCCAGAATAACAAAATACGGGAGTCTGTATTAGAAGAAACAGAGAAACTTGTCAATTCAGATTTGAAACATATTACAGAAGGAGTATACAGTCTCTGTGAAATCCAGCAGGAAGTTCTGGAAAACTTTGTAGGTAAAAGTTTGGATGTCGCCCATAAATTAGTAGATGTTTCTGGAGGATTTAGGATAAACACAGATTCTTTGCAGGCATGGGAAGCAATAAATCAATTTTCAAAGGAAAAACAAAGCATAGAACTCCCACTAATGATGATTGGAGACAAAACGATATTACCGAATAAAGACCCCAAAATCCCTTCACCTATTGTAGATGATGTAAAAAAATTACAGGATGTTACCTGCACCATTTTCCAAAAAATGAATGCCTCAGGAGATATGTTAAGAATATGCACTAATGTCCTTACAAAAGAAGGAGAAAGAGCCATCGGCACATTTATCCCTGTGAAAGAACCTGATGGGACCCCCAATCCTGTTGTAAACGCAGTTTTAAAGGGAGAAAGATATAAAGGACGGGCTTTTGTAGTTGACCGCTGGTATATCACTGCTTACGACCCTATATATGATGATAGCGGGAATATAATTGGAATGTTGTATACAGGTATCCCGCAGGAGAGTGCAACCGCCTTGCGTAAAGCCATAATGGATATTGTAATAGGAAAAACAGGGTATGTATTTGTCCTGAATGGAAAAGGTGCAAATAAAGGCAATTGTGTAATTTCCTATAAAGGAACAAGGGATGGTCAAAATGAATGGGAAACAAAAGATGCAAACGGAGAATACTTCATTCAACATATCATCAATAAAGCCCTGGCATTAAAAGGAAAAGAGACAGCAGTTCACTACTATAAATGGAAGAAAGCAGATGACCCGGCACCACGAGAAAAAATAGCCATGATTATGTATTATGAGCCCTGGGACTGGGTTATTGGCGCAAGTGCTTATGTTGATGAATTACAGGAAGTAGAAAGTAAAATTAAATCAGCATTCCGAAACCAAATTATTTTAATCGTGGTATTAGCAAGTATAGTTTTGATTGTTGCTCTATTAACATGGTTCCTGACGGCACGACGGTTGACTTCTCATATCATGGAACTATCAAACCTATTGAATGAGACTGCGAATCAAGTAGATACCGCATCAGAACATTTAGCCAGCAGTAGTCAGGATATGGCTTCCCAGGTAAGTAATCAGGCGTCCTCATTGGAGGAGACCTCCGCTTCAATGGAGCAAATCTCCTCGCATGTGCAGGAGAGTTCCGCCAATTCAGAAGAGGCAAAAAATAAGATATTAGAAATTCAAAACGCCACAGAACAGAGTTCTCTGGCTGTAAAAGAACTTAACGAAGCAATGACGGAGATTAAAAAATCGTCCGATGAGACAGCAAAGATTATCAAAACTATTGAGGAAGTTGCCTTCCAGACCAATTTGTTAGCACTAAATGCAGCGGTAGAAGCGGCTCGTGCGGGTGAAGCAGGTCGTGGATTTGCAGTAGTAGCAGAAGAAGTGCGTAACCTTGCCCAGCGGAGTGCTCTCGCTGCAAAAGAAACCGCAGAATTACTGAAACAATCTCAGGTGAATGTAAACAAGGGAGGCGAAGTAGTAGAAAAAGTTTCCTCTGCCATTCAAACAATTACAGAATCCGTTCAGAAAGCAGTTACCCTTGTAACAGAAATTTCCACCGCCAGTGTAGAGCAGGCACAGGGAATTGAACAGATTAACATGGCACTTGCTTCCATCAATCAAGTATCGCAAAACATATCCGCAACTTCCGAAGAAACTGCCTCCACTGCAGAAGAACTTTCCGCTCAGGCAGTTCAGCTCAAAAACGCCGTCAACGCCCTTTACGCCATCATCCGCGGCGAGAAAGGATAGAAGACTACTGCATAACTAAGGCAAAAATGAATGTCCTTTTCTCATTAGAGATTTCTTTTCAGCCATTTAAAACTACTTTTTTAACCGCAGAGAACACAGAGAGGGGTACGGAAGGGTTGGTGTTCCCTGTTTCTTTTGTTCTTGTTCGTCGTTGGTTTTTGGATGGATAGAAGTTAGTTTATTTTTTAACTACAAAGAGATTAGCAGTGGCAATTCTGGATTTGAATGAAAGACAGAGAATAATCAAATGACCGGGAG
>FWWL01004911.1_pt1 | contig 13412 bp, 10 predicted proteins | sample 2228331 | NCBI WGS metagenome assembly FWWL01 (sample SAMEA103939775, study PRJEB20133) | metagenome | reverse complement strand
AGAGGCACAGGAAAAGGTGGATATTGTATCTGTGCTTAAATTCACAGCCATATTCATAGCAGGCATCGGAACGGTCTTCGGCCTTGGACTTGCCTTTGCTGCAAAGAGATTCTCAGTAGAGATAGACCCAAGGGTTGAGAAGGTGAAGGAGTATCTTGCCCATGCCCATTGTGGAGCATGCGGTTATGCTGGCTGTGAACAGTATGCAGAGGCTGTTGTGAAGGACCCATCTGTACCGCCCAATCTATGTACACCTGGTGGTAAAAGGTCTGCTGAGATGGTTGCCCTTATTACAGGTAAAAAACCTGAATTCAGAGAACCAATCTATGCAAGGATTATGTGTCAGGGTGGATGGTCAAAATCACAGAAGAGATTCATATATGAAGGGGTGAAGGATTGCAGGGCAGCGTATCTTGTGGGTGGCGGTGATAAGGCATGTAGATATGGTTGTCTTGGTTACGGGACATGTGCAAAGGTCTGTCCTTTTGGTGCAATAACCATGACAGATGACCACCTTCCTTATGTGGATATCACTAAATGCACTGGTTGTAAGAAATGTGCAGAGGCATGCCCTGTTAAGGTTATTGAGGTGCTACCTGCTTCAAAACAGGTTCTTGTTGCATGTCATTCAAAGGACAGAGGTCCTGAGACCAAGAAGAACTGCAATGTCGGTTGTATAGCATGCGGTATATGTGTAAAGGTCTGTCCATTTGATGCACCTGATGTAAAGGATAATCTATCAAGGATAGATCTCGATAAATGTAAGGTATGTGGTCTCTGTGTGAGAAAGTGTCCGACAGGTGCTATTAAGGATTATATACCCAGGAGGCCTAAGGCTTTTGTCCTTGACAATTGTATAGGATGCCAGATATGCATGAAGGTATGTCCTGTGAATGCAGCGAGTGGTGAACTTAAGAAGAAACATGTAATAGACCAGTCAAGATGCATTGGATGTGGAATATGTACAGCAAAGTGTCCTGTACAGGCGATAGATGGAACATTTAATGCCCATGAAGTGATGAGACTCGCAAGGGAAAAGAAGGAGAAGAAGGTTGCTGTTATGGGAGCATGATTTTAATGGGTGATGGATAGGCACGAAAAGATACCATGGGAGTTCTGGATATTCTTATTCTTTGCGGGAGTCTTGCTTTTTAACTGGCCATTCCTTGCCATCTTTTATGATAGTGTGGTGATATATCTTTTTACACTGTGGTTATTACTTATAATAATTATTGCCATCTTCTCATCGAGATCAATTAATTAGATGTTTTCGATCTTTAATCTATTCATAATCGTTTTCATCTATCTCCTCATATTATTCTCTGTAGCCTACTATGCAGAAAGAATGGAGAAGAAGGGCAGAAGCATTGTGAATAACCCTTATATTTACTCTCTTTCCCTTGCTGTTTACTGTACATCATGGACATTTTATGGGAGTGTTGGAAAGGCAGCCACATCGGGTTTGTCCTTTTTAACGATATATACAGGTCCGACCCTGATGGCGATTCTCTTCCCTGTTGTGATGAAGAAGGTTTTGAGACTTGCGAAGACTCACAGGATAACGACCATCTCTGACTTCATAAGTTCGAGATACGGCAGGTCATTGACCCTTTCAGCCATTATTACCATCGTGGCTTTTGCAGGACTCATACCCTACCTCGGTCTGCAGATTAAGGCGATCATCACCACATTGATGATAATCTCGACGAGGGAATCCATACCATCGGGTTATATGCATACAATTGGAATATCCATAACACTTATGCTCGGTATTTTTGCGATAATATTCGGCGCGAGGAGATTGGATTCATCTGAGAGACACGGGGGTCTGGTATTTGCGATTGCCTTTGAGTCAATAGTGAAACTTACTGCCTTCATAATGGTGGGCATCTTTGTTACATACGGACTCTTCAATGGTTTTGGAGATATATTACAGAGGATAATGGATTCAGATAAATTCACGCTCCTCTTTCTCGGTCATGGAACTGAATCAGGATATTCTGAATGGTTTACTCTCACATTATTATCGATGATGGCGATAATATTTCTTCCAAGACAGTTTCAGATGTCTGTTGTGGAAAATTATGATGAATCTCATCTTTACAGAGCGTCGTGGCTTTTTCCCCTGTATCTTTTTTTGATAAATATATTTGTTCTTCCTGTTGCGATGGGAGGGATTCTGCTCGGTTATCCTCAGGCCGAGGCTGATTACTTTGTCCTGACACTACCTCTTAACAATGGAATGAAATACCTCGCTCTCTTTGTCTTTATAGGTGGATTTTCTGCAGCAACGAGCATGCTTATAGTGGAATCCCTTGCTCTGAGTACAATGGTTATGAACAGTATCGTTATGCCAGGACTTATAAGGTTTCACAGGATATCAGCATTTCCATTAATTGTGTTGAATATAAAGAGGTTGATAATCCTGATCGTGGTATTTACAGGTTACCTCTTTTATATGAGTATTGGAGAGTTTTATAGCCTTGTGGATATCGGACTCAAATCATTTGAGGCTGTTGCACTTTTTGCACCCTCATTCTTTCTTGGACTTTACTGGAAAAGGGCAAATGTAAAGGGTGCCATTGCAGGACTGATAGCAGGTTTCATTGTATGGTTTTATACTCTCATAATTCCTGCCTTCATCAGGGCAGGAATTTTAGGTAATAAACTCTCTGAACTGCTTTTGACCTCTGATATATTTAATCCCGTTGGCCTTTTTGGTATTTCAGGTCTCGATAGATATACGCACTCACTGATGTGGAGCATGCTATTGAATACTGTAATCTTTGCAGGCGTATCCATATTCACAAAACAATCCAGAGAAGAGGAGATTCAGTCTATTGTTTTTGTGGAATCATATGAAAAGATGAGAGAACTCCATTATGGAAGGTCATATACCCTGAATGATATAGAGGAGATCCTCTCAACATATCTTGGAAGGGAGGAGACAGAAGAATTTATAAATAATTTTCTTTCTTCGAGAAAGAAGAGAAGAGATGAACTTGGACAGGATGATATTCTTGAATTGAGGAATGAGGCTGAGAGATTGCTCTCCGGTGCCATCGGTTCTTCAATAGCCGCTCTGGTGTTTGAGGAAAAATTCATAATTACTGAAAAGGAAAGAGAAGAACTTTCAGAGTCAATAAGACATATAACGGAGAGTCTCAGACTGTCGAGACAGGAACTTGCCGAGGCGAACAGAACACTTGCCTATCTCAAGGCTTTCAGCGAGAATATCATAGAGAGTGTTCCTCTTGGCATAGTGAGTGTTGATTCATCATTAAATATCAGGTACTGGAATGGGAAGATGGAACTCCTTACAGGTGTCAAAAGGGAAAAAGCACAGGGACATAATATTTTGAGTTTGATACCATGGATTCCTGATGATATATTTATTTCTCGTGGACATAATGAAAGGATACTCGAGATTGATGGATATTCTTTACCATGTAAGAGGTTCGATAAATGTATATACAGGATTGAGATAAGTGCACTCCATGACCCTTCAGGTGGATATGTGCTTATATTCGAAGATATCACAGAAAAAAGAATGATGGAGGAACAGCTATTTCAGACATCCAAACTTGCAAGTCTTGGTAAACTCACAGCAGGCATATCGCATGAAATAGGAAATCCCCTCGCAGCGATATCATCCCTTGTTCAGGAATTGACGGATATTGAAGAGAAAGATATTAAAAATGGTGACGTGCCTTTTCTTAAAGAATCCCTTCATGAGATAAGGCTCCATATAGAAAGGATTGCAAGGATTGTCAGGAGTCTCAGCGACTTTGCGAGGATATCTCCAGCGCAGAAACAGAGGTTGAATGTTGGAGATATCCTTGAGAGAGTGATCAATCTTATGAGATATGACAAGAGATTTAAAGACATAAGACTTAACATAAAGATCGATGAGACCCCTCCGGTGATGGTAAATCCAGACAGGATTCAACAGGTCTTCATAAATCTTATCCTCAATGCCCTCGATGCAATGCCTGATGGTGGTAACCTCAATATAGAGATGACGAGAGATAAAGATGATATTGTTATATCATTTGAAGATACAGGTTGTGGTATGGATGAATATACTTTGAAGAAGATATTTGACCCGTTCTTTACGACAAAACCGCCCGGTAAGGGAACAGGTCTTGGACTGAGTATCTGTTATGGCATCATAAAGGACCATGATGGTACGATAACTGTATGGAGCAAAAAGGGAAAAGGTACCAAGTTTCTGATAAGGTTACCGATAAAGGATGACCCTGCATATAAAGGTCTCGAATTATCAAATTAAATGTGAAGAAATGTTACACTATTCTGATGTCCCATAGAATTCTTATAGTGGAGGATGAAGAGTCTCTTGGAGCATCCCTCAGAAGGGTATTGATGAGGGATGGTTATGAGGTGGATGTTGTCTACACAGGCGAGACCGCACTGGAGTTTTTTTCAGAGAATATCTATGACATTGTTCTTACAGATATTATCCTTCCTGGAATGGATGGTATAGAGCTCCTGAAAAAGTTAAAGAAGCAGAAACCTGACCAGATCGTTATTATAATGACAGCCTTTGCATCCCTTGAGACTTCCATAGAGGCACTGAGGGCAGGTGCATATGATTATGTTATTAAACCCCTTATTCATGATGAGGTTAAGCAGATAATCAGGAATGCCCTGAAACAGAAGGCTCTGCAGTCAGAAAATATTATCCTTAAAAAACAGATAGAGAAGATATATGATTTCAGTAACATATTGTGTGAGAGTATACAGATGAGAAGGATTGTGGATGAGGTGAAGAAGATTGCGGATGCAAGGAGTAATATCCTCATTCTCGGTGAGACCGGTACAGGTAAGGAGCTTCTTGCAAGGGCAGTGCATTTTAACTCGAACAGGGCTGATAGACCATTCATACCGATAAACTGCAGTGCAATACCCGAGAATCTTCTGGAGTCAGAATTATTTGGATATGTGAAGGGTGCATTTACAGGTGCAACATCATCAAAGAAAGGACTCTTCGAGATAGCGGATGGAGGGACTATATTTCTTGATGAGATAGGGGACCTCAGTATGTCATTGCAGGCAAAACTTCTCAGGGTTATTGAGGATCGCGAGATAAGGCCTGTGGGTGGAACTCATAGCATGAAGGTCGATATTCGTTTTATATGTGCAACTAATATAGATATAGAGAAGGCGATCAGAGAAGGAAGATTCAGGGAAGATCTCTATTACAGGATAAATATAATCACGATTAAACTTCCTCCACTCCGTGAGAGAAAGGAGGACATAGAACCCCTTGTTAGATTTTTTATAAAGAGATATTCAGATGAAATAGGTAAAAAAATTGTGGACATAGATGATGATGCCCTCAGGCTGCTCCAGAATTATACATGGCCAGGTAATGTGAGGGAACTTCAGAATGTAATCGAGAGGGCGGTACTGATTGCTGATGACAGTGTATTGAGACTCTTGCATCTTCCTGAGAATCTGAAAGTGAAGGAAGATTTTTTATCTTATGCTTTAGAAAATAGACTCAGTATTGAAGATTACACAAAGGCATTTATTCTTAAGTATCAGGATTTATACAATGAACAACAGCTTGCTGATATGCTCGGAATAACAAGAAAATCCTTGTGGGAAAAGAGAAAGAGGTGGGGGATCCAGAGAAAGAAGACTTAGTTTTATAACATTTCTATAACCTCAGGTAACCAGAATAGACACTTTGTTACTTTTTGTAATCCATGGATTCCTCTAATTTTTAATAACTTGTTGATTTTCCATTAAAAATTTCAGGTATCATTTTTGCAATAAAAAAGAAAGGCTATGTCTGTGGATATAATTATTGATGAAACAGTCAGTTTTTTAAAAAAAGTTCCTCCTTTTCAATTCCTTGATGAAGATATTCTCAAAAGAGTTGCGATGAATATCTCCATGGAATTTTATCCAAAGGATACGATTATTCTCAGGGAGAATGGTTTACCGAGTGAGTATCTCAGGATTATAAAAAAAGGGGCTGTCAAGGTCTTTATGAATTCATCTGATGGAGAAGAGATTGTTATAGATTACAGGGGTGAGGGAGATTCCTTCGGTTTTCTATCCCTTATAAGCGGTGATAAGTCCCGTGCAAATGTTGTTGCGGTAGATGATACTATATGCTACCTGATCAACAGAGAAACCGTTCTTAATCTTCTCGATTTAAATCCTTCTCTTACAGAATTTTTCCTGAAATCATTCCTTAATAAGTATATGGACAGGACATACAGAGAGATAAAGAATAGATCCATCCTTTATGGTGGTGGAGAGAAACTTTTATTTACGACCCCTGTTGGAGAGATTATAGCAAGAGAGGTCGTGACAGGTTCAGAGAAACTGTCGATCAAAGAGGCTGCGGAGATAATGTCAAGAAACAGAATCAGCTCCCTCATTATTGTAGATGATGATGGTGTTCCTCAGGGAATAATTACAGACAGAGATCTCAGAGACAAGGTAGTTGCAAGGGGAAGGGATGGGGGTGATTCTGTCAGGGAGATAATGAGTGTGGGACTTATTAAGGTTGACTCAAAGGAGTACTGTTTTGAGGCACTTCTCAAGATGATAAAGTATAATATACACCATCTTCTTATCATTGAAGAGGGAAAACTTAAGGGTGTTGTAACCAACCATGACCTTATGCTCCTGCAGGGAACATCTCCTCTCTCAATAGCAAGGGAGATCGAAAGTCAGTATTCTATTGATGGACTTATTCCTGTGGCGAGAAAAATCACTCACATAACAGGGATGCTTTTGAAGGAAGGTGCAAGGGCAAGTAATATCATAAAGATTATTACTGTACTTAACGACAGACTCATAAGAAAGGTAATAGAGATTGCTGAAAAAAGATTTGGGACGCCACCACTTCCATATTGTTTCATAGTGTTTGGAAGTGAAGGAAGGATGGAACAGACCTTCAGAACAGATCAGGATAATGCAGTTATCTATGCAGATCCCTCTACCGAGGAAGAAAATAAAAAAGCGGTGGAGTACTTTTCTGTAATTACCAGATTTATAAGGGATGGACTTCTCAAATGTGGTTTTCCTATCTGCCCCAGAGACTATATGGCGAGCAATCCTCAGTGGTGTCAACCCCTCAAGGTATGGAAGAGATATTTTTCGAGATGGATAACAGAACCCACAGGGGATTCAATACAGAAATCAATGATATTCTTTGATTTCAGACCCATATATGGAGATCCTGGGCTTGCAGATCAACTGAAGGAATATCTAAAGAATCATTTAAGGGAACAGAAGGTCTTTTTGGGTCACATGGCAAACATCATCATAAAGAACAAACCACCATTAGGATTCCTTAAATCCTTTGTGGTCGAAAAGAGCGGTGAACATAAAAATGAATTGAACCTGAAGATTAAAGCCATTACTCCTTTTGTGGATATAATAAGACTCTTCAGCCTTGAAAAAGGCATTGATGAAACCTCAACATTTGACAGGATAGAAATATTGAAAGACAAACACACCATTGTAAAGGAATATGCTGATGAGATTAAATATGCCTTTGAATTTATAATGCTTTTGAGGATTCATCATCAGTATGAGCAGATTCAGTCAGGTGTATCACCTGATAATTTTATAAATCCCGATAAACTCAGCAATCTCGAGAGGAAAACACTTAAGGATTCATTCCATCTGATATCAAAACTTCAGGATATTTTGATAGAGAGGTATAAACCACTTATATGGTAAGGCATATGTTTGTGAGAGTCATGGAAAAACCCCTGGATTTCGGGAGAATGGTATTTTTCTCTGAAGAAAAAATTTATTTGGATACATATCTAAAAAACTTGATAAGTGAGAAACCTTGTTCTACAGGAGGGAGGTTTGTTGACCATGCAGAAACATGAGATCTTGAATGATCCTGATTTCAAAAGACTTTCAAGACAGAAAAACAGAATTTCATTTGTTCTCACTTTAATGGAACTCGTGGTCTACTTTGGTTTTATATCACTGATCGCATTCAATAAACAAATGCTTGCATCCAGGATCACAGAGAATATAACGCTCGGAATTCCGATTGGAATAGGCGTGATAATAGTTTCGTGGATATTCACAGGCATATATGTTAAATGGGCAAACGATAAATATGATGCCCTTGTTGAGAGGGTAAGAAATAAAATAGAGTTATAACCATATGCAGACAGTAATCGGGCAGACAAATTTGGTTGCGATATTCTTTTTTATACTCTTTGTTCTCATCACGCTCGGTATCACATACTGGGCAGCAAAGAGAACGAGGACGACAAAGGAGTTCTATGCAGCAGGGAGGAGTATAACAGGTTTTCAGAATGGTCTTGCCCTTGCAGGAGATTATATGAGCGCAGCATCATTTCTTGGTATTGCTGGACTTGTATCGACCAGAGGATATGATGGTTTGATATATTCAGTTGGATGGCTTGTTGGCTGGCCTATAATAATGTTTCTTATTGCTGAGCCACTCAGAAATCTCGGTAAGTATACTTTTGCTGATGTTGTTGCATACAGATTAAGACAGAGACCGATAAGGAGCGCTGCTGCCCTTGGCTCAATCGTAACTGTTCTCACATACCTCACAGCCCAGATGGTCGGCGCAGGAACACTTATTAAACTCATGTTCGGTCTTCCTTACGAGATTGCTGTGATTGTTGTTGGTGCCCTGATGATAGCATATGTCCTTTTTGGTGGAATGCTTGCAACGACATGGGTTCAGATAATAAAGGCGATTCTCCTGCTCGGAGGGGCAACCCTGCTCGTTATACTTACACTCGCGCAATTCGGTTTTAATTATGGTGAATTGTTTGCGCAGGCATCAATGAAGTACGGTGATAAATTCCTCGAACCCGGTGGTCTTATAACGAATCCTCTTGATGCCTTTTCACTCGGTCTTGCACTCATGTTTGGAACAGCAGGTCTTCCCCATATACTGATGAGGTTCTATACAGTTCCCAGTGCAAAGGAGGCAAGGAAGTCAGTCTTTTATGCGACTGGATTTATTGGATACTTTTACATCCTCACCTTCACAATTGGATTTGGTGCAGCGGTACTGATCGGTCAGGATGTGATAATGAGTATAGATAAGGGTGGAAACATGGCAGCCCCTCTTCTTGCTGAGGCACTGGGAGGAAATATATTTCTTGGATTTTTTGCTGCTGTTGCATTTGCAACAATCCTTGCTGTTGTGACAGGTCTCACACTTGCAGGTGCATCTGCCCTCTCACATGACCTCTATGTTGGTGTTATAAGAAAAGGCATGTCCGCTGAAAAAGAGGAGGTGGATGTTGCAAGAGTTGCTACACTTGTTCTTGGTATTCTCGCAATAGTTTTGGGAATAGTCTTTAAGGACCAGAATGTGGCATTCATGGTTGGTCTTACCTTTGCGGTTTCAGCAAGTGCAAACTTTCCTGCACTCTTTATGTCCATTACATGGAAGAGGTTTACCACATACGGTGCTATTTCGAGTATACTTACAGGTCTCGTGCTTGCTACTCTACTTATAATACTCAGTCCTACAGTATGGGTCGATGTATTCAACAACAGTGCTCCTGTGTTTCAACTGAAAAATCCTGCGATCATATCCATGACCGGTGCGTTTGTTGCAGGTATAATTGTATCGTTTCTTAAATCTGAAAAAGAGTCCGAGATAAAATTCGAGGAAGAAAAATTAAGAACATATATTGGAATAGGTGCAGAATAACTTATTAAAAAAGGAGGTACAACGATATGTCAAAAGAGAGCATCGATGTATTACTTACAGAGAAGAGGACATTTCCTCCATCTGAAGAGTTCCGAAAGAGTGCTCACATCAAGAGTATGGAGGAGTACGAAAGACTCTACAAATGGTCAGTGGAGGATCCTGAGGGATTTTGGGCAGAGATGGCTGAAAAACAATTAACATGGTTCAAAAAATGGGACAGGGTACTCGAGTGGAATTTCGAAAAGCCAGAGGTAAAGTGGTTTATAAACGGAAAGTTGAATGTCTCATATAACTGTCTTGACAGATTCATAAATACACCTGTGAGGAACAAGGCAGCCATCATATGGGAGTCTGATGATGGAAGTTACAGAACCTATACCTATCAGCAACTTTACTGTGAGGTCAACAGATTTGCCAATGTTCTGAAAAAACACGGTATCAAAAAGGGTGACAGAGTCACAATCTACCTTCCCATGATTCCAGAACTTCCGATTGCGATGCTTGCATGTACAAGGATTGGTGCAATACACAGCGTTGTTTTTGGTGGATTCAGTGCCCAGGCATTGAGAGACAGGATTCAGGATTGTCAGGCAAAGCTCCTTATTACTGCAGATAAGGGTATCAGGGGCGGAAGGTTTGTGCCTTTAAAGAATAATGCTGATGAGGCACTTCAGGAATGTCCTACTGTCGAAAAGGTTATTGTTGTAAAGAGGTCTGATGGTATAGATATGGAACCTAACAGGGATGTGTGGTGGCATGAAGAGATGAAGTCTCCTGACATAAAGAATTACTGTGAACCTGAGTGGATGGATGCAGAAGATCCCCTTTTCATACTTTACACATCAGGCTCAACAGGAAAACCAAAGGGTGTCCTTCATACCACAGGTGGCTATCTGCTTTATGTGAATCTGACATTCAAGTGGATATTTGACTACCATGATAGTGATATTCATTTCTGCACGGCTGATATAGGTTGGGTCACGGGTCACAGTTATATAGTTTACGGTCCCCTGAGTAATGGAGCGACGAGTTTGATGTTTGAAGGAATTCCAACATATCCAGATCCTGGCAGGTTCTGGGAGATATGTGATAAACATAAGGTTACGATATTTTATACCGCACCAACTGCAATCAGGGCATTGATGAGGGAAGGAGAAAAATGGGTTGAAAAACATGACCTCTCCTCATTGAGACTTCTTGGTACAGTTGGTGAACCCATCAATCCAGAGGCATGGATATGGTATCATACCCATGTTGGGAAGGGTAAACTGCCCATTGTTGATACATGGTGGCAGACAGAAACAGGTGGTATTTTGATAACACCTCTTCCAGGTGCAATGACCCTTAAGCCAGGCTCTGCTAATAGACCTTTCTTCGGTGTAGTTCCTGCTGTATTGAAAGAGGATGGTTCAAAGGCTGGAGTCAACGAAGGTGGCTATCTTGTGATTGAGAAACCATGGCCCGGTATCTTGAGGGGAACATATGGAGATCCTGAAAATAAGAGGGTTAAGGAAGTCTATTTTAGCCGTTTCCCTGGTAAGTACTTTACAGGTGATGGAGCGAGGGTTGATGAAGATGGTGATTACTGGCTTATGGGAAGAATAGATGATGTTCTGAATGTATCCGGTCACAGACTCGGTACAGCAGAGATAGAGTCTGCCCTTGTTAGCCATGAGGCGGTTGCAGAGGCTGCGGTGGTTGGTTTTCCGCATGAGATAAAGGGTGAGGGTATATATGTCTTTGTTACGCTCAAAGAAGGTTATGAGCCATCGGATGAATTGAAAAAGATTCTTGTAGGACATGTCAGGTCAGTCATCAGTCCTATAGCGACCCCTGATAAACTTCAGTTTGCAAAAGGGCTTCCGAAGACAAGGAGTGGAAAGATAATGAGAAGGATATTGAGAAAGATTGCAAGAGGTGATGTGGAAGATCTGGGAGATACCTCCACACTCGCAGACCCATCCGTTGTAGATGACCTCCTTAAAGGAAGACTTTAATTTTAAAAAGGGGGAAGACATTGTCTTCCCCCTCCTTTCGTTTGCCATCAACAATCAGGTAAAAAGATCACCACGAGATATTTTCACAGTGAAGGAAATGTCCACCTGTCTTCTTTCAGACAGAAAGCGAATATGCATGTCGTTGGTGGGCATGGCAATCTCCTTCTTGAATTGTAACTACCATACTCGACATTATTGTCTTTTTTATGTTAATTTTACCTTATGGAGGTGTTTTGAGACTTTATTTAAAGGTTGGTGACAGAGTCAGGCATATCAGAAACTTTGAATGGGGAACAGGCGAGGTGACAGAAGAGAAACATTCCATTCAGGAGGGCGGGATATGCCTTGTGAAGATATTATTCAGTGATGGCGTGGAGAGATGTTTTATAAATGACCTTGATAATGAACTCTGCTGTTATTATTTCGGCATAAGATTTATCGATTGATCTTTTTAAATACAGCACTTATCCATTTACTGTCATGACAGGATTCAATGAGAGTCAGTTCACTTCTGTATGACTTAATTAATTCATCTTCCTGTTCTTCAAGAATACCTGAAATTATGAGTATCCCCTGGTCTCGGAGCCTCTTTATTATTTTATCCCTTATTTCAATGAGTATATTAAAGAGAAGATTTGCGACTATCATCGAAAAGACTCCACTCACATCATCGATGCTTCCATGAATTACTCTTATATTTTCGATACCGTTCAGTCTTATGTTCCTTTCTACTGCATCAATGGCGAGGGGGTCTATATCTATGGCAGTGATGTTTCTCACCCCGAGTTTTGAGCCTGCGATTGCGAGTATTCCTGTGCCTGTTCCTATGTCGAGCATACTTTCCACTCCTGATGCGTATTTTTCAATCAGTGTGAGGCATCTCATTGTGGTCTCGTGGTGACCTGTTCCGAATGCCATTCCAGGGTCTATGATTACAGGTATCCTGTCATTTGGGTGACTTTCCCATGGAGGGATTACCACGAGATTTTTTCCTGCATATAAAGGGACGAACTTTTTCTTCCATGTCTCATTCCAGTCTCGCTCTGAGATATATGTGTATTCGTACTCAATCTCATGTCCAGGTATATTCTCACGGATATTCTCTTTTATCGAATCCATAGCATTTTTTATTATTTCTATTCCAGGAATATCATCAAAGTAAGAGATGAGCAGATCACCTTCCTCGATAACTCCGTTTGAGCCTGATTGAAATAGCATATTTATTACAGCATCCTTTACAAATTCATCCACCTTTATTTTGAATTCATAATACCCCATCAAGGGATATTATAATACCTGCAAGGTCCTATTTTTAACCATGAGAGACAGTGCCTTTTGTGGATTTTTTGGGGAAGCGTGAATCTACGGTAGTTTCTCTTGTATCTTCAATAGGTTCAGGTAAGATGGAAGAGGTTGATAATACTGATGAGATCCTTGCTGATGCAATAAATGAGTTTTATTTTAAGGTATTTAACACGCTTGACAAGTATATAGATGTCGAGGAGTGGAGTAAATACCTTGAACAGGCAGATCTCTGCCTTCCCTCCCCATACCAACCTACGAGGTTGGTAGATCTTTACTGTCCTGTCATAATGAGTTTGATCTAAAAAGATTTTTCTGTTATTATAAATCATGCTTCATACCTTTAAGATCGAGACCTTTGAGGATATCCTCAGGGCACTAAGGGAAAGACCTGAATGGCT
>FWWL01008323.1_pt1 | contig 13415 bp, 8 predicted proteins | sample 2228331 | NCBI WGS metagenome assembly FWWL01 (sample SAMEA103939775, study PRJEB20133) | metagenome | reverse complement strand
TTGTTGGGGTGTCGCTTTCTCGGTGGAACGGTGGGGTGGCTGGAAGTGCTGTTGTTTGTCCTGGGCGTGATGTGCCTTTTGCTAGAAGTCTTCGTCATCCCCGGATTCGGGATTTTCGGTCTTGGCGGCGGGTTGCTCATTCTGATTTCGCTCGTGCTTGCAAGCCAGACCTTTATTGTGCCCCAGAACACTTACCAATGGGTGCAACTTCAGCAGTCACTTCTCATCTTGGTGTTGGCGGCTATTGGCATCGGGGTTCTCATTGGTGTACTGAACCGCATGCTGCCCAAGACCCCGGGACTTAAACACTTGGTGTTGGCGCCACCAAGTGATCAAGACCGGGAACAGATGGAGCGTCGTCGGAGCTTGCTCAATGTCGATGAATCGTGGATCGGCACGGAAGGAGTCACGGTGACGGTCCTGCTGCCAAGCGGGAAGGCACGCTTTGGAAAAACTGTTCTCGATGTCATTTCCCAAGACGGCGACCCCATTGATCCAAATACTCCGGTGGTTATCGCCGATGTCAGAGGAAACAGGATTTACGTTCAACCCAAGGGTCCCGACGCCCGATCGGTAGCGGACTCACCCGGGCGCTTATGAGCAATAGCCGCACGGTGTGCTTGTGATTCGCCGCGGAGGGTGGTAGATTAAGGACCGGAGGACTCAAATCAAGGCACGGCAATGGCCGCTTTGTCACAATTATCTCACGATGGGAGTTGGGAATGAACACATGGCTCTGGCCGGTGCTTCTCATGTTGACCGGCTTGATGCTGGGTATTCTGGAGTTGTTTTTCGTCTCGCATGGTATCTTGACGTTTTTGTCCTTGTCCGCCGTCGTGGCATCCATTGTGACCGGCTTCATGTATAGCACGGGACTGGGTGTTGCCTTATTGCTCGTAAGTGTTTTCGGAATCCCTGCGTTCGTCATTTTAGCGGTTTACTTGTGGCCGAAGACTCCCGTCGGCAAGCGCGTTATGTTGCCGGCGCCTGATGAAGATGAAACCGTGCCCGACAATCCCAAGTTACGTGAATTGCGTGGCCTGGTTGGTCGGGTTGGCAAAACGAAGGGACCCATGTTACCGGCGGGTGTGGTCATTATTGATGGGCGGGCCTATGATGCGGTGAGTAATGGTTTTCCGATTGAGGCGAACCAGTGGGTTCGTGTCGTGGATGTTTTTGGTTCATGGATTACCGTCCGTGCCTTGGAAAAGGACGAACAGCCTGTTGACGAAACTCCGGATGATAAAAGCTGGAAGGATCGCCCCATCACGGACGTGGGTACGGATCCGTTTGCCGAAACGTAAGCGTAAATTGGGATAAGATTACGGGATAGGCAAAAATCTCCCCGATTATTTGACCATTAGCCAATGAAGGATGGGAAGATGTATTTCTTTTTCGCACAACAAGAGCAAAACGATTTCGTCCAAATCATCGGGTTCGTTCTGGTTCTTGCGGCGATTATTGTTGGGCTTATCTTTCTGGCCGTGTTTTTCAAGTTCTTCCGCTTGTGGATTCAGTCGAAGACGACGGGGGCACGCATCGGGATTTTGGACTTACTGGGCATGACGTTCCGAAAGGTCCGGCCTGAGGTGATCGTGCGGGCCAAGATCATGGCCGTTCAGGCAGGAATTACGGAAAAGGATGGCGTAACCACACGGGCCTTGGAAGCGCATTATCTGGCTGGCGGAGATGTCAACAAGGTCATTCGGGCAATGATTGCGGCCAGGAATGCCAAAATGACGGAGCTCGATTTTCGACTGGCCACTGCCATTGACCTTGCGGGCCGAGACGTCTTGGAAGCCGTCCAGACAAGCGTGTATCCGAAGGTCATCGATTGCCCTAAGAAGGGGTCCGGTAAGGAATCGCTGGAGGCGGTCGCACGTAACGGCATTCAGCTCAAGGTTCAGGCCCGGGTAACCGTTCGCGCCAATATCCTTCAACTCATTGGTGGTGCGACGGAAGAGACGATTATCGCTCGGGTAGGGGAGGGAATTGTCAGTGCAATCGGTTCGGCCGAAAGCCATTATGAGGTTCTCGAGAATCCCGACCGGATTTCCAAGGCCGTATTGGCTCGGCGTCTTGACCGGCAAACGGCATTCGAGATTGTCTCGATTGATATTGCCGACATTGATGTCGGGCAGAATATCGGTGCCCGGATTCAGGCCGATCAAGCCGAGGCCGACATGCGGGTCGCCCAGGCCAAGGCCGAGGGAAGACGTGCTATGGCTGTGGCAGCCGAGCAGGAAAACCTGGCCCTGATCGAAGAAGCCCGCGCCACCCTGGTGAAGGCCGAGGCCGAGGTCCCCCGCGCGATTGCCGAGGCGTTTGAAACGGGGAAGTTGGGAATTATGGATTATTATCGGCTGAAGAACATTCAAGCCGACACCGAGATGAGGACCGCAATCTCCCGCATGGGGCTTCCTTTGCCTCAGCAAGGGCGAACGTCGCAAGCGGGATAAACGATTGATGGTCGATAACGTCTCTCTATGGGAGGCATGATCCGATGTTGCTTTTATTGGGTGTTCCCCTACTGAATCTGCCAATTGCCGATGCCACGCAACTGCTTGTCGCCCTGGCCATTATCATCTTTTCCATCCTTGGCTCCTTGCTTCAAAGCCGGCAAGAGGCAAAAAAGAGACGAGATCGCATGGAGGCGGGACGCGGTCGTGGGCGACGTTCGGATACGTCGGATACGATCGAGGACCTATTACGAGAATCCGATCGCCCACCGCCTTCGCGTCCCCAGAGAAAGCCATCGCCCCCGAAAATCCCGCCCGTCGTTGAGGCCGAGGTCGTTGAAGCAAGCATCGCGGAACATGTCACTCAAACCTTTCAAACAACCATGGCGCGTGGGGAGCTTGTTGCCGGTGAGCCGGGTTCATTGGCTCGTGAAAAGCAGGCCGAACGCAAGGCGGGACGCCGACCGCGACTTGAAACACGTGCCGAAACTCCCAGCACCGTAAGCGGCGGACTTCCTGAAGTCGTCGCACCAACGGCAACGGCAAACCAAGTTTCTTCGGAGGTCACGTCCTCGGATTTGACGGCCACTTCGCCCTCGCCAATGATGCAGGGTCTGGCGAGCATGTTGACTTCGCCAGAAGGCCTTGCCACGGCGATTGTTCTCAAAGAGATCTTGGATCGCCCCGAGGTCCGCTGGCGTTAAGGGTCGGTAATCTCCCTCTTTCGTCCTCGGTTGCAGACTGAGATTGTCCTCGAAATTGCCCAACATTAGGCCATACCGATAGAAACCGTGAGGAAGTTTGCATAGGAGGTCACGATGTCGGTGCCTGTTGCGCATCCCGAAAGAACGCGTATCGGTTGGATTGGAACCGGAGTGATGGGGGCCGCCATGTGCGGGCATCTCCTCAAGGGGGGGTATCGATGTACGGTCTATAACCGCAGTCGGAGCAAAGCGGAACCGCTACTTGCCGCCGGTGCGACGTGGGCCGACTCTCCGAAACACGTTGCCGAGGTCTCAGACATCGTCTTCACTATCGTCGGATATCCCAATGACGTTCGTGATGTCATCTTGGGGCCGAACGGGGTTCTTGCAGGATTGCCCCATAACGGCATTGTCGTCGATATGACAACCAGCGAGCCAAGTTTGGCCATTGAAATTGCCAAAGCCGCTGCGGCGCGGGGATGTCATGCGTTGGATGCGCCTGTTTCAGGTGGTGACGTGGGTGCAAGGGAAGCGCGGCTTTCGATTATGATCGGCGGTGAGGCCGACGTTGTAGCGGCAGTTATGCCGTGTTTTCAATTGATGGGAAAGACTATTGTCCACCATGGTGGCCCGGGGGCCGGGCAGCATGCCAAGATGACCAATCAGATTCTCATTGCTTCCACGATGATCGGGGTATGTGAAGGTTTGCTGTACGCCTACCGAGCCGGCCTGGACCTGGAAAAAGTCATCGAATCTGTGGCCTCCGGCGCCGCCGGGAGTTGGTCGATTTCCAATCTCGGGCCTCGAATCATCCAGAACCGTTTTGAACCCGGTTTCTATGTGGAACACCTCATTAAAGATTTGGGAATCGCTATCAAAGAGGCCAAACAAATGGGGTTGGTTTTGCCGGGCCTGGCCCTGGCCGAACAGTTATACCTTGCCGTGGCGGCATGTGGTCATGCACGGAGCGGTACCCATGCCCTCCAGATTGCCCTTGCCCGGTTATCGGGAATCGACTGGTTGAATCGTCAATAGTCTGACGAGAGTGCGTTTCCTCAAACCTGTGTTATTTCGAAGGATATCCCAATGCCAAGAAAAATCCTCATTGCTCTGCTCTTACTTGCCCTTGGGCTTGCCTGTTCGGAACTCCGCGCCTGGGGTCCCCATCCCCAAATCACAAAAGCCGCCCTGGAAGTTTTGCCTAATCTCGACGAAGTCAAGGCGCGGCTTGGCGAAGATAACGTGATGGCATTGACAAATTACTGCTGGATGCCGGACATGCGCGGGCGTGACCTGGGAACATTTTACGCCGACGACTATCTCTTGATCCCCGCGATGCCCCGCCACATCGGACATACGATGCCGTCCGTCTCTGCCGCCTTCGAGCCATACTTTCGCCGGGCACTTCAGGCCCTTCGCACAGAAAGCCCGGCCAACGCATGCCGGCAACTTGGAACCCTAGTCCACTTCGTGGAGGATGTCGGGGCACCTCCTCATGCCAAGGAAAACTGTCCGCATCATAGCGAATTAGAGAATTGGGTGGATGCCCAGTTGATTACGATTCAAGGTTATCAACCTCGATTGTTGGGTCAAAATGATGAGGAAGCCTGGCACGGCCTTCAGACGCGGATTGACGAACTGATCGCGTTTTCCAAAGAGCGTGCCGAACGTGCCTTGCCCATTGTCTCTTCACCCAACCCCGACAGGTCAAAGGTGGAACCGATCATCCTGGAGGCGGCGATTGAGTCTGCCAAGGTGACGGCCGATCTTCTCTTCACGGTGTTTACCCTCGGTCTGCGACCAAATTCGGGGCCAGGCCGGTCAATGCTCCAAGGCACAATCACGGCCCCGGATGCACCGGGAAACAACGATCAGTCGCCGCGCGTTGTTCTTCTTCAGACCGATTACTCGACCTTAGCAGAAGCCACCAGTAACGCTTCAGCCGAGCGCTGGCAGGGCGGTTTTGTTTTTCGCCAACTTCCCGCGGGCAAATACCAACTGTTTGTTTATCGAATTGGGGCACAACCGGCCATCTTGCCCATGGAGCTTCGTGACGGAGAGGTGACCCAGGTGACCATCGAACTGATACCCAGCGACCCGCCGGGTAACCTTGTTTATAACCCCGATGGCAAGATTCGGGTCCTGGTGCCGGATTTGCCCGACCGCTGGTCACTGAGTGCCTCAGAAAAAGCCAAACTGTGGTCAAGCGCTGTCGTCCCGTTAAAGGCAGGTGAAAAATACCGCTGCGGAGCCGTTATCAAAGCACCGGGCACAAGGGTCAGTCTGCAAATCTCGCAAGGAAAGGGGAGTCAGCCAAGGCGCGTTCTTGTTGGGCAAAAAGTGTCTCATGGGGATGAATCTCAGTCCGAGATCGAATTCATCGCGGAACCCAATGATACGACACTTTCCGTGCAGGTTGAAACAGGCGGCGATCTGAGCGAAGCCATCGACAAGGTGTGGGTCACCAATACGCCTTAGACAGAACCCGCAATGGACGTCGCGGATATCCTCCCTAACATGTTAAACCACGGTCAATCCTGCGGCGTGTGCCTTTGTGATCTGTATTGATTTGATACCAGAAGAACCCGGCGAATTGCATCCACCGGGCATAGCGATGTCTCACATCTTCATCGTCCCACAGGCGCAGAAGCTCGACTGAACCCCGAATCAGTGTAGCACACTGAAGCTGGAAATCGCCCTCTCAGCGGGTTTCCTTCTTGCGCGGGAAGAATTTACACAGGGCCATGCCGCCAAAGTAGAGCAGAGATAACGGTATCGCCATCAAGAGCTGGCTGGAGGGGTCGGGTGGAGTCAAAATGGCCGAGATGACAAAGATCACCACCACGGCAATTCGCCACTGGGAAACATAATCTTGCAAAGTGAAAATGCCAATCCGTTCGAGAAAGAGCATAACGAGCGGTAATTGGAACCCTATTCCAAAGCCCAAGGGAAGGATCAAGACGAACGACAACCATTCGCTGATTCGCGGTTCCAGTTGGATTCCCATCCACTCGTTAAATTGGAAGAGAAACGTCAAGACAGGCTCGAACACATAGAGGAATGCCATCGCTGCGCCTGCGAGAAACAGGCCGAGACTGAAGGGTAGGAAAATATAGACAAAACGCCGCTCATGCCGATAGAGCCCCGCCGCCACAAACGACCAAATCTGGAAGAACACCCAGGGGCTGGAGATGATGGCCCCGAGAAGGAAGGAAGCCTTCATATAGATCGAAAAGGCCTCGTGTGCGCTCAGGCTTTTCGCCCGAATGCGCGGGTCCTCCTTGGCCGGTCGCCAAAGAAAGACGTGCATGAGTTCGCTTTGCTCGAATGAGCCAGGCTCCTGGCGGGATGCCAAAACCAATCCTGCCAAGGCTTGGTGAGTATGTTGGACAGCCTCGATGGCCGACGCCAATCGCCCTATCAAGCGTTGAAGGCCCTTCTCAAACTGTTGGAGCTCTTGTGGCGAAAGTTCTTCCCCTGCCGCTAACTTGTCGGCAAGATCGATTAGCCCACCAAGCGGGTCAGAGCCGTCAGTCGATATGGCCGATGCGACGTGCCGCCGAAGAACCTCGGCCGCCTCGGCGATCAGGTGCCTGTCAGTCGCTTCGATCCCTTTCGACTCCGACTCCGCCGAAGTCTTGCGCAGGGCCTTGAGTGTCCCTTGCAACGTCGCCTTGTCTGCCATCCATCGTCGCGTCATCTCCTTGAGCGACAATTCAAATTGAGTGACAAGCTCACGCGGCGAAACCAAGAACTCCTCGGCCAGCACCTGCCGATCGATGACAAACTTTGCCGCAGCTTCCGCACTAAAGGGCAATTCCACCCCTTGCTCTGCCAATCGCTGAATCCGATTAGCCACCTCTCGATGCGACTGCCCTACATAATACTTGGTCAGGGCCTGTTCCAGGGGGCTTTGAATGAACGCCACGACTCGGTTGCCGAAAATCAACCCGATGACAACACCGATCGCGAGCCCCCAAATAGCACGAAAGAGACATTGGCGAAGCTCCTCTAAATGTTCGCCAAATGTCATTGTTGATTCACGAAAGAGGTCTTCATCCGATTTGGGAGGTGGCAATAAGCGGATCATCGAGCACAACGACTATTCTAAGTGGTCCATAGGACGTTGTTGATCGCAGGTCTCGCCCAACCCGGGCGCATCTTTGCTATCTTATCAGCGCCTGAAGATATGGGCAATTGCTGGCGTACTTAGAGTTGACCTGCCTTTGCAGCGATGGGAGACGGTTCAATCGTTTGAACAGCAACGCGATTCACCGCAAGTCTGCGTTTGGTAGGGCGAAACCCATACTCTGGCCTGGAGGGCTACGAGTTTTATCGCATCAAACGCATATTTGCACTTGGTTGCCTTGCTGTGGAAACGTCAGAAGCGTGCGCCATGGCTGCAAAAAAGTGGGTAAACTCCGAAGCCCACCGTATTGAATTCACACCCATTCCACATGAGAATACTACTCGGAGCGAATCGTACACCTATCGGTATGTTCTGCAAGGAGAAAGGAGAGGTCCATGAGAATTCATCGGGTAACGTTAGGTATTTTGTTGTCTGCTCTCTTCTGTCTGTTCCCGGTCTGGCCGGCATTCCCGGAAGAGGCGCAACCGCCCGTGGCCGTTCTCACAATCGTTCAACCCAAGGCAGGGAGTGTTGTCTCGGGAAACATTTCGATCGCCGTGGAAGTTACCGTTCCTCCAGGTGCGGCCGAGCCAACGAGGATGCTGGCCTCCCTTAACGGCGTACCTTGGGTTGAGTTGACCAAAGTTGGCAACAGGTGGCAGGCGACGCTGGATAGCACACTCGTTCCCAACGGGCCCCAGCTCCTCAAAGTCGTTACGAACAATCGGAAGGTCCAAGCCAGTTGTCCCGTCAATGTCGATAATCCCCTCCACTGCTGGTTCGCCGATCTTCACAGCCATACATCATACTCGGACGGTGCCTTTCTTCCCCGTGACGCCCACGCCTATGCCAGGGACGTCGCCAAGCTCGACGTCTTTTCCTTGACGGACCACCTCGAGTCGCTGGACGCCAACGAATGGCAGGACATCCGCGAGACCGCCTGGAAGGCCAATGAATTGGGAAAATTCGTGGCGATTGTCGGGTTGGAATGGACGAAGGCATGGGGACATCTGTGCATTTATGATCCCCCAACCTACCGTTGGCCGACCGATCCCCAGTCGTTTTATCAAGCGGCGCTTGAGGCGAACGTCGTTCTGAAATTCAACCATCCCGGTGATGGAACAAAGAGTCACGACGGTCTGGCCTATTCCGAATTAGGTGATAAGGTGGTGCAGCTCATGGAAGTTCGCAATCCTGTGGAGGAACAGGCCTTTCAACGGGCCTTGCGGCTGGGTTGGCATATCGCGCCGGAGGGTTCCACCGACACCCACAGTCCCAATTGGGGAAACACGAATACCTGGACCGGGATTCTCGCTCCTGGTCTTTCCGTTCGCAATGTTTTGGATGCCCTGGCCAACCGACGATGTTATTCGACGCGTGACCGAAACTGTCGGTTCCAATTCACCATCAACGGCTCACCAATGGGCACAATTATCACACCTCCGCTCCGCGAAGCTAAGCTGACCATCCGACTTAACGATCCTGATGAGAATGACCTCATTGCCAAGGTTGAGCTGTTTCAAGATGGCGAGCTACTCGACGTTTTCGAGCCCAATCAAAGGGATGTGCTTTTGGAAAAGACCTATACCCCGTCGGAAGGAAACCACTACATCTGGGTCAAGGTGACACAGGCTGACGGGAATCTCTTGTGGGGTGCCCCGATCTGGTTCATTGCTTCCGGCAAAACGGAATAGGCTTCGGTATCCGACTGTTTTTTTACAAACCTGTTTGGGGAGGTACAACCATGATGCACGTGACCCGTTTATGCGTGGGGATGCTGTTTTTGTTACTCCCGTTTGCAACCGATGTCGGGAACGCCTTTGCGGAATCGAAGGTCGGGGATCGGCCAAATGTGCTGTTTCTGCTGGCCGACGACTTGGGATGGGGAGACCTGAGTTGCTACGGTAACCGCAAGTTCCGCACGCCAAATCTTGATCGCCTGGCCCGGGAAGGGACGATTTTCACCCAGTATTACCAGGCCGGCTCCGTGTGTTCACCAACGCGGGCGGCACTGATGACGGCCCGTTATCCGGCGGAGTTGGCCATCCATGGTCACTTGGCCACTCCCGAACAAAACGCGGCTCGGGATATGCCCAACTTTCTTGATCCCAAAGTTCCTACCCTCCCGCGCCTTTTGAAAAGTGCAGGATACACGACCATTCATGTGGGAAAATGGCACCTAGGCAAGCCGTCGCCCGAGACGGAAGGACTCCAGATTTATGGCTTCGATGTGGCCCGATGGATCGACTGCCGGGAAGGTGACCGAAATCTCTGGAATATCGAGGAACGTCCGGTAGCATCTCGGGAACTTGTTGACGCAACGATTCGAGCCCTCAAAGAGGTTAAGGATCGTCCGTTTTATTGCCAATTATGGTTCAATGATCCGCATGCGTTATTGGCTCCCTCGGCTGAGCAGATGGCCCCACTGCGGAAGCAAGTCCCGGAAGGGTTTACCAGCCCCTTCATGGTGTATGCTGCTACAGTGATGGAGATGGACCGGCAAATCGGTCGGCTCCTCAACGCCTTGGATGAACTTGGTCTCAGGGAGAACACCTTGGTAATCTTCTCCTCCGACAACGGGCCGGAGGATATCGACATCGGAAATGCCTCCTGGTCCGCCTACGGAAGTGCAGGGCCGTTGCGAGGCCGAAAGCGAAGTTTGTACGAGGGAGGAATTCGTGTCCCATTCATCGTCCGCTGGCCTGCCGGGACACCCAGCGGCCGGGTCAATAACGATACGGTGATCTGCGGTGTCGATTTGTTGCCCACCCTTTGCGAATTGGCCGGGGTGGCGTTGCCAGACGACATTAAGGCCGCATGCCGAGGCGAAAGCATGGTGTCGGCCATTCGCGGGGATAAGACCGTACAACGGAAGACCACGCTCTTTTGGGAATGGCGATTTCGGGTGTTCAATCACCCATGGAACCGGTGCCCCATTCTGGCGGTTCGGGAAGGTCCCTACAAACTCCTTTTCAATCCCGATGGATCCCGTGTGGAGCTCTACGACATACCCAAGGACCCCGGCGAGTATAACAACATCGCGGAAAAAAAGCCTGAGATTGTGAAACAACTTATGGAGAAAGGCCTAGCTTGGCAGAAGACGCTCCCACCTGGGCGATTTGATAAGGAAGCCGGTCAAGCCGATTACCCCTGGCCAACGGAATAGACGGAATTTCCCAGAAAGCCCTCAGCGATTAACCCCAATCGCGCGGACATGCGTGGAACGTCAGTGCTGATCACATAGGTTTGGCCAAATCCGTCAGGAAGCAGCGCGCCCGGAGGGACTCGAACCCCCAACCCTCGGTTCCGAAGACCGATGCTCTATCCAATTGAGCTACGGGCGCACACGTTATGCCGTTAACACCGCACCACTACTACCTTGAGCATGCGACAACTTCCGTCGCTTCTTACTAATATGGTACCCGCTCGGCGGTAACGCGCAAAGGGTATGCGCCGCAATCGGCGTGGCTTTTTCCACACCCTTGATGCAAGCAAACTTGGGCGATACCATAAACTCGCCCATGTTAATTGAACCGCGTCGATGACTTACCCAGGAATCTCCGCAATTGCACCCCTTGGAGACAGGTTCATGGCGTTCTCACGAATCTCGAGCGCGATGCTTCTTGTGCTGTCCGTCTGGTTTTCAGGGATGTGGGCCTTGTGGGAACCGTCGGCCGTTGCGGTTGCCATGGCCGAGGTTCAACCTTCCGACGCCCAGGGCCCCCGGTTGTTCTTTTTTGACTCGGCACACCTGAAAGCCGTTGGGCAGATCGGGGGGCGAATCGTCGGTGGACAACCGGAAGTTGTTTCGGATTCCGACAGTCTGAAAGGTCTCCGTTTTGATGGGAAGACTTGGATTGTTTTTCAGGAGGCATCCCAGCTGGATATACCCCAGTTGACCATTGAGCTCTGTTTTAAAGGCCAGTTCTCGGCACCGGCAAAGTACAATCCTTGTCTGATCGCCAAGCGAGAGTCCGGTGATCACCGGCAGACGCGGTGGAGTGTCCACATCATGGGCGACTACTCCGCGATTGCCTTGTGGAACGGCAAGAGTGTTGCTGTGTTTCGATCGCCTGCCGGGGCACTTAAGCCCGAAGTGTGGTATCACCTGGTCATTGTGACCCAGAAATCGGGCACGACGGTCTATCTTAACGGGGTCCCGTGCATCACCGACTTACCTTCCTGGACGATCAATCTTCAGGAAAAGGGACGTCCGCTGACACTTGCCGCGTCTCAGCCTTCCGGACACGAAGCCTTCTTAGGGGCTTTGGCCAACGTTGCCATTTATGACACTCTCTGGACCGAGGAACAAGTGACAGCACGAACCGACAAGCTCGGTTTTCGGGAAGAACGGCTGGCCATCGCGCAACAATACCAGGAGATTCTCAAAAGACAGGCCGAGGAGCAAGCCCGGCTTGCGGAGTTGCGCGAAAAGCGGCGGATGGAATTGATGAACGATCCGGCACTTATCGCCCGGGGACAGCCGACCGTTTATGAAGCGGAACATCTCGAGTGCATCGACGTTCCCATCGGCGGCATCGGCGTGGGTGCCATTCACATGAATGGGTGTGCCGAGCGTCACGCTTGGCAGATCTTTGGTAGCGTTGCCTATCGCCAAGTCCCAGAGAGCTTTTTCGCCATCGGGATATCAACACCCACGCGATCGACTGTGCGGATGCTCCAGACCACATTGTTTGCCGGGATTCCGCCGATGCAGCGCCTACGTCTTGAGGCCCGTTATCCGTTTGCCGTTTATCACTTCCTCGACGAGGAGGTACCATGCGACGTGACGCTGACGGCGTTCAACCCGCTCATTCCGTTATGTGCCCGGGATTCGGCAATCCCCTGTGCGGTGTACCGGATTGGTATTCACAACCGAACGAATGAACCAATCAAGGCCGCCCTCTTGGGGACACAGCTCAACGCTGTCGGTTATCAAGCGGATAAACCGATCGAAGGGCGACGGTATGAGCGATTTGGGGGAAATGTCAACAGCGTTCGGCGGACGAACAAGGGAACCTGGCTGTGCATGACCCGGCAAGACGCATCGGAAACCGGGGAAATGGTCCTAATGGTTGACAATCCCCGTGCAAAGGTCCTGGCTCATTGGGACAACCCTGAAGAACTGACGGCACTGCTGGGCACGCCTTATCAGATCGATTCAATCCACGAGGTGACAACGGCGACGTCGCCGCAAGGCGAGACGGTTAACGGTGCGGTGTTGACTTGCGTAGATATCCCGCCTGGGGAGACTCGGGAAATAACGTACGTCCTGGTTTGGTATTTACCGGCGCAGCCCGGTGGTACCGGCGCCTGGGGGTGCAAAGGGCGCCGCTACGAAGTGTGGTGGCAAAATGCGCAAGAGGTGGCCGCCGAGTTGGAACAGCGTCTGCCCGAACTTGAGGCCGCTTCGAGAATGTATGTAGATTCCCTTTACGAGTCGAATTTGCCTCATTGGCTGATTGACCGTATTGCCTCCCAAGTTGCCATTCTGCGGTCCCCGACCGTGTTCTGGTGTCGAAGTGGTTACTTTGGCGGGTGGGAAGGCTGCAACATCAATGAGGGATGCTGCCACGGCAATTGCAATCACGTGTGGCACTATGCCCAGGCCCATGCCCGATTGTTTCCTGAAATTGCAAGGCAAATGCGTGAACAGGAATTCACCTATCAGAAGCCGGACGGTGCCATTCCCCACCGGCAACCGGATTCTTTCCCCGCGTTTGATGGGCAATGCGGCGCCGTACTCAATTCGTATCGAGAACACCTCATGTCACCTGACAAAAGTTGGCTGGATTCACATTGGCCTGCCATTCGCAGGGCCATGGACTACGTGATTCAACGGTGGGATCCCGATCAGGATGGCCTATTAACAGGACCACAATGGAATACACTTGATGGCGAGTTGGGCGGGAATTCATCCTGGTTGGGGAGTCTCTATCTGGCGGCACTTACCGCTGCCGAAAGGATGGCCCGACTTGAAGAGGACAACGCTTCCGCCGAAAAGTACCAGCGCATCGCCAAGTTGGGTGGTGTCAAACAAGATGAACTGCTATTCAACGGGCGGTACTATATTCAGGTCCCCGATTCAACGCCCCATGAGGACTACGGGGACGGGTGTGCCAT